>Ga0268299_1001037_pt1 | contig 60902 bp, 46 predicted proteins | sample NOBtaG_FD_193484 | JGI IMG/M metagenome (GOLD analysis project Ga0268299, IMG submission 193484) | Activated sludge microbial communities from bioreactor in Nijmegen, Gelderland, Netherland - NOB reactor | ecosystem: Engineered > Bioreactor > Aerobic > Activated sludge | place: Netherlands...
GGGGGTGGTGGGGGTTGGGGGGGTGGGGGGGGGCTGGTCGGTAGGGCGTCAGGAGGACGCGTGGAGTTGTCGGTCGTCATTCCGATGCACGATGCCGCGGCGACTGTGGGTCGCGTGCTCGGATCGCTGCGGGCGCAGCGTCTGGCCGACTGGGAGGCGATAGTCGTTGATGACGGATCGACCGACGCGGGGCGGGGGTCGGCGGTGGTGGCTGCACTGGCGAGAGAGGATGATCGGATACGGCTCATCAGGCAGCCGAACGGGGGGGTCAGCCGGGCGCGCAACACGGGTCTGGACGCGGCAACGGGCCGGTTCGTGCTGCTCTTGGATGCGGACGACTGGATGCTCCCGGGCGGCGTGGATGCGCTGGTTGAGGCCGCGAGGGAGGGGGGAGGCGGGGGCGCGGTGGGCACGTTCGAAATGGTCAGCGTGGGCCCGGACGGGACTGAGCGCGTGCTTTCGACGGAGGGGCCGTGGTCAGAGGAGATCGGCCTGCACCACCTGCTGGGCGGGATCTTCATGACGACGCACGGGCACGTGGTGGAGCGGCGGTTCTATGAGGAGCCGGCGCGGCTTCGGTTTGATCCCGAGGTGCCGCTGATCGAGGACACGGATCTGTGGATCCGGCTTGCCGAGCGGGGCGTGCGGTGGCGGAACTGCGGTCGGCCGGTGGGCGGGTACCTGATGCGTCCCGACAGCCGAAGCGTGCGGTTCGGGGCGATGCTGGAGTGGACGGTGCGGGTGTATGCCGGGGCGTACGAGCGCGCGGCGGCGCTGGCCCGCGAGGGCCGCCTGCCGGCCGGGATCGATGTGTCGCGAGAGCGGTTGGCGCGGCTGCTGGGGCACGCGGCCCTGGGCTACGCGACGAGGCTGGCGATCAGTGCCGAGGGGCGCATTGAGGACGCTGCGGCGCTCGTGCGAGGGACGCCCGCGATCGTGCAGAGCGACGCGGCGCGGTTGGCGCGTGCGGCGCGGCATGCGGTGATGTTCGCGCTGGGACGCGAGCCGCGCGTCGAGTCGGACGAGGCGGGTGCGTGGTGGCCTCGCCTGCGCGGCTGGTGGGATCGGTGCGAAGCGGAGGGGTGGTTGCCCGTGGGCGGAGCGGTCGAGGCGGCGCGGGAGTTTGAGGGGGTTTCTGGCGGCCAGCGTCCGTGCGGAGCGGCTGCGTGTTCGGGCGCTGTGGGGGGCTCAAGGGGCGGTTGCGCGTCACAAACCGGAGAGGCGGCTCAACCGGCGCCGGTTTTCGGACGATGAGGCGGGAGCGGCAGCGACCGCCCCATTGGAGTGTCATTCGTGAACATCGCTTTCATCGGGATCGGCAAACTCGGATTCCCCTGTGCCGTGGCGCTCGCGCTGAAGGGCCACACGGTGTTCTGCTATGACAGCAGTGCGGAACTGGTGGAGGGGTACAAGCGGGGCGAGGTGACGCCGTTCGAGCCCGGGCTGCCCGAACAGTACGCGAAGGCGAAGGCGAACATGCAGTTCTGCGGGTCGGTGGAGGAGGCGGTGGGGTCGAGCGACGCGATCTTTGTGGCGGTGCCGACGCCGCACGCGCCGCAGCACGACGGGAGTTTTCCGTACGACGGGGTGGCGCGGAACTTCGACAACACGCCGATCCGGACGTGCCTGATGGAGGTTGGGCGTGCGATCGGGAAGCACACGCGTGCGGATCATCGGTTCCGGACGATCCTGGTGATCTCGACGACGACGCCGGGGACGATGAGCGACGAACTGGGCCCGGCGACGGAGAAGGCCGCGGGGCGGCGGATCGGCGACGGGTGGACGATGGTGTACAACCCGTTCTTCATCGGGCAGAGCACGGTGGTGCAGGATTTTCTGAACCCCGAGTTTGTGCTGCTGGGGACGCCGGCGAACAACGCGGACATGGGCGAGGGTGAGCGGGTGGCGCGGGAGTTGTATGGCTCGCTGCACAGCCAGCCGATCTGCCCGATGACGTGGACCGAGGCGGAGACGGTGAAACTGGCGTACAACACGTACCTGGGGCTGAAGGTGCTGTTTGCGAACACGGTGATGGAGATGTGTCACCGGATGCCGGATGCGAACTGCGACGTGGTGAACGCGACGCTGAAACTGGCGAAGGACCGGCTGATCTCGCCCAAGTACATGGACGGCGGGATGGCCGACGGCGGTCCGTGCCACGGGCGCGACCAGATGGCGATGAGTTACACAGCGCAGAAACTGGGGCTGCGGTTCAACATCTTCGACACGATCAACCACGGGCGGGACGCGCAGACGGGGTGGCTGGCGGACCTGATCCAGACGCACCGGGCCGGGCGGCCGGTGGTGCTGCTGGGGATGGCGTTCAAGCCCAACACGAACCAGACGCAGGGGAGCCCGGCGGTGCTGCTGGCGAACATCCTGCGGCAGCGCGGGGTGTTCCCGGTGATGCACGATCCGGTGCTGCGGCCCGACGCGGAGTTGCCGGACCGCCCGGCGGTGTACTTCATCAGCACGCGGTGGGGGGAGTACAAAGACTTCGCGTTCAAGCCCGGGGACACGGTGATCGACCCGTGGCGGATGATCACCAAGGTGCCCGAGGGGGTGGAGTACATCCCGGTCGGGAAGCCGTCGGCGGGGCGGTCGATCGAGGTGAAGACCCCGCTGCCGGCGGCGGTGGGGCAGTAGGGCACGCTGCGACGAGGATCGGTGCAGGGACGCACATGAACACCATTGCCATATACCGCCTGCTCTACGGGTCCGATTTTATTGGGGAGTCGCTGTCGAGCGTCTACGACCACTGCGAGAAGATCCTGTGCTTTGTCGGGCACGAGGCTTTCGGCGGGCGGCGCGTGATCCGGTATTTCGGGCATGACGTATACCTGCCGCACGACATCGACGGGCTGACCGAGGCCATCGGCGCCTGGAAGCGGGAGCACGACCCGAAGAACAAGGTGGCAGTCCTGCCGAATCCGTACGCGACGCTGCTCAAGGGGCAGGTGCAGCGGATGGTCAACGACGAGGTGATGCCCAGGTACCCGGACTGCACGCACATCCTGTTTGTGGAAGCCGACGAGGTGTGGCACGAGCGGTCGATCGGGCGGCTTTTCGAGATGGCTCGCGGGGATGCGATCACCGACGAGTTCATGGCGGAGCCCCATCTGTTCTGGCGGAGCCCGCGGTACTGCTCGACGCGGACGAACCCGTACTGCGTGCTGCGGGCGCTGCGTGGACGGAAGCAGATTGGCCTTACGGGGCACGCGCTCATGAGCGCGACCGGCAAGGACGTGACGCGTCGCTCCACCGGGCTGCGGGTGCACAACTTTGGGTTCGCTGCCAGCGCAAGGACGATCTTCTGGAAGCACCTGACCGCGCTGTCGTTCAGCCGAGACCTCAATCTCGATTCCCCGCCTCGGGAGGCGTGGTTCGAGGAGACCTGGAGGCCCTGGAACTGGCACACGAATCGGCGGACGGACCTGTGCCCGTCGATCGGGTATGAGGACGCTTTCCCGCCGGCGGAGGAGTATCCCCACGGGGACCTGCCCGCGGCGATGCAGCGGCGGATCCGAACGAGCCCGCTGGCTGATTGGGCATCCGCCGAGTGCGCCACGGCCCCGGCGTGCCAGGAGGTCGCCGCATGAGCGCCTGCCCGTCAACCGGGAAAACGCCCGCCCCCACGGGGCCCGCCACGCTCTCGATCAAGGGCCGTCCGATGCCGATGTCGCCCGCTGAGTCGTATGCGCTTCAACAGGCAATCGGCGGGACGGGCTGGACTCACCCCGATGCGCACGCGCTGCCGGAGCAGTTCAAGAACCGTGCGCCCTCAGCGATGGAGCACAAGTTTACTTCGACGGGCGTGAAGTTCTGGAAGCATCGTGAGGCGATGGAGAGTTACAAGGCGGGGACGGGGCGGAGCGTGATCAGCACGCACGTGGCGCCGGAGGGGCGGTGCAACCTGAAGTGCTCGTACTGCTCGGTGAGCGAGCGGGTCCTGCAGAGCCGGATCGACCTGGATCGCATCCGTGATTACCTGACAAAACTGAAGGGGCGCGGGCTGAAAGCGGTAATCCTGACCGGGGGTGGGGAGCCGACGCTGTACCCGCAGTTCAACCCGCTGGGCGAGTGGATTCTGGAGCAGGGGCTCGAACTGGCGCTGATCACCAACGGCACGCAGTTCAATCGCGTGAGCGACACGATTCTGGGGAACCTGTCGTGGCTGCGGGTATCGATGAACAGGTTTGAGCAGTGGGAGAGCAAGATCACGCTGCCGCGGGAGCGGCTGGGCGGGAAGACGACGGTGGGGATGTCGATCTGCCACAGCGCGGAGAACAAGGACCGGGAGTTCCTGACCAAGGTGGCGGCGTTTGCCGAGGCGAAGGACGTGAGTTACGTGCGGGTGCTGCCGGACTGCATGCTGCCGCAGGCGCAACTGGTGAAGGAGCACGAGGAACTGGACCAGTTGTTCGCGCGGGTTGAGGGCGGGAAGCGGTTCTTCCACCAGTTCAAGATTCACGGCTCGCCGTGCCAGGCGAAGTGTCACCAGAGCTTCTTCCGGCCGTACTTGTCGGAGCAGGTGGACCCGGCGACGGGGAAGAGCGGGCTGGTGTTCCCGTGCGACAGCGTGGTGCTGAACGATCAGGCGATGGAGTTCGCCCACAAGTTCGCCCTCTGCCGCCCGGAAGAGATCCTCGACTACATGGACCACAAGATTCCCCAAGGGTTCGATGCGACCACCGACTGCACCGGCTGCGTGTTCACGCGGAACGTGGACATGCTGGACCGGTTCGTGAACGGGCGAGAAGAGCGGTTCGCCGAGGTGGCGGGACTGGAGATGAGCCATGTCAACTTTGTCTGACCTGCCCGCGAGCCCGGCCCCACGGATGACCGGCGCACGCCGCGAGGGCGCGGCGACGATCGACCTCCCCGCGCTCGGCGCCGTCTACGACGCGGATTATTACGAGCGCGGCGTGGAGTCGGGGAAGTCGTGCTACTCCAACTACCGCTGGCTGCCCGAACTGACCATCCCCATGGCCATGGTGCTCATCGACACCCTGGGAATCAGGCCCGGCCAGCGCGTGCTGGACTTCGGCTGCGCCAAGGGCTTTGTGACCAAGGCGTTGCGGATGCTGCGGCGCGACGCGTGGGGCATCGACATCAGCCGATATGCGCTGTCCCAGGCCCCCGAGGACGTAAGGGAGTTCGTCTGCCTCGTGGACGATCTCGACGCGTACGCGCTGGAGAACAGATTCACCCACGCCATCGCCAAGGACGTGCTGGAGCACGTGCCGCACGAGTTGATCGACGGCACGGTGCGGAACCTGGCCCGGATGAGTGACCAACTGCTCGTGGTCGTGCCGCTGGGACGGCCGACAGCCAGGGAGACGGGTGCATCGGGCAAGCGGTATGTCATCGAGGCGTACGAGCGCGACGTGACGCACGTGATCCGCGAGGATGCGAAGTGGTGGCTGGCGCTGCTGGAGGGGCACTTTGCGGAGGTGTCGTGGCGGCACCACATCGAGGGGCTGAAGGACAACTGGCACACGGTGCATCCGCAGGGGAACGCGGCATTCATCTGCCGCCGGCCGTGGTGCAGGTGAGGAGCCGGCGACGCGGCCCGAGGCCACCAACAACCGGAGTGAAGCATGCTCAAGGATCTGGTGAAGCGCAGCGAGTTCTGGACGGAGCACCACCGCGTTCCGTGCCAGGGAGACTCGATTCCCCGCCCATTCGAAGCGATCCCGAACTGGCGGTCGGTGGTGAGCGGGAAGGACATCCTTGAGATCGGCCCGGGGGAGGGGCGCCAGAGCGTCGCCATGCGGCCGCTGGCCCGGACGTATTCGGTCGCGGACATCTCGCCGCGCGTGCTGCAACTTCCCCAGCACGCGGCGGGCGAGCGGCATCTGATCCGCAACTACGCCACCGACGACCTCGGGACGAAGTACGATGTGATCTGCTTCTGGTACGTGCTGCACCATGTGCTCCGGAGTGAGGTTGACGCATTCTTCGACTTCGTGCGCCGCCACCTGCGAAGAGGAGGCGCGGTGCTCTTCAACTCTCCGCACGCCGTTGCGGAGGAGTACCTCGCCGACGGCGAGGGCAACGGGTGTGAGACGACGATGTGGACAGCCGACCAGGTGCGGTGGCACGCCCGCCGCCACGGGTTCCGCGTCGTGTCCGAGGAGGACCGTGCGGCCAACTGCCTGCTGTTCCACATGGTTGCGGATGGGGGCTCGCCGGCCAGCCGCCACGAGGCGCCATCGACCGCAGCGATGCGCAGAACAGCCGCGGGGCTGATGCGCGAAGGCACGCAACTGAACCTCGGCGGAGGCGCTGCGTGGAAGCACGACGGCTGGACGAACCTCGAGTACGATCTCGGATACGATCTGGCGATCTCGGGGCTTGCCGACTTCGAGACCGGCTCGGCCGACCGCCTCTTCTGCTCTCACAGCCTCGAGCACATGCCCATCGAGGCCGCACGCCGCCTCGTGTCAGATGCGTGGCGGGTGCTCAAGCCGGGGGGCGTGCTCAGACTTGTGTTGCCCGATTGCGAAGCCTTCGTCAGGGCCTGGCGGGGGGGGCGCGACTCGGGCCGCGACTCGGACTTTTACGCCGGCAACGCGTGTCTCACGCCCCACTTCAAGGGCGAGACCGACTGCCTCCGGCACATGGGTGGAAATCCGGCGTCGTTCGACAAGCCCTCGCGGATCGGTCACTACTTCTTCTGGGACCGATATTCGCTGACCTGGCTGCTCGTGTGCGCGGGCTTCGAGATGATCTACGAGAGCCGCTTCGGCGAATCGCGCGACCCGGCCATGCGGGAAGTCGCCACGATGGATCCGGCCTCGGGCATGCCGCTCCGCGGATTTGACAACCCGCTCACGCGACCGATCTCGGTGTACATCGAGGCCGTGAGGTAAGCCGAGCCCGGAAACCCTCCGTCGGGCTATCTTCCCGCATGAGCCATCGGTCGCCCGCGGCGTCGCCCATCGTGCTGTCCACCTGGTCCTTCGGCCCGATCGCGGCGGCAGCGGCGATGCCGGTGCTTCGCGCGGGCGGTTCGGCGCTGGACGCGGTGGTCGCCGGCGCGACGGCCGTGGAGGACGACCCCACTGTTGACTCCGTCGGCCTGGGCGGGCTGCCGGATGCTTCGGGGCGCGTGAGCCTGGATGCGTGCGTGATGACGGCCCCGGGTCGGTGCGGGGCGGTGTGTTATCTGCGGGACCACCTCGGGGCGGCGCGGCTGGCGCGCGCGGTGATGGAGCGGACGATCCACGTGATGCTCGCGGGCGACGGGGCCGCGGAGTTTGCGCGCCGGCAAGGGTTTGTCGAGGCCAACACGCTGACGCCGGGCGCGCGGGACGCATGGGAAGCGTGGCGGGCCTCGGGCGGAACGGTGAACTGGGCTGAGAAGGAGGGCTTCATCCCGCCGATGAATGTCGAGGAGCGGTACCGGGCTGCCCGCGGGGGGGGCGGCGGGGTCGCCGGTGGCGGGGAGAAGGGGAGTGGTGGGGGGAGTGCGCCCGAGCCCCCGCATGACACGGTCTGCGTGCTGGCCCGGGACCAGCGGGGCGAGATCGCCGGCGCGTGCACGACGTCGGGGCTCGCGTTCAAGGTGCCCGGGCGTGTGGGTGATTCGCCGATCATCGGGCACGGGCTGTACGTGGACCCGGCGGCGGGTGCCGCGTCGGCGACGGGCAACGGCGAGTTGGTGATGGGAGTCTGCGGGTCGTTCCTCGCGGTGGAGGAGATGAGGCGGGGGCGGTCGCCGCTGGACGCGATCATCTCGGTGCTGGAGCGTGTGCGGGGGGCGTATGACCTGAAGCCCGATCACCAGGTGGCGCTGATCGCGATGCGGCCGGATGGCGCGTGGGCCAGCGCGTCGCTCCGGCCGGGGTTCTCCCACTGTGTCGCCGACGAGACCGGCACGCGGGTCGAGCCGGCCCAGCGGGTGCTGATCCCCTGACGCCCCGGGCCCGGAGCGCTAGCATCGTGCGTCATCCAAGGAGGCTCCGCATGGCCCGTGTAAATCGTCTCGCGCTTGGTCTGTTCCCCTGTGCCCTGGCGCTTGCGGCAACTGCCCTGCTCGGTGGGTGCGCCGCGAAGTCGAGCGAGATGGCCGAGGACGAGTCGCAGTGCAAGGCCGTCAAGCCTGGCACGGTGACGACGGTGAACCACTACTGCGTGGTGATGCCTGAGGACCCGGTGGATCCGGCGCTGGTGGCGGAGCACAAGGGCCAGAAGGTCGGCTTCTGCTGCCCGGGGTGCACGAAGAAGTGGGCGAAGATGACCGACGCCGAGAAGGACAAGGCGATCGCCTTCGCGGTGGCGAAGGGCAAGCCCTGATCGAGTGGACCACGTGACGACGCGCCCAACCCCACCCCTCCATCAGCCTGAGTGAAAGTTGGATGGGGCTGGGGACGAGCCGGGGTGTCAAGGCGCGGTGCGCGAGGTTGCGCGCGTCATGGTCATTTGGCGGATTCCAGGCGGACAAAAAAACAGCCCCTCAGATGCCCCAGGATCGATTCTGGCGCGCTGGGTGGGGGGTCGGTGGGTTCGGGGGGGGGTCGCGCCAGAGGGGCCTTCCCGAGGCTGTGCGCGCGCAAGCTGTCCGCGAAAACAAGGGGTTCCGAGCGACGGGACTCCGGATTGCAGGAAGCGCTCCCCTCGGGTTGTTTTCGCTCACGCCCAGCGCGTGACGTGCCAGTTCTTCTTGCCGCGGCGGAGGAGGATGGTGCCGTGGAGGAGGTGGGCGCGGGTGAGGCGGTCGGCGAGGGCGGCCTTGGTGCCGTTGACGGCGATGGAGTTGTCGGTCAAGGCCTGGCGGGCCTCGGTCTTGCTCTTGCACACGGTCAGGGCGAGCAGGTCAACGAGGGCCAGGCCGTCGCCATCGAGCAGCGCCAGGGCGTGCCGAGAGGACGGGGCGGCGGAGAAGACCTCGGCGAGGAGCGCGGGCGGAAGGTCGGCCACGTCGCCCGAGAAGAGCGCCGCGGCGGCCTTCTCCGCGGCGAGGCGCTCGGGCTCGCCGTGGAGCATGTCCACGAGGCTCCGCGCGAGCGTGCGCTGGGCGACGCGGGTCGCGGGGTTCTCGCGCTGCTGGAGCATCACGGCGGCGAGTTGGGGCTGGGAGAGGAGGGTGAAGGTCTTGAGGAATCGCTCCACGTCATCGTCGGGGATGTTGAGGAGGAACTGGTAGAGCGCGTAGGGGCTGGTGCGCGCGGGGGAGGCGTCGGCGTCGCCTTGTCGAGCGGTGAGCCAGATGGTGCCGGATTCGGTTTTGCCGTACTTGGTGCCGTCGGACTTGGTGAGGAGGGGCGTGGTGAGGCCGAAGGCGTCGGGCGGAGTCCCGTCAGAGGCTTCGCCGCGGCAGGAGAGACGGCGGATGAGGTCGGTTCCGGCGACGATGTTGCCCCACTGGTCGCTGGCGCCCATCTGGACGGTGACGCCGCGGGCGCGGTGAAGGTGCGCGAAGTCGTACGCCTGGAGGATCATGTAGGAGAACTCGGTGTAGGAGATGCCCTGGTCGCGGTTGTGGAGGCGTTCGCGGACGGAGTCCTTCTGGATCATCATGTTGACCGAGAAGTGCTTGCCGATGTCGCGGAGGGCGTCGATGTAGCGGAGTTCGCCGAGCCAGTCGAGGTTGTTGACGATGGCGGCGGCGTTGGGCTTGGCGCAGTCGAAGGCGAGGACGCGGGAGAAGATGCGCTTCTGGGCCTCGACGTTGGCGGCGACCTGTTCCTTGGTGCGGAGTTCGCGTTCGGCGGACTTGCCCGAGGGGTCGCCGATGAGGCCGGTGCCGCCGCCGGCGAGGACGATGGGCGTGTGCCCCGCGCGCTGGAAGAAGGCCAGGAGCATGATGGGGACGAGGTTGCCGATGGTGAGAGAATCGGCGGTGGGGTCGAAGCCGATGTAGGCGCGGATGTCGGCGGCCCTGCCGGCCTGCTCCGCGGCGTGGAGGTGGCCGTCGAGGCCGTGGGCGTCGGTGATCTGGGAGATCAGGCCGCGCCAGTGGAGATCCTGGAGGAATGCGGACTTGAACTCGGGGAGGGCGTCGGGCATGGGAGGGGAGGGTATGAGGCAGGAGGGCAGCGCGCGCCAGGACTTCGGGCGAGGGCGCGAGGGTGAGGGTGTGGGGGGAGGGGGGTGAGATCAGGTTTTGAAGACGATGTTGGGGTCGGTGCGGACGACCTTGAGGGCGCTGAAGGTGCCTGCGAGGAGGCAGACGAGGAGGACGATGACGGCGGTGGCGGCGAGGGTCTGCCAGACGAGGAGGTAGGGCTGGTCGATGCGGACCATGAGCCAGCCGAGGGCGGCGGAGAGGCCCGAGCCGAGGCCGTAGCCGACGGCGCCGGCGAGGAGTGCCTGGACGGAGACCATTCGGACGACGAGGGAGGTGGAGGCGCCGAGGGCTTTGAGGGTGCCGTAGGCGCGGAGGTTTTCGACGGTGAAGAGGTAGAGGAGGAGGCCGGTCATGATGGCGCCGACGACGACGGCGATGCCGACCATGATGCCGAGGCGGACGATGACACCGCCGTTCTCGGTAACGTACCAGGCGGTGTCGGCCTTGAACTGTGAGGCGGTGCGTGCGCGGAGGCCTGTGGCGGCGTGGATGCGTTCGGCGAGGACGGCGGGCGAGACGCCTGGCGCTGGGGAGGCGAGGACGAAGGAGAGGAGGTTTCGCTCGCGCGGCGCGACGGCGAGGGCGTGGGGGTAGGTCATGTAGAGCGTGGGGCGGAACATGAATCGCGGGGCGATCCGGCAGAAGCCGACGACGATGACGCGATGGTCGTTGATGGCGAGTTCATCGCCGATGACGAGTGGTCGGGTGGGGGCGGCGCGGTCCATGGGGCCGTGGCGGAGCGGGTTGACGGCCTGGCGGAGGAAGGTGTCGGCGGCGGCCTCGTCAACGATGGCGGCATCGGCGCGGCGGAGATCGTCGGGCGTGCAGCCGATGAGGCTGGATGCCGAGGGGCAGCCGATGAGCGAGGCGTCATCGACGCCGATGACCTGCACGTTGCGGAAGTGTCCGCTGGAGAGTCGGGTGCGGAGCATGCCGGTGAAGAGGGGGACGGCCCACTGGACACCTTCGACTCCGCGGACCCTTTCAACGGTGGTGGGGGGGAGGCCGGCAATCTCGTCGGCGTAGTCAACGGCAGGGTCCATGACCCAGACCTGTGCGGCGGGGATGTCGGAGACGACGGCGTAGGTTCGGCTGATGAGGCCGACGAACATGGAGAGGAGGTGGGTGATGAGGAAGGTGGTGAAGAGGATGCCCGCGACGACGCCGCTGTACTTGGCGGAATCACCCAGGAGCATCCTGATCGCGAAGACGAGCATGTCGCGTGCGGGCTAGTCGTGTCGCAGTGCCACGATGGGGTCCTGGCGTGCGGCCTGAAGGGCAGGATAGATGCCGAAGATCAGGCCTGTGGCGGCGGCGACGAGGAAGGCCAGGAGGATGGACCAGAGAGTGATGGACGTGGGGAGGTCGGCGTCGGAGGGGACGAAGTGGCCGATGAGGGGCGCGTGGGGGAGGAGCGCGACGCCCCATCCCAGGAGGAGGCTGGTGGCGATGCCGAGGCCGACGCCGATGAGCCCGCCGGCGGAGGAGAGGACGCCGGTCTCGACGAGGAACTGCCAGACGATGTGCTTGCGGGTGGCGCCGAGGGCGCGGCGGATGCCGATCTCGCGGGTGCGTTCGGTGACGGAGGCGAGCATGATGTTCATGATGCCGATGCCGCCGACGAGGAGGGAGATGGCGGCGATGGCGGAGAGGATGGCGCCGTAGGTGACGGCGGTCTTCTTGGCGTTTTCGAGCAGTTCGTAGGGGACGACCATGGAGACGTCGATCATGCCCGGGTGGCGGGTCTCGATGACGCGCTGGGCCAGCGCGGCGTAGGTCATCACCTGGTCGCGCTCCGGGGCGACGATGTAGACCTCCGACACCTGCACGGCCTGGCCTTGAAAGGAGCCGGAAGTGCGTCGCATGACCATGTCGCCAAAGACCTCGACGGCGGTGGTGATGGGGATGTGCAGGTCGAAGTTCAGGTCGCGCCCGACGAGGGCGGCGCCAGCGCCTCCGGAGAGGCCGACGGGAGCGAGGACGCCGATGATGCGCATGGGCTTGGCGTCGATGCGGATGGTCTGGTCGATGGGGTCGTCAAACGGGAACATGACCTTGGCGAGTTCGGCGCCGATGACGGCGACGGGCTCGCGCTGGTCGAGGTCGGCTTCGGAGAGGTAGCGCCCGCGGTCGATGCGGAGGTTGGCGACGCGGAGCATCTCGGGGGTTGTGCCGTAGGCCTGACTGGTGCGGCGGAGTTCGTCCTTGATGACCTGTCCGCCGACTTCCTTGAGGGGGACGATCGCTTCAGCGTTGGGGATGGACTCCTGGAGGAGGCGGACGTCGAGGCGTTCGAGGCCGTGGCGGCTGACGAAACTGGTGCGCTGGCCGCCCGAGGGGTTCTGGGTTTCGGGCGGGCGTTGGGAGCGGAGGATGATGTTGCGAGCGCCGAGGCGTTCAAGTTGCTCGAGGGCCCGGCGTTTGGCGCCCTCGCCGATGGAGACCATGGCGATGACGGCGGCGACGCCCAGGATGATGCCCAAGGCCGTGAGGACGGATCGGAGTTTGTGCCTCGAGAGATTGGCGAGGCCGAGGCGGATGGTTTCGAGGAGGAAGGTCATGGGGTGTGGGCGGGGCGAGGGGAGCGACGGAAGGAGTGTAGAGGTGGCCCGGCGGAAGGCTGCGGTTCAGGCGGAATCAGCGTCGTGAGCGGGGGCGAGCGCCCGGCGGATGGCCTTCTCGGTCTCGACGATGACCAGAACGCCCGCGCCGGCGAGCGCCACACGGGCCCACGCGCTGCCGTCGAGCGGCGCGGTGTGGAAGAGGCGGTTGATGATCGGCGCGTGGGCGAAGGCCGCCTGCACAGCGAGCATCGCTCCGATACCGACCCAGAGCCAGCGGTTTGAGAACAGCGGGACCGTCCACGCGGGCCTCAGGAGGGCGCGGCTGGAGAAGAGGTAGAAGATCTCGCCCACAACGATGACGGAGACGGCGGCGGTGCGGGCGGCGGCCTCGGTGGCGCCGCGCGTCAGTTCCCAGTGGAAGAGGCCCGTTGCTCCCGCGCACAGGAGGAGGGAGACCAGGCCCGTGCGCATGAGGAGTTCGAAGGTGAGGAGGGGGCGACGCGGGTCACGCGGCGGGCGCGCCATGACGCCCGGCTCCTTCGCCTCGAAGATCAGGGGCATCCCGAGCAGGATGGTGGTGACCATGTTGATGTACAGCGCGTGGATCGGGAGGATCGGCAGCGGCCAGCCCATCAAGATGGCCGCGAGGATCACGAACGCTTCGCCGCCGTTGGTCGGGAGCGTCCAGACGATGAACTTGGTCAGGCTGCTGAAGACCGAGCGGCCTTCCTCCACCGCGGCCTCGATGGTGGCGAAGTTGTCGTCGGCGAGGACCACGTCGGCGGCGTCCTTGGCGACCTCTGTCCCCGCGAGGCCCATGGCCACGCCGATGTCGGCCTGACGCAACGCCGGGGCGTCGTTGACGCCGTCGCCGGTCATGGCGACGACGTGCCCGCGGGACTGGAGGGCCTTTACGAGGCGGAGTTTCTGCTCCGGGGTCATGCGCGCAAAGACCGCGGTGGATTCGGCGTGAGCAGAAAGGTCGGCATCGGGGATGATGGCCATCTCGGCACCGGTGAGCACTTGCGCGTGTGAGGCGCGGTTCGAGGAATGTGTGCCGAGGCTGTCGGTCGGGTTCGCGGCGACGCCGTCGATCCCGATCATGCCGGCGATGGTGCGGGCGGTGACGGCGTGGTCGCCCGTGATCATCTTCACTCGGATGCCGGCGCTCTGACAGGCGGCAACCGCGGCGATGGCCTCGGGGCGAGGCGGATCGAGCATGCCCTGCAGGCCCAGGAACGTCAGGCCGTGCTCCACCATGGCGTGGGTGAGGTCATCCGCGTCGGCGGGCGCCTCGGCGCGAGCGAACGCGAGGACTCGAAGGCCGCGAGCGGCGAGATTGGCGGCGGCGGCGTGCACGGATCCCGGGTCGAGCGCGGCGGGCTGCCCGTCCGGCCCGGCAGCCGCGGCGCACATGCCCAGGACGCGCTCGGCCGAGCCCTTCACGTAGAGGACGCGGCCCGTCGAGGCCGGGCTGCCGGGGTCGGGTCGCGCGTGCAGCGTCGCCATGTACTGCCTGTCGGACTCGAAGGGGATGGCGTCGAGGCGCGGAAACCTCGCGGCGAGGGCGTCGCGGGAAAGGTCGGGGCCTCCGCTGCGTGCGAGTTTCAGCGCGGCGACGACGAGGGCGGCCTCGGTGGGGTCGCCGTGCGCCTCCCAGCGCCCGTTGTGGGCGAGCAGGGCGGCGTCGTTGCACAGGACGCCGCAGGTCAGCAGTTCGAGGAGCGCCGGCTGCTCGTTGCCACGGATGGGCGTGGAATCGCCCGAGACCGAGACGTGGCCTTCGGGGTCGTAACCGGAGCCGGTGAACTCGAACTCGATGGCGGGGCGAGAGGGGCTTGCCGCCTGCATCCACGCGGCGCGGACGGTCATCTGATTTTGGGTGAGGGTGCCGGTTTTGTCGGAGCAGATGACGGTGGTCGAGCCGAGCGCCTCGACGGCGGGAAGTTTGCGGATGATCGCCCGTTTGCCCGCCATCCGGGCGACGCCGACGGCGAGCATGATCGTGACGGCCGCGGGGAGGCCCTCGGGGATAGCGCCCACGGCGAGTGCGACGGCGGCCTTGAACATCTCCGACGCGGGGTTCCCGCGGGCGACGCCGATGGCGAAGGCCAGGGCTGCCACCGCGAGGATGACCCAGAGCAGGAGGTGGCTGAACCTGGCGATCTTTCGCGTGAGAGGCGTCGCGATGTCGTCGGCGGCGGAGATCATCCGGCTGATGCGACCGACCTCGGTGGCATCCGCGGTGGCGATCACCAGTCCCTCGGCTGTGCCGCGCACCACCAGCGAGCCCGCGTACCCCATGCAGCGACGATCGGCCAGGACCGTTGGCTCCGGCAGCGGCGCCGGATCCTTGGAGACCGCCTTGCTCTCTCCCGTGAGCATGGACTCGTCGACGCGCAGGTCCTTCAGGGTGCCGTCGAGCAGGCGCAGGTCGGCGGGCACCTTGTCGCCCGGCTCCAGGACGACGACGTCGCCGAGCACCAGGTCGGCGGCATTGATTCGGCGGCGCTCGCCGACGTGCGATCCCCCCGCGCTGTCATGGCGTCGAACCGTGGCATCGATCCGCATGGACCTCGCGAGCGCGTCGATCGCCGCGACGGCGCGCTGCTCCTGCACGAAGCCGATGATCGCGTTGGCGAGCACTACGCCGAAGATCACGACGAATTCGGTGTGCTCGCCCAGCCAGAGCGTGACCCCGGCGGCGACAAGCAGGATGTAGACCAACGGGGCGTGGAACTGGAGAAGGAATCGCGCCCACCAGGGTCGGCCGCGGCGCGCGGTGATGGTGTTCGGGCCGTGCCGATCAAGGCGGGCTTGGGCCTCCGCTGCCGAGAGCCCCGCGATGGGGTTCACGCCAAGCTCCTTCGCGACGGTCGTCGCGTCCGCGGCGTGCCAGGCGAGGGAGGGCAATCCGTTCATGGAAGGAGCCGTGTGGAGTGAGGTGAGGTGCCGTCGCGAGCCGCCGACTGTCCCGCCCCCCTCCTCCCCCCTCAACCCGCGGGGCCGCGCCGCCGGGTTGTGCGGGAGTGCGGTCGATGCGCGCCGGGCGGCTGCCGCATCCGACGCGGGCGGGCTGCCGTCAAGCGGTGGGGAGGGGATTCGAACCCCTGAACGGCTTGCACCGTTACCGGTTTTCAAGACCGGCGCATTCGACCACTCTGCCACCCCACCAGGAGTGAACACGATGGTAGGGGCGGGGTGTCGGGAGTGGGGCGGAGCGGCTTTGGAGGCGGGATTGGCGGTGTTCTGCGTGGAAAACGCGGGGTGTGGCGCGAGTCGACTGCTCGGGGTTGCCGAGGTGGCCGCGCGAACCTGAATCCACTGGAGTCCGTGGAAGTCCACCAGAGTCTGCGGCGCGACGCGAACCCCTTCCCATGCAGCCGCTCCGTCGCGCCACCCCCGCGTACGCTCTCGCCGTGCGTCTCCATCGGCTGCTCATCCTGCTCGCGTTCGTCGCGATCCTCGTCGTCCCGTGGTTCGCCCGCCGCGCCGTCCAGCAGGCCCATGCTGACGGCGTGGGGGGGGGTGGGGGCGGCAGTGGGGGTGCCCCCGCCGACGTGCCCGCCGAGCGCACGCTTGTTGTCGTCACGCCGCACGTCGAGCAGATCCGCGCCGAGTTCGGGCACGCGTTCGCCGCCTGGCACCAGCGGCGCTTCGGCCAGCCCGCGCGCATTGACTTCCGCACGCCCGGCGGTACCACCGAGATCCGCCGCCTCCTCGAAACCCAGGTCCGCTCCGTCATCTCCCGCGGGCCCGCGGCGTACGACCTCATCCCCGCCTCACCCCTGAAGGCCTCCGCGCGGGACGAGGAGCCCCTTCCCGAACTCATCATCAAGCCCGGCGGCGTCGAGGCCGACGTCTTCTTCGGCGGGGGTTCCTTCGAGCACGCCCAGGTCAAGCACGGCTTTGTTGCCACCGTGCGCATAGATGGCGTCGAGCAACGCGTCCGCGCGCGGATCACCGCGCCGCCCCGCGATCAGCCCTTCTCGCAATCGCAACTCGACGAGACCTTCGGCGAGAACGCCGTCGGCATCGAGCGTCTCTACGACCCTGACCAGTATTGGTTCGGCTCGGCCCTCTCCGGCTTCGGCATCGTCTACAACCGCGACCTCCTCTCCCGTCTCGGCCTCCCCGAGCCGCGGGGCTTTGCCGACCTGGGCGACCCGCGCTACGCCGGGCTCGTCGCGATGGCCGATCCGCGCCAGTCCGGCAGCGTCGCCACCCTTTACGACGCGATCCTCAACAAGGAAGGCTGGGATGGCGGTTGGAAGATCCTGCGTGAGATGTGCGCCAACGCCCGCTACTTTGCCGCCTCGTCAACCACCCCGCCCACCGACGTGAGCCAGGGCGAGGCCGCCGCGGGCGTGTCGATCGACTTCTATGGCCGCGGGCAAGCCCAGGCCATCCTCCGACCGGGGGAAGACCCCGCATCGAGCCGCGTGGGCTACATCGACCCACCCGGCGCCACGTACATCGACGCCGATCCGGTTTCGATCATCAATGGCGCCCGCAACCCCCAACTCGCCCGTCGCTTTGTCGAGTTCTGCCTCTCCGACGAGGCGCAGGCGCTCTGGCAGTTCGCCCCGCGCACGCTCGCCGCCTCAGCCAAGAACCCGAAGAACCAGGACGGCCAGCCCATGGGCCCCGCCCGCGAGCGCCTCCGACGCATGCCCGTGAAGCGATCGTTCTATGCCCGGTATCTGGACCACTTCACCGATCGCACCAACCCATTCGAGATCGTCTCGACGTTCCCGCGAAGGGGCTGGCGCGACGCCCTCGGGCCCCTCATGGGTGCCATGGGCATCGACACCGGGGACGACCTCCGCGAGGCCTGGATCGCCCTCAACGCCGCCCGCGGCAACACCGTCTTCCCGTCCGACCGCCTCGCGGAGATGGAGCGGCTCTTCTACGCCATGCCCCCGCACACGCTCACGCCCAAGGACGGCGCTCCCCGCACCGTCACGCTGGGGCCGGAGACCTTCGCCGAGGTCAGCAAGGACACCGCCCGCTGGCGGGATCCGGTCAAGGGCGCTCGCGCCCGGGTTGCGTACGCGGGGTTCTTCACCGCCAACTACCGCCGCGTCGTCGAACTCTCCCGGCTCCGGGAATGACTGCCCGACCGGGCGGTTGTCGGGCCAGAATTCACCGGATTCCTGTTGCCAAGCGTCTCCGGGCCCCCTTCGCTTGTCCATGCACGATCCGTATTCGCTCCGCATTCTGGGTCACCTGAAGCACGACCGCTACGTCCCCGCCGACGCCGACCGCCTGATGGAGGATCTGGGCGTGGTGGAGGAGGCCGAGCGGGCGGTGTTTGCCGAGTCGCTGCGCGCCATGGCCGACGCGGGCAAGATCGAGATCGACCCGCACAAGGGCCTGGTCCGGCTGCCGCGGATGGAGAAGGTGATCACCGGCTCGTTCCGGAAGAACCCGAAGGGGTTCGGGTTCGTCAAGCCGGATGTGGCGACGCGCGAGGGGGACGTGTTCATCCCCCCCGATCAGACCGCCGACGCGCTCTCGGGCGACACAGTGCGCGTGGAGATCTTTAAGCGCCGCCGGCCCGACGGCACGGAGGAGATGGGCGGGAAGATCATCCAGGTTCTGACGCGCCGGCGGAAGTGCTTCAGCGGGGAACTCGTGCAGCGGTCGGCCGCCAATGGGCGGGGGCAGTGGATGGTGTATCCCGATGGACGCGAGATGACCGACCCGATCATCATCCGCGACCCGCACTCCAAGAACGCCAAGGCCGGGGACAAGGTCATCGTCGAGATCACGGCGTATCCGGAGGGCGGGATGCTCGCCGAGGGTGTGATCATCGACGTGCTGGGCGAGGCCGGGCTGCCCAGCGTCGAGACGCAGGCGACGATCGCGGCGTACAACCTGCCCGGCGAGTTCCCCGAGCAGGTGGTGGCGCAGGCCCGGCGCTGCGCCGAGCAGTTCGAGCGGGAGATCGAGCAGTTCAACGCCGATCCCGACCCGGCGCGCCGGCTGCGCGAGGACGCGCGAGGCGAGTTCATCCTGACCATCGACCCGCCCGACGCGAAGGACTACGACGACGCGATCCACATCAAGCGGTTGCCCGACGGCGGGTGGGAACTGGGCGTGCACATCGCCGACGTCGCCCACTTCATCCCCGTGGGCTCGCCGCTGGATGTGGAAGCGCGGGCGCGGGGCAACTCGGTGTACCTGCCCCGGCACGTGATCCCGATGCTCCCGGAGGTGCTCTCCAACGGCATCTGCTCCCTCCAGGAGGCGGTGCCGAGGTTCTGCAAGTCCGCCCTCATGCGGTACGACCGCGGGGGGAACGTGGTGCGGTCGGGGGTGGCCAGCACGCTGATCAAGTCGGTGAAGCGGCTGACGTACCTTGAGGCGCAGGCGCTGATCGACGGCGACGAGACGGAGGCGAAGAAGCACGCCAAGACCGATCCGGTCTACACGCCCGAACTCAAGGCGGCGTTGCTGGAGATGAACGCGTGCGCGCGGGCCATCCGCGAGCGCCGGCGGGCGGCCGGGATGATCCATCTCGATCTGCCCGAGGTGGAGTTGATCTTCGACGAGAACGGGCGTGTGGTGGACGCGGAGCGCGAGGACGACGCGTTCACGCACACGCTGATCGAGATGTTCATGGTCGAGGCGAACGAGGCGGTGGCGCGGCTGTTCGAGCGCCTGCGCGTGCCGCTGCTTCGGCGCATCCACCCCGAGCCGGCGCCGGGCGACGTGGACGAGTTGCGCTCGACGGCGAAGGTGGCGGGGTTCTCGATTCCAGCCAAGCCGACGCGGATGGAGTTACAAAGGTTGCTGGACAGCACGCGCGGGACGCCTGCCGCGCCGGCGGTGCACTTCGCGGTGCTCCGGACGCTCACGAAGGCGGAGTATTCGCCCGCGCTGGTAGGGCACTACGCCCTTGCCAGCGAGGCGTACGCCCACTTCACCAGCCCGATCCGACGCTACCCCGACCTGACGGTGCACCGGGCGCTGGCGGAGTACCTCCGGCTGACGCTCAACGGGGCGAACCCGCCCCGCGACGACGCGGCCCGGCAGCGGCTCGCGGAGAAGATGCTGGAGCATCCCAACTGCCCGCCCGCCGAGGACCTGGCGGTCATCGGCCGGCACTGCACCCAAACGGAGGTGAACGCCAGCGACGCCGAGGACAGCCTGCGGTCGTTCCTGGTGCTCCAGTTGCTCTCCAACCACGTCGGCGAGGACTTCCGCGGCATGGTGACGGGGTGCAAGAACGCGGGGATCTTCATCCAACTCGAGAAGTTCCTGGCCGAGGGGATGATCAAGAAGGAGGACCTGCCGGCGTTTCCGAATAAGGATGGTCGGGTCGCCCCCGGCGGCTGGCGGTTGGACCCGAGGACGGATGCGATGGTGCACGCCGGGTCGGGGCGGTCGTTCAAGACGGGCGATCAGGTGACGGTGACGATCGCCGCGATCGATCTGGCGCTGCGGCGGATGGACCTGGTGGTGGCGAACCCGGAGAGCCGGGAGAAGAGCAAGGTGCGCAAGGGCGCCGCGGCGGGGCTCAGCCTCGGGGGAGGCGCGGGAGCGGGCGGGATGGGCGGACTGGGACACGCGCCCCGGACGGATGAGGACTGGCAGCGGGTGAAGTTCGGGCAGTCCGGGGCGGTCCGGCGGAGCCAGAAGAGCAAGTCCCGCGACAAGGGGAAGAACCACCGGCGCGACAAGTGAGTCCGGGGGCGGGCGGGAGGCTCGCCGGGGCTGGTTTTGGCGGTAGAATCGGTCATGGCCGACCTCAAGAACATGAAGGGCATCTCGGACGCGGACCGCAAACTCATCGAGGAGGCGGAGACGCTGCTGGGGCCGGAACCTTCGACGATGGGGTTCGTGAAGAACCTCTTCTGGGGCAACTGCCGCCAGGAACTGGTGTTCCCGTACCCGGAGCAAGACTCGCGCGAGGCGGCCGAGTGCGACCAGTTGCTGGCGCGCCTGGATGAGTATCTGAAGAACGAGCACCCGGCGACGCAGATCGACCAGGAGCAGGAGACGCCCGACTGGGTGATCAAGCGGCTGTTCGAACTCGGCGCGCTGGGGATGACGATCCCGAAGGAGTACGGCGGGCTGGGGCTCGGGATCACCTCGTACAACCGCGTGCTGGAGCGCGTGGGCAAGTACTGCGGCTCGACGGCGGTGATCCTGTCAGCGCACCTCTCGATCGGGTGCGGGGCGGTGAAACTGTTCGGGACGCCCGAGCAGAAGAAACTCTGGCTCCCGAAACTCGCCAGCGAGTGGCTCAGCGCGTTCTGCCTCTCCGAACCCAACGTGGGCTGCGACGCGGGCGGCCAAGAGACGACCTTCGAGAAGACCCCCGACGGGGAGCACTACATCATCAACGGCGAAAAGAAATGGGCCACCAGCGGCGCGCTGGCCGGCCTGTTCACCGTGATGGCGCGGGAGAAGACCCCCGACGGAGCCCCCCCGGGCAAGATCAGCGCCCTGGTGTGCCACCCGGACATGGAGGGCGTGGAGATCTTCCAGAAGAACCGCGCCAAGTGCGGCATCCGCGGGACCTGGCAGGCGCGCATCCGCTTCCACAACGTGAAGGTGCCCAAGTTCAACCTCCTCCACGGCGAGGGCAAGGGCCTGAACGTCGCACTGACCTGCCTGAACTTCGGCCGGTGCACCCTCAGCGCCGGGATGCTGGGCGGGGCCAAGCGGGCGATGGACCAGTCCATCAAGTGGGGCCAGACGCGCCACCAGTTCAAGCAGCCGCTGGCGAACTTCGAACTGGTCAAGACCCGCATCGCGCACATGGCGGCGCTCACCTACGCGATGGAGGCTGTGCTCTACGCCACAACCGGGATGCTCGACCGCAAGGACGACGACATCATGGTCGAGACGGCGGTGTGCAAGGTCGTGAACTCCGAGTTCGGGTGGCAGGTGTGCAACGACGCCATGCAGATCATGGGCGGCGAAGGCTACATGACCGAGAACGAGGTCGAGCGGATCTTCCGCGACTCCCGGATCAACCTGATCGTCGAGGGCGCCAATGAGGTGATGCAGTCGTTCATCTTCGCCTACGGCGGGAAGAAACTCGCCGAGAGCATGCTGGGCGTGAAGGACGCGGTGACGTGGAACTCGGGCGAGTCGTTCGGGGCGAACCTCTCGCGGATTACGGGGAACCTGCGGAAGGGCCCGGTGCTGCGGCTGGCGCTCGGGCTGGGGGCGGAACTGTTCCTGGGGATCCGCAAGGCCGCGCCGGTGGTGGACAAGGTGCACCCCAGCCTTCGGGAGCACGCCGACCGGCTGGCGGGCTTCATCCGCGAGCACAGCCACCAGTTCAAGCAGGCGAGCAAGCGCTACGAGGAGGCGATCGTGACTCGCCAGGCGGTGCAGGCGAGGCTCGCCGACAACGCCATCTGGCTGCACGCCTGGGCCTGCACCCTGAGCAAACTGAGCATGGACATCACCAAGGGCAGCAAGGTGATGGTCGAGTTGGAGCGTGATCGGGCGGCTGCGGAGCACTTCTTCAGCCTGGCCCAGCGCGCCATCGAGCACAACATCCGCGACCTGTACGTAAACTCCGACGACACGATGCTCAAGTCGGCGGAGGCTTCGCTCAAGTACTCCTCGACGCTGCCCAACTCGGACTTTGCCATCCCCGAGCGGAGCCCGACGGCGAAGGGCACCGGGCGGGCGATGAAGCAGGACGGCATCAAGCAGTTCCCCGGGACCGGAATCGTGGGCGGCGTGCCGGCGGGGGCCGGGGCCGCGGCGAACGGCCACGGGCGAAACTGATCCGGCCGGAGGCCCGGGCGGCGCGGGGGGGCACGCGGGGCGAGCGAGGACGGCGCGCGAAAACGCCCCGGCTGGTGGAGGCCGGGGCGTTGTGGGACGCGCGGAACCGGACAACCGAAGGGTCCGACGGAGTTCAGCGTCGGCGGCGGAGCGCGGCGAGGCCGGCGAAGACCATGAGGCCTGCCGCGCCCGGGGTGGGGATCACGCTGCCGCTGAAGGTCACCATGTCGAAGCGCCAGTTGCCGGCGGTGCCGTTGTAGACCTGGGGCCCGGCGTTGGCCCGTTGGAAGGCCGAGTTGGCGGGCTGCAGGCCGTTGGCGTTGGTGAACTCGACGGGCGAGAACGCGGAGACGACGCGGAAGCCGAAGAGCGGGTTGTCGCTGGCGCCGGGGATGGAGGAGAGATCAAAGGCGATGGTGTTGAACCAGCGGTCACCGGGGTTGAAGTCGAGGATGTCGCCGAAGGAGACGAAGGTGGAACCGTCGGTCGTGTACTGGAACTGACCGTGGCGGGGTGAGCCGTCGGTCGCGAAGAGGTCGAAGGTGACTGCGATGCTCTGGAAGCCGGCGGTGGAGGCGTTGAAGCGGGCGCCGGAGAGGAGTTGGGTGGAGCCGGACCAGCCGTTGCTGATGCTGCCGCGGATGCGCCAGGCGAGGTTGTTGTCGGGATCGGAGGAGCCGGCGTTGGCGAGGATGTCGGCGTTGTTGGCGTCGCCGTTCATGCCGACGGGGGTGGCCGAGCCGGCGCCGATGGAGGGCGCGGGGCTGTTGTTGGCGCCCGTGGGCAGGCTGAAGTTCCACTGGGTGATGGTGTCGGCCATCACCGCCGCGGCGGGGGCGAGCACGAGGGCGGACAGAACAAACGCGGGCGCGGTGCGCATGAGTCTCTCTCCTGTGAAATGTCCGCACGAACGGACGGTGATCGGTAGGACGATACCCGTCGGCCCCGACGGATCGAGCGCCGCAGTGTGAAGGATGCGTCAAGGTAGATGTGGGGGATCGGCGGGCGGCGTTGTCGGGGCGTGTGCCGGGGCACCCCAGCACTTGCAAAAAGCAAGTGAATGGGCCATCGTTGTCTTGCGTCTCAGACTCTGGAGCGGCGCGCGGGGCGCAGGCGCCTTCGCCGGACGGTCATGGCGCTGGTGGCTATCAGGACGGGTGCAGCAGCGCCCGCCGCGCTGTCTTGGTGCGCCGTCGCGTCGCCGTTTTGCGGGACCGGATGGTCGGCGACGTGGGGCGTCACGCTGCCGGACGGCGGGCCGATCGTCTGGGGAGGGGTAACTGATCCCGGGCTGGACGGGGCGAAACGCGGACCATTCGACCGGCACACCCGGCTTGTGCAGCAGCCCCGCCGGCGGTGACGCGGGCGAAGTTCGTGCGGTGGGGGTGGCCCGCGGATCAGGTGCCGCCAGCGTGGGGAGAGGTGCTCACCCGGTTGGAGGCGGCGGAGGCGAATGAGTCCGGCATAGGTCGGTCCGGGCGCGGCGATCGCGCTCCCGGTGGCCAGCCCAAGCCGCTGGGGACGTTGAGGCCCGATCGATCCCTCGAAAACGGGAATATGCTATCAAAACACGAACGAATGGTTGATCGTCCGATCAAAATCCGTACGATTATAGCCAGCCACCGAGTGGTGGCTGAAATGGAGTGCCCATGACGACTGACGCTGCCGTCCCGTTCCACGCCACGAGCCCCGCGACGATCGCCTGCGCCAACCGCCTGATGGAGTTGTGCGGGGCGGGGAAGTACCACGAGGCGATGGTGGAGTTGTACGCGGAGGACGCGCGGCACGTGGAGGCGATGGAGATGCCGGGGAGCCCGTACAAGCGGGTGATGGAGGGGAAGGAGACGCTGCTCAAGATGAGCGAGCAGTTCGGGAAGGTGAACACGATCCACGGGGCGACGTGCGGGAAGCCCTTGTTCAACGGGGATCAGTTCATCTGCGAGATGTCGCTGGACATGACCTGCGGCGACGGGCCGATGGCGGGTCAGCGGATGAACATGACGGAGTTCTGCTTGTACACGGTGCGCGACGGGCGGATCATCGAGGCGAGGTTCTTTTACGGCCTGTGCGACAAGTAGCGGCGGAGAGGCCGCGCGGGATGCCTCGGGGAGCCAGCACGAGGCGTTCCAGTAGGCACGTCGGGTCCGCGGCTCAGCGGTGCACGTTCGAAGGCGCCGCGGAGCGATGGATCACCGGCTGGAGCCGGTGGGCGTGGTCTGCGTGCTCCGAGCCGAGGGTGGGGCGGACGGTTGAGTCGGCGGATGCGGGACTGGGGTTGGGGTTTGCGTGGGCCGGGCGGTTGGCGCGGGCGAAGTGGATCCAGGCACCGATCAGGCAGAGGACCGAGAGCGCGAAGGCGCCCCAGCAGACGGCGATGAAGAGGTTGAAGATGTCCGCAGAGGAGGACAGTGCACCCTTGCCGAGGAGAACGGCAACGTAGCCGAGGTAGCCGAAGGCGTCGGCGAAGTAGATGAAGAAGCCGATGTTGCCGCGATCGCGGGTCATCGCGAGCATGCGTTCGAAGATGGTCGTCTGGACGGCGATGTAGGGGAGGTACATGCCCAGGCCGATGAGGACCATGACGGGAAACGGCCCGAGTGCGCCTGCGCGGTGGCCGAGGAGCGCGGCGGCGGCCACGCAGAGCACCATGAGCGCGGTGCGCAGAGTGTTGTGGCGAGCGTGGGCGAGGGCGAGGGGGAGAGCGCTGATCACGGGGCGCCCTCGTGGAGGCACGCCAGGCGCCGGTCGGGCTCACGCGAGGAGCGAATGTGGACGACGCGATCGAAGTGGCGAAGGAGTGCGTGGTTGTGCGTGACCATGAGGAGACCGGCGTCTCTTGACCGTACCTGGTCGAGGAGCAGGTCGATCACGGCGGACGCGGCGTCGGGATCGAGGTTGCCGGTGGGTTCGTCGCAAAGGACGAGGGCCGGGTTGTGGGCGAGGGCGCGGCAGATGGCGACCCGCTGGCGTTCGCCCTGTGAGAGGCACCCGGGCTTTCGCCCCAGCGCGTGGTGGATGCCCGCAGCGACGGCGAGTTCGCGGGCGCGGCGAGCGAGGGCCGTCGCGTCGAAGTCGCCCAAACGGGTGGCGAGCGTGATGTTGTGCCAGGCGGACAGGTAGTCGAGCAGTTCGAACTCCTGGAACACCAACCCGAGATGTGCGAGGCGAAGGCGGCGGCGGTGGGCGTCGGGCTGCGAGGCGAGGTCGCGGCCCATGAGACGGACGCGGCCTGTGCGGGGCAGAAGAATGCCGGCGATGATGTTGAGGAGGGTGGTCTTCCCCGAGCCGCTGGGCCCGACGCAGGCGACCAACTCGCGCGGCGCGAGTGAGAAGGAGTGCACGCGGAGTTCGAAGGCGACATCGGCGCCGTGGTGGACCGCGGTCGGCGCGACGCCGCGGGGTTGCGGCGGGCTCGGAGGGTGCGGCGCCGGGGAGAACGTCACGTCACGGAGGCTGGCTAGCGGTTCGGTCGCCATGGCGCGGGGTGTGGGCTGGTGGCGGGGCGCGGGATGTTCGCGGCGGCGGCGCTGGAAGCCTGTTCGGGCGTTTCGACGCGGTGCTGGGCGAGGGGGCGGTGGGCGACGATGCGCCAGGCGCCGGCGCGCGGGGCGAGGTCGAACTCGGCCTGATAGGCGTTGGTGCGCTCGTGGGAGTGGCCCCAGTGGTACACGACTCCGTCGACACTCCAGGCGGCGCGGATGGTGAAGGCAGGGGGCGCCAGCGTGGTCGGGGCTTCGAGCACTTCGGTGGAGGAGACCGAGACGGTGCGGACGCGGCTGAGGGCGCCGCCCTGGTCCTGCAGGACGAGACTCCGGTAGACGTCGGTGTAGACAGCGCCGAGAAGGGGCCCGTCGATGCTGCGAGCCAGGGCGTCGTAGATGTCGGGCTCGCGGGTGTAGTCGAACGCGCGGTAGATGTTGGCGTGGAGCGCGGTGAAGATGATCCGGGCGTCGGTGGGTGAGGGAGAGATTGGCCCGGGCGAAGGCAGCGGGAGCGCGGCGCGGGCCACAGACCAGGCGGGGATGGCGGCGGCGACGCAGACGATCGCTGCGGCGCTGAGGCTCCGCCTGCGTGAATCTGCAGAGCTTCGGGCGGAGCGTGCGAGCGTGCACGCGAACACCAGGAGTGCCAGAGAGGCGATCGGGATGGGCACCTGGCGTGGCGGGGGGGATGGGGCGGGGACGAGGGGCTTGGCGGGGCCCGGGGCGTGACGGTCGCGGCCGGGTGGGCCGGCCGAGGTAGGTCTGTGCCACACGAACTCCGGCTCTGCCGCGGAGAAAGCGATGAGGCTCAACTCGCCGTCGGCGATGAGGACCGTGGAGATGTCGGTGGTCCCGCTGAGATCGCGGTCGGGCGCGGTGCTGAAGTCCCTGGGATACGTGCCCCAGACCAGCGAGACGGCGGCGGGGAGGCCCTTGAGGGGGTAGTCCACGACGGCGTGGACCTGGGGGAGCAGGAGCAGAGGGTTCTGTTCGAAGCCGGGGCGGTCCTCCGGCAGGGGCCGGACGATGGAGAAGTGCGCGAGGACTGGGTTGATGGGCAAGCCATCGGCGAGGACGGCGTTCGGACGATCGACAACCCCGGAGATGGGCGTGTCACGGGCTGCGCCGAAGTACTCGCGGAGCGCGGCCCGGAGCGGGGGGGCCTCCTCCGGGGCGATGTCGTCGCGGTTGGCACGGGGGAAGTTGACGAGTCCCTCCACGAACCGAAGGTTCATGAGCGCGTCGAGGCGGACGCGATCCGGCTCGATAGTGATGCGGACGTCGGCGTGCGCGCCGGGCTTGGGATGGGCGAGGGCGGCGTGGTGGAGGACTGCGACGACGAGCGCCGCCAGACCGGCGACCCGGGTGATTGGGCGACACGCGGAGCGAAGCCGGGTGGCGTGGAGGCGGGGCATCAGGTGATCGAGGCGGGTGGAGGCGCCTCTCCTAGGACTGCGGGGAGTACTTCTTCAGCGAGGCCGAACGAGAGCGTCATGCCGGCGCCGCCGAGGCCCGTGACGACCCACACGTTCGGGCGTGCTTGAACAACGAACTCGGTGGCGCCGGCGGGTGCCTTGGCGTAGATGCCGTGCCAGCGCTGAGCGATGGCGGGGTCGGGCGGTGAGAAGAAGGAGCCGAGGTAGTCGAGGATGAGGCGGTCGATGTGGTCGTGGTCGAAGGGCTCGATGGCGTCGCCGTACTCGTGGGAGTCACCGATGGTGAGTTCCCCGAGGGCGTTCTGGGAGACCATGACGTGTATGCCGAGGCGGAGGCAGTCGGGGTGCTGCCGGGCGAGCCGATCGCGGACCGCGGAGAGAGACGGGCAGGTCTCGAAGGCGCGATAGTGCAAGAGGGTCAGCCCCGCGGCCAGATGGGGACCGAGGCGCCAGGGCGCGGCGGTGTGAGCGGCCTGGGGGCGGGTGCGGAGCATCTGGAGTTTGCAGGGGCGGAGCCCGCTGCGGGCGAAGGCGCCGGGCAGGAGCGAATGGAAGTCGTGACCGGCGGCGATGATGATGCGAGTAGCGTCGAGTCGCTCGCCCGACGCGAGTGTCAGGGCGCCCGGCTCGGCGTGGGTGACGGCCGATCCGAGACGGACGTCGACGGCGTGGGCGCGGGCGAGCCACGCGGGAATCGCCCGGATGGCTTCGCGTGGGTCGACGGCGCACTCTTCGAGCGAGTGCATGGCGCCAACGAGGCCGTCGAAGCGCAGGCCCGGGCTCAGCGTGCACGCGTCCGCGGGGGAGAGCAGTTCGATGGCTCGGTTGTTCTGGCGGGAGGCGGCGGCGAACTCGCGGAGGACGGCCCATTCGTCTTCGTGTCGGGCGGCGTGGAGAGAGCCGCAGGGGGAGATCCAGAAGCCCGCCTCGCGGGCGGCGTGGAGCCACGTCTCCCGGGACCGGCGGGCGCGGTCGAGGAGAGGGCCGGCGGGCTGGCCGATGGGCCAGACCATGCCGAAGTTGCGGATCGACGCGCCCTCGGCGCGGGGGGAACGGTCGATGAGAACGACGCGGAGGCCGCGCCTCGCGGCAGCGAGGGCGTGCGCGAGACCGACGATGCCGGCACCAACGACGGCAAGGTCAAAGGGCATCGATGATCTCCGGGAGCGAACGGAGGTCGGGGAGGAGGTGCGTGTGCGGCGAGACGCGGAGTTCGTCGAGGGAGTGGGAACCGTGGCCCACGCCCACGACCAGCCGGCAGCGAGCGGCGTGGCCTGCCTCCAGGTCGGCGGGAGTGTCGCCAGCGATGCCGACCCGGGCGGGATCCGCGACTCCCGCGTCCTTCATGCCGCGGAGGATGAGATCCGGAGCGGGGCGGCCACGATCCACCATGTCGCTGGCGACGAAGACGTCGGGTTGCCAGCGGAGGCATTCGAGGATCGCCAGGCCGGTGACCGCGCTGAAGCCCGTCGTGAACCCAACCTTGATCCTGCGGGCGCGGAGGGCGTCGAAGGACTCGGCCGCGCCGGTGAGTGGACGCGGCGGGTCGCGCTGGAGGTCCTCGGCGACGTGGCGCTCGAATGCCGCGTTGAGGCCGGGCGCTTCAGCGAGGTCCCTTCCCGCGGCAGTCAGCATCTCCTCAAAGACCAGCAGTTTGCGCCAACCCATTCTGGCGCGGACCCATTCTGGGTCGGGAGCGACATCCCTTGTGGCTGCGGCAGCCAGGAATGCGCGGGTGACGAAGCCGTTGTCGGCGACGGTGGTGCCGGCGAGGTCGAACAGGAAGAGGTCCAGGGGCATGGGGCCGATGATAATGGCGGCGGGAGTCGTTGGAGGTCTGTTTGCGCGTTCTTCGCAGCGCTGGGGGACGGACGGGCGTTGGGGAATGAAGAAGGCCCCGGAGCGGAGCGCCCCGGGGCCTTGGTGCGGAGGTGCGTGTGGGTTGTGTTTCAGCAGCCCGCGAAGTAGAGGGCGATGTAGTCGGCGAGGTCGTCGGGGTCGATGTTGCCGTCGGCGTTCAGATCCGTCTCCGGGCAAGGCGGAGCGCTGAAGAAGCAGGAGATGTAGTCGGAGAGGTCGTCGGGATCGAGGTTTCCGTCGAAGTTGTAGTCGGCGACGCAGACGGGAGAGCCGATCTCACCCGTGATGGTGATCTCGGAGAGCGCCCAGTAGCCGCTGTTGCGGTCGCCAATCCGGATGGTGATCGACTGCGATCCGGCGGGGTTGTTGAGGGGGACAGAGACGAGTTCGTCGGGGTTGGAGGCCTTGAAGGCCGGGCTGCCCGGAGCGGCGTCGGCGTCCCAGTCGAGCACGGTGGACCAGGTGCCGCCGCCGTCGAAGGAGACTTCAACGGTGGATCGGTGCCCGGCGGCGGCGAGCCAACCGGAGCGGAACGAGGCCGCGGCGGTGCCCGGGTTGAGAACGCGAGCGTCGAAGGACGGAGACTGCAGGAAGGCGGTTCCGGCACAGCCGAGTTGCTGGAAGTCGGAGACATAGGCGGTGCGGGATCCGAACTGGCCACGCGGGCCCCCGCCGGCGCGAGCCCAAGCCTCGGTGAGCCAGGCGTTGAAGCCCAGGAAGTCCTGCGGGCCGGAGCAGGAGGTGATGCCGGAGTTGTTGGTGGTGTAGCCGCTGCCCTGAGCGGCGACGGATGAGTAGTAGATGCAGAGCGTGGTGGGGGGGTTCTCGGTGGGGGGCTGCTGAAGGTTGGTGGGCTGCTCGAAGTCCTCGGCGAAGACCTCGGTGCCGTCGGCGCTCAGGCGGAGATTGTCCACCGCCCACCACCAGTCGTTGCGGGCCTTGGTGAGGCCGAATCGGAAGGAGACGCTGGTAGCGCCGGGCGGCACCTGGAGAGCGGCGTGGTCGAGGGTGACGCCCTCGTTGGTGTTGTCGGGGTGGAAGAAGGGACTGACCTGACCTTCGCGGCCAGGGACGTCGAGGCGATTGTCCGAGTCCCACCGAAGGACCTCACGGGTGACTTGTCCGCCCGGGGTTTGATAGATGGCCTCGATCGTCGCTGTCTGGTTGTTCTGGCCCGAGGGGACGTCGCCGAGGCCGTTGGTCCCGTCGTCGAAGCCCTCGGGGCGCCAGGAGGAGTCAAAGGTGAACTCGATGGAGGACGCATCGGCGGGAATGGCGATGGCGGGGGAGTTCATGAAGGCGTCGAAGACGGAGAGGCCGTTGCCGGTGTCGTCCCACTCGTCGGGGTCGGCGATGGCGGCGTAGCCGCGGGCGCGGGTGAACTCGGAGCGGCCCTGATCGTCGACGTTGGTGCTCCACCACTCGCGGTTGGCGAAGGACCAGCCGCGCCACTCGGCGCGGCCGCAGGAGAGTGTGCAGCCGGCGGGGAAGAAGGGGTCCTCTGTCCACCCGGCGGGGCCGTCGGGTGACCAGGGGGTGAAGCACGGGGCGAAGTCAATGGACGGTGCGAGGGCCATGACCCGCTGACGCGGGGATTCGTTGCTGATGGGGACGGTGACAACGCCCTGCAGAACGCGCAGGTCGTCGATCGCCCACCACCAGTTGTTTCCCGCGACGTAGAGGAACCGGATGACGACGCTGGTCGCGGCCGGGGGTACGCGGAGCGGAAGGTTCACCACCTCGCTCAGGTTCGCGGCCTTATAGTCCGGGCTGGCGGGGTTGGAGTCGAAACGGGTGACGAGGACCGTCTGGGTTCCCGAGGGGGTCTGGTACTCGGCGTAGATCTCGCCGACCTGCTCGGGCTCATCACGCCAGGAGGAGTCGAAGGAGAGAATGAGCACGTCACCCTGCCGGCGGGCGATGTTGATCGAGGGCGTGGAGAGGAGGGTGTTGAGCGTGCCGGAGTTGGGAGCGGTGTCGGTCCACTCGTCGCCGTCGGCGATGGCGACGACGCCGTCACCGAGAACGAACTGACCACGGTTCTGGGCGGAGACGCAATCCCAGAAGGGGACGGTGCTGAAGGACCACCCTCGCCAGTCCGGGACGCCGCCGGAAACGCCCGGATCGTTGGTGACCGTGACGCCGTTGGGGCCCTGGAGGGTGTACGTGGGCTGGTTGCAGTAGGTGCGGGCGCAGGGAGTGCCGCCCTCTTCCTGCGGCGGACCGAGCGTGACCGAGTCGAAGTTCTCGGCGAAGATGTTGGTGGGAACGCCCGCTACAGAGCCGGTGAGTTCCAGATTGTCGACCGCCCACCACCAGTCGTTGCCGGCATTGGTGAGACCGAGGCGGAACCTGACGGCGGTTGCGTCTGCGGGGGCGTTGAGGGCGGCGGCCGAGATGGTCACCTGCTCGTTGGTGGCGTCGGGCTTGTAGAACGCGCCCGCCGAGTCGCTGTCGTAGCGGAGAATCTCGACGACGACCTCGCCGGACGGGGTGGAGTAGATGGCCTCGATGGTGGCGGTCTGGTTGTTGGTGCCGTCCCCGTCGTCGAAGCCCTCAGGGCGCCACGACGAGGCGAGCGCGAACTGGAGGGACGAAAGGTCAACGCCGCCCAGATTGATGACGGGCGTGGAGACGAATGCGTTGTAGAACCCGCAGAGGCTGGCTGGATTGCCTTGGTCGTCCCACTCGTCGGGGTCGGCGATGGCGCAGTTGCCCTGGCTCAGGGTGAACTGTGATCGGTTCTGGTCGCCGGCGACTTGGACCCACCAGGAGCGATTAGCAATGGACCAGCCCTCCCACTCAAGGATGCCGGCGGTGTTGGTGCACTGGGGGTTGCAGAGCCCGGTGTCCGGGCACGTGCCCGAGGGGCGGCCCACGCGACAGTAGTAGGTGGGAACGCCGCAGTCGTGGAGAGCCCAACCGGCGGGGAAGTTCTTGGTCCACACCCCGGCGCCGGGGCCACCGCCGCAGGTCGCGAGCATCGTGGGATCCTGCGACACCTGGGATGGCGCAGCGGAGTCGAAGGACTCGAAGTAGTAGACAACCTGCCCCATGGCGGTCAGGGGGAGCGCGGCGGCCGCGGCGGCGGCGAGCCTGGCGGGCGGGGACCAACGGCTGCGGAGCGTGTGTGTGAGCATCGGGGTCTTCCTCTCGTCGAGTCCTTGGATTGATGCCGGCGACGGGACGGACGACAGCCGCCCGCGGGTGGAGCCGCCGGAAGAGAGAACCTACTTCAAATCCGCGAGCATGAGGCGTGCGCCGCGTGAAGGCTTGGCGAGCATCGCGCAAAGACAGCCGGCGGGCGCGGCGCTTTGCGCATCCTTCGTGAAGGCTTCACGCGAACGCGATCGAACTGAGTCGCGTTGCCTGTAGCATCACCGTGCTCGCCAGGACGGCTCCACCGCTCGGGCGGTACTCGCACACTGCCGAAGGAATCTCCCCATGTGCCCCTCCACCCCTTCTCGAGCGCGCCGGGCGTTCACGCTCATCGAACTGCTCGTGGTCATCGCCATCATCGCCCTCCTGGTGGGGATCCTCCTGCCAAGCCTGTCGTCGGCGCGCAAACTGGCCCGCGAAACCAAGTGCAAGACCCAGCAGTCGCAGATCTACACGGCCTTCGCGGGCTACTGCAACGACAACAAGGAAGTGCACCACGCCAAGTTCCAGAACTGGGGCGCGCGGTTCGTCAAGATCAACCCCTCCGGGCCCATGGAGCCCAACAACCTTCGGGCGCTCAAGCCCTACATCCTTGCCCAGGAGCAGCAGGACTACGCGTACTGGGGGATTGTCTATGACCAGTATCTCGGCATCGAGATCGATCCCGCGTGGTACCTCGGCCGGATGCCGTTCCCGGTCTCGGGCTGGCAGGTCTGGAACTGCCCGGATGCGAAACTCATGGACCCGTACCCGGGCTCGCCCTTCAACCCCATGCACCTGTACCAGACCTACGGGTTTAATGGCGTGCGTGACATTCCCATGCCGGGCACCAATCGTCCAACCATGACGTGGTGGCGCAACCTCGGTACGCAAGGCGGAATTCGAGCCACGCGCATCTCCAGCATCATCAATCCTTCGCAAATGATCCTCATGCAGGACGCGTTCGAGCACATGCTCGATGCGAACGAAGACACGCTGAATGATCTTCGCCAGTACAACGCCGATGAGCAATCCGACAGCGACTTCTTCCAGTGGCGGCGTGAGTACTTCCGGCACGGCAACGGATGCGTGACGGTCTGGGGAGACGGACACACCCAGACCATCGCTACGCCCGAATACGACGCCTCGCTGAAGTGGTACTCGGGAATCAACGCGCCCAGCAACAACCCATAGGAGGCGACATGTTACAGAGTCTCACCGCTGGCGTCGCGGTCGCAGTGCTCGCGAGCAGCGCTGCTGCCCAGTGTGCAAATGTAGACCAGTTCACAAACCAGTGCGAGGTTGATGCAACCTGCATCCGCAGTTGCTATCCGTCGACGGGCGGACCCAGCGTTGGATATCAAGGGCTCTTGGCCGTTCTGAGCCTGAGTACCGAGGTGACAATGACCGGTGCAACCTGTCACACGACACCGACAGCGAGCGCCAGCGCCTTCGTTCTTGCGCGGCGGTTGGGGGTTTGCACTCTTGCCGACATCTGTCCAGTTGGGACAGACTATGCGAATGCCTCAGGCTTCGGCGAAGCGAAGGCGGCGGTTGAGTTGAAGTGGCCTAACGTCTGCGAACTTGAACTGACACAAGTGCCAACAGGCATGACCGTCGGCTCGGCTCGCGCCCAGGCCAATGGGTCTGGCGGTACAGCATGCGTATCTGCTTGGGGAAACATTGTCGCCAGTGCCACCCCTCAAGGCGGAGGCTCAGCGACAACGTTCTTGGCAACGACGAGCCCATCAGCGTACTTTTCGTGGTTCTGCCCGGATCTAAGTGGGACTCCCACGTTTGACGTTGATCTGTGCCTGTCCGGAGTCTCCGTCGCGATTGATTGCGTTGGGGCAACGCGCTCCGGGACGATCTTGTCGAGCGTTCTCGGCGCACAGGCGAGAGCAGTCAATCCGACTACCGGTGCGATCGTTGCGCAGTTCGGTGTCGTGCAACCATCCCCTTCCGGCACGCCCGCCCGTGTTGGCCCGCTCGGTTTCTCGACTACGGCGGGCTTTGAGGTGCAGGTGACGGATGTCTTTGTGTTCGGACCCGACCTTGACGGGAACCACTGTCTGTCGTTTGCCGACAAGCACCTCGTCGCTGATCTGATCGGCGATAGCGTCGCCGATCCGACCTATGTGCTGCGTGCCGATGCCAACTACGATGGCAGCATCACTCCTTCAGACTGGGTCGCTGTGTGCTCGCAATGGGTGGCTGCTCAACCCTGCTGTCCGGCTGACTATGACGCGAGCGGCACGGTGGACCCCGATGATCTTTCCGATTTCATCTCTGACTACTTCGCGAGCAGCATCCGGACCGATCTTGATTGCTCCGGCGTGAGTGATCCAGACGACTTGTCCGACTATGTCTCGCTCCATGTTGTCTCCGGCGGGACGTGCCCCTGCTCTTGCCCTTGAGGCGAGGGCACACCCATGTGCATCGACCGCACCGAAGGCGATGTGAATCTCACCGATGCGCGAGCCGGCTGGCAGACCGCCGCGCTGGATCGCTCCTCTCGCGACCTGCTAGAGCGCGACTCAAGAGCCTTCCTCCACCAGGCCCTCTCCACGCCCTGCTTGGCCCCGATCCGCCGCGCCCAAGGCCCGCACATCGAAGACTCCACCGGCCGCCGCTACCTCGACTTCCACGGCAACTCCGTCCACCACATCGGTCACGGCCATCCCCGCGTCCTGCAGGCCATCCGCGAGCAACTCGACGCGCTCCCTTTCTGTCCGCGCCGCTTCACCTGCGAGCCCGCCATCCGTCTCGCCGAGCGGCTCGGCAGCCTCTCGCCGCGCGGCACGCTGACCAAGGTTCTCTTCGCACCTGGCGGCGCTGAAGCCATGAGCATGGCGCTGAAACTCGCCCGCGCCGCCACCGGCCGCCACAAGACCATCGCCTTCCACGGCTCCTTCCACGGCGCCACGCTCGACATGATCGCCATCGGCGATGAACCCATCTTCCGCCACCGCGCCGGGCCGCTGATGCCCGGCTGTCTGCACGTTCACCCGCCCGCGCCATCGCGTTGCGATCACGGCTGCGCCGGCTCCTGCACCAACCGCTGCGCCGAGTCGATCGAATCGCTCCTCGCCCGCGAGCCCGACATCGCCGCCGTCGTCGCCGAGCCTATCCGCTGCACCACGGTGGACCTGCCGCAAGCCAACTACTGGGCCCGCGTCCGGGCGGCCTGCGATCGTGCCGGCGCCCTGCTGATCTTCGATGAGATCCCCATCTGGGCCGGGCGAACGGGGCGCATGTTCGCCGCTCAGCACGATGGCGTCACCCCCGACATCGCCGTCATCGGGAAGTCGCTCGGGGGGGGCATCTTTCCCCTGGCGGCCATGCTCGCACGTCCCGACTTGGACTGCATCCCCGAAGGCGCGCTGGGGCACTTCACGCACGAGAAGTCGCCCGTCGGCGCGGCTGCGGCGCTGGCCTTTCTGGACGTGATCGACGACGAACGCCTCTGTGAGCGATCGGCGATCGAGGGCGAGCGGCTCGCCGCGCGCCTGCGCGGACTGGCGGATCAGCACCCGATCATCCGTGAGGTGCGCGGGCGGGGGCTCCTGGTGGGTGTCGAGTTGGCCACCACCGCGGAGCAACCCCCGGCGACGCGGATCGCCGAGCGGGTTCTCTACGCCAGCCTGGCGCGCGGGCTCTCCTTCAAGGTGTCCGGCGGGACCGTGCTCACGCTCACGCCGCCCCTGAACACGCCGCGGGATCTGCTGGATCAGGCCGTGTCGATCCTCGATGAGGCCCTGGCCGAGGCGTGCGCCGACGAGGACCGCCCATGATCGGCGGTTGGCTCCGGCGCACGCGTGATCGGCACCGGGCCCTTCGGGCCGCCGCGCTCTGCCTCACAGTGCTCGCAGCGGTCGGTGCGGGCGCGTGTGCGGGAGGTTCGCGGACCGGGGAGCACCGCGCCGCCGACCAGGTGCCCCTGAACCGCACCCAATGCGTCGGCACGCACAACAGTTACAAGGAGGCCATCGAGCCCGCGCTCTACAGCATCCTGCGATCCACCGACGCCCGGGTCGAGGCCCTCGACTACGCCCACCCGCCGCTGGCGCAGCAGTTGGACATCGGCCTGCGCTCCCTGGAGTTGGACGTCTACCACGACCCGGTTGGCGGGCGGTACGCGCGGCCGATCGGCCTGGCCCTGGTGCGCGCCGCCGGGCGCGAGCCCGCACCCTTTGACACGCGGGGCGAGTTGGCCCAGCCTGGATTCAAGGTGATGCACGACGACGACGTGGACTTCCGCTCCTCGGTGCTGTCGCTGGAGGGGGCGCTCGCAGAACTGCGCCGATGGAGCGAGGCGCATCCGGATCACGAACCGGTGATCGTGACGATGAACACCAAGCGGACGCGCGGGCACCTGACCGGCGCCGTCGAGCCCGGGCCGATCACCCCCGCGGTGCTCGATGCCCTGGACGCAACGCTGCTGGCAGGCCTCTCGCGTCAGCGGCTTCTCACGCCCGACGACGTGCGGGGCAACGCGGCCACGCTCAACGAGGCCATCAGGATCCGCGGGTGGCCCGCCCTGGCCAACTGCCGCGGACGCTTCCTGTTCGTCCTCGACGAGGGTGGCGACGCGCGGGAGGCGTACGCCCGGGGACGGCCGTCGCTGGCCGGCCGCGTGATGTTCACCACCCACCCGCCCGGCGAGCCCGAGTCGGCATTCCTGGTGATCAACGATCCCATGCGCGACGGCGATCGGATCAGGTCCCTCGTGGCGCAGGGGTACATGGTGCGGACTCGCGCCGACTCGGAGACGCGCGAGGCACGCGCCGCGGACTTCACCCGAGCCCGGGCCGCCGTCGAGAGCGGCGCGCAGGTGATCTCGACCGATTACCCCTCCCCGGACCCGCGCTGGCACGGCGGGGCGTATCGCGTGTCGTTGCCCGGGGGCGTGTTCTGGCGCGTGCAGCCCGATCGGCCACATGGAGGTTGAGCATGTCGATCTACACCGTGTCCATGCCCTCGGGGCCAGCCGACCACTCGGGTCCGTCGCTCGAACTCACGCCGCGACAGGTCTGGCCCACCACCCTCTTCACCCGCATCTACCGCGATCACGCGGCCGACGCCGCGGGCATCATCGCCCACCTCTACGAACTCAAGGCCCGTGAGAAGCAGAACATCGCCAGCGGCGTTGCGCCCGCGATGAAGTCCAGGGACGGGCTCTTCGAGAGTCGCCTCGACCTCTTCGAGACCACCGACCACCCCGGCCTCAAACGGCTCGTCGCCTTCATCGAGTCCTCAGTCAAGCGCGCCGTCTGGCACGTCAACGGCCGACGCGTCGACCCGGCTCACCTCCGCGTCGAGTTCACCGACTCCTGGTTCCACATCACCAACGACGGCGGGTTCCACGACAGCCACACCCACGGCGGGTGCTCCTGGTGCGGGATCTACTACCTGCAGATCTCCGACGTGCCCGCGGCACACCCGGGCCACGCGCCCAATGGCGTCAACCGGTTCTACGGGCCCCTGAACACGGGCGGAATGGTCGACGACTACGGCTGCCAGTATCTCAAGAGTAACGTGCTTGACGTGCCCCCAGAAGAGGGCCTCCTCTTGCTCTTCCCCTCGTACCTCCTCCACAGCGGACTGGCGTACCGCGGTGGCAAGGATCGAGTGATCCTGTCGTTCAACAGCCTGACCAAGTACCGCCCGCCGGGGATGCCATCGGCGGCCCCGCCACCGCGCTGAGCCGGCCGCACGCCCCAACGCTAGACCCGGTCTTCGGGCGTGATCGCCCGGAGAATCTTGAGGGCCCGGCCGCCCTTGTACTGGCCGATGTGGGCCAGGAACTTCTTCTCGCCCTCGACGCACAGCACGACGGGCTGGCTCAGCGGCTTCTCCGTGACCACAAGGTCGCCCACGGCGAGGTGGCGGAGGTCGCGCAGGGTCATGGTGGTCTCCGCGAGGAGCCCGGTGACGCCCACGGGGGCGCGGGAGAGGGACCGGCCGATCTTCTGGCGGATCTCCGGCCCGCGCGAGGCCTTGCTGCTGCTGAACCACGATTGGGCCGAGAGTTCCTCGACCACGGGCTCGATGACGTTGTAGGGGATGCAGAGGTTCATGGTGCCCGCGCGGCTGCCCATCTTCAGTTCGAAGCCGACGACGAGCACGACCTCGTTGGGGGGCACGATCTGCACCAGTTGCGGGTTGCTCTCGGTGGCGACGATCTGGAAGTCCAGTTGCCGCACGCCCGCCCAGGCCTCCGACAGCGTCGAGAGCCCGCGCGAGGTGACCTTGCTTATCAGCCGGGATTCGATCAGGGTCACCGGGCGCTGCGGGATGAACAGGTCGGTGTTGGTGCCCCCCAGCAGCCGATCGATGATCGGATAGATGATGAGGGGCGAGAGTTCCATGCAGATCTGCCCCTCGAGGGGCTTGGCGTCGATGAGGTTGAAACTGGTGGGGTTGGGGAGACCCGCGATGAACTCGCCGTAGGTCATCTGCTCGCACGTGGAGACCTTGACCTCGACGATGGTGCGGAGGAACCCCGAAAGGCTGGCCCCGAAGTTCCGGGCGAAGCCCTCGTGGAGCGTCTGGAGGGCCCGCATCTGGTCCTTGCTCACTCGCTCCGGTCGCTTGAAGTCGTAGGGCCTCACCTCGATGGCGGCGGTGTCCTTCCGCCACCTGCTGAAGATCCGCACCTCCTTGGGGGCCTCGGCGACCTCGCCAGTGGTTACCGCGGCGAGGAGGGCGTCGATCTCGGTCTGATCCAGAACTTCGGCCATGTGGCGCGCACCGCGAACATCCACCCAACCCGGGCGTACTGGGATATCGGCCCGGGGGGCCGCCGGGCTTCAGGGGCCGGGCCCCGCCCGGGCCGGGACCGATCTCCGAGACGCCCGGGGGCGGGCGAAACCCCCGCACACGCCCCGTACTCATACAGTGACGCATGTCCATAGCCATAAGACCGTTGTTCCGTTTCCTGGTCCTCGGGCTCCTGCTCCTGGCCAGTGCCGCGCCGGCGCGGGCTCAGAACGAGGTGCGGACCTCGTCGGTTTCGCAGCGCGTCAAGGCTCATCCGGGGGACCAGTTCGCCGTCGCGGTGATCATGGACTTCGCCGACAAGTGGCACGCCTGGCCCAACAAGCCGGTGATCCCCGAGGGGTTCGAGGACCTCACGGCTATCCCGACGGAGGTGTCGGTTGCACCCTCGCCGGTGATGCCCGCGTGGCTGAGGGTGCACACGGCGTTCGCCCAGTTCCCGACGCCGCACGAGGCCGAGGTCACCGGCGTGAAGGTGCTGGCGTATTCGGACCGGGCGGTGATCTACATCCCTGTGGAACTGGCGCCCGACGCGCCGCTGGGCTCGCTGACGATCCCGCTGGTGATTGACTACCAGGCGTGCAACGACACGCAGTGCCTCCAGCCCGCGACGGACCCGGTGCCGGTGACGATCGAGGTGGTGGCGGCGGATCAGCCCATCGAGCAGGCGCACTCGGACCTCTTCACGGGGTTCGAGCCCGCGGTGTTCGCGCGGATCAAGGCCGGGGACCTGCCGCCGGACGGGCCGGCAGGGCGGGCTTCGACCGGGGGACTCGCGGGCAAGCCCGCGGGGATCCAGGTGGACTTCTTCGGCGCGACGTTCTCGGTCGGCCGCGTGGCGATCTTCCTGATCTGCTTCGTAGCGGGGCTGCTGATGAACTTCACGCCGTGCGTGCTGCCGGTGATCCCGATCAAGATCCTGTCGTTGCAATCGCAGGCGAAGGACCCGGGAAAACTGCTGCTGTTCGGGACGGTGTACTGCCTGGGGATCGTGGCGCTCTTCGCGGCCATCGGGGGGCTGGTGTTCGCGTTGGGGCTGAGTTTCGGCCAGTGGTTCAGTTACTGGTGGGTGACGACGCCGCTGGCGATCTTCATCGCGGTCATGGCCTTTGCGATGATGGGGTTCTTCACGATCAACCTGCCGCAGAGCGTGTACGCGCTGAACCCGTCGCACGACACGATCGCGGGGAACTTCGGGATGGGCGTGCTGACGGGGGTGCTGTCGACGCCTTGCACGGGGCCGATGTTCGGGGCGGCGTTCGCGTGGGCGGCGAGCGAGCCGCCGGCGATCGGGATGTCGGCGATCTGCACCATGGGCGTGGGGATGGCGTTCCCATACGCGCTGTTGATGCTGTTCCCGGGGCTGCTCAACCGGATGCCCCGCGGCGGACCCGGCGGGGAACTGCTCAAGCAGGTGATGGGGCTGTTCATGCTCGCCGTCGCGGCGTACCTGTTCACCAATGTGGTGGTGGCCCGATGGCCGTTCTGGATCGTGGGCGGGCTGGCCGGCGTCGCGTCCCTGTGGTGGCTCGTCGGCGCTTGGCGGATGCTCCGCTCGAGCGTGGGGAAGGTGCTCAACTCTCTGGCCGCGGTGGGCACGCTCGCGCTCGTGGCTGTCGCCACGCCCGCGCTCGCGGGCGAGGAGCCCGAGCCCGGCGCCGGCGGCGGAGCATTGGGAGGCGCGGCGGCCCACGGGTGGCGCGTCATGGCGAACCAGCCCGAGAGCGCCATCCGTGAGGCGATCGCCCACGGCTCCAAGGCCGGCAAGCCCGTGGTCGTGGACTTCACCGCCAAATGGTGCTCGAACTGCCTGGTGATCGAGAAGACGATCCTCAACACCGACGCGGGTCGGGCGCTCTTCGAGCGCGCCGGCGCTGTGCGGCTGAAGGTGGATCTCACCAAAGCGGACCCCGACCAGGGCTGGGGCCTGGTGAAGGAGATCAGCGGCGGCGGGGGCATCCCGCTCATCGCCGTCTTCGGCCCCGGCCTCGAGAAGCCGGTCTACTTCCAGTCGTTCTTCCCGCTCTCGGCGCTGGAGGAGGCGATGGAGAAGGCCGTCGCGAAGTAGCGTTACGACCTGGGATTCGCGGCGGCGGCGGACGTGATGGTCACACGACGCCGGTGAGCACCAGCGCCCACGTCAGCACGGCGGCCATGGCGCCGGCGGCTAGGTCATCCAAGAGGATGCCCCACCCGCCCGGCACCCCCTGAAGGCCCCGCGCGGGCGGGGGCTTGATCACATCCATCACCCGGAACGCCACGAATGCCACGGCGACCACCATCAGCCCGCGGCCGATGGTCATGCTCTCGCCCTGCCCCAGACCTGCAAAGGTCAGGAGCGTGAGCGCCATCCCGGCTGTTTCATCGGCGACGACCTCACCCGGGTCCTTCTTCCCAAAGTCCGCTTCCGCCCAGTCTCCCCCGGCGACACACGCCAGGCTGAACACGGCCACCAGCCCGCCCATGACCGCGACCCAGGCCCATGCCGACACGCCCGTCAGAACGAACAGGGCGGCGATCAGCGCGGGGGGGAGCGAGCCCCACGTCCCGCTCGCGGGGCGCATCAGGCCCAGCCCGCCGACGGTGACAAGGAGGCGAACCAGCGGCGGCATCAGGCGTCTCCTTTCGTGTCCGCGGCCCGGGCCTCTCGTGCGCGCTGCGTGACGAGTGCTGCGGCGCGAATCGCGTACGGCACGCCGGAGAGGATCGTGACCACCACGGTCGTCCAGACCATCGCGTCGATCAGCAGCCGACCCCACGGGCGCCCATCCGGCCCCGGCGTCACGTGCGTGACGGCGATGGTGATGAGCACCGTGGGCACGCACACCGACTGACAGAGCATCTTGAGTTTGCCCGACCAATCAGCGGCAAACCGGACACCCTGCGATTCGAGCACGCCGCGGATGGAGGTGACGAGCAGTTCACGCCCGAGGATCGCGACGACCATCCAGGGGTAGATGCCCGAGAGTTGGATGCCTTGGCCGATGAACCGGTGCTTGTCGGGCGTGGGCCACCAGAAGTCGGGCCCAGCCAGAAAGACCGCGGCCCCGATTACCAGGATCTTGTCGGCGAAGGGGTCCATGATCCGCCCAAATGTCGTCTCGACGTGCCAGCGCCGCGCGAGGAAGCCGTCCAGCACGTCGGTCAGCCCCGCGACGATGAACAGCCCGGAGGCGAAGAGGAGCCAGCCGTCGTACGTCCCCCGAGACGCGGCCGAGCCATCGAAGCGCCACGCTGTCAGCACCGCGAAAAACGCCAGGGCCATGACGACCCGCGAGGCCGTCAGCGCGTTGGGCACAACGGCCCACCACGGGGCGGGGAGCGAGCCAGAGTGTTCCGGGGTGCCGGGCATCGGCCAAGGTTAGCGGGGCGCGGGCGCGGAGCGGCGCGCCCGGCGGCCTCAGCGCGCGATCTCCACGGCCCGGGTCTCGCGGAGCACCGTCACGCGGATCTCGCCGGGGAACGTCATCTCGTCGCTCACCTTCTTGGCGATGTTCTGGGCGATCACGACCGCCTCGTCGTCGTTCACGCGCCGCGCATCGACCATCACCCGTACCTCTCGCCCGGCCTGGATCGCGTACGCCTCCGTCACGCCCTGGTGATGCATCGCGATGTCCTGGAGTTGCTCCAGACGCTGGATGTACTTCTCCAGGCTCTCGCGGCGAGCGCCGGGGCGCGCCGACGAGACCGCGTCGGCGGCCATAACGATCGGCGTGTAAAACGACGTGGATGGCACGTCGCCGTGATGCCCCGCAATGGCGTTCAGGACGGGCTCCTTCTCTCCGAACTGCTTCGCGAAGTCGTGCCCGATGCGGGGGTGCGTGCCCTCCTGCTCGTGGTCCATCGCCTTGCCGATGTCGTGGAGGAACCCGCAGCGGCGCGCGATAGTGCCGTCCAGTCCCAGTTGGTCTGCGATGAGTTGGCAGATATACGCAACTTCCACCGAGTGGCGGAGCACGTTCTGCCCGTAGGACGTGCGGAAGTGCAGTTTGCCCATGGCCTCCGACACCTTGGGGTGGAGCCCGCGGAGGTTGACCTCCATGCAGGCGTCCTTGCCGAACTTCTGCACACGCTCGTCCATCTCCGAGCGAACCTTCTCCACCACCTCCTCGATGCGGGAGGGGTGCATCCGCCCGTCGGCGATCAGGCGAGAGAGCGACTCGACCGCGACGGCCTGGCGGATCTTGTCGAAGCAGGAGACCACGATCACCCCGGGCGTGTCGTCGACGATGATGTCCACGCCGGTGGCCTTCTCGATGGCGCGGATGTTCCGCCCCTCCCGACCGATGATCCGCCCCTTCATGTCGTCGGACGGGATGGGGACGGCCCGCACGGTGCTCTCGGCCGTGTGCTCCGTCGCGTACCGCTGGATCGCCTGCAGGGTGATCTCCCGGGCCTTCTCCTTCGCCTGGCTCTCGGCGTCGTCGATGATCTTCCGCTGCACCTTCGCCATGTCATGCCGGCATTCGCCCTCGACGCGCTGCAGGAGCATCTGCTTGGCGTCCTCCAGGCTGAGCCCGGTGATCTGCACCAGCCGCTCGCGTTGCTGGGTGAGCGTCGCCTCCAGTTCGGTCTGCTGCTGGGCGACCTTGGCCTCGCGCTGCTTCAGGGCCTCGCCCTGCCGGGAGACCAGGTCCTCCTTCTGGGTCAGCGATTCGAGCTTCTTGTCCAGCAGGTCCTCCCGCTTGGCCAGGCGTTGCTCGGTCTGGCGGGCCTCGGTCCGGAGGGTCTCGAGTTCGGCGTCGACCTTGTCCTTGCGTTCGCGGATCCTCTTCTCCGCGTCCAGTTCGGCCCGCTGGGCGGCGGCCTTGGCGTCCTCCTCGGCCCGGGCGAGCGTTCGGGCGGCGTCAGCCTTGGCCGCGGCAAGCGCTCCGAGGGTCTTCTGGCGGAAGATGACCAGCGACACAACGACGCCGACCACCAGCCCGACGGCGCCGAAGATCGCGGCGGTCACGGGGTCGATCGCGCCAAGTGCGAGTGTAGTTGGAACCATGCGGGGCCTTTCGACGCTCGGCTCGCGCCGTGCGTGACAGGCCATCGCCACAGAGTTGGGCGTCGCGGTCGGCCGCGACGCGCGGGCGTTCACCATCGATCAGGGACACAGAATCCGGCCGCGGCCCAGGAGTCGGGCGGCGGCTGTGCCGGCGAGCGGGATGGCTTGGATGAGCGTCGCGGCATGCAGGGGCGTCAGCGGTGCGTCGAACGGGGTCAATGTGAGCCTGCGCGGATCCGGTTGCCGAGTGATCGATCTATGCGCCGCATCAGCGGCGGGTGGCGGCCCGGGCCCTTATGGGCGCCCGACCCGATCACCTGAACGCCCGCCCTCTGCCGATGGCCGGGTGAGGGGGAGCGGGGGAGCCGGCACAGCGCCGGCGGGGACCGGATTAGAGCGGGGCGAGCCCCTGCCGTCAAGCCGCCCCGGCGATTGGATGCTGTTCGGTCGGCGCGGGCCTCAGCCGACCGCCTGCGCAAGTTCGATCAGGTAGCCGTCGGGGTCGAACAGCCGCGCCGCTTCAGGGGGCACCGAGCCCGGCTCGATCGGTGGCGGCACGTCCAGCCAGCGCGCCCATGGCCGGAGCCGCTCGATGGTCCCCGCAAGGTCCGCCACCGGCAGCGTGAGGGCGAGCATCCCGCCGGAACTTCCCTGCGGCTTCCGTCCGAAGGCGGCCCGGAGGCGCAGTTCGAACGCCGGCAGGTGGGCAGAGCGCAGGGTTCGCGATTCGAAGATCAGCCCGGCGCGGGTGGTGCAGACCGGGACGAAATCGAGCAGCCGCGCGTAGAAGGCCGTCGAGGTGTCGAGGTTGATCACATCGAGCGTGACGGCGATGCGCGCGGCGCGCCCGGAGATAGGTGCCGCGGGCTCCGCGGCGGGGGTAGTCATTGGATCCGATGGTAACAGGCGAGCCGGGCCCGGGCGCGCCCGAGCCGCGGCGATGTCAGCCCTGCACGTCGAGCGAGGGCGTCTCGGGCGGTTGGCCCTCGGACCCGGCCTTGCGGCGATCCTGACGGGCGTCCTCGTCGCCGGCGCCTGCGAGCGGGTCCGCCGCGTTGATCGCCTCGGGCCCGCTGAACTCGACCGAATCGGTGTCGGACTCGTCGGGGTTGCTCGTCGCGGGACGGGCGCGGTCGCGCCGCCGGGCCTCCTTGGCCGCGAACCGCTCGGCGGGCGTCGTGCCGCGAACGGGCTGCGAGATGGGTGTGCCGAAGGCGCTCATGCCAACACGGACTATCGGTCGCGCGCCGAGAAGGACTTCACGCGCAGGTCCGGCGGGTCGCACGCGGCATCGTCCGACGGTGCCACGAAGCGGGGATATGCCGGGCGGGTAGCCCCTCGGCGGGGCCCCGAGGGAGTGGGATTGGGGAGGATGGAGGGAATGGGCGCTGCGGGGCGGACGGGCAGTGCTTCAGCCGTTCATGGCATCGTCAACAGTGGCGTACACCGGGAGCACTGCCTCCAGGCGGCAGCGCTTGATCACGCCCGCGATGGCGGGGCTGGCGCTGGCGAATCGCACGGTGCCCCCGTCGCTCTTGATCGCGGCCGACAGGGCGATCAGCATGCCGAGCCCGAGGCTGGCGATGAACGACAGGCCCGCAAGATCGATGATGAGCCTCCTTGGGCGGCGGACCTTGACCAGCCGCACCGCCCGCTCGAGGTGGTCGGCACCAGCGACGCCCGCCGATCCCGAGAGCGAGACGATGAGGGCGTTGCGTCGTTCCTTCAGATCAACGTGCAGCACGTCCATGGCCGCGTTCCCCACGAGGTGTGCGGGCGCACCGCCCGCGTGTTGACTAGGGCCGGCGAGATTCGAGGGTCGCGCCGGACGGCTCGTCAAGCGGCAGGACCGATTCCAGCCGCGCGTTGGTGATGACCTCCCGGATGCGCGGCGAAGCGCCCGTGATGCTCGCCCGCGAGCCTTCCGCGACGAGCCCGCGACACAGTTGGGCCAGCAGCGCGAGGGCCGTGCTGGCGATAAACGTGACCCCCGACAGATCAATGACCACCGCCGCCGGGTGCTCCACGAGGAGTTCCCGCACGCAGCGGTCCAACTTCTTGGCCGACCCCGACCCCGCACTGCCGGCTAGGCGCACCACAGCGCGTTCCTCGCTCCGATCGATGGCGATGCTCAACTCGTTCATGTGACTCCGTTCGTCCTGGCCGATCTCCTTGCGTGGGCACTCCGAGTCTACCCGCGCGGGGCTGCCCGGTGCCCAAGCCTTAGGAAAAGGACGTTCCACAACGGCCCACGCATGCGGAATTGGGCAAACTGGTGACCAAAACGAGCAATCGACCCTAGAGCCTTTTCCGGTCAACTCGTCAGAACACCCGCGAGATGGTTGCGGATCTGCCCCGAGGTATCGCCGGTGTGGTCGATTAGACGTGCATCCCAACCGAGCGTGGCGGCGGCCGCGACGTTCTCGGGAAGATCGTCAAAGAACACGATCCGCGGGAGCGTTCTCCCCGCGTAAGCCTCGCCGAGAACGGTTTGGACGAATCGCCGGTAGATGTCTGGGTCGGGCTTGGCGGCTCCCAGCAGGTGGCTGGCGTGCAGGTGGTCAATGCCCCGCATGACGGGGAACTCCGGGAATCGCTCCCAGTGCGCGTGGTTGGTGTTGGACAGCACAGCGGTGGGTACCCCCCGCGCGCGAAGGTCTCCGACCAGCGCGGCGACGCCCGGGTATTCCTCGATGATCCATGCGCGGTGGATGCGCCGGACCTGCTGAGGCGAGTACAGGCCGCCGGTGCTGGCTGCAAGGGCGTCGAAGAACTCGTCGCAGGTGAGCCGGCCCGTCTCGTACGCGCGGGCCAGAGCCTTCCGCCGAGCCATCGCTTCCGGATCCATCGCGGCGGTGTGCGCGGGCTCGCCCGCGGCGGCGCAGGCCTCGGGCCACGAGCGGCAGATCCGAAGCAGCACGCCCCCGGCATCAAACACAACCAGAGTGGGTGGGACTGTCAGCACGGACGCAGGATACGGGCCGCGGCACGACCCGCGAGCAGTATGCTGCCGCGATGAGCACGCGACGCGGCCCTGGCAATGGCGGAGCGGGGGCACCAAGCCGGACGTACGAGGCGGTCGTGATGACCGCCCCCGGGAGCACCATGACGGCGCTGGAGGTGCCATTTGACCCCAAGCCGGTGTTCGGGAAGGTCCGCGCGCCGGTGCGGGTGACGGTGGGCACGCACACGTTTCGATCCACGATCGCGGCGATGGGCGGCCCGTGCTTCGTACCCCTCAGGCGGAGCAACCGCGAGGCAGCCGGGGTGACGGGCGGGCAACGGGTGCGCGTGACGCTGACCCTGGACACCGAGCCGCGGGTGGTGGTGATCCCGAGTGACTTGCGCGCGGCGCTCACCCGCGCGGGCCCCGCGGCGCTGGCGGCTTGGAAGACCATGGCGTACACCCACCAGCGCGAGCACGCCGAGGCGATCGAAGGGGCCAAGAAGCCCGAGACCCGCCAGCGGCGGATCGAGGGATGCGTCGCGGCGATGCGAGAGCGTGCCGAGCGATCGGCGGCGAAGGGAAAGCCGCACGCGGAGACACCACGCGCTACTCGACCAGTCGCACCCGGCGTGCCGACTCGGGCGAAACCTCGCCCCCGTGCTCGATCGGCGGGAGCGGGTTCGGCGAAGGCGGTGCCGCCTCGTCGGGCCGCCCGGCGGTCTTCATGATCTCCTGCATCACCACCGTGGCGAACGAGCCGGCGGGCAGGTCGAACGCGCAGCGGATGTAGGGCCCGTGCTCGTCGCACCCGCCCTCGACGTGGGGCAGGCCGACAGCCACGCGGAGCGCGCGGCGCTCGCCCCGGACCTCCTCCCCCGTTCCCGAGCGGAGCCGCTCGAAGTCCTCCGGTGCCGCGCCGGTCGCGGCCAGCGCCGCGGTTTCAATCGCGCCCGGCTCGTCCCCCGCACGCAGCATCGACAGGCCCCACATCGGGCCCGTTGGGCTGATCTCCTGCGACGCGAGCCGATCGGCCGTCGCGGGTTCCGCGAGCACCGCGCTGTCCACCGCGAAGCACGCGCCGTTCTCCCGTTTGCACGCGATGTCGCCCGGGAGCAGCCTGTCCCAGTCCCCCCGCTCCAGGCGCTGGTCCAACACCGCGTTGAACACCGCCGACTGGAAACTCGACAGGAAGAAGGACCGTGCCGTGTGGGGCATGGCGCGGATCGCCTGCGCCGGTGTCCGTCCCTGCGCCAGCGCCCTCAGCACCGCGGCCTCCGCCTCGGCCCCCTCCGGCATCAGTCCGGCGGCCTCCGCGTAGCGCCCGGTGAGGAACAGATCCCTCGCGGCGGCGTGCTCCGGGAACGCGTCCAGGTCCGACGCCAGCAGTTCACGCACCGCCCCCGCCGCATCGCCCCGCAGGATGCTCCGCCCGACAAGGTGGTTGTTCCCGCAGCGGCCGAAGCGCTGCGCCCCGAAGCGGTTGGGTACGCCCTTCTCCATCAGGATCTCCATGGCCCGCTTTGCGTGAACCACGCGCGTGGGCTCGACGCCGCGCACGCGGATCGAGAAGCGGTTCCCGCGGAGGTGCCCGCGCCGCAGTTTGTTGGCGTGCAGGTCCATCCACACGACCTCCAGCCGCGGATGGCTGAGCGCCGGAAAGGACTCCGGCTTGCGCCCCGGGATGTGCACGGAGACGACCTGCCGCGTGACGGCGACCTTGTCCTTGAGCCCCGCGAAGCCGACCGAGCCTATCGGCACCCGGAAGTGCCGCGCGACGATCCCGACCATCTGCAGCGTGGAGAGGTTGGTCTTCTGGATCATGATGTAGAGGTGCTCCCCCTCGCCGCTGGGCTCATACGCGGGGAGTTCCTCGACCAGGAAGTCCTCCGGGCGCTGGCGCAGGACCCCGCCGATGCCCGGGACCCCCGCGGACAGGTGCCGGGGCGACTCGCACCCGGTCGGGAACCCGGCGAGGGCCTCCCGGGACCCCGCCGCGGTCGTCGCCGCGGGGGGGGGCGCGCCGGGTGGGGGGGTGGGGGTGGGCGACGGGTCGCTGGGCGGCGTGGTCACGGGGCAAGCGTACCGGGGCGGGGAAGGGGGCCTCGTGGAAATGGTGCTGGGAGGGCCGGCCGGTCGATAACCCTGACTTGGTTGTTGTGCGCGCGGGCGATGGGCGCGGCGTGCCCCGCCGGTCCGCGAGCCCCGCGACTGGGAGCCCCCGGTGCCCATGCGAGATCCCGCTGCTGCTGCAAGCCCGGGCGAGCCGATCGGCGCGGGCCCTGCCGCGCAACCCACTCCCCCCGGTTCGCCCCCCCGCGTCAGCGTGGTGATCCCAGCGGGGGCGGGCGAGGACGTGTCGCGGGCGGTACACGTACTTCGCCTGCAGACCCTCACATCCTGGGAAGCGCTCATCGCCGGGGGGCCGTGCGCGGCGGAGACCCAGCGGCTGATCGCCCGCGACGGCCGATTCGTGATGGTTCCGGTCGCCGAGGATGCAACCTGGGCCGGCGCGGTGTCGGCCGGGCTTGACCGCGCCCGGGGCACGTTCGTCACGGTCTTAGAGCCGCGCGACTACCTGATGCCCGGCGCGCTGGAGGCGCTGGTCTCGACGGCGCTCGAGTCGGGCGAAGCCGGGGCGTACGGCGGGTACAGATTCTCCAGCCCCCTGGGCGTGCTGCCCGGAAACCCGCTCACCGGTGCTGCGCACGCATCGGGCCCGACCGCCACGCCCGCCCTTCCCCCGGAGCGGGTGGGGCTCGACGAACTTGCACGCTGCAAGTTGTTCCCGCTCCACGCGCAGGTCATCCGGCGCGACGCGATCGGCGCCGCCCGCCCCGCCTTCCCGCCCCACCTCGGCGGCGACCACGCCTGGCTCTGCCGCATCGCCCTCGCGGGTCGGGGCCCCAGCGGGACTCGCGTCCGCTGGGCCTACGCCGGCGGCCCGCTGGCCGGCGTGGCGATGGACCACCCCCGCTCGCCCGCCGAGATCGCCAGGCGGCTCTCGGCCCACGCACGCGTCATCGACGCGGCCTTGGGCGCTGCGGCCCGCGCGAACGAGCGCGAGGCGGAAGCCGACCGGCTCGCGACACTCACCCCCTTCGCCCAGGCGCTGCTTCTGCTGCGGGCGTTCGAGCAACGCGTGGCGGAGTCGAGCCGCCTGCCCGCGACGGAGAGCGTGACGGCGCTGGCACGAGACATCGAGTTCGGCAACCTGTTCGCCCAATGGTGGCAGCGGCTGCGGTTCCTGGGCCGGCCGCCGGTCCACGCCATCGCCGCCAGCGCGCCCGGTGGAGCCGCGGGCGCCGCGCTCGTGGACTCCGGCGATCTCGCAACACTGCTGGTCGATCAGGCGGCCGAGCGGGCCGCCGGCGACCCCATCGTGCTGCTCGGCCTGGGGCGCAACGCGCGGGCCGTGGCGCGGGTGCTGCACGCGCGGGGCATGCCGGTGGCCGGGCGTGACGACGGGCTTGCGTCAACCCCGGGCTGGGCGGCGGAGGATGGCGTGCCGGTCCGCCTCGTGGGGGCGAGAGAGCCTTGGGACCCGCGAGCCACGTACCTCATGACCGTCGCCGACGACGGCGCGTTCCTCTCGCGACTGCCGGCCGGGCTCACGGTGCTCCGGTGGTCGAGAATGCCCGAGCGTGCGATGGCGCAGGCCGTTCTGCGAGTGCTGCCGGAGTTGCTGGGAGGCGAGGACGACGCGACTCAGGCCCGGCTGGCTTCGGCCGGCGCGCCCGCGACCGTCGCGACCTCCACGCCGACGCACACGCCAAACCCTGCGCCCTCCCCCACCCCGATCGGAGCGCCGCTGTGAGCGGCCGGCCGCGCGTCTCGACGATCCTCCCGATCTTCGGTGCCGAGCGCACCATCGCCCGCACGCTCGATTCGCTGCTCGCACAGACCGAGCAGGATTGGGAGGCCCTGTTGGTCGATGACCGCTCGCCCGACGCGTCCATGACGATCGCGGGCGAGTACGCCCGACGCGACGCGCGATTCCGGCTCGTCACCCGCGACGCCAACGGCGGGCCCGCCGCGACGCGCAACACAGGCCTCGGCCTCGCCCGCGGGCAGTGGATCCACTTCCTCGACCCCGACGACTGGATCGAGCCCTTCGCCTTCGAATCGCTGCTGCGGGCCGCCGAGAGTGCAAACCTCCCCGCGGCGGTGGGGGGGTGGGTCTGCGCCAACGAAGTCGGCGACGTGCACGAGGCCACCCGCACGATGCCCGGGCTCGGTGCCATCGGGCTCGACGACCTTCTCGGGCACGACGGGTTGGCGATCCACGCGCAGGTCATCCGCGCCGACGCCCTCGCGGGCGAGCGCTTCGACGAATCCCTGAGTCTCATCGAAGACGTGGACCTGTTCCTCCGTCTGGCGGGCCGCGGCGTGCGCTGGGCGTGCCTTCCGCGGGTCGTCGCCGCCTACAGGCTCATGCCGCGGCAGCGCGGCTCGGCCCGCTTCGCGGCGAAGTTCGCCACCGTCCGCCGGGTCCTCGGCTCCGCGTTCGAACGCGCCCGTTCTGGACCGCACGCGACGCCGGGCTCGCGCGCCGACGCGTCGCCCGAGAGGCTGGCCCGCGAACTCCTCCGCCGGGGCCTGCACTTCGCGTCCCACATCGCGCTGGACGACCCGACCCCGCGCATGGACCTGGCGGCCGGCGTGCTCACGGATCTGGGCGTGCCCCTCGCGGGCGCGGTCGAGCCCGACCTGGCCGCCGCAACGGCGCACGGAGCGTTGCCGCTGGCCAGTCGCGCCGGCGAGTCCGCGTGGCTCGACGACCCGCGCCTGATCGAGGCCGTGGCGGCGTGGTGGGTGCGCATCGAGGCTGAGGGCTGGTTCGTCCCCTCCGGTGGGCGAGCCGACCCAGCCGATCCGCCCCCGTCGCCCGTCCAGCACGCCGCCGGCGCGCTCGCCGCGCGAATCGCCGGGCAACTCGACGTGCCCGCGGCCCTCCTGCGCGGCCTCGACAGTTCGCGCCCGATCCTGCTGGCGGGCCTGGGCCGAAACGGCGCGCGCGTGGCGCGGGCGCTGGCGGCGCGGGGCCTCGGTTTCTGCATCTGGGACGACGCGATCGATCACGCCGAGGCCGCGCGCAGGCTCCCCGAGTTCAGCCCCGAATCGATCCGCCTTGTCGGTCCCCACGCGGCCATCGGCGGGGTGTGCCTCCTCTCGCTCTCCGATGACGCCTCGATGCTCGCCCGAGTGCCCCCGGGCGTCGAGACGCGCCGGTGGGCCGACGCCGCCGCGGCACTGAGCACGCCCGTGCGGGCGCGCCTGCGAGCCGCCATCGAGCGTGCGCGGACACCAGCGCCGCCCGGTGCGACACAGCGCCATGCCGCCCCGCTCGTGGAGATCCGCGTGCCCGACCCCGCCCGCCCCATCGTGGATGTCCTCTGCGCGTCGTTCAAGCGCCCCGAGAAACTCGCCGCGATGATCCGCAGCGTGCTCGACACGGCCTACCCCGCGAGGGTGATCGTCGCCGCGGGGGATCCGGGCACCATCGAGACGTGCCGCCGGTTCGCCGACGCCCGCCTCGCGGGCGGGCCGGCGGTGGTCAGCGTGTGGTCGGAGGAGGTCAACGCCCGCCCCGGTTGCACCGCGCCGCTGAACCTCGCCTTTCGCAACGCCGTCCGCCACCACGCGCTCTTCTGCACCGATGATTGCGTCTTCGCCTCCGACGCCCTCCACATCGCCGTCGGCACGCTCCTCGGGCGATTCCCCGACTCCGACGGCGTCGTGGGCCTGGCGCAAGAGAACATCCCCGGCGCGTACGACCTGGCCTTCCCGCTCTTCGGCCGCGCGTTCCTCGACCGCTTCGCGGCCCTCGACCCGGCCTTCACGCGGGCTCAGGGGCTCGGCCGCGAAGGCGACCTCTTCTGGCCCGGGTACTTCCATCTCTACAACGACGCCGAGATCGGGCTGACGATCAAGTGCCTGGGGAACTGGTGCTTCGAGCCGCGGGCGCGCCTCCGCCACTTCCATCCCGAGTGCGGCGGGGGCGAGATGGACGCCACGCACCACCACGGGCTCTCGCGTTGGTGCGACGATGCCCGCGCGTGGACATCCCGCCGGGCCCGCGGCGTGCTCTGGGGCCTGGACGCGACGCACACCGCCTCGTCCTAGCACCCGCCGAAGTACTGCGCGATGTAGTCCGACAGGTCGTCCGGATCGATGTTGGAGTCGCCGTTGATATCCGCCTGGGGACACGGGGGCGTGCTGAAGTAGCAGGCGATGTAGTCGGCAAGGTCGTCGGGATCGAGGTTCCCGTCGCCGTTGAAGTCCGGTGCGCAGACCGGATTGCCCAGGCCGTCAAAGACCGCGACGGCGGCGTTGTGCAGGTACTCGATGTGCCAGAAGTCATCGGACTCGATCGCCGCGAACGTCCCGAACCGCTGATTCGGCGCGGTGGCGACGATGGTGAACCCCTGGCCCAGAGGCGGGACGAAGCCGTTGAGGCGGTCGATGCGGATCGTGCCTCCGAGGGTCGCGCTGCCGCTGATGACGTTGAGCGTGTCGTTCAGCGCCGGGTCCATGGTGCTGCCGACCTCAAAGTGGAAGCGTCCGCCGGACTGTTGCGTGTAGTTGCCCTCGATCGTGAGCGTCCCCGCGGACGCCCCGGGCGAGAGCGTGCCCCCGGAGTTCACGACGGACGAATCGACCAGCCCCGATCCGCCCAGGGTGCCGCCCTGCAGGCGATAGTCCTCGCTGTTCACCTGGATCTCGCCGTCCGCCAGCACCATGCCGCCGGTCTGGATGAACGCGCCGGCGGGCCTGTCGAGACGCCGCCCGGCACCCACGATCACGGTGCCGCTCGTCGTCATCGGGCCGCTGATCACCACGTTGCCGCCCGTCACCAAGAGCGACCCGGCGTTGCTGAACCCGCCCGGGCCGGCAGCGATGTGGATGCCCTGGCTCACGCTGGCGTGGATGGTCCCCTGGTTGACAAGCGTGGTCTGCCCCGCGCCCAATGACATCGACCCGCGGATCGTGTGGAACGGCCCGTTCGTCAGGGTAAGCGTGTCGCTCGACGCGAAGAGGCGGTTGGCCTGCGTGTTGGTGCCCTCGATGAATCCCGTGCCGTCGAGCACCGTGCTGGCGTCGATGCGCAGGTCCGTCGTTGCGCCCAGGGAGTTGATGGTCAGGGTGCCGTGGTTGCTGATGGCGTTGCGCATGAACGCCGCGGTACCATTTGGGACACTGGACGTGGCGAAGAGGTCGAGATCGTCGATCACGGCGCTCCCGGTGAGCACAAGGTTCCCCGAGCCGCTGGTGGTGACGACGCCCCCGGTGAGGCGGGACCCGGTGAGGACAAGGGTGGCGCCCGAGGGCCCGTCGATCGTGCCGCCCGTGTTGTCAAAGGTCCCGCCGCCACTGAACGTGACGATGGAGCCTGCGAGCGCCCGCACGATCCCGTCGTTGCGCATCCCGTGGGGGCCCGGGTTGGCCGTGATGCCCTGCGAGCCCTGGGCCTCGATGAGCCCGTGGTTGACCAGGCGCGTCTGCCCCGCGCCGAGGGCCATCGCACCGCGGATGGTGTGCCCAAGGGCGTTGGTAATCATGAGGCCGTCCGACGCCGCGAAGAGGCGGTTGGCCTGGGTGTTGGTCGAGGTGATCACGCCCGTGCCGGTGAGGACCAGGTCATTCGCGGCCCGCAGGTCCGTGGTCGCCCCGGCAGAGTTGATGGTGATGGTCGCGTTGTTGATCATCTGCGTCCGGAGGAACCCGGTGTCGCCGTTGGGGATGAAGATCGGTGCGCCGCTGGTCACACCCTCCAGCACGCTGCTGGCCCGATGAACGAACCCGCCGGACCCCGCGGCCGTGAACTGCCCGCCCAGCACCGTCGCGCCCACGATGTGCACCGTCGAGTTGTCCCGGGCGTCGATGGCGCCGCCCTGGTTGTCGAACATGCCGCTCGTGAGCGTGAGCGTCGAGCCCGGCAGCGCTCGCAGCAGCGCGTTGTTGTCCACGCCGCCGGCGTCGGGGTCGATGGTGATCCCCTGGCTCCCGATCGCCTCGACGGTCCCGTTGTTGACCAGGCTGACCAGGTTCACGCCCAGCGCCATCGAGCCGCGGATCGTGTGCCCCGCGGCATTCGTCAGCACCGCCCCCGGATCGCCGTAGAACCGGTTCGCCTGAGTATTGGTCGCCTCGATCGCGCCGGGCCCGGAGACGGTCGTGCTCCCGACGATTTGCAGGTCGGTCGTCGCCCCGAGCGAGTTGATGGTGAGCACCTCGGTGTTGACGAAGGTCTGCCCGAGGAAGCCGGTCTGCCCGTTGGGCACGAAGATCTGAGCCGCGCTCGAGACGTTCTCCAGAACCGACGAGCCCTGCAAGTTGACAGATCCCGATCCGGTCGTCACCAACGCCCCACCCGTGACGGTCGCGGCGCTCAGCACGCCGAGCCCGCCGTGGTCCACGATGATCATCCCGTCGGCGTTGTCGAACGTGCCCCCGGTGAGGGTGAGCGGCGAGCCCGAGAGCGAGCGGATCGTCCCGTTGTTGTCCAGCCCGCCCGCGTCGGGGTCGATCGTGATGCCCTGGTTTCCGCTCGACTCGATGGCCCCGTTGTTCACGATCGTCGTCAGGTTCACGCCCAACTGCATCGACCCGCGGATGGTGTGCCCCGCCGCGTTGACGAGCGTCCCGCCGAACAGCCGGTTCGCCTGCGTGTTGCTTGATTGCAGCACGCCGCTGCCGTTGAGGGTCGTGGCGCCGATCAGCCGCAGGTCAGTCGTCGCCCCCGCCGAGTTGATCGTCAGCGTCGCGTTGTTGGTGTAGGTCAATCCCAGGAACGCGGTGTGCCCGTTGGGCACAGACACGGCCGCCCCGCTCGTCACCGATTGCAGCGTGCTGGCCCCCTGCGCCAAGATCGGCCCGCCCCCGGCCAGACTCCCGCCGATCACCGTCGCGCCGCTCACCACGACACCCCCGCCCGTGTCAGACTGGATCACGCCCTGGTTGTCGAACGTGCCGCCAGTCAGCAGCAGGCTCGAGCCCGTCCGCGCCGCCAGCAGCCCCTCGTTCAGCACGCCGTCCCCGTTGGGATCGAGGGTGATGCCCTGCGAGCCGACGGCCTCCACCACCCCCGTCGGCGTCACCGTCAGCGCCATGAGGTTCACCCCCAACTGCATCGACCCCCTGATGAACCCCCGGTGCAGCGTCAGCCGCTTGTCGCCCCCGTCCGAGTACATCCGGTTCGCCTGCGTGTTGCTGGCCGTCACGCCCGAGACCAGCGTGGATCCGTCCAGCAGCGCGTTGTTGGCGATCACCAGGTCAGCGTTCGCGCCCGCCGAGTTGATCAGCAGCGTTGAGCCGGGGCTCTGGAACACCAGCGCGGTCTCGATGCGTCCCTGATGGCCGTTCGGGATCACCAGGCTCCCGTTGAGCCGGCAGTTCGCCGCCGTGCTCCCCCCTTGCAGCAGGATCTGCCCCAGCGTCGCCGTGTCGAGAAGCCCGCCCTCGACCCGCGCCCCGGTGATGATCAGCGGCGCGCTGTTGGAGACCAGCGCCCCCGCGCCCATGTTGCGGAACGTGCCCCCGGTCAGCACCATGCTCCCCGAGACCGCCTCGATCACCCCGTGGTTCGTCAGCCCTTGCCCGTTGGGATCGATCGTCACGCCAGACGAACCCACAGCCCGAAGCGCGCCGTAGTTCTCGATCTCCAACTGGTTCAGGCCGATCTGCGCCGAGCCCTCGAACAGCGTCTCCACGTCGAACACCAGTTTCTCGACGCCGCTGGCGCCGTAGATCCGGTTCGCCTGCGTGTTGCTCGTGGCGATCCGCGCCGGCAGCCCGCTGGTGTTCCCGTGCACCGCGTAGAACCCCGCGCCCCCGCTGATCACCAGGTCGGTACCCGCTCCGGCAGAGTTGAGCACGATGGTGCCCTCGCCCCCGAAGATGCCCGTGATCCCCAGGTTGTCGTTCTGCCCCCGCACGCCCAGCGACGCCCCGTTGTTCACCGTCAGGGTGCTCCCCAGGCCCATCCCGAACTTGTCGATGTTGATCCCGATGGTCAGGATCGGCGACGTCCCGCCCGGAATGAGCGCGACGTCCCCGGCCACGTCCGGCACACCGATCGGATTCCAGTTCCCCGCCGCGCTCCACGCGCCCCCGGCCGGCCCGGTCCACGTGAAGAACGTCTGCTGCCCAAGGGCCGTCCCCGCGGCCAACATCGTCCCCGCCGCCGCCACCACGCTCAGGGTCGATCGCCTCGCCTTCATGGGCCTTGCTCCTGTGGCGGATCCCAGCGCCCCGGGCGGACAAAGCCGGTTGCTGTGGCGCGGCATCCCTTCGCCTGAAACCATGCCCGACAACCCGCCCCCGCACCACCCCGCCAGCCCATTCCTAGGAAATCCGCCCAGAACCGGAACTTCGCCCAATGCCGGGCCGGCCCCTTCCCTTCCTTCCCGCCTTGGCCCGGCCCCGGACCCCGGCTATCCTTCCCTCCTTACTTTCCCGTCCCGGCCCCAGACGACCGAAACGACCCATGCCGACGATCAACCAACTCATCCGCAAGCCCCGCCGCTCACCCGCCGCTCGCATCAAGACGCGCGACCTCAACAAGTCGCCCCAGAAGCGCGGCGTGTGCACCGTCGTCCGCACGCAAACCCCCAAGAAGCCCAACTCGGCTCTCCGAAAGGTCGCCCGCGTGCGACTCTCCAACGGCAAGGAAGTCACCGCCTACATCGGGGGCGAGGGCCACAACCTCCAAGAGCACTCCATCGTCCTCGTCCGCGGCGGCCGCGTCCGCGACCTCCCCGGTGTCCGCTACCACATCGTCCGCGGCACCCTCGACTGCCTCGGCGTCGAGAAGCGCAAGCAGGGCCGCTCCAAGTACGGCGCCAAGCAGGGCAAGGGCTCCTAAGCCACTCCCAACCCGCGAGCCCCCGGCGGCGAGCCTCGCCACCCGCACGCGTCCACCGTCCTTTCTCGCGGCTCGCATCCCGCGACCCGCGACGTTCACCCCCGGCCTAGTCGCGTCGAATCCTCGGGCCGCGTAAGCCCGGCGAGACGCCCCCGACGGCCGCATCCATCCGCAGGAGTTCCGCAATGTCCAAGGGCCGCACCGCTTCCGAGTCCCAACTCCGCCCCGACCCCCGCTTCAACGACCGCGTCCTCTCCAAGTTCATCAACTGCATCATGGAGCGCGGCAAGAAGGCCACCGCCCAGCGCCTCGTCTACGGCGCCATGGACATCATCGGCGAACGCCTCGCCAAGGAGACCGACCCGGCCGCCCCCAAGGAGCCCCTCGTCGTCTTCCAACGCGCCATCGACAACGTCAAGCCCTTCGTCGAGGTCCGCTCCAAGCGCATCGGCGGGGCCAACTACCAGGTCCCCCTCCCCGTCCGCTCCAAGCGCCAGCAGTCCCTCGCCTTCCGCTGGATCCTCGAAGCCGCACGCGGCGAGAAGGGCCGCCCCATGGCCAACAAACTCGCCGATGAGTTGTACAACGCCGCCCGCGGCGAGGGCAAGGCCATGGGCACCCGTGACCAGACGCACCGCATGGCCGAGGCCAACAAGGCCTTCGCCCACTTCGCCTGATCTCCTTCCCGATCCCCACACCGACCCACGGCTCCGCGAGCCGTGGGTTTTTTCATCCCCCCGCGTGGGCCCGGTCACGCCCCGCGCCGCTATCATCGCGCCCGGCGGCTGCGCAGCCCGCCACGACCACTTTTCCGGGAGTCACCGTGGGTCACAAGACGCCCCTTCATCAGTACCACCTCGACGCCGGCGCCAAAATGGTCGACTTCGCCGGCTGGGAAATGCCCATCGTCTACGGGCCCCCCGCGGGCACGTCCAGCCTCACCGACGAGCACCACCAGGTCCGCCGCTCCGGCGGCATGTTCGACGTCTCCCACATGGGCCGCGTCAAGGTCACCGGGCGTCACGCACGCCGCCTCCTCGAGCGCCTCTGCACCCGCCGGATCCACGACATGAAGGCCGGCCAGTGCCGCTACAGCCTCGTCCTCAACGAGCGCGGCGGGATCATGGACGACGTCATCGTCTACCGCTACGACGAGGACGACTTCCTCGTCGTCGTCAACGCCTCCAACCGCGAGAAACTCCTCCCGCATTTCGCCGCCGTCGCCCAGCGCGGCGGGCTCGCCGTGAAGGTCGATGACCAGACCCTCTCCACCGCCATGGTCGCCCTCCAGGGGCCCAAGGTCATCCCCTTCGTCAGCAACTTCAGCAAGGAGATCCCGTCCCTCAAGCGGTACACCTTCGCCGTGAAGAACCTGCTGGTCATGAAACTCGTCGTCAGCCGCACCGGCTACACGGGCGAGGACGGCGTCGAGGTGATCCTCCCCGCCTCGATGGTCGGCATGGCCATGAAACTGCTCCTCAAGGACGTGGACCCCGCCAAGCCCGACGCGCTGGTCAAGCCCGCTGGTCTGGGCGCGCGCGACACGCTTCGCACCGAGGCCGGCATGCCCCTCTACGGCCACGAACTCACCGAGGACACCAACGCCCTCGCCACCAGCCTCGATTTCGCCATCGCCATCGACAAGGACCAGGACCCGGACTCCAAGGGCGAGGCCTACATCGGCATGGAGGCCATCAAACGCACCCGCGACGCCGGCGGCACACCCGAAACCCTCGTTGGCATCGCCTGCAAAGAGAGCAAACGCTCGCCCCGTCAGGGCATGGCCGTGCTCATGAACGATCGCCCCGCGGGCAAGGTCACCAGCGGCTGCCCGAGCCCGACGCTGGGCTACCCCATCGCGATGGCGTACGTGGGCCGGCAACTCGCCCAGGAGGGCGCCGCCGTCGAGATCGACACCGGGCGCGACCGGATCCCGGGCGTGATCACCAAACTCCCGTTCTACAAGGCCCCCAAACCCTCCTGAGCGCGGGCTGCACGCCGCGTGCCAGAATGCGAGGTTTGGCCCGCGCGGCGCGCGAGATTGCGCGCAAGCGCGCACGGCGGACGCACAATTGCGCGCGCAAAAAAACCGGCCCTCAGATGCCCCAGGATCCATTCCGAGGGGTCGGGTGGGGGGGTCGGAGGGTCAAGGGGGGGGCCGCGCCAGAGGGGCCTTCCCGGGCCTGCGCGCGCAACGTGACGCGGAAACCGGGCGGTTCCCCCGCCCACCGTCACCCGCTCGGTGGGCCACCAGACCCCGACCCGGCCTGCCGATAGAGGATCCTCGGTTACACTTGTCCTTGGAGGTCATCATGAGCCACCGCTACCGCACCATCTTGCTGTTCGGCGCTCCGGGCGCGGGCAAGGGCACGCAGGGCAAGATCCTCGGGGCTGTCCCCGGGTTCTACCACCTCTCCTGCGGCGAGGTCTTCCGCACGCTGGACATGACCTCACCCCTGGGCAAGACCTTCCTCGAATACTCCTCGAAGGGCCTGCTCGTCCCCGACGACGCGACGGTGCAGATGTGGCACCAGAACATGCACGCGCGGACCATCCTGGGCATCTACAAGCCCCTGACCGACCTGCTCGTGCTCGACGGGATCCCGCGGAACGTGGCCCAGGCCAAGATCCTCCAGCGGCACCTGGAGGTGCTCCAGATCATCCACTTGGTCTGCCCCGACAAGGAGCGCATGATCGAGCGGCTCCGCCGGCGGGCGCTGAAGGAGAACCGCATCGACGACGCGAAGGAAGAGGTGATCCGCAAGCGCTGGCAGGTCTACGAGCGAGAGACCTACCCGGTGCTGGAGTGCTACTCGTCGTCGATCGTCAAAGAAGTCAACGCGATGGGGAGCCCGGCATCGGTCCTTCAGCACATCCTCGAACACGTGGTGCCGGTGCAGGAAGCGCACTTCGTGAACCCGATCGCCAGCGACGCGGCGGGGGGGGCGGGTGGTGGGGCCGTCGGCGTTGCGCGCAACGGCACGGTGCGTGCGGGGGCGGGAGC
>Ga0268299_1001038_pt1 | contig 60770 bp, 54 predicted proteins | sample NOBtaG_FD_193484 | JGI IMG/M metagenome (GOLD analysis project Ga0268299, IMG submission 193484) | Activated sludge microbial communities from bioreactor in Nijmegen, Gelderland, Netherland - NOB reactor | ecosystem: Engineered > Bioreactor > Aerobic > Activated sludge | place: Netherlands...
GGATGACGAGGGCGGGGAGCCTATCTACGTACAGGTTCGAGACCTCAGGGTGGAACGGCTTCCCCAGAAAACGCTGTTACTTTACAGTGTTGAGCGAGTTTGCTGCTCACTTTTAATATACAAGGGTTGATCAAACAGCACAAACCAGAATAACAGGCTTATCGTAATATTTTTTTTTGAAGCAATCATTCATACTCCTTTCCTGAAGAGGAAATACTCCAGTTTTATAAAATCCAAGTTGTATTTTAAATTTATGCTGCGTACTTTTTCTTGATTTGAGATGATCTTTTTCCGATTATTGTGAAAAAAATCAGTAATCACTTATGGAATAAAGCTCCAGAGCAGGGTTGGAATCAGCAACGCACACCCAATAGAATGGATCTTTCCATAAAATCAACCAGGATTGCGTGGCCTGCCTGGATCACAATATCAGGCTGAAGATGGTTAAGTTCTACCGCTATCTGCTCCAGTAATTTTTTACCATTTTCACGATCAAGGTTTGTATTATTGATGATCAGCTGAAGCAATCGAGCAGTCACCGGATTGGCCTCCATAAAACGGACTTCATCCCTGCTGTCGCGATAGACGATCAGATAAGTAATCTGATTACCTGGTGTTTGCGGTTGGTAATCAACACTGATCTTATGTACCGGAAAATGATAGCCGAACACCCAAACCAAGGGAGATGCAACAGGAACACCTGTCAGCAAATCCTCATTTTTGTCTGGAATGACAAATGCAGAACCATCTATTTTCTCATCAAAAATCGATAAAGCCAGCTCTACCCATTCATAGTGCGCCAATTCCAACATAAAAGGCGGGTCATCCGGCCCGGTTTCACGTTCATATTCGAGATATTTCAGAAACTCACGCGGCATTTCCGGAAACAGCGGCGTATGCGATTGATGTTTCGCATAATAATCCCGAATCATGGCATGCCAGCACTGATCAGGAATAATACTGCGCAAAACCGGATAGGTGCTGGCCATGAAGCTTTCGACATTATTGTAGAACAATTCGCGGTAAATTTTCATTCGACGGGCGTCGACGCCTTCGGGAGACGGGCTATGCTCAGGGTCACGGATATGTGCAGCAAATGCATATTGCAGACGCACAAAATCCGGACGGTCAGGCGTGTTGTAAGTTATGCTCATCGACCAGCAACAGCGGTTGTCGCCAATTGGATTGGATATGCTGAATCCGCTTCACCTCCAGCTCAAGCTGACCGAAATCCGGAATATTAAAATCGCGCTCCAGCAACGTTGGAATGACGCCAAATTGCTGATATGTTTTTTCAAGCAATGACCAGACCGGCTCGATAACGTCAGCGCCATGCGTATCGACAATCAAATCTTCCGCTTCGGTGTAATGTCCCGCAATATGGATATAACGAATACGCTCGCCGGGTATTCGCTGCAGAAATGCCTCTGCATCGTAGCAGTGATTGATGCTGTTCACATAAACATTGTTTACATCGAGCAGCAAATCGCAATCTGCTTGCTCAAGAACGGCATTTAGAAAATCAATTTCCTCCATTTTTTTGCCTGGCGCGACATAGTAGGAAACATTTTCCATTGCAATACGCTGTTCAAGAAAATCCTGAACGCGTTTGATGCGACTGACAACATACCGCACGGCTTCTTCGGTAAATGGAATGGGCAGCAAGTCATAGAGGTGTCCGTCGTCGCTGCAATAACTTAGGTGCTCGCTATAGCAACGTATCTGATGCATTCCCAGAAATCGTTTGAGGCGATGTAAAAAAGCCTCATCCAACGGTAATGGGCCGCCGATGGATAGCGACAGGCCATGACAGACAAATGGGTGTTGTTCAGTCAATGCTCGCAGTTTTTTGCCATAAAAACCACCGACTCCGATCCAGTTCTCCGGTGCAATTTCCCAGAAATCAACAGTATCAGCGGGCTGATCAGTCACTTCACGCACCAGCGTGCGCCGTAACCCCAGCCCGGCACCATGAACAGGATAGTTAGAGTTAGCAGTGTTCATGCTGATAGCAAACGAGCAACCCCCGCTTTATTTACTGCTGCCGCACTTACCTTCGCCGCATTTGCCTTCTTTCTCGGCTTTTTCGCCACCACACTTACCTTCCATATTTTTTTTCATATCACTGCCACATTTGCCTTCGCCGCATTTGCCTTCTTTCTCGGCCTTTTCACCACCGCATTTACCCTCAGCACCGTACTTGCCCTCGCCTTCTTTGTCTTTACCTTTATTTTCGCCTCCGCCATAGGCCAGCTGCATATACCCACCGGATAATTCATTCACAGCAAACGGATTCACATCGGTTTCCGCAGAAACGCTACCGGCTGCAAGGGTTGTAACAAATGCGGCGCCAACAGCGAGTGAAACAGGTTTAATCAGTTTTTTTGACATCATTTTCTCCATAGGTTTTAGGAACACTTCAGAAATACTACGCAACGCGTAAGCTAGTAAAAAGTCTGTATGTACTGTATGTATTTTACTACTTCATTACCGACAGAAATGTTCGGACACCAAAGCAATAAAATGTCATAACACAATGAAACTTAATTAATAATTTTACAAATAGGACAACCACACTGTTCGTAAGTTCATACCTGTATCGACAACAATACATGATCTTGCTTTTTTTGCAAGCTGCTCTCTGTTAAACTCAGCCCTTCAAAAAAACACTACTATTATCATTTATATTCTGCTTTGCGCAACAAATAAAATTGAGCACGCTTATTATAAAAATATAAAAAAACCTGCTCAATTTCAAAACGATAATATTATAACCGATTAAAATTAAAGCAATAAATTCTGATAAATTTCAACTTTGTACTAAAGCCAGATATTGAGGAGCAATGAATGTTTGATAAACGCAACCAGCTAGTTTTTTACGCCAACATACTGATTATCGTGTTTGGCCTGACTGTTATCCTGTTCAGTGATTTTGTATTGATTGGTATCCTTTTTACAGCAATCGGAGCCATCCTGATCTTTGAACAAATCAAGCAAAACAAAGGCGCCTTCAGTATCTCAGGTCTGGAAAAAGAACTGAAAATTGACGACACCTGCGGCACGCAAGCTACGCTGGTGCAAAAACAAAATACCACAGCCTGTCATGTGGCTAACACGGTTTACTGGTTTAAAAGCATAAGCCCTGTCGGCGCCATCACCAATTTCAGTATTAACGGGCAATCGCCAGCCGAGCAAAAAAAGGACGGCAATAATAAATATCAGGTCTGCATGACGCTGCCGGCAAATTCAGACGTCACTAATGGTATTGAAACAACACTGAAATATCATTATAAAAATGCTTTTGGCCGGACTGAAGGCGTGCTATCGCATACCGTTGACGATCAGACTGATCGACTTCGTCTTGTGGTTGATCTTCCCAAAGGCCGCCCTGTTTCAACAGCGCGCGCTTATTATATTCAAAATGGTAAAGAGGAAGCCTTACTGCCGCCGGTGGTTACAGGTGAAACGCGCATTGAAACAGAAGTTGTCAATCCCAAGCTTGGCGCGGAATATTGTCTGCAATGGAATTGGCCTGAGCCTGGTCTCTTAAAAAGAATCGGCTGTTTAATTAAATAATGCACCGAATGTGAAATGAAATTATCCTGAGGAAACTGCACAGCTGTATGTTTCCTCATGGTATATTTTTTTGAAAATGGGTTTCCCTGACGCCGAATGCTTTATCGATACAACCCCAACCGAACCGTGCACTGCTTCTCATACTTGCATACGCTAACCAAAGACTGAAGATTAATCTCTGATCCCTTTTCAAACATTGCAATCTTGAATCTTCTAAGAGCGCTTGCTGCGGTAAGCAGCATGACATTTATTTCACGTATTCTCGGCTTTCTACGTGATGTCATTATTGCTCGCACTTTTGGGGCGGGTATGGCAACCGATGCTTTTTTTGTTGCCTTCAAAATCCCTAATCTGTTACGCCGCTTATTTGCTGAAGGCGCTTTTTCACAAGCCTTTGTACCTATTCTGGCTGAGTATAAAAACAACCGCACGTTTGAAGAAACACAACAGCTGATCGACCATGTTGTCACGCTGCTGGCATTTGCACTGTGCGCTGTAACACTTATCGGTGTGGTTTCCGCTCCCTGGATTATTTATGCAAGCGCACCCGGATTTTCGAGTAATCCGGAAAAATTTGATCTAACAGTCGACTTGCTGCGCATCACTTTTCCCTATATCTTTTTTATTTCCCTGGTGTCGTTTGCCGGCGGCATATTGAACACATACGGAAAGTTCTATATTCCGGCATTAACCCCGGCATTGCTCAATGTTTCATTCATAGTCTGCGCATTATGGCTTACGCCTTACATGAACCCGCCTGTGCTTGCGCTTGCCTGGGCGGTATTTATTGGCGGCGTACTGCAACTGGCTTTTCAGATACCATTTCTGTTACGTTTAAAACTGCTTCCCCGCATTCGCCTTAAATCCGGCGATGAAGGCGCCTGGCGCGTCATCCGGCTTATGGGGCCTGCTGTATTCGGCGTATCGGTTGGACAAATCAGCCTGCTGATTAACACGATTTTTGCTTCGCTGCTGATTACCGGAAGTGTGTCCTGGCTGTATTACGCCGACCGACTCATGGAATTTCCGGCCGGACTTTTAGGTGTAGCGCTGGGCACGGTGCTGCTGCCTTCATTAGCGAAGTACTATAGCAATAACAGCAGCAATGATTATTCCCGCCTTCTCGATTGGGGACTGCGGCTGACCATGCTGTTAACACTGCCTGCCGCACTGGCGCTGGCCTTATTATCGATACCGCTGATAACAACGCTATTTCACTATGGCGCATTTACCGATCACGATGTTTTTATGACACGCGATGCACTGGTTGCCTATAGTACCGGACTGGTCGGCCTGATTCTGGTCAAAGTACTCGCACCGGGATTCTATGCCAGGCAGAACATCAAAACGCCGGTAAAAATAGCGATTGTAACTTTAATCGCGACGCAGCTGATGAACCTTGCGTTTATCATACCGCTGAAACATGCCGGCCTTGCGCTGGCCATAGGATTGGGTGCCTGCCTGAATGCAGGCCTGCTCTACTATAAGCTGCGCAGCGAAAATATCTATCAGCCACAGCCTGGATGGAGCGTATTTATTATTAAAATTTCTATCGCATTACTGGTAATGGGCAGCGTAGTATGGTTTTCTGCGGGCGTGGACGCTTACTGGCTGAACGGAACAGCCGCTGATCGCGTTTACCGGCTTATTGGAATAATTATCCTTGGGATTGGCAGCTATTTTATGATGCTCTGGGTATTGGGCTTCCGGCTGAAGGATTTCTCCAGGCAACACTACGAATAGCCGATAACCCAATCATGAGCCGGCTGTGGTTTACACTTTCACTTTTTCATGCTGAATCAAAGCATAAGCTGAATGATTGTGTATCGATTCAAAATTTTCTGACTCAACAACATACGCATCGATACGGTTGTCATGATTCAGCGTATCGGCAACATCCCTGACGATATCTTCCACGAATTTGGGGTTGTCGTAAGCTTTTTCAGTGACGTACTTTTCATCAGGTCTCTTCAACAAGCCGTAAAGCTCGCATGAAGCATTTTCTTCGGCGATCCTGATAATATCTTCGATCCAGACAAAGCTGTTGGTGCGTGCCGCAATAGTGACATGTGAGCGCTGATTATGCGCACCATAGTCGGATATTTTCTTTGAGCACGGGCACAAGCTGGTTACCGGAATTATCACTTTAAGTGTAAAGAAATACGCGCCTTTTTTAATTTCGCCTATAAATGTCACTTCATAATCCAGAAGGCTTCTTACACCGGAAACCGGAGCCGCCTTATTGACAAAGTACGGAAAAGTCATCTCTATATGACCGGAATCGCTTTCCAGTTTCTCAACCATTTCCTGGAGTATGGTTTTAAATGATTCCACGGAGATTTCACGTTCATGGCTGTTCAAAATTTCGACAAACCGGGACATGTGCGTGCCTTTAAACTTATGCGGCAAATTGACATACATGTTGAACATGGCGATAGTATGCTGCACGCCATCATCCTTATCAGCGACCACCACCGGATGGCGGATACCTTTTATTCCTACCCTGTCAATCGCAATACGCCGCGTATCGGGCGAACTTTGCACATCGGCGATGGGCAAATCGATTTCTTTATTCATAGCTTTTTATCCCATTGATAAGATTCTCTGGTTTAACAGGGTGTCGAAGAATGTAGCCGAGACAGCCGATGCAAGGCAAAGACAGGCGAAAAAGCAGAGTTTATGTGTAATAAACAAGCATTTTGAGCCTGTTTCTAACGCCGCAACGGCAACGCAGGTAGTTTTCCAACCCCCTCTTTTAATATTACCTGACAAGGCATCGAGTGAACAAACATTTTAGTTCTGCAAAGCATGTATTTAGTTCAAGGTTTTTCAATAAAGAACAAAATCCTTGTCATGCGAGATAGTTCTGCACCGATTGCATGATACCGGTTTTATCCAGACCGCAATCAGCCAGCAGTTCAGCGTGATCGCCCTGATCGATATAAGTATCCGGCAATCCCAGCATCAGTAATCTGACATTAATCTTTTGCCGGCACAGCGACTCCATGACAGCGCTTCCGGCGCCACCCATAATGGTATTTTCCTCAACCGTTACCAACACGTCATGCGCAGCCGCCAGTTCTGCGACAAGCTTGTCATCAAGCGGTTTAATAAAACGCATATCGGCAACTGTGGCATCCAGTTCTTCAGCCGCGGCCAGACTCGGCGTCACCATGCTGCCAAACGCCAGAAAAGCAATTTTTTCACCCTGCCGCCGTAGAATGCCCTGGCCTACCGGCAGCTCCGTCATGTCCTGCTGTATTTCGACGCCAGGTCCCGTACCCCGGGGATATCTGACAGCCGTCGGCGTATTCAGTTTAAAAGCGGTGTACAGCATTTGTCGGCATTCGTTTTCATCGGAGGGCGCCATCACGGTCATATTGGGAATACAGCGGAGATAGGTCAAATCAAAACTGCCGGCATGCGTCGGCCCATCCGCACCCACCAGACCGGCGCGATCGATCGCAAACACCACTGGAAGATTCTGCAGGGCGACATCGTGAATCAGTTGATCATAAGCACGCTGCAAAAAGGTCGAATAAATCGCTACAACCGGTTTCAAACCGCTGCACGCCGCACCCGCTGCAAAAGTAACCGCATGCTGTTCAGCAATCCCAACATCAAAATAGCGATCAGGATAAATCTGTGAAAACCTGACCAAACCTGAGCCTTCCCGCATCGCCGGAGTAATGCCGACCAGACGCTCGTCTTTTGCTGCCATATCGCACAACCAGTCGCCAAATACTTTGGTATAGGCTGGTTTTCCGCTTTTCTGTTTGGCGACAATGCCCTGCGCCGGATTAAATGTGCTGACACCGTGGTAGAGGATTGGATCTTCCTCAGCAACCTTATAACCAGCGCCTTTCCGGGTCACGACATGCAGGAACTGCGGCCCGTCGAGATGCTTGATATTCTTTAACGTGGCAACCAGTACTTTGATATCGTGACCATCAATCGGACCAATATAATTAAAACCGAATTCCTCGAACAGCGTACCTTCGGGCGTCACCATACCTTTAACATGCTCCTCGGCCCGTTTCGCCAGTTCGAGTACCGAAGGCACGACGCCAAGCACTTTTTCACCGGCGCGGCGCGCCGTAGCGTAGAACTGGCCCGACATCAACTTGGCGAAATAATTGTTCAGCGCACCGACCGGACGCGATATCGACATGTCATTGTCGTTCAATATCACCAACAAATTCGCATCCATCACGCCGGCGTTGTTCAGTGCTTCAAACGCCATGCCGGCGCTCATCGCGCCGTCACCGATGATGGCAACCGCCCTGCGATCCGATTTTTCCAGCTGCGCGGCAACCGCCATGCCCAGCGCCGCACTGATCGAGGTGCTCGAATGTGCGGTACCGAACGCATCGTATTCGCTTTCATCCCGTTTGGGAAATCCGGATATCCCCCCTTTCATGCGCAGCATGCTCATCGATTCGCGGCGGCCGGTCAGTATCTTATGCGCATAGGTTTGATGGCCGACATCCCAGATCAATTGATCATGCGGTGTGTTGAAAACATAATGCAGCGCAACGGTCAATTCGACCGTACCCAGATTGGAAGACAAATGGCCGCCGGTTTTTGCAACCGATTCAATAAGAAAACCGCGCAACTCCCTGGCAAGTTCAGGTAAATCCTTGACATCCAGTTTGCGAAGCTGAGCGGGGAAATTGATGCTATCTAACAGTGAATACATTCAGAGCCTGAAAGTGGATTATCGATATAAAATTTAAAATTTACGCGTGATAATGAAATCAGTGACCTGACGAAGCCGGTTCGCCGCCTCGCCAAATTCGTGCAAAGCCTGATCGGCGTCATGCTGAAGTTTCTCAGCCAGCGCGCGCGCTTCGCGGATACCCAGGATACTGACATAGGTTGGTTTGTTATTTTCAGCGTCCTTGCCGGCCGTTTTACCCAGGGTTGCTGTCGAGGCTTCCGCATCCAGCACATCGTCGACAACCTGAAAAGCCAGTCCGACACATTTTGCAAAGTGATCCAGTTTCTCCAGCTGCGCAGTACCGAGAGTATTGCTGCAGTGCGCGCCAAGCATCACAGCCGCCCTGATCAAAGCGCCGGTTTTATGAATATGCATAAATTCGAGTTCGGGCAATGATAACGTTTTGCCGACATTATCCAGATCAAATGCCTGCCCACCGGCCATGCCGCGGGAACCGGAAGCGCCGGCAAGCTGTTTGATCATCGTCAACTGCGTTTCAGCGTCATCGGATAATTTTCGTTCGGCAAGCAATTCAAACGCCAGCGTCTGCAAACTGTCTCCGGTCAGCAGCGCGGTCGCTTCGTCAAATTCAACGTGACACGTCGGTTTTCCACGCCGCAAAACATCGTTATCCATACAGGGCATGTCATCATGCACCAGCGAATAGGCATGGATTAATTCAACCGCCGCGGCAACCGTGGTAATGCGTTCGTCATCTGCCTGAGAGAGTTCACCGGCGGCATAGGCAAGGAGCGGCCGAACACGCTTGCCGCCGCCCAGAACCGAATAGCGCATTGCCTGATGCAAACGAACAGGAACACAGTCCGCGCCCGGCAATCGCGCCTCCAGAAATTTCTCGATAGCAATCTGACGCTGGCTGGCCCAGCTTTGAAAATCAGTAGTCATGAATTATCGGACAAGGTGAATTTTTTCAACATATCGTCCTCAAGAATACGCACCTGCTGTTGCGCATCCTGTAATTGCCCCTGACAGTACTGCAATAATTCAGCACCGCGTTTATAGGCCACCAACGAAGCCTCGAGCGACATCTGGCCGGCCTCCATTGCCGCAACGATAGTCTCCAGCTCGGCTGTTGCAGCCTCAAAACTCTCCGGCAGATCAGATGGGGGCGTCGCAGAACTTTTTGACGATTTCGCCATGAAAATGACTACAATGATCCTGAAATAGTTATAAAAATAAAAGAAATTACAGAATTTCCGGCAAAACTTACAGATATAGATAAACGCAAACAAATAATTTGAGGCATTTTATCATGAAAGATTTATGACGCGATGATGCCGGGTGAATAATTTGTCCGAACACTGTGCTGCGCATACATCAATCAATCGTTGGCATGAAATAAAATCTTTATCCGAATCAACCCCCTGCTACTATATATACTTAATACCGCGTATCGGACAGCCCTCTTGGATCATTCGCGGTCGTGGCTGTCTGCGATTGCCGGTCAAAATGAATCAACTGCATGTTGCCCCATGAACGCGGCATGGCCTGCACTTCATGCCCCATCGACCGCAATGCGTCGACCCATTGTGCGTCAAAAACAGCAGGTTCGATTTGCAGCACATCCGGCAGATACTGGTGATGAAAGCGCGGTCTGGCCGCAAGCGCCCGTGGATCGGTTTCAGCACGATCGATGTAATCGAGGATAACCAGCAGAAGCATGCTGATGATGCGCGAGCCGCCGGGCGTACCGGCGATTAAAATCCCGCGCTCAGTGTCCACAAAAGTCGGCGACATGCTCGACAGCGGACGCTTGCCGGGCGCGATGGCGTTCGCGCGCGAGCCATACAGGCCAAACACGTTGGGAATGTGTTCGCCGATGGCAAAGTCATCCATTTCGTTATTGAGCAATACGCCGGTGCTGCCCGCGACAAACCCTGAACCGAAAAAAGTGTTAATCGTCAGCGTTGCCGCAACGCGGTTTCCGGCCTTGTCCAGTACCGCGAAGTGCGTGGTTTGAGCACCTTCCGCCGGTAATTGTTGCGCTGGTGGCGATGGCGGCGCGGCCTGACTGACGCCCGCTTTATCCGGATTGATGGTGGCCGCCTGCTCGCGTGCATATGCTCTGCTCATCAGGCGGTCTGCCGGAACCGCGACAAAATCACTGTCGCCCAGCAGTTCCGCGCGATCCTTGTAGGCCAGACGCAACGCTTCCACAATCAGGTGGGTTTTCTGTACCTCATCCTGCTTCCCGGTTAACACGGTTTCAAGAATATTCAGCGCCTGCGCCAAAGTCAGACCGCCTGCCGAAGGCAGCGACGCCGAAGTAATCTGCGCGTTACGGTAGCTGAATTGCACCGGTTTTCTTTCAACGATACGGTAGTTTTCCAGATCCTGTTCGCGCCATAGGCCGCCCGCCGCACGGACAGAACGCACCAGTTCCCGCGCTATCGCACCCTGATAGAAACCGTTTTTACCGGATTGGGCGATCGCCGTTAATGTCGCGGCAAGCCGAGGTTGTCGAAACAGCTCTCCTTCCGCCAGCAGCTTGCCGCCAGGCAGAAAAATAGCCGCCGTATCCGGATAGCGTGACAATTTCTTTTCATGATTTTGCAGTGTCTGAACAAAGCGCCGGTCCGCCCTGAAACCTTCCCGCGCCAGTTGAATCGCAGGTGCCAGACTGTCTGCCAGCGTCAGACGGCCATGGCGTGACAAATGCGCAAACGCAGCCGGTGTGCCGGGTATGCCCGCAGCCATCGGTCCATCCAGCGATTTACCCGGCACCGGTTGACCCGCTTCATCCAGAAACATATCACTTGACGCTTCGGATGGCGCAGTTTCGCGACTGTCGATCATCACACTGCGACCTGTCTTTGCATGGTGCAGCAACCAGAAACCGCCACCACCCAGACCCGAAGCATACGGTTCCACCACGGCCAGCGCCGCACCGACGGCAATGGCCGCGTCAAACGCGTTGCCGCCTTTCTCCAGAATGCTTTCTCCTGCGGCTGTTGCGAGCGGATGCGCCGAAACCACGGCGCTGGCAGCGCATGCGTTGCCTTGTCCTGAAAACCAGAATAATGCTAAAAAACAGATAACAACAAACCGGGAGTAAAATGGCATAACCTGCTCGATTAAAATTTTCTTCACAGCGATTAGGGATTATTTCAAATGAATGGCATCATTGTAGTTTAGCGTGTCATTAATTTGAATATAGATCCAGTCTGTATTCTATTGATCCATGACCATGACTATGGCAAGATTCTGCAATCAAACCTTGCACACATTCACGGAAAACCATATCGTATGCCTTGACTGCAAGCCGGCTTGCAAAGCATACCCCCTGACAGACCGCGACTCATCGCGGCTGATTGATTCAAAATTTAAAAGATAGAGGTTATTTTGGAAGAATATATCGATCAAATTTCCAGGTATTTCATCAATGTCCCGCTGTGGCCTTTTTTTCTGCTGGCATTCGTTGGTCTTGTTTCCCTGATCATTGAAGCGGTCAATCGCAAACGGCGCGAAGCGGCGATTGATAATTTTCGCGCCATGTTCGAAGAAGATTTGCCGGGTTTGTATCCAACCGTTACGCGCTGGCCGGAAAATATCGGCGGCTACTTATGCTCCCGATTACCGGAAATGCAGTATCATTTTGAAGTATTGCGGGTTTTTATTCCACAAACACAATTGCGGGAATATAACATGGCGTGGAACAAATACCGTGACTTCTGCCGCAGTATTGACAGTGAAAGACACGCAGCCGACACACAGTCATCAGCCGATTCATCCGCAGCGTCACCGGCGGCGCGCAATGAAGATGAATTAAAGCAGGAATTCCATCAACTGATTACTGATCTGCTGGAATTTCCCAAACCCAGGTAATCGCTTTATTCTCGACATCACGCAGAACGGCGCGCATTACTGCGGATTCTTCATCGCCCGGTAGAAGTTATTTTTGAAAAACAGGCAAGTATAATCGATTGCCGACAGCACGCTGCAAACTACGGCAAGAACCAGCAGCCACTGCGGAATGGCCTCCAGTCCGACAAAACACAAAAACACCAGAAACTGAAAAACCGTGGCGACTTTGCCGGAAATTCTGGGAACCACGTTAAAAAAAGCGTGCCAGTTCTTTTCCCAGGCGATGAACGATGCGCCACAGAACACGGCAATTTCGCGTGCACCGAACAACAGGAACTGCCACCACGCGATCTCTGTCTCCACGAACATCACAAGCGCCACAGCCAGAACGAAGCACTTATCCGCGACCGGATCCAGCAAAGCGCCCAGCGGGCTGCCCCAGTTAAACCAGCGGCTCAGCGCGCCATCCAGATACTCGGTAACCAGCGCGACAAGCACAATAACCAGCCGATACTGTTCAGGCGCAAACGGAAAAATAAAAGCCAGAATTAACCGAGAAATGGTCAGGCAATTTGGCAGGTGTTTCAGCATGATAAAAGTTTTTGTTTAAAAGACAGCCAGACAGGACAGCAACAATCCGATCGCGTCACGCTTTATCACTTTTTATACGGTGCGTTCAAACTGCCCAGCACATCGCCGCTTTCGGAAAAAATCAGGATCACATTATGATAACGCGCATTCAGCGGCATATAGAAATAATCTCCCTGTTCGCCGCCTGACCTGGCCAGGAAACGATGCAATTCGTTGTTCATGTCCTCATTGACCGATACAATCGTGCTAATGTCCAGCGCATGCGCAAATATAGCGTCTCTGGACACCTTGAATGGCCGGTAAATATGAAACTGCTCGAAAGGCGCCTGTTTTTCTTCGGTTATCAGCCGCAACACTTCGGTTAAGGTCGCAACATCCGTCGAGCGATGCGCATGGATCAGCGGCGGATGCGCGTTACTGAATTGCGCCAGGCTGTCGAGCGGCGTGCCCTGCTCTTTATAGACTTTGGCTGAAACGGCATAAAATTCACCGTCCCAGTGCACAATCGCCGCAGTTCTTTCGCTGTGCACGGTATAAATACCCCAGATCAAGGCGCTGATCTGCAACAGGCCGATTGCACCCAGATCAAAACGAATCTCGCGCAGGGATTTAGCGGGATTAAAAATGATCAAGGTCAGCAATGGCCCCAGAACAAGATCAATCAGCGCGATAATCCGTATCCCCTGCCATCCGCCATCCGCGGTAAAGTAAGGCCAGGGATACCAGCGAAAAATTATAAAATACGCCAGAACCAGAAAAATGATACTGCTTACGCCCAGATGAATACCGGCAGCTTTGAATTTCGACTTCAAAAGTGAAGGTTGTCTTGTCATAACTATCGTTTGTTCCATCCTAACCCCGTATACCGTATTTTACAGCGTGCGCTGCGGAAGATTTAACTCAAGTGATTTTTCATTGCCCCATCCGGCAATCAAAAACTTTACCTATAACGACCGACCGGCAGCGGGTTTTAGCTTGAACTCCTTCACACCATCACGATAAAAATCAGAACGCTCCCATACACGCGGATTTGAAATGCGATTAAAATCGCAGTAGAAAATTTTTCTCAACCGCTTTCAACCACGAACACACACCAATGCAGCAATTTGATTCAGAGCTCGACGCGCGCGGACTGGTCTGCCCGCTTCCCATACTGCGCACCAAGCAATCACTGTCCAATATGACGCATGGCCAGATATTGAAAATTGTCGCCACCGACCCAGGCGCCGTGATTGATTTTCAGGTTTTTGCCGAACAAACCGGCAACGCCTTACTGTCAATGTCCGAAACCGATCAGGAATTCGTTTTTTTTCTCAGAAAACGATAGCGTTTTGATCAAATCGGTAAGCTATTCGCCAGCCTCAAATTCCGCACTACTGAATTTGAGGGTATTACAATTCTCTTTGATGGTGCGTTGCAGGCCTTCGTCAAAACCATCCCTGCTTCTGGCTTCAATTTCAACAGAAATCGTCACATCAACACCATATTTCTCGCTAAATTGCTGAACAACCTCATCCATAATGGTAGCGAAATCCAATTTAGCTTTGACGGGATTCAGTGAAACGGTACCGTAAAACTGTTTCCTGGCAGCCGTTAATGCGGATATTTCCGTATTTCCGGGTTGATCCAAGGTAGCCGCGGGTGTCACCGTCGTCGTTCCGGGTAATAATGTAGCGCCGCCGCCGGTAACATTTCCAGCTTCCGTTGTCGGCTGCAAACGCTCTCGATACGCAACAGCTGCTTCTCGATCAATCAATAGCGACGATTCATCCAGTATGCAACTGGAGCGGCAACCAAAGCTGAATCCAAGATAACGCTCCCCTTCCTTACCTGAGGCAAATGCAAAGTAGTCTTCACACTCAACACCCTGCACAATGGCAGTGCGAAAAACAGTATCATTGACAAGGCGCGGCAAGTATAAATAGTGACAGCAATCCTGCCAGACTTTAACCGCATTCACTTCATTAACACCATCTTTGAAATACCACTGATTCAATGTATTACGCAAATGAATCGGTGACCACTCATAAATCAGCCATTCCTCTTCACGCAGTTTGTCCTCAATGGCCTGGATTAAACTGATTGCCGCCGGTGAAACTGAAACCGTTTCCCAGGTTAATGCTGGCTTTCCTTTAATGAATTCTTCAGTAGGTACAATCAACCATTTATACGTTTCCCGAACTAACTGTGACAACAATTGCTCTGCGCTGTCACGATTGCGTCTGGCCTGATTTAAATGCGCCATATCCTGATTCAATATGCCATTTTCAATATCCGCTACGATGGATTGCCATGCCAGGAAAATACGCCCTTGTTCTCTTAAGCGATTCACAAAATCGTAATCCGCCGCCAGAAAAATCAGGCGATTCTGTTTCTGCCGTGGTTGCTCACCACGACTGCGCAGAATCTCTTCCGCGGCGGCAAACGCCATATTGGCTTCACTGCGGCTATACGCTGCATTCGTTGGCAGCACTACCAGTCGTGGCCCCGTACCATAATCATCTGGTATGTCTACTGACAGCGTAAAAACATGAATACCGCCAAAATGATGAGTGCGGCCAAAAACACGGCTCACCCTTTCTTTTAACAGCGGTAACAATGCATCCCGCTCGCTGATATTCTGCTTGCGGCTTTCCATCTCGCGGCGAAGATTTGGCTTGGTATCCAGCCAGTATCTGTCCTGCTCAGCGTAAAGATAGTGCAATTGATCGCGCAACCGTTTCAGCACATCTTCAAAAACACCCAGTGGTTGCCCCGGTTGCACCGCGCCCAACAGGATACGTTCAGCTTGAATGCCGCGAGTGGTCTGCTCCTTTACCGATGGCGCGCTGCCCAGAAAAATAGTACGCGCCGTCCGGCGGGCGGCCTGCACGCCACCAAACATCGTATGGTGACTGTCAATACCATAGGGTGCCGAACTCGAACCATCGACTTCCCGTTCGATGACCGGCTCCCAACCCTGCGGCAGATAGTGAATGCTTTTGCTACGCACATTGCTGTCTTCCAGCGGCAATGATCCCGGCATAATCAAAGCGTCACGGTTATCCGAATTCCACAAGCGATGGATGACGATAGCCATATATTGCAGCACGCCACGGGTGCGCTGGAATTTATCCAGCGTAGACCAGTCTTCATAAAGCCTGTCGAAAATCTCCGGATGAATCGGATAAGAGCGGCACAACCGTTCGAAATATTCATTGGACTGCGTTTCAACCGGAAATTTTGTCGCGTGCTGACGATAATAATCGGAAAACTGGCGGCTGATGCCCTCGACCTGGGCGCGTTCTCCGGGTTTTTCGAACAAACGACGACGCACAATTTCAAATGCTTCCTCAGTCCCCACCGGCTTCCAGACCGACTCCACCCGGCCAAAATATTTTTCCAGTGAATTCAGTGCGCGTTGGCCGGTGGTGCCGCCGATTTCCAGATCGGATTCCGGCAATGAGGCGAGTAAAATCGCATTCGGCACGGCTTTCAAGGCCTCTGTCAGCGCCTGTATAAAGCTAATATTGGAATCGAAAGTCCCCGCTTTATATTGTTTACCCCATTCCAGTTGGCGGACAAATGCAACCAACTCGTCGATCAAAATGACACACGGGGCGGCGCGTTCGATCAGCCTGATCAAAACTTCCTTACCCGGTGATGTGCCATCCAGGTCGCTGTCACGAATCATCTGATAGCCTTCTTCGCGCAGCAATTGCCAAGCCAGTTCACCCCAAAGCGTATTGACCGTAAACGCGCCATATTGTCGCGGCTGACTGGGTGAAAGCCTGATGCCGTCAATGACGGCAACACGGGCTTGCGGTAAACTTTGAATGCCCGCTTCATCCAATATCGGTGGAATACCGGTCAGTTTTTCCGTTGCCACCTGACGAGAAGCCAGATGATAGACGGCCAGAAGCGTATGCGTTTTACCGCCGCCAAAAGCAGTTTGCAGTTGAATCACCGGATCGCCTCCCTGGCCAGCCAGGCGTTGCGCAACAGAGATCAGCAACAGGCGCATGCCTTCAGTAATATAAGTTCTGGAAAAAAACTTTTCTGCGTTTTGATATTCGTCGGTAGCCGTACCGCTGGCAACCTGACTGATATCCGCAGCGAATTCGGATTGCTTGAACGTCCCTTCCAGTACGTCCTTGTGGGGTATGGCAATCTCTCGCCAGGGTTTTAAACTCATCGTTACTAATCCTTAGTCTGAGACACGCTAGTCCATTTTTTGTAAATTTTTCATGCAGACAACTTTAGGGTGAGGATCAATCGCTCGAAGCATTCTTTTAAGCTTCTGTTTCAAATCAGCCAAATCGACAACATAAGAATGGCTTCGGGGTTGCTCAACATGCAGGACTACCTGAATCTTGGTCGCGCCGAGTATCTGGCAACTGATCTTTTTTTCTTCCGCATTATTTGCATGAATAGCAGCGGGCAACAGCGCCGCCAAAGTGTGCAACACTTTGTTGAAAACGGCCTCAGGAAGCTGTGAAGGTATCACAGTATCCGGATGACGGTAATCTTTGACTTCAATGAGAAAAGCTGTTTGGGATGGCGAGAAAGCCAGAATATCAACCGCCTTGATACCATTCATATACTTGGAAAAATGATTTTGATAATAAATCCAGTCATCATATTTGCTTGCCTGCTAATCCGCTGGAAAATCAAACTGTAATCCATCTACATTCAGTATCATCACACTTAGCCATCCATTTCAAGGTAACGATCTGATTGCATTAAACTCTCATCCAGCAGAACAAGGGTTTGCAGTGCGTCAATTGCATCGCCTTGCTCTACCCGAACACCTTCATCCGTTGGATTCAATGCAAAACAACGTTGCATCACATTTTTGTATTCTGCTGTGTGAGATAGTATTTCGAATTCACGCAATAAAAAAAGTGAGTGTGTCGCCGCAAACACTTGAATACCCTGACAACACAAATCCAGAATGGCTTTGGCCACAAGCTTGATCAGTTTTGGATTTAGATTGGTTTCCGGCTCGTCCCAGAACAAATATCCCTTATCCAGTAGCGAACCTGTACTGATTAAACGCGCAAGCATGCCAAGTTTACGCAACCCTTCGGCAACAAGCGGCATTTCCATATTGCCTTGTCCTGGCGCTTGTAAATAAAAACGACCATTTTTATCCAGAACGATCTTGCCGCCCATCGCTTCTTCAAGTGGCTCTAACAATGTAGCAACCTGTTTTTCTCTCGGCCCTCTAAGTGCCAAAGCGCCGAGTAGAATGCATGTATCCCGGTAAGTCTCATCAAATTCCAGATAATGATTGTCATATACCGAAACAAAGTTTGGGTATAGCGTTAACAGTTCCCGGACGGGAAAGAAAACCGGCGCTTTATCCTGCCATGCTTGCGGCAAACCATCGATCTGAACCTCTGATTTGCTGGAGGTTGCAAAGCCAAACCGGCAATCCAGGGTTGACTGTTCAAAAGAAAAATCCAGTTCACAACGCTCCCGCCCCTGTTTTCTGCGCGCCAACCGCCCCAATGACTCAGGGCGCAGCACATGTACCAACTTGTCCGCCCATACCTTTTGCAAGACTGTTTTAGTGGGATCACCGGCTGTCGGTTTTTTGCCTTCTTCGGCGCTGGCGGCCATCACAGCGTAAGCCACTTTAAGCAAATGCGATTTACCGCAGCCATTTTCACCAATGATGACATTCAACCCGGAAGCAAACTGAAGCTCTGCCTCAGGGAACACCGTCAGATTTTTAATTGACATTTTTTTGAGCATACTTCCCCCTAAGCACCAAAATCCAGCACGCCTTGCGTGCCGACATGACCGATGTCATGCGACGCGGCGACAATGGCATGCCAGGAAGCGATCAATTCATTATACGCGCGCGCTTCTTCGGCCCATTTCTTGCGTTCGCACAGAGTGTAGAGATGATAGGCAAGCTGGCGGATGGGTTCGCCTTTTTCCGGCATTTTGGCGAGCAGTTCACCGGCTGCCGATTCGCCCTGATGGTTGAGCCGCCGGATCATCTGGTGGCAGGCTTCCCATACGGGCGTGCGGTCATCCCGGGTGGGATCCCAGTCTGTTGCGTATTCACCCCATTTCAACAGACGCACGCGACCAGCACCGGACTCCACCACGCCGGCATTGCGCACACCGTCGACACTGGTGCCCTTGGCGCGGGTCAATGTATCCGCTTCCCCAAACGGCCCCGCGCTCCAGCCATATTGATCAAACCAGCTTGCGCAGAACTGGGTATCGGCGTCAAAGCTGCCGGACTCCGGGCTGAGGTATTCGGTGATCGCGCGATTGATGAGTATCAGCGCATCATGCACGCGCATGCGTGAACCGTCCTGATTGAGTACTGCTTCGTACTTGGAAAAAATCGCCATGCCCGGGCCGATGGCCGCCTGCGCCAGATCAACCGGCGCTATCGGCGTCTGACCACTTTCGCCGCCGATCATGGTTTCCAATGCTTCGGGCATTTGTTCGCGTAGTTCTCGCTGAAAGTCGCGGCGAGAGATGGTTGAAGCGTTAATGGGTACGTTGCCGGGCGCATTGCTGGCGATACCCCAAGTACGCTTGCGGCAGACAAGAATTATAGACGAAGCTAATGCATTAGTTCCCTGACCAATCATTCTACTGGCATTTTCAGTCCTCAAAGGCCAAGTTCCGTCAATGCCAAAACCCGCTTGCATTACAGCTTCCAGAAAGGTTTCCCAACCAGTGCTTGTAGTGCTGCCTTCCCTGGTATCCGCTTGTTTGAAGGCATAATAGATAGTAACCGGAAACGCTGGATGCGCCTGCTCAACCAGATTTCGAATGGCGCGGGTCATGCCGCCCATAAAGAAAGCTTCGGCCTTCTCCTTGCCGCCATGCCGATACGGCGTGGCCACCAACTCTTCAGCCTTGGGCACTGCCAGCGTGGCAAACAAATTCGGATAGACGCTGCGTAACGAACGTCGCATCCACACATAGAAAAAATCGGACAGATCGGCATAGCCAATATTGTCATAGTAAGGTGGATCAGTTGAAACGATCTTATTTTTACTAATTGATTGTGAACTTGCATCTGCCTGATTTACAAAACCTTGATTACCATTTTTGGTATTTTTAAAATTCTTTGCAAGTGATTTAGTTTGACCATCCACAAAGGTCATCCATGACCCCGAACTGGTAGAGAAAGGATTCGCCTCTGCAAAGTCCCATACCATGGGAATTGCCTGTCGCCCAAATAGTTGTCTCGGACATTGTGCTATTGGTTCCCACCTGACAAGGCTATTACCAAGGTCAGCCATTTTATCGATGGAAAAAGAAAGAAAAGTGACCACAGCATCCCCATAAGCCGTCGCACTGGTACCGCCAGCATCTAGTCCCATGCCATCATCAACCATACCGGCCGCCTTGGCATCAGCAATCACTTTCTCACGGGCTTCCTGTACCAGATCGGAGAAGGTAGTGAGCGCGAGCAATTGGCGGGGGGTGAAGAGGTCGCCATATTTTGTAAGCCCATAAAGCTGTGTTCGAATATCTCTTGGATTATGATTGATTTCTGTATCGGGCTTCCAGGACGGTTTTGCTGAATTGGCTAGGGACTCTACTTCATCTGTTGGAGGAAGATAAACTCGACCAGCGTTTCCCTCTACTACGATAGCCATCAATCTCTGTTTGAATGTTCCTGATTGACCCTGATTTCTTATTTCCGCAACTGGAATCGGTGATCCTGAAACCAGGCATTGAAAATTCCCACCACGCCCTACTTTTGTTCCATTTTTTGCTTCCAAAGGCGGGATTCCAACTTTGACTTCAAATCGATAATTATCACCTTCCACCACCGGTTGCACATAGGCTTCCTTTCCCTTTTTACTCGACAATACAAAACTGGAAACCAGCGGCACATCCACATGACCAAATGCTGGATTCGGGCTCTTTACGGTACGCGCCCAGAGCCAGGCAATCACCGTCAATTCTTTACCTTCATAAGCTCCGAGATCAGGCCGGTCGACAACCATTTCCGCTGTAATTTTTACTTTAGGATACAAATGGCCGATACGCTTGAAGGCTTCTTCGCGCATCCAGTGACCATAACGGCGCACATCTTCCGCCAGTCCCGATGCACCGGGCCAATCTTCCATCAATTTACCGCCATTTTCGCCTTGCGACAGCGGGCCAACGGGCTTGCGACTTGCGAATTTGGGTGGAATTTCGATCATCGCCTTGTTGATCATCACCGCGACTGGATTCAGGTCGCTGGCGTATGCTTCCAACCCAAGACGTTGCGCCTCCAGTGGAATCGAACCTCCGCCCGCGAACGGATCATGAAAAGCGGGCAGTCTTTCAGGATTAAACAGTTCATTGGCTTGCGGATGGTTGCGATTCAAATGACAGGTTTCCCGCCAGCTCTCCCAAACCGCCGCACGTGCACGATTCAATACTTCCTCGTTATTGGTATTTTCCCATTTCACCAGATCGCGGATGATCTGGAACAATGCTTCACGCTTGATCTCGGCTTCTTTTTTATTAACACCAAACCCAATTTCCCGCTGATAACCGGGGTCGTTGACCAGCTGCGCGAATAATACCGCCCGCGCCGCAGCCAGCGGACGCCTCGCCCACCACAGGTGCAGCGTGCTCGGGTGGCCGTGACGGATGGACTTCTCCCGCGCGGCAGCGGCATTGATATCGTCCAGCGGCAAGGCCACTTCGATGAGTTTTTTGGGGCATTTGATTTCGACCATATTCTTATTTTTCAGTCGTCTTTAGCATGGCGACGAATTCCTTAAGTTGTTTTTTCTTGAGTTTTCCCGTCATTGTTAATTTTTTTTGGTAGTAATCTTTAAAGCAGTAAAACCAATGACCATGAATCTTTTCTTGTGTGATGTTGCAATGTGCAACAGCATTCCGTAGATGAGCCAGTAAAGATGCTACCTGACTACTTTTACTATTTTTAAATGAAAAATAGGTCGACTTATCTTTGTAGAGCGATTCCTCTGCTCTTACAACATGGCCTTTATCTATTGGCTCGATATCAATTTTGTTATTCTTCGTATAAGCCTGAAATGCGCCATGTCTGATATCAAATTTCTTACCATTTAAGTTTTCATGAAAAAATAAAATCTCTTTATATAAGAAAACAATCTCATGATAGGTCAAAGGTTTTTCTTTCATCATTTTTAATAGACCAATGAAATTGATTACATCACATTAGTGTATGCTCAACTTTCATCGATCTTTCGAGTAAGTCATTTAGATCATAATTAATACTCGCCACACTAAAATCAGGCTCATTATTAAATGGTTGCTTGATATAAAAAGGACCTTCGTAATCATCACCATCCACAATTACAATAGCCAGTAAAAACTTATCCGACTGATTCAAGGCGTAGATGATTTCGTTGCGGCTGACGGTGATGGTGCTCTGCCCCTTGGCGCGGCCTTTGACCTCGATATGCCGGTCGGGTTTAATGGAGCCGTCCGGGTTGGCCGGTGGTCGTGCCGTGATGTCCCATCCGCATTTTTCGTTGGAGACGTCTTTTACCGCGTGTCCCAAACTACTTTCGACAGCCATGACGGCATTCATGGCGACCTGTTCGATACGCAAGCGTATTTCGGCATTGGCGCAGAAATCGTTTTTTTCCTTGTGCTGAGATAACAATCCCTGCGGTATGACTAACGCACCACCAATTACCATCGGGGTACTGGAAACCACGTTTTTCATGGCTTCCAATTCGCGTTTACGTTGGGCTAGCCTTTCGGTGAGCTCATCGACACGGCGGCGCGCATTCTCCGGCTGGATGCGGGGTTGTTTTCCAGCAGCGACATCTTCGCTGAGTTTAATATAGCGGTCTGACCAGTGGTTGATTTCCTTGACCAGCCGTTCATGAACCGCAGCCAGTATTTTGTCTGCCTGACGCGCCCGCCGGGCTTTAACTTCCTGATAATGTTCAGGCACCAGTTGCTGAGAAGCATGAGTGAGCGCCAGTTTTTCCAGATCATTATTAATCCAGGACGCATTGAGAACAGGCTGCACTAACGCGAGGTCGTATGCATCAATCGGTTGCAGATCGAGGTGCGGTGCCCAGCCTGCGTGACTGGCGTTGCCCTGCTGATCGATTTCGACAAACTGTAATCGGCGTGAAGCGACTCGTTGCTGCGTACGATGATTAGTATCTCCGCTTTCGCGCACACTGTGATCCACCATGAACAGCATTCTGGGTTCCAGTCCATCATCATTCGGATCGACTAATACAGCGCCCTGTTTGAGTTTGTCACGATGGGCGGAAAGAATGAGGTCGGTTGTGGCATGCATCAACGGATGACTGGGATGAATCAGGTCGGCCATCGGCTTTCCATGCATTCTGACCCGATTTTTCTCAAAGCAAATCCGTTCGTATTTTTTGAGCACCGGTGTGCGTGTTTCACCGATCACCCGGTCACGCTCGCGAATGACAGCTGGAACATGGCGCACTTCAAAGCGCCCAGATTCACGGGCACGCATCTCACCACTGAGATTCTGAAAGGCTTCGGTAAAAAAGGCGCGTATGAAATAGGGTTGCAGCTTGCGGGCTTCCGCTTTTTCCATCTCTTCCTTGACGGCATAGAGATCCTCGAGATTCATATGCTGTTCGACCAGCGCATTGCGCCGCAAAATTGCTTTGAGGTGCTCAGTATCCAGCGCGCTGTCGATAATTTGACTGAGTCTGGCCTGCACTTCAGGTGATTCGCCATAGCGAATGGCTTCGACCAGCAATTCCTTGAGCGATATATTTTCAAAGGCCTCACCGAGAATATCGAATACTTTTCCGCCCAAAGCCCGTTTTTCAACCTCCAGTTTGTCAAACAATTTCTGAAAAACATCGCCTTCACGCGTTTCCCTGGCAATCAGATTCCACAGATGACAGACTTCAGTCTGGCCAATACGATGGATGCGGCCAAAACGTTGCTCCAGGCGATTGGGATTCCACGGCAGATCGTAGTTGACCATGAGATTGGCATTTTGCAGGTTTACACCTTCGCCAGCGGCATCGGTCGCTACCAGTACCTGCACATCGGGATTGTTACGGAACTCTTCCTGTGCCTTACGCCGGTCATCGCGGTTGACGCCGCCATGAATGGTGATGACTGCATCCGGTCTGCCCAGCATGCCACCGATACGGCCAACCAGATAATTGAGCGTATCCTTGTGTTCAGTGAAGATAATCAGTTTGCGGCGATTGCCGCCTACTGTGAACATTTCAGGGCGATCCTGCAACAAGTGAGAAAGCTCTTCCCATTTTCTATCATTACCGGATTGCACAACACCGAGGGCCTGATTTTCCAGGTCTTTCAGGATGCAGATTTCAGCTTCCAATTCATGAACAGTCTCAGCCGCCGTGGCTTGATCGACCACCTGGTCGGCATAGTTTTCATATTCTTCAGCACTGAGTTCTTCATCGAGTTCATCGAAGTTGTCCGGCAAATCAATCTGTTTTTTGACGGTGTACGTACCCAGGGTTTCCGCAACATTTTTATTTACGCTATGACCCCGCGCAATGAGCTGCATTTTCTTCAGCCGGGATTCAAGCCGTTTGCGCCGGCGTTTAAGGGATTGATAAATGGCCTCGGGGCTGGATGCCAGTCTGCGCTGGAGCAACGTCAATGCAAAACCGACTGTCCCTTTGCGTTTACTGCCAAGCTGATCCGCGCGGTTCATTTCGTTACGCACATAATCGGTAACAGTGGCATAAAGTGCCGACTCGGCATCCGACAGTTCATAGTTGGCGCTATAGGCTCTACGTTCCGGAAACAGCGGGGTACCATCGAATTTGAGCAACTCTTCCTTGACCATACGCCGCATCATGTCGGAAACGTCGACTTTATGCGCGCCTTCGCGAAATTTGCCGTAGAACCGGTCGCTATCCAGCAGGGACAACCAGATTTGAAAATCCTCTTCCTTGCCATTATGCGGCGTGGCGGTCATCAATAAAAAGTGGCGCGTTATGGAACCCAGCAATTCCCCCAATTGGAATCGCCTCGTTTTTTTGATGTCGCCAGACCAGTAGGAAGCGGACATTTTGTGCGCTTCGTCAACAATGATCAGATCCCATTCGGTCAGCCTGAGTTTTTCCTGATATTCATCGTTGCGGGAGAGTTGATCCAGTCGGCAGATGAGCTGGTTTTGCTCATCAAGGTAGTTGCCGGAAATACATTGTTCCTGCTTCTCGCGGCTGAAAATTTCAAACTGAACGTCAAACTTTTCCAGTAATTCATCCTGCCATTGTTCGGTGAGAGAACCGGGCGAGACAATCAGAATACGCTTGGCATCGGCACGCATCAGCAGCTCACGGATCAACAACCCGGCCATAATCGTTTTACCGGCGCCGGGGTCATCCGCCAACACGAAGCGAAGCGGCTGGCGTGGCAGCATGGCTTCATAAACCGCCGAGATTTGGTGTGGCAACGGTTCTACATTCGATGTATGCACAGCCATCATCGGATCGAACAACGCTGCCTGAGAAATACGATAAGCTTCCAGGCCCAGCTTGAAATCCGCACCGGGTGCATCAAAAGCCCACGGACGCCCTGCCTGCGCTGATTCAAGACGCGCTTCGTCAGAACGAAACAGCATTTGTTCGTTGAGACGACCCTGACTGTCTTTGTAATAGACAGTTAACGCATCGTCGCCAACGGGTTCCACCTGCACCACACGCACAATCTCACCCGCGTGGAGACCGAGAATCTGTGCATCCTTTTTGATGTCTTCGAGTTTGAGCATCGCGCTACTTTAATTTCAGCCTTCGATAATGTCAAAGTAATGTCAAAGCGCATATTGCCAATGTGACTCTTCACTCACACCAGTATCACGATCAATTCCCTCGGCCCATGCACGCCGTAGGTCATTGTTTGTTCGATATCCGCCGATTTGGACGGGCCGGATAGCAGTATGACATTGGACGGCATTCCGGTCAGCGTCCAGTTTTGTATCTGCATCGCCTCAGTCAGGCTGTTATAAATCCGGCTTTTTTCCAGCAGAACAATATGTATCGGCGGCACCAGCGACATGGCGCGCGGTTCGTGCGCTTCAGGCCACAGGATCAGTGTACCGGTTTCCGCAATGCCGCCGTAAGCGCCGGTCACGGCCGCATCGACTGCGGTAAACAGTTCGGATTTCCAGTCCTCGATAGACTGGGAATAGTCCTTAAGCGCTGGAAACCGGCGAGCTGCCGCATAAATCTTCGCGCCCCAGCGGGTGTGCGGGGATACCAGCAGATTGTTCAATGATCTGACCTGGCAAACATCATGCAGAATATCCAGCCATGAATCGTGGGATGCGTCATGCACTTCGGTACGAACGGCGCGCATGCGGTTGATGAAACAGTTGATCCTTTCATCTGGCCCCAATACAGGATCGACAGGATCGTTTTGATCATCGCGCTTTACAGGCGCGGAATCCGGAAACTGCGATAAGCGCAGCCGGTCAAGAATTGCATTGCGGGCGTCATTCATGATCGATATCCATCTTGCGAAGGCGCTCGTGCAAAGTCACTTGAGCCGGTTTCGGCGCTTTGCGCACCACTGTCCAAGCACCCATGTCGGCTGGTAAGCGGTTGCGCAGACAGGTGGCAAGCTTCGTCAGCCGGTTGTAAATCCCCGGATGCGTGCAGCACCAGGCCCAGATTTTCCAGATCGTCGCTTCCAGCGATTTGCGCCCGCTGCCTGCACCGGGAACAACCGGTCTGCTGTTCTGGCTCTGCTGGTTTTTGCGCACACTTTCCCAGCGCAACCGGTTGATGATTGCGGGAATCGGAATACGAACCGGACATACTTCAGCGCATGCGCCACAGAGTGTCGATGCCTGGGGCAATTCACCAGCGGCGGCATCGAGTCCCTGTTTTTGCGGTTCGAGAATCGTGCCGATCGGACCGGGAATCACAGTTCCATACGCATGTCCGCCGATCTGGCGGTACACGGGACAATGATTGATGCATGCGCCGCAGCGAATACAGTGCAGCGTTTTCAGCAGTTCAGGATCGCCGGCGATATGCGAGCGGCCGTTATCCAGCAGAATCAGATGCACTTCATCCGGGCCATCCTTGTCACCCGGCCTGCGCGGGCTGTTAATCATGTTGACGTAAGCGGTTATCGGCTGGCCGGTGGCGGAGCGGGTCAACAGATTGAGCAGCGGCGGCAAATCGTCGAGGCGCGCGATCACTTTTTCAATGCCGGTGACCGCGATATGCACTGGCGGCACCGTGGAACACATGCGTCCGTTACCTTCGTTTTCAACCAGGCACAGGGTGCCGGTTTCCGCAACCATGAAATTCACGCCGGTCAGTCCGACGGGCGCGGCACGGAACTTGTCGCGCATAAAACGCCTGACGCTTTGCGCCAGCGTCTCGATATCCTCGCTGTAGGGCAGTCCGGGAAAATGCCTGTGCATCAGGTGCGCGATTTCCCTGCGGTTTTTGTGGATCGCCGGCACGATGATATGCGCCGGTTTTTCACCGGCCATTTGAACAATAAACTCGCCCAGGTCGGTTTCCAGACAATCGATACCGTGCGATTGCAGAAATGCGTTGACGCCCATTTCTTCAGAAACCATTGATTTGCCTTTGACAAGAAACGTCGCGCGATGCCGCCGCATAATGTCGAGCACGATCTGATTCGCCTGCAGCGTCGTCTCGGCCCAATGCACCTGTATCCCGCTGCGCTGCGCATTGCTTTCGAATAGTTCCAGAAGATCCGGCAACCGGCGTATCGCATCGGCGCGGATCGCCCTGCACCGGCTGCGCAACTGTTCAAACGCGGCATCATCCGTCAGCGCGGCCTGCCGGTGCGCCCGGAGCCGGTCAACCACCGTTCTGAAATGCGTCTGCACCGCATCCTGTTTCAGTGCATGGGCAACATTGCTGCGAAAGTCCGTGGTCATCGCTATCCCATTCCTATTTTTTTGTTCTTTCCCAAAGCAATTCCGCAATATGTTGCCTTGGCATGGCCTGATTCTGTTTCTCCATAACGCCGCCAATATTCATCAGGCAACCGCAATCCTGGCTGACCAGCCGCTGCGCACCCGTGGCGCGCACGGCGGCAGCTTTTTCCAGCGCCATGGCGGCGGAAATTTCAGGCTGCTTTACCGCGAATGTGCCGCCAAATCCGCAGCATTCGGCGCTGTTTTCCGGTTCCAGTATCTCGACGTTATGCAATTGCCGCAACAATGTATGCAGTTTGTCTCCCACGCCAAGTTCACGACGCGCCGTGCATGAGGTATGCGCAACCACGCTGACCGGATCGCCCAGGTCTGTCAGGCGGATGTCAAGCACATCCACCAGAAACGCCGTCAACTCATATACCCGTCCCGCCATATTCAGCGCGTCGGCCTCATCCGGTTGACCGCGAAACAATTCCGGATAATGCACTTTCATCATCCCGGCGCATGAAGCCGAAGGAATGACAAGCGGGATCGTCCGGGGAAACAGCGCAAGCTGCGCCCGCGCCACGGCAAGCGCTTCGTCACGATAACCCGAGTTCCAGGCCGGTTGCCCGCAACAGGTCTGACTTTGCGGATAAATAACCGCCACCCCCTCGCGCCGCAACAGCTCAACCGCGCTGACACCGGCATGCGGATAAAGCAGATCGATGAGACAGGTACCGTAAAAATACACCGCCTGCGGTTTTTCTGATACAACACGGTTATTCATGTTCAGGTATTCTCCCGAGATTTGAAATCATGCACCAGACACTGTATCCATTTCTGGCTTTTCTACCGCTGCTGCTCGCCGCGCTGTTACTGGCGGGTTTCAACTGGCCGGCGCGGCGCGCAATGCCGCTGGTATTTGCCGTGACAACGACGATTGCGCTGTATGCCTGGCAAATGCCGTTCAACCGGGTGCTGGCATCGACACTGCAGGGACTGATTTTAACCGGCGCCATTTTATGGATTATCTTTGGCGCAATCCTGCTGCTCAACACGCTGAAGCACTCCGGAGCAATCAGCGCAATCCGCAGCAGTTTTTCCCGGATCAGTCCGGACCGCCGCGTACAGGTGATTATCGTAGCATGGTTATTCGGTTGTTTCATTGAAGGCGCATCGGGTTTCGGAACACCTGCGGCGATCGTCGCCCCGCTGCTGGTCGCGCTGGGTTTTCCGGCAATGGCGGCGGTTATGGCCGGAATGCTGGTGCAGTCCACGCCGGTATCATTCGGCGCTGTCGGCACGCCGATTGTTGTGGGCGTTACCGGCGGACTGGATTATGAGGGTATCACCGAAAGACTGATCACCAAAGGCTCCGACTGGGATACGTTTTATCGCTTGATTACCAGCGAGGTCGCCATCATCCATGCGCTTGCCGGGATTTTAATGCCGCTGCTGATCTGCATGATGCTGACCCGTTTTTTCGGCAAAAACAGATCATGGACGGAAGGGCTATCGATTCTGCCTTTCGCCCTTTTTGCCGGGGCTGCGTTTGTGGTGCCCTACGCGTTCGCCGGCGTATTTCTGGGCCCCGAATTTCCCTCGATTATCGGCGCCTTAACCGGGCTCGCCATTGTTGTACCGGCGGCGCGTCTTGGCTTTCTGATACCCCGGCGACACTGGGATTTTTCCGCGCCTGAAGACTGGCCTGCCGAATGGATGGGCAGCATAGAGACCAAACTGGAAAAATGCGCTGCCAGACCGGCGGTTTCCATTATGCTGGCCTGGCTGCCGTATGCCCTGCTGGCGCTTGCGTTGATCATATCGCGGGTAAATAGCGACATCAAACATTTTCTGGGCCAGCATCTGGCATTCAACTGGAGCACGATCCTGGGTGAAGACGGCATTTCCGGCGGCATTCAGTTTCTGTACCTGCCGGGTGGCATCATGGTACTGACCGCGCTGATCACAGTCCTGCTGCACCGGATGGCATACCGCGAATTGCGCGCAGCCGTCCGGGAATCGCTGCATATGCTGCTGGGTGCCGGTTTTGTCTTGATTTTCACGATACCGATGGTGCGCATTCTGATCAATTCAGGCGTCAATGCTGCGGATATACCCGCCATGCCGCAAGTCATGGCGCAATGGATTGCCGATACTTTCGGCATTATTTATCCTTTTTTTGCCCCCGCGGTCGGCGCGCTGGGCGCATTCATCGCCGGCTCAAATACGGTTTCCAATCTGATGCTGGCGCAATTTCAGTTTGACACCGCGCAACTGATCGGTGTGTCAGGTGCATTGCTGGTTGCCACACAGGCCGCCGGCGCAGCGGCAGGCAATATGATCGCCATACACAATATTGTCGCCGCTTCCGCCACCGTCGGATTGTCAGGACAGGAAGGCAAAGTCATCCGCATGACGATTCTGCCGACGCTGTATTATCTGGTTGCCACAGGCATTATCACGCTCGCAGGCATTCATGTACTGGGTATCACCGATCCGCTGATGCAGGATATTTCATAAAATAATGGCGCGAATAGCGGCAGATTAGCGCTACGACATAAACCGGTTGCGCAGCCATTGCTCCAGCCGGTGTGTTGCGGTGACATCGTCACGGTTGTAACGCAGCAGCGCGGATTTCAATCGTTGCCTCTCAGCCGGATCGGTTTCGGCCAAGAAGCGATTAAACTGCACAATCGACCATTGGGAGCCGGATGTATTATCCTCCCACTGAAAATTGACCAATTCAGGATGCTTGCAGATTTCCTTCAGGCCGTAGCCTTGCAGCGGCAACACAAGATTGTCCTGCACCGCTTTTTGCAGATCAAACATCGGTCCAGAGCTGCTGCCACGCGTTTTGCCGAGCAGCCATTGCACGGTGACATGTTCAGTCATGTTATAGCGCTGCGCATAGTGTTTTATCACCGCTTTTTCATGATTGGAATAATGCGCCAGAATAACCGGTGAAAAGGCGTTACGATAGCGCTCAATCTTTTCCAGAAACGCCAGCCAGCCCGCATAGTCTTCGTTCTCATGATCTGTCCAGACATAATCAAAATCATCATGCGTATAAGGCGGTGCAAGCAGGCCCCAGAGATAAACATGCCGCTCACGCGTTGCGGTAAACGCATTATCCTCGATATCGAAGTGTATCCAATTGCCCGCCGGCAGCTCAATGGGATTCAGTTGAAACACCTGATTCTGCAAATAAGACTGCGCCTGCACCACCACGCGTTGTTTCCGCTTTATACCGGATAAATGCGGTACGTCCGGCAGCGTTTCGGGTTCCTGCGCTGCGAGTTGCGATATCGTACGAATGCCCGTTGCGGCCAGATGCTCCGCTGAGCGGCCATGTACACCATGCAGCAGCGAGATGTCCTCCTGATCGACGAAATGCGGCCGACAGTGTGCAAAATATGGACAAGCACGGCACTTGCTGTGACTATACCGCACCTCCGGCTGTTCCGGTTGCCCGCGCAACTGCTGCATATCCGACAGAAACGCGTCGACCAGCGCATCGGCTTCATCACCGATTACGGCCGTGCGATTGCTACCCAGAAATACGATCACCGGCAAATCGGTTTCCAGCAACCGGCGATACAATCCCAGCTGTATCTGCAACCCTCTTTTGTTTTCGTTCTGCGTCAGCCTGGCATCCGCAGGCTGATACTGACCGCTCTCATGGCGAATCAAAAAATCCGGAAAACCCACCAGCCCGGCATCCGGATTCATCAAACGCGCCTGATAGATAACCGGAACGTCCTGCTGCATGAGTATCGACGTGTGTTCGAATGATTCGGCATGATGCACGTCATATTCGTCCTGTAATTGCCTCAATACGCGGCGTTCATGGTGCAGTCCCGCGTCGAACAGCAAACGGGTGAATGCGTCCACCTCAAAATCGATAGACTGATGCATATCCAGCCATGCACGGCGCCTGCAGGACGCCCAGGATGCAGCGTCACTCGGTTTAATCAGACGGACATCATGCGCATAACGTGTCATGTTCACGGTTAATTGAAGCTGTGCGGAATAGCTGCAGAATTACATTGAATGCTAATCATCGTGATGAAATACGCTTTCAGCGATGCAAAAAAAACTGCGATTCTAACAGCATATGACCTGAAACACCGCACCACAGAACCTGCTCCTGAAATCTGACCGTACCGATCAGCGCACTTAAACTTATAGCCCGTCAAAATTCAATTTTTATTACGGTTCGCGTACTGGTATACTTACCGGTCTTGATGCACGCGTGCATCGGATAATTAATGGCGGGCCTCCCCGCATTGCATGGTAGTGAATCTGGTCAGGTCCGGAAGGAAGCAGCCACAGCTACTTTCTGCAAGTGCCGGGGGTTCGGCTCGCCACCTCCAACGCTACCGGCGGATACTGTAAAAATCATCACCAGCTTCCGGTGTCGCGTGATTCACTGATTGACTAACAATGCTTCTTCAGCGTCTCATTTTTTAGAAACGTGTCCCAATCACAAGTTCTTGCACGCAAGTGGCGGCCCAGAACATTTTCCGGATTGACCGGACAGACGCATGTCGTTAAAGCTTTAACCAATGCGCTGGAACAAAACCGTCTGCATCATGCTTATCTTTTCACCGGCACACGCGGCGTAGGAAAAACCACCGTTGCGCGCATTTTCGCCAAAGCGCTGAATTGCGAAAAAGGTATCACCGCGACACCTTGCGGTAGCTGTGCGGCGTGCACGGAAATTGACCGCGGCCATTTTACCGATTTGATTGAACTGGATGCGGCATCCAACACGCAGGTGGATCATATGCGCGATTTACTCGAAAGCGCGCTTTATGCGCCTACCAGCGCACGTTTCAAGATTTATATCATTGATGAAGTGCACATGCTTTCCAAGTCAGCATTCAATGCCATGTTGAAGACGCTGGAAGAACCGCCCGAACATGTTAAATTCATCCTGGCAACCACCGATCCGCAGAAAATACCCGTTACCGTACTATCCCGCTGTTTGCAGTTCAATCTCAAACTGATACCCGCAACGCTAATCGCCGAATACCTGCAAGCCCTGTTGTTACAGGAAAATATTGCATCCGACGCTGCTGCGTTGGAATTGATCGCCCGTGCAGCCCAGGGCAGCATGCGTGACGCACTGAGTATTCTGGACCAGGCTATTGCGTTTGGTGAAGGTCAGGTCATCGAAGCGACAGTGCGCGAAATGCTGGGTGTTATTGATCACCGCCATCTTTATGAACTGCTTGGCGCACTGCTTGCCAGAGACGGTAAACGGCTGTTATCCATCGCCGCGGACATGGAAGCACAATGCCTTTCGTTCGATACCGCGTTACAGGATCTCGCTGCCATTTTTCACCGCATCTCACTGGCTCAAACCATACCGGATGCAATAACCGAAGATATACCCGAATATCTCAGCATTCGAGCACTGGCGGAGGCATTTTCACCCGATGACATCCAGTTGTTTTATCAGATTGCCTTGCACGGCCGCGGCGACCTGTATCTGGCGCCGGATGAATACACCGGCTTTACCATGACGCTGATCCGCATGTTGACCTTCATGCCGGACGAACTCCCGCTGACGGATTCATCAGCAGGACAGCAAAGCACGTCCTCATCAATCCGGCGCAGGAATGCTTTACCTGCCGGAACAAATGCATCCGGTAAGCCGGAAACAACACCGCAAAAAACCGGTGCAAATCGAACAGCGGTTATCAGAACAGCCACGCCATTAACGCAAAGCTGGCCGGAACTGGTTAAGCAGCTGAAACTGATCGGCATGGCCAAAATGCTTGCGCATCACAGCGAAGCAAAACACATGACCGATAGTGAAATTGAACTGTTGATCCCCGAAGCGCACAAACACCTGCTTGACAAAAAATATCAGAACGCCATACAGACCGCAGTCGATACTTATTTCGGCAAACCGGTTAAACTCAGTTTCTCAATCGGCAGTCTTACCGGCATAACGCCGGTTACGCTTCAGCAGCTTGAGAATGCGGAGAAGCAGGCCAATGCAATCGCAGCGATTGAAAAAGACCCGATCGTGCAGGATCTGGTAGACAGTTTTGACGCAAAAATCATAGAATCCTCAATTAAACCCATACCCATCCAAGGAGAAAAAACATGAAAGCCAATATTGCAAATATGATGAAACAGGCACAGCAGGTACAGGAAAACATGCGGCAAATGCAGGAAAAACTGGCCACTATCGAAGTGGAAGGTCAGTCAGGCGCCGGCATGGTCAAAGTGATCATGACCTGCCGCCATGATGTCAAAAGCGTGATAATCGACGACAGCCTGGTCGGCGACGGCGATGACAAGGAAATGCTGGAAGATTTAATCGCCGCCGCATTCAATGATGCGGTTCGTCGTGTCGAGTCAACCACTCAGGAAAAAATGGCTGAATTGACCGGTGGATTGGGATTGCCGCCAGGCATTAAGCTGCCGTTCTGAACTTAAACAACATACACTATCCCTGTGAATAGAACCTACAAGCCGGTCAGAAAAAAAATGCCGCTGCGCGCATCGCTCGCTGCTGAGCAGAATGTCGCTGCAGCAGACATTACGTACAAACTGCAAAAACTGCTGGCGCAAAAAGGCCTGGGCTCCAGGCGCGAAATGGAAGCATTGATCGCCTCCGGCCGTATCAGTATCAATGGCAGAACAGCCGTCATCGGCGACCGCGTCAGCGCGCAGGATCGGGTTCAAATCGACAAACGCATTATTCGCTTTGACTTTGCCGACCGCCTGCCGCAGGTGCTGCTGTACCACAAGCCGGAAGGTGAAATCGTCAGCCGCAGCGATCCGGAAGGCCGTCCGACCGTTTTTGACAAACTGCCTCACCTGAAGTCTTCCAAATGGACTGCCATTGGACGTCTGGATTTCAATACCAGCGGTTTGCTGATCTTCACCACCGACGGATCACTGGCTAATCGCCTGATGCATCCGCGTTTCGAAGTGGAACGCGAATACGCGGTACGTATTATCGGCGAACTCACTGCGGCGCAAATCACGCAGTTAACCACAGGCATTCAGCTTGACGATGGCGTGGCGTCATTTGACCTGCTCATCGAAGAGGGCGGCGAAGGAATCAATCACTGGTATCGCGTTGTATTGAGAGAAGGCAGGAACCGTGAAGTCCGCCGCATGTTTGAGACTATTGGCGTGACAGTCAGCCGCCTGATGCGTGTGCGTTTTGGCCCGATCAACCTTCCACCCCGCATTAAGCGCGGTCAATGGCTGGAACTCAGTGAAAAGGAAATTCGGCGCCTGCTGGCTTTGCTGGCCAGGAGACTGCCCGAGAATAGCGATCGTGGCGAGGGCGAGGCTGGTTGAACGGGATTTTTCGACCGGTTGATGCGAATAGTCACGCTATTCAATGAAAGGGATCGGAAAATCCCGCCAGCCAGAATCGTCCGCAGTAGATCTGTCTACTCCCGGATAGCCTCCTGGCGCGATCCGCAGCCGGGAAGCTGATCGCGGCGCAGTATAAACACAAACTCATCGCCCGCGCTCGTTTCCAGCCAGGTAAACGGTGTTTGCGGATATTCAGATAACACGGCATCGCGGTTATGGCCGATTTCCACGACAAGCAAGCCTTGATCAGTCAAATGCGCGGCGGCATCAGTCAGGATTTTTCGCGTTGCATCCAGTCCGTCAGCGCCGCTGGCCAGCGCATTCACCGGCTCATGGCGGTATTCTTCGGGCAATGCCGCCATTGATTCCGCGTTGACATACGGCGGATTGCTGATAATCAGATCATAGCGCCTGCCCGCCAGCCCGGCAAACAAATCCGACTGAATCAGATGAATCCGTTCCTGCAAGCGATAATCGGTAATATTTCGTCCGGCAACCGCCAGTGCATCGTGCGATATATCGACTGCATCAATTTCCGCATGCTCAAACGCATGCGCCATCAATATCGCAAGACAACCCGAACCGGTGCATAAATCCAAAACGGCATGGACTTCACCAGTATCGGTAATCCATGGTTCCAGCCGGTTCTGCAGTAATTCGGCAATAAAAGAGCGCGGAATGATCACGCGCTGATCGACATAAAATGAATAACTGCCGAGCCAGGCCTCATGCGTCAGATAAGCCGCCGGCAGTCTCTCGTTAATCCGGCGTTCCAGAATATCAACTACCTGAATCACCTCTGCGCCGGTCAAACGAGCATCCAGGAAGGGATCGAGATGATCGAGCGGTAAATGCAGCGTATGCAGGATAAGATACGCGGCTTCGTCGTAAGCGGTATTCGACCCATGGCCAAAAAAAAGTCCGGCCTGATTGAATTGACTGACCGCGAAACGCAACAGATCGCGTAATGTGTGTAAATGATTTTTTGCCTGATTAAACATGCGTTATGATGGAATACCCGTTAAATGAAAAGTAAAATCAGCATACCTGAAAGCAGTCGATTCTACCAATGACAAACAGCGATAAAGACATACAATTTATGCGCGCAGCGCTTGAACAGGCGGTCATTGCCGAAACCCTGGGTGAAGTACCGGTGGGTGCTGTGATTGTTCAAAGTGATGCAATTATCGGACTCGGTTACAACCGCCCCATTTCATCACAGGATCCAACTGCGCACGCCGAGGTTATGGCGCTGCGCGATGCGGGACGCCACATCAACAATTACCGCCTGCTCAATTGCACGCTTTATGTCACGCTGGAGCCTTGTCTCATGTGTATCGGCGCACTGTTCCATGCCCGCATAGGACGCCTGGTTTACGCGGCGCCCGACCCCAAAACCGGGGTTTGCGGCAGTGTTATCGATTTGCCCGGCAATACGCAATTGAATCACCACTTGCAAGTGCACAGCGGCATTCTTGCCGAAGAAGCAAGCAGGCAGCTCAGACGGTTTTTTGCAGAACGGCGAAAAGTAAACAGAATTGCCTAGACTTACTCAGCAGCAGGTACGCTCTTATCATGAAAATACACATCACAATTCCGGATCAACGGCTTACGCTACTTGACGATCAAGGCGTAATTCTTAAACAATGCCTGATTTCTTCGGCGAAAAACGGAACAGGCCAGCAACAAGGCAGTTTCTGCACGCCGCTCGGCAGGCACATCGTCCGCGCAAAAATCGGCGCCGGGCAACCTGTCAATACGGTTTTCGTCCGCCGCCGCCCCACCGGCGAAATCTATACGCCGGAGTTAAGCAGACAATTTCCCAAACGGGACTGGATACTTACGCGCATCCTGTGGCTATCAGGGTGTGAACCCGGCTATAACCGGCTTGGCCCGGTTGACACCATGCGGCGGTATATCTATATTCATGGCACACCTGACAGTGTGGAAATGGGGAAACCCGGCTCCATTGGTTGCATTCGCGTCGCTAATCATGATTTACTGGAACTCTTCGAAAAAATTCCTGTTGGCATTGAGGTCGATATTTCCAATTAACCGATGGGTATTGCCGCTTGCCGCATCGGCTTGCATGCTTCGGATCATCAATACAAAGCTCTTTTTATAAACGAAAGCGAATCGTTGAGCTCGGTCAAGGAAGAATAAACCATGATTCAAAAATGCTTTTTGCGCAGTACTTCAAAAGGTTTGCAGCATGCATGGTTTGCGGTTTTTTTATCGTGTTTTGCCTTTTCCGCGCTGGCTGCCGAAGAATGGCATTACACCGTCAAGCCAGGCGACAACCTGTGGAATATAACCGAACGTCATCTCACCGGCATTCGCTATGTCAGACGCCTGCAGCAACTGAATCATATCCGCAATCCTTATGTGATCCCACCTGGAACCCGGCTGCGTATTCCCGTCGCCTGGACAAGGGTAACCGAGGACGTTCAAGCCCGGGTGGTCAACGTGCATGGCGCTGTCAACATCATACGCTCCGACCAGACTGTCCTGCCCGCATCGAATGGCATGCAGCTCGCGGCTGGGGACAGCATTCAATGCGCCGATGACTCTTTTGTTACCGTTGAATTTGCCGACCAATCCCGCATGCGCGTGCAGGACAACAGTACCGTACGGTTGGACACGTTAAAAATATTTGGTGACTACGGCCTGGTAGACACGCTGATTCGACTGGAAGAAGGACGCACTGAAAATTCAGTACCTGAGGAATCAACCGGCACACGTTTCCGGATCCAAACACCCTCAGCCATGAGTTCCGTCCGAGGAACCGATTTCCGCGTGGGTATGCTTGATTCACAGTCGGTCACTGCCAGCGAGGTGCTGAAAGGCACTATCGAAGTCAGTGGCGCAGCTAAAAACATCACCTTGGCCGGCGGTTTTGGCACAGTGACTTCAACCGGCGCATCGCCTGCGCCACCGGTGAAGTTGCTGCACGCACCGGATTTAGCTGAGACCAACCGTTATTATGAAAGTCTTCCACTCGTTATTCAGCTGACACCACTGGAAGGCGCACAGGCGTATCGCGCTCAAATCGCGGTTGATCCCGAATTCAATACCCTCTGGTCGGAATTTATTACCACGACATTGCCTTTCCGCGACGGCAGCATTCCTGATGGGCACTACTGGCTCAGAATCCGCGGTATAGACGGATCCGGAATCGAAGGCTATGACGCGGCCATTCCCTTTGGACTCAATGCACGTCCTGAACCGCCTTTTGTAACAGCGCCGTTACCGAATGGCATGACCGCACCCGAAAATCAGGAGTTTAGCTGGACGCTGCAATCAGAAGCTTCTCACTATGCCGTCATGATCAGTCAGGCGGCTGATTTTTCCAGTGTGGTTTATTTTAATCCCGAGGTTAAAGAAAACAGTATAACCCTGCCTGACTCCCTGACTCCAGGACATTATTTCTGGCGGATTTTTTCAGTTTCCGCCCACGAAGGCGCAGGGCCATTCAGCGATACCTTGCCTTTCAGAGTACCCTACCCCGGTCCCTTACTGGAAGACACGGAAATCGACAAAGACGAGCTGACCTTCGCGTGGCGTGCTCCCGCTGAAGGACAGCACTTTCATTTTCAATTTGCGCGTGATGCGGCTTTTACCGAAATCATTCACGATGAAATGACAACGGCAGCGCGGGTTACCGTCAAGAACCCCGGTGGCGGCACTTATTACCTGCGCACCAAAACAATCGAAGCCGATGGCTTTCAGGGACCCTGGGGATCAGCGCAGATAGTTGAGGTTCCCCGCGATATGCCTTACTGGCTATTGATACTGATGCTGTTGCCGCTGCTTGTTCTCTTATGATTTATCTGAGGCGCCTGCGACGACAATACAATACTTTCCTCATACGCATCCTGTCGCTTCTGGCAATTACCGCGATTATCAGCTACACAGAAGTTATGGAACGCATCGATTTTGTTATTTATGATGCGATGAACACGCTTCAGCCGCCAACAGGAGGTACGGATCTCGTTATTGTTGCCATTGACGATGCGAGCATCCGGGAACTCGGCGGCTGGCCCTGGTCCAGGGGCGTGCATGCCGAACTGATCAACCGCCTGACATCCATTGGTAATCAAACGACGGCTTTTGATCTGCTGTTTTCCGAACTGCAGGTCAGCGACCCTCACGCTGATCAGCTGTTATCCGAAGCTATTGCCGCACATGGCCATATCATTTTTCCGGTTGCACCGGTATCAACCGCCGAATCCAATTTTCTGACGCTGGCCATGCCGCATCCGCTGTTCAGTCGTCACGCCACGCTGGGACACACCGATATTGAACTCGACAGCGATGCGGTTGCGCGGCGCGTTTTTCTGCGTGCAGGTATTAATATACCCGCTTGGCCGGCACTGGCACTGCGTCTGGCAGAAAGTGCATCATCGGCTAATAAAGCTGGCGTTTCTGACCAGGAAACGAAAACACTGACGCCGCCCTATTATGGCAGACTCTGGATGCGCGCGGATGAAGTGCTTATTCCATTTATTGGAAGGCCAGGCAGTTTTCCGCAAATCAGTTATTCCCGTGTTTTATTTGATGATGATGCACTGGCCGGTCTGAAGGACAAAGCTGTCATCATCGGAATGACCGCAACCGGAATGGGAACGCGTTTCGCGACACCGGCATCATTGGCAAACAGACAACCTATGACCGGTGTTGAATGGCACGCGAACGTTTATTCGATGATTCAGCACAACCGCATGACTCATCCCGCTTCCAATACCGTAACAATCCTGATTACGCTGTCATGGGTCGCGCTGATTCTGGCTGTCACCGGTGCTTTAAAAAAGAATTTCACCATTCCGTCTCTGCTGGCGTTGCTGCTGCTCACACTCATTCTGGCTTATCTGTCGTTGCATTTAGCAAATCTCTGGATACCCCCGGGAGCCGCCCTGTTCGGCGTTATTGCCAGCTATCCTTTGTGGAACTGGTATCGCATCAATCAATTTCTCCGTTCATTCCTGATCAACAAGATACAGTCAACCACCGCGCTGGAAACCATCGGAGACGGTGTCATCATTACTGACGCCAGTGACCATGTGATTTATATCAACCGCGGTGCTGAAAATATTCTGCGTACACAACTCACTCAGGTTACCGGCAGGCTTTTGCGCCAGATTGTCCATATTGAACCTGCGACAGACTGCACTCCGGCAGATCAGAATTCCGGTATTAACCCGGAATCCGGTCTGGATAAGCCTGGAACACTGGAGTGTCAGATCAGGACAGCACTGAACGACCGTCGCAACGTTCGAATCACCCGGAATCATCTGCACGATGAAAAGCATGCACTGATCGGATCAGTCATTTCAATGACCGATATTACTGACACCGTCAGATTGACGCAACGCATCGCTTTTCAGGAAGAATATGATGCGCTGACGAAATTGCCGAACCGTGTAAAATTATTATCCCGCTTCGATCAGCTGATTAGGTTGGCCCAGGAAACGGAAAAAACCATTACCGTATTTTTTGTTACATTGGATAATTTCAAAAAAATCAATGACGCTATGGGCCACCAGGCCGGGGACAAACTGCTGCGTATCGTTTCATTGCGCCTGAAAGGAATTGTCGATCAACATGGTGTGGTTGCGCGCTGGGGCGGAGATGAATTCATTATCCTTCTTGATCATTTAAGCAGCAGTGAATCGGTCGCTGCAGTTGCGCAAAAAATATTGCGCGTCATCGAACAACACTTTGAAATCGAAGGCATGCGAATTTTTGTCTCAGCGAGTATCGGCATCAGTTTCTACCCGCAGGACGGCCTTTCCAGCGATCTGGTACTGGAAAAAGCAGGCACCGCGATGTATCAGGCAAAACGTGAGGGCGGCAATCGTTTCGATTTGTATTCGCCGCAGTCTTCCGCCATCTGGACGCGGGACCGCCTCGAACTGGAAAAAGATTTGCGTACAGCGATCGAACATGATGAATTACAGGTTTTTTTTCAGCCCATCACTCATGTTGTGTCAGAAAATATCACCCATATCGAAGCACTGGTCCGCTGGCAACACCCCGAGCGCGGTTTTTTACCGCCGAGTGAATTCGTACCGCTGGCGGAAAATATCGGACTCATCGGTCAACTCGGCGAACGCGTACTTTCGATTTCCTGTCTGTTCACCAGCCAACTGCTGCAGGCAGGCTATCCGGTAAAAGTATCCGTCAATGTCAACCCACGGCAACTCACCAGTCCGGAGTTTCTGGAAACAGTTTTTAAAATACTGCAGAAAACCGGATTACCTTCATCCGCACTGATGCTCGAAATTACCGAAAGCGCAATTGTCAATAATACCGAGCGCGCCAGCGAGATTCTGGCGCAGATCAAAGCCGTCGGCATCCTGATTGCACTGGATGATTTCGGTACCGGCTACTCATCGCTTACTTTGTTGCGTGAACTGCCTATCGATATCCTGAAGATTGATAAATCCTTCGTTCGCACACTGGATCAGAATCAGAACGATCAGAAAATTGTTCAGGCCATTATCGGCCTGGGCGCAAACCTCGGACTTACTGTTGTCGCAGAAGGCGTGGAAACCGAACAGCAATCCCGGATACTGCTGCAGCATCACTGCCAGTATCAGCAAGGCTATTTTTTCAGCCGCCCGGTTCCGTATCCCGCACTTCTGGAATTGATCACCAAAAAAATGACTGCCGGAAAACAACTGGAAACCGGCTGAGAAGCGTCGATACAGTGATTGCTGCTGCCCTGACAAACCGGCTGTCTGTTGTCGCAAACTAAAATCGCATGCCTGATTCATCCAGGCAAAGGGTTTGTGATCAATCTTTTTGCCGGGAACTGAATGCAGAATTCACTGCCTTTTCCAACGGTGCTGGTTATTTTCAGACGCGCCTGATGGCGGTTAAGCACATGTTTTACAATCGCCAGCCCAAGCCCGGTGCCGCCGGTATCTCTGGAACGGCTGTTATCCACGCGATAAAACCGTTCGGTAAGACGCGGGACATGCGCCTGTTCTATACCAACGCCGGTATCGCGGACATAAAACAATCCCTTGCCCTGCTTCACTTTCCAGCAGATATGGATTTCGCCGCCTTCAGATGTATATCGAACCGCATTACCGATCAGATTTCCCATCGCACTGCGCAATTCTTCCCGGCTACCCAGGATCTGATCTTCGCTGTTTATGTTTAAATGGATTTTATGCTTTCCGGCACTCAATGATTCAGCTTCACGATACAGTTCCTGTAACAGCGATGGCATATCCACTGTGCTTTCATGAAGTTTGTTCAATGCATTTTCCAGACGTGAAAGCGTCAGCAGATCCTCAATCAGACGCTGCATGCGGCTAGTCTGTTCCCGCATTGCCGCCAAGGCGAGCCGCTGCATTTCCGAGTCAATGCTGTTTTCGGCGGACAGCATTTCAAGATAGCCGATCACGACCGTCAATGGCGTGCGTAACTCATGCGAAACATTAGCAATAAAATCGCGGCGCATGGTCTCTATACGCTCATAGCTGGTGATGTCGCGGCTGATCAACAATTGCTGGTTCTTGCCGTAGGGCACCAGTTGAATCAATAATGTCAAGCGATGATGGCGCATTTGTTTCAGCATCAATGGCTTGTTGAATTTGCGCGCGGCGAGATATTCCACGAATGACTGCTGGCGCACCATATTGGTGACCTGTTGCCCATAATCGAGTTCAAGATTGATTCCCAGATGTTTCTCCGCGACCGGATCGCACCATTGAATATGATCAGTTTCGTCCAGAATAACCATGCCATCAGGCATGGCGGCCGTTACATTCTGTAACTGCTTTAATTCAAGATCCAGGAGCTGCTGATTCTTGTTCTGGGAGCGGACGTATCGCGCCAGATGCGCAAAAACAGTATCCCAGGCGCCTGATCCCGCCGGGATGCTCGACGTAGTATGGTCTGAAATCAGCAACCACTCTTCCAGCGCAATCAAATGGCGTGTATGGTGAATGACAAGTACCAGCAGGACAGCACTCAGGAAAAACCATCCATAGACCGCGCTGGTAATCATTCCGATCAGCAATGCGACAATTGCAGCGGAAAAAACTAATCCAAGACGCCGAAAAATATCAGACACATGCATCACCTTATAAAAATCCGGATAGGAAAGTCCGGATTAACTGCAAAATCTTATTGAGATGTCCTTGAAATACTGAATGATCGGTAGTAATAACTGAACAACCGCATTACCTCAAAACATGCTTTCACAACATATCCGATGCTGAATCGGTATGAACGGAAAAACGATACCCGGCTCCGCGCACTGTCTGGATCAGCGCTTCCTTGCCGACCGCTTCCAGTGCCTTGCGCAAGCGCCGGATATGCACATCGACCGTTCTCTCTTCCACGAAAACATGATCGCCCCACACCCGGTCAAGCAACTGTGCACGAGAATAAACACGCTCGGCATGCGTCATGAGAAAATGCAGCAAGCGGTATTCCGTCGGGCCGAGCGTGACTTCATTGCTGCCCGCCGTTACGCGATGATTGACAGGATCGAACACAAGACCATCCATGGCCACCGCTTCATCCAGTGCTTCCGGCGCGCGTCTGCGTAACACCGCTTTGATTCGCGCAATCAATTCGCGTGGGGAAAAAGGCTTCGTCACGTAATCGTCAGCGCCGGTTTCGAGGCCACTCACTTTATCGCTTTCATCCGTGCGCGCGGTTAACATGATAATGGGTATCCGCTGCGTGCGCGAATTTCTCCGCAGCATGCGCGCAAATTCAATACCGCTCATTTTCGGCAGCATCCAGTCAAGCAGGATCAAATCGGGCAATGCTTCATTGATCTGAATCATCGCTTCTTCGGCGTCACGCGCATACACGGGTTGATAACCCGCCTGTACGATATTGAGCGCAATCATCTGCCGAATAGCAGGTTCGTCTTCCACAATGATGATTCTTGCCGTCATTTTTCTTTCACATCCCGATTGTTGTTGTCATTTCATGCGCAAATTTGCAAACTTCGCCGCGATGCACTACGCTTGACCCTTGGCAGTACTTTTCCACTGATACATAATACAATTTATATCTTTGCATTCAATTATGGCCGGCTTAACTAAAAACACGCCTGTTCCGAAAGAAATCAAGCTGCACAAACAATCACGCATACTGGATATCACGTTCTCCGATGGAAAAACTTTCCATTTTCCCTGCGAATTCCTGCGCGTTCACTCGCCTTCTGCGGAAGTCAGCGGTCATGGTACAGGACAGGAAATTCTGCAAACCGGAAAAAAAATGGTCAATATACTGAAAATCGAACCGGTAGGCCATTATGCGATACAACCGCACTTCAGCGATGGGCACAACACAGGCATTTATTCGTGGGACTTGCTCTACAAATATGGAACCAATCAGGATAAAATGTGGCAAAACTATCTGCACCGATTAGCAGAAGCCAATGCCAGCCGGGAATCAAACTCCGGTTTACCGGCAAGCACACAAACCTGTCAAAACGATAAAACATGTTGCTGACTTTAGCCGGTTTCAACACGTCAAACCAATGACTGGAAAATTCTAACACTCTTTGGAAAACTATGACCAGAACTACACATTTCGGTTTCAAGACTGTCGCCGAAGAAGAAAAAGCAGGTAAAGTTGCCGATGTTTTTCATTCGGTCGCTGAGCGCTACAACCTGATGAACGATCTGATGTCCGCCGGTTTACACCGAATATGGAAACGCTTTGCCGTCGATGTCAGCGGCGTCAAATCCGGCGATAAAGTACTCGATATCGCGGGTGGTACGGGCGATCTGAGCGCGCTTTTTTTAAAACAGGTCGGCAAAACCGGAGAAGTGTGGCTGACAGACATAAACAACTCCATGCTTTCAATCGGACGCGACCGACTGATCGATGAAGGCACGCCCACGCCGGCCGCGCAATGCGACGCAGAAAAACTGCCTTTCCCGGATAATTACTTCAACTGCGTCAGCGTCGCGTTCGGTCTGCGCAACATGACACATAAAGCAACCGCACTTAAGGAAATGCTGCGGGTGATCAAACCGGGCGGCACGGTCATCGTACTGGAATTCTCCAAAGTCTGGGAACCCTTACGGCCTGTATACGATACTTACTCGTTCAGGTTTTTACCGTTTATGGGAAAAATGATCGCCAACGATGCAGACAGTTACCGTTATCTGGCCGAATCCATTCGCGTGCACCCGTCTCAGGAAGAACTCAAGGGAATGATGCAGGACGTGGGTTTTGAACATGTCGAATACTTTAATCTGACCGCGGGAATAGTCGCGCTCCATCGCGGATACAAGTTCTAAAAAACCAATACTTAATCCCGATAACTTAACCTCAAAAAAATTCAGAAATGATCGCAGCCTACTCCGATGCAGGCATCTGAATCCGATCAACCGGTATTTGGGTGGAAGCAGCATGAACAGCCAGGCTTTGTTCTTCAGCGTGCTGAAGGCCTATATGGAAACCTGCAAAACCAGGCATAACCACCTGATCGACAGCCATGCCAATAACCTGTCCGTCATAAGGCGAAATAATCTCGCTGCGCATATTCGTGATGGGATCGGTAATCACGCCAAGGACGCTGTTTTTAATTACTTTTTCGCCCAGTTGCACGTGACTGAACAAGATACCGCCATGATCCACACGGATCCAGGCGGATTGATAAAAAACCGACTCCAGCAAGACCGGATCATTATCATTATCCAGCATATCCAGTTTATTCAACATCGTCATAATGCTCCTGACGCCATAACGAATAGCGGATTCCTGAAGGGTCTGTGATTTTCCCGCCTCCAGTGTGACGGCGGGAATACCGGCCTTAACCGCCGCATGACGCAGCATGCCCTCTGTTCCTTCGCTATGCAGAATTACGGGAATGCCGAATAAATGCGCAAAAGCCGCCACTTCGGGAATATTTAAATTTCCTCTGATCTGCGGCAGATTGGTTCGATAGGCGGAACCGGTATGCAGATCGACAAGAAAGTGGCAGTGACTGATGACTTCATGAAAAAAAGAGTAGGCGATTCTCGCCGCCGAACTGCCATAGGGATTCCCAGGAAAATAGCGGTTCAAATCCCGGCGATCGGTCAAATAACGCGATGTGCGGTGAAAGCCCTGCAGATTGACAATCGGCACACCGATCACCGTGCCGGATAATTGGTCGGGATCGAGATCATGCAGAATACGGCGGACGATTTCAATCCCGTTGAGTTCATCACCATGGATTGCCGCAGTCAAACACAACACCGGGCCGGATTTTGCACCATTGACAACCAGCACCGGCGTCGGCAGATGCAAACCATCCAGTGACTGCTGCGGCTGCCAGGAAAGTCGCATGGCCTGTGCTGGAGGAATTTCGTTTGCAAGCAAGGCAAATGTCTGTTGCGGCAGTTTTGTTGCATCGACCTTCAGGCTGTGATCAAAGACATCCGCTTCCGGCATTGCGGCAATCCTGCCGGAATTGCTGAAATCTGCGGATTCATATTGAATCGCGTCATGTGATGGGTGAGAAAAACCGCAGTATGGGGTCCATAACAATAACAGGCCAGCAATTATCTTCAGCATAATACCACCCCAGCATAAAATTTATACAGGCATAACAGAGGTATTAGTGCACAGATTGTCGTGTAAAAAAACTTGCTTTTTAATCCCTGTTAATAACTCGGTTTATACCATCTTTAATCATAAATTACAAACAATTACCCAATATAAGTAAGTATTTACTTTAGGATATTTCTAAAAACCTATATTTCGTCGCAATACATCGTTGCTCACAAAAAACACTGACGCGACACATAGTTGATATGTAAGGAAATATTATTCTTTCTTTCTCGCTCCACCCTGTTGAGAACCCTGAATTCTTAGAAACGCCCTTTATGAGTTTTGGGAAGGATAATGAAAAACGTAGATTTTTTGTAACAACAGCCAAAATACAATGCCTGCGCCGCGCAGGGTTTCCCACCTCCGGGTTAGCAACCCGAATAAACGTGCATGGTATTTTTATTATCATATGCGTAGAATTCTGCTGTTGCAGTTTCCTGCCTCCTGATCCACTGCTCAATGATGCCATCGCCATTAAACAATATCCGTATTGTGCTCAGTCACACCAGTCACGCCGGCAATATCGGCGCGACCGCGCGCGCAATGAAAACAATGGGTCTTACCGCGTTATATCTGGTCAACCCCAGGTCCTTTCCGGACAAGGAAGCCCATATACGCGCCGTCAGCGCCAGGGATCTGCTTGCTCAAGCCAGGATCTGCGGCAGCCTGGATGAAGCATTACGTGGCACCGTACTTGCCGCAGCGCTGACAACCCGCTCCCGTAAATTGGCGCATGATCTGCATGACGCGCGAAGCGGTGCCGGGATACTGTTCGAACACGCCCGGCAACATCCGGTAGCGCTTGTGTTTGGCGCCGAAACGGCAGGACTGACTTCGGCTGAAGTCAGCAAATGCCAGTTGCAGATAGCCATTCCCGCCAACCCGGATTACCCTTCCCTTAATCTGGCCAGCGCCGTACAGGTCATGGCCTATGAATTGCGCATGGCCATGTCCGATAGCATACCACCTGCTCAAATACTGGATTTACCCGCCACGCTGGATGAAATTGAATTGTTTCATCAACACCTCGAAACGGTCATGATCAAAACAGCGTTTCTTAACCCGCAACAACCCGGAAAACTGATGCATCGCATACGCCGGTTGTTTTCACGCGCCCGCCTCGAAAAAGAGGAAATCAATATTCTGCGCGGCATACTCACCGCCATGGAAAAGCGATTGCGCGAAATTCCACAACGCGAACGACGTGATGAATAATCCCGATTGGAATCAGACCTGCGGTTGAAACTCAATATCCAGCTATTTCTGTTGCGCACCACACAGAGCACGGGCTGCTCAGAACCGGCATTCAATTCATGCGACAATATATTGAGCGATCATCTCTTAATCGTAAATTATCCGATGCCAATCAAAAAACTGCACAGTATTCTTTCAAAAACCCTGTTCCTGTTTCTGGTCTGCATGCCCCTGCCGGGATCGTCTGTTGCACTGCTCACGGAATCGTTTGAACTCCATATTCCCTGGATCAACTATCAGGATCAGACATACACTGCAATACTGAAAACGGAGGCCGGAAATACACAAGCATTTCAACTGATAACAGCTACCGAACGGGAAAGCGCTGATCAGCAGAGCATGTCAGCCAGCGCCGGCAACGATCTCAATATCCATCTACCCCTGGTAAGCTATCAGGGCGAATTGTATAGCGCGACGATGAATTCACCATCACCGCATCCGCACCGATGGGTGGTGCATACGATTTATCCGGAATAATGCTGCAACAGTTCCTGTCTGGAGAACCGCTGCCCAGACCGTTTTATTTCCCCTATCTGTTGATCGCCTACAATGCAATCTACGGCTTCAGCGATGAAATTACCGACCTGCTGAATGCCGCGTTGGCCGATGCGTTTATATCACTGTGCCGGCGACGACCGCATACCCTACACGAACGCGACCATAGCACATGATTTCTTCATCGCGATCGGCGCGGATGTGTCATTGCAAACACTGTTTCTGGACAGTCACGCAGAATGTGCCATACCCGCCTTACTCAATGGCAAAGCATGGTTTGATTCACTGGCGGATTTGCCGCAAAATGCCGCTGAACCCCTTTGACAGCGACAGGCGGTAAACAAATGAAAGGTTTTTGCGATAACAAGTGATCTGGAGGCGGGGGTCGGAATCGAACCGGCGTAGACGGCTTTGCAGGCCGCTGCATAACCACTCTGCCACCCCGCCATTTCAATTCGTTGACTTACACAAACAAAGAAAAGCGATCCTGAATATCTAACTGTATTTCGTTAGAAAGAATGGAGCGGGAAACGAGGCTCGAACTCGCGACCCCAACCTTGGCAAGGTTGTGCTCTACCACTGAGCTATTCCCGCATTTCGCTACATGACCACAAACATTGTCAATGTTGCCTGGATCATCCCAAAAGATCGCTCCCGGCTTCCGTAGCAAGGCTGGAATTATAGAGATACTGCGTTTTTTGTCAAGCTTTGCTGCATCTCTGCATCGTAATCATGCACCATAAAATCGCCCTATATCCGGCATATCACATCATTTCACTCTAAAGCCAATCAAAACTGCTTATTCTGTCCTCTCGGTAATAATTTGGCATAAAACCAGCTTCAGCGAACCATCCAAGAGCAAAATAATTGCCCGGTTAAAAAGCAACTGTTTCAGTGCTATTATAATCACGGGTTGGCTTGGTAACTGGAAAAAATAACGACCAATCAGAGCTTAACCATTGCCTTATCGATCCTTATCATAACAAAACAAGAGGGCTAACCATGAAAATACTAATTACCGGGGGTACCGGTTTTATTGGCCGGTCGTTAAGTCCATCGCTTCTGGCCGATGGCCATTCCGTTACGATTCTCAGCCGATATCCGAACAAGGTCGAATCCGTGTTCGGTAAAAAAATCCGACAAATTGATTCGATGTCGGATTTGACCGATCAGGATCATTTTGACGCAATATTCAATTTCGCCGGGGCGCCTATTTTTGCCAGCAGGTGGAACGATGCCCGTAAAACCGTGTTGATGAACAGCCGTATCGACACAACACAAAAGATTATCGCATTTATTGAACGCGCAAAAACAAAACCTTCGGTTCTGCTCAGCGGCTCGGCAATCGGAATTTATGGCGACCGGGGAGACGCAATACTGGATGAAACGACATCCCTGCCAGCATCCACAGAAGATGATTTTGGTCATCAGCTATGCGCAGCCTGGGAAAAAACCGCTGAAATGGCAAAAACGCACGGCGTGCGCGTCTGTCTGTTGCGTACCGGACTGGTACTCGGCAGAAACGGCGGTTTCCTGCAACCGATGCTACTGCCGTTCAAGCTTGGACTGGGCTGCAAACTGGGTTCCGGCGATCAATGGATGCCATGGATTCATATGGATGATTATGTCGCCATATGCAAGGTATTGCTTGAAAACAACGCTCTGCAGGGCGCAATCAACCTGACAGCGCCGAATCCTGCAACCAACAGCCACTTCACCGAGATTCTCGCCAGGCTGTTGAAAAGAAAAGCCTTACTCACCATACCGGCATGGGCGCTTAATCTGTTGCTCGGAGAAATGGCGCAGTTGCTGATCGGTAGCCAACGCGTCATACCAAAAGCTCTGCTTGATTCAGGCTTCCAGTTCAGACATACCGAACTGGAAACCGCATTAGCCGATGTGTTGCGCAATTGAAATACTGATGCTTTGATTACCGGCGCTATGCTGATATCCTATGGACTTGTATACACAGCGCATTTCAAAATCCGGTTTTCTTACCTATCAACCAGCTTCTTCCAGAGGAAGAAAGTATTGACGCCGAATTTTGAAGTAGGATGCGCGTCAATTCAGCATAACCTCTTGAGGAAAATCATATGAATCCAGAAGCACCACCCCTAGATCCGCATCCGTTGAGTGAATATGTCGCCTGGGCAGGCGGACGGAACCGCGAACCCATTCTCGGCGTACTCAAGGATAAACTGCCCAAGGATCCTGACCGCGTACTCGAAATGGCGAGCGGCAGCGGCATGCATATCAATTTTTTTGCGCCGCATTTTGAGCACCTGCATTTCCATCCCACCGACAAGGACACCGAAGTTTTTGACAACATCAAAAAACTGGCCGGTGAGCAAGGCAACAACAATATTGCCGATCCGGTTCACCTGGATTTGACGGACCCGAATACCTGGTTCAATCCAGGCCCGGAGAAATCGTTCGCTGCCATTTTCTGTATTAACATTTTTCAGGTCGCCCCGATTTCGATCGCCGACGGCATGATGAACTGCGCATCGAAACTATTAAAAGACGATGGCTTTCTGCTCATCTATGGCCCGTTTCAGCATGAAGGAAAATTCTCTACGGATTCGAACAAGGAATTCCATGATACATTAAGTTCCATTGGCGTATCGGAATGGGGTTTAAAAGATGTCGCAGACCTGAAAAAAGCGGCGCACGATCACGGCATGGAATTAAAGGAAATCATTGATATGCCCAGCAATAATTTCTCATTGATTTTCGGCCACAAATAACCCATGACAGGATCAACCACGGGAATTCCCGATTCGGCTATCGTCGCAGGCGTTGGTCCGGAACGCGGACTGGGTGCTGCACTTGCGCGCCGGTTTGCCGAAAATGGACTGCATGTTTTTATCACCGGACGCAGTCAGGACAAGTTACAGCATCTGGCGCAGGTGATTGATCACACCGGCGGATCGGCCACCCCCGTGACAGCCGACATGACCTGTGAAGCGGATGTTCATCGGCTCTTTGAAACCGTAAAGTCCTATGGCGGCGCAGTACAAATCGGCGCTTATAATGTCGACAGCAATATCCCCGCGCCTTTTCTGGAAACCGACCTGAATACATTCACCACACTGTGGCAGCAGAACTGCCTGGGTGCTTTTCTGTTCTCCAGGCAATTGATGCCGCTGATGCAGGCGCAGGAAAAAGGAACGGTGTTTTTTACCGGAGCCACCGGCTCGATACGCGCGAAACCGCCCTTTACCGCGTTTGCAGCAGCCAAAGCAGCGTTGCGCGCGCTGGCGCAAGGCCTGGCGCGCGAATTTTCACCGCAGGGCATTCATGTCGTGCATACGATTATTGACGGCGTTATCGATGGCGATCGCGCACGCAATCAGTTTCCCGAATTTGTCGCGGCCAAGGGAGCCGATGGTCTGCTCCAGCTTGAAGCCATCACGCAGACCTACTGGGCCGTTCATCAGCAGCCGCGCAGCGCCTGGACGCATGAGCTTGATCTGCGTCCATACAAAGAATCTTTTTAAGAAACACATACCGATAAACGAAAGTGGAATAAATGATGAACACATCAACCGACTGGAATTTACAAGGCAGTTATTTTGAAGCGTGCAATTGCGAAAACGCATGTCCGTGTGTCTGGCTGCAACCGCCGTCAGAAGGTAACTGTAAATTACTGGTGGCCTGGCATATTGACAAAGGGCATTTGAATGGCACGACACTGGATGATCTCAACGTTGCGCTGGCATGCTATGCGCCGGGCAATATGAAGGAAGGCAGCTGGCAGGCCGCGCTGTATGTCGATGAACGCGCCAGCGATGCGCAATTCGATGCCGTTACGCAGATCTTCAGCGGTAAACAAGGCGGACACCCTGCCCTGCTGATGAGTTTTGTCACCGATGTCTGGGGCATCAAAAAAACCAGAATTGAATACCGGTCGCAAAGCAACAAGCGCGAAATGACGATACCCGGCATCGCCGACATGGCGGTTGAAAGCATACAGGGCATAACAGGCGGCGAAGCAACGATCGACAATCCGCCGCTATGCGTGGTGACCAGCCATCCCGCCATCGTTGCCCGCTCGATACATTATGTCTATAACGATTTCGGCAACGCATGGAAATTTTCCGACCGCAACAGCTACTACTCGGATTTCACTTACCAGCCCTGACCGTTTTCCCACAACAGCGGCAACGCCAATCGTTTTCCATCACCCTGTCAATCCTGCCGGACTGCACAAAAATAAACCGGCAGGATTTTCCCAACTCGCATGACTAAAAACCAGATCGTCACCCTGCTCGTCCTGCTGAGCGCGATAGCTGTTTCCTGGCTTTATCTTTTTTACCAGTACTGGCAAATGACATCGCTGCCGATGTCCGAAATGTGGATGCCGCCTGCTGAAGCCGGCGCATGGCGGTGGCTGGATTTCTGGCTGGTATACGTGATGTGGGCCGTCATGATGGCAGCGATGATGCTGCCTTCCGCGATTCCGATGATTCTGGTTTACGCCCGGATCTGCACGCAGCGTTATCACCGTCATTATCCCTATACGCTGATATTCGCGCTGACTTACCTGCTCGTCTGGTTATTATTCAGTATCGCGTTAACCGTGTTGCAATGGCAACTGCACGGCCTGAGATTTTTGTCACCCATGATGGTTGTTGAGCAGCAATTGATGGCGGCGTTCATTTTTCTGTTCGCGGGTATCTACCAGTTTACGCCGCTGAAAAGCAGTTTTCTGGGTTCCTGTCGGACGCCCATGGGTTTTTTACTGACCGAATGGCGTGAAGGCATTTACGGTGCTTTCAGAATGGGCCTGAAGCATGGCGGTGACTGCCTGGGCTGCTGCTGGGCGCAAATGCTCATCATGTTCGCCGTTGGTGTGATGAGCCTGATTGGCATGGCACTGATCACCCTACTGGTCTGTATTGAAAAAATCCTGCCGGTAAATCAGAATATTTTATCGAAGAGCATTGGAATGCTGTTTATCCTATGGGGCTTCTGGCTTTTCCAGTAGAATGACGTCGGTTTTAAACAACGGAGATTCGTATGCAGCCATCCTCCAACACACCATTCGGTTCAGATGCAAAATTGCTCGGCATCGCCCAATATCAGCAAAGACAGGAACTGCACTGTGAGCTCAATGCTGTCGCGCATGAGCTGCTGGCTATCCCCGCGCAGATATCTCACATCGTACTGCTGTCCGACCGGCAATGGGTGGATCAGGAACGCCAGTTAATTGGAGAATTATGCGATCAATATAATGCTGCACCGCCAAGAAAGCATGACAACGAATTCAGTGTCGCCCTTGGTGATTTGCAGTTCCGCTGGGAACGGCATACCGAATACTCCACCTACGCCGTCTATTTACCCGGCCCGTTCCTGACGCCATTTGAATATCCCCCCATCAGGCTTCTGCCGCATAAATGGCTGGTCAGCCTGCCCGGCGAAATCCTCGTGGCAACGCATATCGCGCTGGATGACCGCATGCGCCCCAAGCGCAGCCTGAGCGAACTGGCGCAATTATTTTCGTCGAACACGGTCATCGGTTCCAAGGTTGCCGGCGGCAGCGCAACGGTCTGGAGCGACAACCAGATTCACGAAGACGGCTTCGGCCGCATTCTGATTCACGATGAGAACCTGCGCAGCCGGCAGATCGGCAGGTTGGTGCAGCGCCTGCTTGAAATCGAAACTTACCGCATGCTCGCCATGCTCCCGCTGCCGATGACCCGCCAGATGATTCCGCAGCTCGCGCGCGCCGATCAACGTCTGGCGCAGATCATCTCCCGCAATACGGAACTCACCAGTATTGAAGATGAACAGCGGTTACTGAATGAACTCACCTTGCTGGCAGCCGAAATAGAGGGTCTCTCTGCATTAACCAGCTATCGGTATAATGCTTCCCGCGCTTATTACGACATTGTCAAGCTGCGCATTACCGAGCTGCGCGAAGAACGTATCGAAGGTCTGCAAATGCTGGAAGAATTCATGTTTCAGCGATTGTCATCGGCGATGGGCACATGCGAACTGGTGCATTCCAAACTGGAAAATCTGTCGCTGCATGTCGCGCGCGCCTCCGAGCTGCTCAGAACACGCGTCGATATTTCCATGGAAGCGCAGATCCGCGATCTGCTCAAATCCATGGATCATCGCGCCCATGTGCAATTACGCTTGCAGGAAACTGTAGAAGGACTCTCGGTGGTTGTGCTGAGCTATTATCTGGTCGGCCTGATCGGCTATGGTCTGAAGGCGTTTAAATCCACGGGGCACGATATCAACGTCGACCTGATGACCGGCATCGCCATACCCGTTGTCGTCGTCATCGTCTTCCTGGCAATCCGCGGTATCCGCAACATGGTCAGCAAATTGCATAAATAACACGCAGCGCATGCAGCAATCTGGGAAGTTGGTTATTGCCGTAAGAACAGGCCCTTAGCATTCGGTAATACTGACGGCGAGACCACCCAGCGATGTTTCCTTGAATTTGACCGACATTTCCAGACCGGTCTGCTTCATCGCGGCAATACAGTTATCCAGCGACATAAAATGCTGACCGTCGCCGCGTATCGCCAGAGAAGCCGCGGTATACGCCTTGATCGCGCCAAAACCGTTGCGTTCGATGCACGGCACCTGCACCAGGCTGCCGACTGGATCGCAGGTCATACCCAGATGATGCTCCAACGCGATCTCGGCGGCATTTTCAATCTGCGCCGTGGTGCCGCCCTTGATGGCGCACAGCCCCGCCGCCGCCATTGCGGATGCCGAGCCTACTTCACCCTGGCAACCGACTTCAGCGCCGGAAATCGAGCTGTTATGCTTGATCAAACCGCCGATAGCCGCCGCCACCAGCAGGAATTCCCGCACTTGCTCATGCGTTGCGCCTTCATGCTGCACGGCATAATAAATCACGGCGGGAATCACTCCGGCTGCGCCGTTGGTTGGCGCGGTCACCACCATGTGTCCGGCCGCGTTTTCTTCGTTGACCGCCATCGCATAGGCGCATAGCCAGTCGTTCATCGACGCCTTCTGGGTGTTTTCCTGCAACTGTTGATAAAGCGCTTTGGCGCGGCGTTTTACTTTAAGCCCTCCCGGCAGAATGCCTTCCGCCGCCAGTCCCTTTTGAATACAGGTGCGCATGGCGTCCCAGATCGCGTCCAGCCCGGCGTCCAATTGCGTCTGGCTGACGCGCTCCTGTTCGTTGCTGCGTTTCATCGCGGCAATCGACAGACCGCTCTGCGCCGACATGCGCATCATCTGGTTCGCGTTTTCAAACGGATAGCCGCAAGACTGCGCCGACTCCACCTTGATCGGCGCAACCACCTGCTTGATATCCGCCAGCGTCGTAATAAAACCGCCGCCGATGGAAAAATAGGTTTCAGTCAGAACCGTCTTGCCCACAGCATTCATCAGTTGAAATATCATGCCGTTCGGATGCTCTGGCAGCGGTTCGCCTTTATCGAAAACAACATCGTCGGTTGGAGAAAACAGCATCGAAGTATTGTCGTCAAACGTGATAGCCGTGCGTTGCGACAGCACCTCAATCAGCTGATTGACATCTTCCTTGGCGAGTTCCTGCGGTGTAAAGTCATTCAACCCCAGAATCACCGCGCGATCAGTCGCGTGTCCCTTCCCGGTGAATGCCAGCGATCCCTTCAATGTGCAGCGCACATGATACGGCTGATTATCCTGGTGTGCCGCAAGATAGGCCGCGCAGCGGCTGCGGAAATCCTTGGCGGCGACCATCGGCCCCATTGTATGCGAACTGGAAGGACCGACACCAATTTTAAAAAGATCTAAAACGCTGATAAACATGACTATGCCTGTATTAAAATCAAATTATTCACCCGAGCAAACACCCGCTCCACCCGGACTCGCCACACCCAGCGGCGCAAACCAGCAAGTATCCTATATGTTTCCAGCGGATACAACCGCTTTATGCCGATGTCTGTTTGCCCGGCAAATGGAACATGCGGATTGGTACGATGGCCAGGGTTTCTTGAACAGTGGATGCCTTCGTCAAAATAGACGATCTGAGTCTCGCACTGGGACTATTGTTCGATGCGCGTTATTTATCGGGAGATTACCAACCGAACCCGACACGCTGGAAGGCGAAAAAAATGGATGCCCTGGTTACGCTGACTGAGTCGATAAACGTAAGCACTTTCCGCTTGATCTATCCGATTCCGTTGAAGCCATCATGATGTATGCTTGATTTTCAAGGAATCCGAAGTTTCCTAAAATGAAGAGAAGAAATGGAGGATGGAGATGGAATTACCGCGCACACAATATAGTCAGGAATTTAGAGAGCAATCAGTTAAGTTTTTTAAAGAAAGTGGATTAACTTTGGTTGAAGCAGCTGAATCGCCCCGGGTTTACAGGAGACTCTATTTCTTGAGAGGATAGAGTAATGAAAAAACAAATGAGATATTCACCGGAAGTACGGGAACGCGCTGTCCGGCTATTGTGAGAGCACCAAGGCGAGTATGCGTCGGAGTGGGCCGCACTGGAATCGATAGCATCCAGGATTGGTTGTAGTGTTGAGACGCTGCGTAAATGGGTACGACAAACCGAGACTGAAATACTTCCGTCCAGCTTGCTTCTGATTCACGATAACCATCCGACAACGCCAGCAGTTCTTTGCGCCCCGTTTCATCAGCGCCGATAATCACCAGAAGACATAACCGGTCATCCATCCGCACAGTGCTGTAGATACCATCAGCCCAGACATAAACATATCGTTTGCCACTCAGGTCACGGCGAGTCCAGTTTCGATAATCCTGCTCCCAGTCCTGTTTCAAGCGGCTGATCGTCGCAGGCGACAATCCAGGTGCATCCGATCCCAGCAGGTGTTTTAACGTCTCTGTGAAATCTCTCGTTGAAACGCCTCTCAGATACAACCAGGGCAAAAATTCCTCAATGCTTCGCGTTCTTTTCAAGTATGGAGGGATCAGTCCACTGTTAAATTTGATGCCGGAACCGCTGCGATCACGTACTTTCGGCACTTTGACCCCAATATCACCAAGCCCGGTTTGAATTGAACGCTCCGGTAGATAACTATTTCTGACAACCGCCGTTCTACCCTCATCGGTTTTTAAACCACCATGTTGATGGATAAAGCTGGCTACTTCCGCTTCAATCGCCGCCGCCAGCATCTTACGCGCGCCTTCCCGCCGCACTTCCTGCAACGGATCATTCTGTTCTGGTTTATTCAGATTAAAAAACATGACTATCTGTCATTCGGTGTCTTCCTTAATCTATTGGTTGATCTGCCGAAATCCTCAACAACAGATTACACCGCTTCCTTCCCCAGTGTCATACACCAGAAATGATCATAGTTCTGTTATCGCCCAAAGGCAATCCAAGAATGGATAACCTCTCCGCTATTTTTGATGCTGTTCGTGCGCATCTCAACGTTGGAATTGAAGCTCATACGGTTGAGTTGGCATAGAAAGTCCAAGATCATCCAAACATACTGGGGGTATTTGAAGAAATAGAACTGGAAATTTTTTAGCAAACAATAGTGATGTGGTTCAATGATCTGAATCTTTGCGCTGACGGCGACGAACTTTTCAATGCTGCAAAAAAAATGAGATTAACACTCACCGTAACACTAAAAACATTTAGAATATCGACCCTTCTCTTGAAATAATAACCCTTTATTAAGTACACACTTTGATTACAACAGCCAATATCAACATGCAATTTGGTGTCAAGCCACTCTTTGAAAATGTTTCCGTAAAATTTGGCGGTGGTAATCGCTATGGTTTGATTGGCGCCAATGGTTGCGGCAAGTCAACATTCATGAAGGTTCTGGGCCGGGATCTTGAGCCCACTTCCGGTAATGTCGCGGTTGACAGCGGCGAACGCGTGGGCAAACTACGTCAGGATCAATTCGCTTTTGAAGAGTGTTTCGTCATTGATACGGTACTGATGGGGCACGCGGAATTATGGCGCATCAAGCAGGAGCGTGACGCCATCTACACCAACCCGGATGCCACGGAAGCGGATTATATGCATGCCGCCGAACTGGAGTCTGAATTTGCCGAATTGAATGGATATTCGGCGGAAGCGCGCGCCGGAGAGTTGCTGCTTGGGGTCGGCATTCCGTCTTCCCAGCATAATGACCTGATGAGCGCGATCGCGCCAGGATTCAAGTTGCGCGTGTTATTGGCACAGGCCCTGTTTTCCAATCCGGAAATCTTATTACTGGATGAACCGACCAATAACCTCGATATCAATACCATCCGCTGGCTGGAAGATGTCATCAATGCCAGCAAAAATACCATTATTATTATCTCCCATGACCGACATTTTCTGAACAGCGTGTGCACGCATATGGCTGACTTGGATTACGGCGAACTGCGGATCTATCCCGGCAACTATGATGACTATATGATCGCCTCGACCCAGGTACGCGAGCGCATGCTGGCCAATAATGCCAAGAAGAAAACACAGATTGCCGATTTGCAATCTTTTGTCAGCCGTTTCTCTGCGAATGCGTCAAAAGCCCGGCAGGCAACCAGCCGTGCGCGGCAGATCGAGAAAATCAAACTGGAAGATGTCAAACCGTCCAGCCGTCAGTATCCTTTTATCCGGTTTGAAGTGGACGACAGGGATAAGCTGCATCGTCTGGCTGTTTCCGTCAAAGCAATCGGCAAGGGTTTCCCCGGATTGGACAAATCGTTGTTTGATCGTTTCAGCGTTGACATCGAAGCCGGCGAGAAAGTCGCCATCATCGGCCCTAACGGAATCGGAAAAACCACGCTGCTGCGTTGTCTTGCCGGTGATCTGACACCGGATTCCGGTGAGATCAAATGGGCCGAAAAAGCACGCCCCGGTTATTTTCCGCAAGATCATGCGGCTGATTTTGAAGAAGACCTGTCATTGGCCGAATGGATGGATCAGTGGCGGCAAGGCAACGACGACGATCAAACCATACGCGGCACACTGGGCCGGTTGTTGTTCTCGGGCGACGACGTTAAAAAATCCACCCGCGTGATTTCCGGTGGAGAACAAGGCCGCATGCTCTTTGGCAAGTTGATCCTGCTGAAACCGAACATTCTGCTGATGGATGAACCGACCAACCATCTGGATATGGAATCCATCGAATCACTGAACAGCGCGCTGGAGAAATATACCGGCACACTGATTTTCATTTCGCATGACCGGGAATTCGTTTCTTCACTGGCCACGCGAATTCTTGAAATGACACTGGATGGTATTAATGACTTCAAAGGTAATTATGAAGACTATCTTAGATCACAGGGAATTGAATAATTTACACATTGCACGGTGAATCCACCTTCTGCAATTGTGCATGGATTTGTTATGTGGTTTGAAGGTGTGAATACCTATCACGACGCAACAGAGTTATCCAGAGCTCTTTGGCGAATGGGAAAATGTTTTTTTAAAACATTATGAGAAAAGATAGAAAATTTGGAAAGCGATAGATCGCGAAGATACTGATCGCATTAAGGGAAGTACCAGGCCTATGGAGAAACATACTTTGATATATGCAGAGTTTTGTGGAGTCCAAAGTTTCATAAGATATCAACATGAAATCCCGCTGACCACGCCAGCATTATCACTCTAGAAGAATACAATAAGCGGAAGCACCTGATACAATCAGGAAGTATGCGCTATGGGTAATCACTCCATTTCGTCGTGTAACAGGGAGATAATTTTCCCAGCGCATAGCCCAGTTTTTCTTATCGCCAGCTGAAAATACCGATATAGTATTGCGCCCATACTCCTGATTCAACTGATCCAGCACGCTCATCAACCTTGTCGATTTCTCATCTGCACCATATTGTCTCAGCAATGAATCCTGATAAAGGGCGACTGGATCGAGGCCAGTCAGAATCACCCCGGCTTTCTTGTCAGCATAGCCTTTCCGATAAAGGTAAATAGTGCCAGTCCGAAAAGAGGTGGACCCCATTTTTTGTGCAGGTTCCTTAGGAGTTATTTTCCGACATATCAACCTGCCCCTTGCAGTCTGACAGATTCATGATAAATCTGATCGGGTGTTGCCATCAAGGTCTGGTGCTTCCGGTTTTCGTTGTAAAGCCGGAAATATTTTGTCAGCGATTGTTTGGCCTCAGGCGCTGATTCATAGACATTGAGATAAACTTCCTCATATTTGACGCTGCGCCATAAACGTTCGACAAATACATTATCTTTCCAAGCGCCTTTACCATCCATGCTGATATTAATACCGTAATTCTTCAATACATTGGTAAAGGTCTCGCTGGTATACTGACTGCCTTGATCCGAGTTAAATGTATCCGGCGTCCGATAACGATAAATCGCCTCTTCAAGTGCATCAACACAAAAACGGGCATCGAGGCTGGTTAGACACACGCCAATTCTGCACCTTGCGTCTATACCAATCCATGATGACTAGTTGATGTTCTTTCTGAATCATATTGGAGTTGTCCCCTTTGAACGGACACATTATGTTCTTGTTAAAGGAGATGAAAGATGACTCAAAACTATAAGCCTGCCTACCCGGCGGAGTTTCGCCAACAGATGGTGGAATTGGTAGCATTAGGT
>Ga0268299_1001039_pt1 | contig 60762 bp, 42 predicted proteins | sample NOBtaG_FD_193484 | JGI IMG/M metagenome (GOLD analysis project Ga0268299, IMG submission 193484) | Activated sludge microbial communities from bioreactor in Nijmegen, Gelderland, Netherland - NOB reactor | ecosystem: Engineered > Bioreactor > Aerobic > Activated sludge | place: Netherlands...
AAGAGGCTCGACAAGCCGCCACTCCTCGTCGCTCAGATCGTATCGCGCCATCATCCCCTCCCGCATACCGCAGAAGGGAATCATGAAACCACACAAACCGGAATCCCTTATTGAGTACGAACCCTAGTTGCCGCCGCCCAGAAGCTCTTCAAGAATGGCCTCAACCGGATCGCGGCGCTGGCGGGTGTTGCCTTGCGGCTGGCCGCCCATCGCTTCATCCAGAGACTGTTCCACGCCGGGCTGGCCCGGAACCGCCTCGGGCTGGGCGGGCTGCGGCGGCAGGCGCGGTTCGGGCACGATCATCGGCAGGGGCCGGACCGGCAGGCCGTCATGCACGCGCACCATCACCTCGTGCCAGATCTCGGCCGGCAGGCCGCCGCCGGTCACGCCTTTCAGCGGCGTGTTGTCGTCGTAGCCCATCCAGACCCCGGTGACGTAATCGGCGGTAAAGCCGATGAACCACGCATCACGGGCGGCCTGCGTCGTGCCGGTCTTGCCCGCCGCCGGACGGCCATCCAGCCGCGCCCGCGTGCCGGTGCCGCGCTCGATGACCTGGGTCATCATGTAGGTCAGAAGCTGCGCCGCCTCTTCGCTGATGACACGCTCACCAATCCCGCCACCGGCGCCCATCAGGGGCGTGTCGTCACCCTTCAGCGTCAGTTCCCGCAGGCCGTAGGGCGTGACCGAAGACCCCCCGTTCAGGATGCCGGCATAGGCGCCGGTCATGGTGATCAAGGTCGATTCCGAAGCCCCCAGCGCCAGCGCCGGCCCTGCCGCCATGTCGCTGGACAGGCCGAAGTTCGCGGCCACCTGCCGCACCAGATCGCGGCCCACCGCCTCGGACACCCGGACCGCCGGGATGTTGCGGCTTTCGGCCAGCGCCTGCGTCAGGGTGATCATCCCCTTGAATTCGCCGTCATAGTTCTTGGGTGTCCATGCGCCGGAACCGGGGATGTTCATGGTCAGCGGCGTGTCTTCGACAAAGTCCGACGGGCTCCACCCCAGGTCCATCGCGGCGGCATAGACGAAGGGCTTGAAGGCCGATCCGGTCTGCCGCAGCGCCTGTGTCGCCCGGTTGAACGATCCGGCGGCTTCGGTCTTGCGGCCGCCGACCATGGCGCGCACGGCGCCGTCCGCGCTCATCACCACGATGGCGGCCTGGGCGTTGGACCCCGACTTGACCTTGTTTTCGAAGACCCAGACCAGCGCCTCTTCGGCGGCTTTCTGCAGATGGGGGTCCAGCGTGGTGCGCATCACCACGTCCTCGGTCGTCTCGCTGGTCAGGAAGGCGGGGGCGCTTTCCATGACCCAGTCGGCAAAGAACCCGCCCGATTTCGACGCAGCCTGTTCCGACAGCACCGCCGGATGAGCGCGGGCATCGTCGGCTTCGGCCTTGGTCAGATAGCCCTGCTCTTCCATCAGACCGATGATTACATTCGCCCGTTCCTGCGCGCGTTTCAGGTTGTTGGTCGGCGCATAGCGCGAGGGCGCCTTCAGAAGCCCCGCCAGCATCGCCGCCTGCGCCGGCGTCACCTCATTGGCCGAGACGCCGAAATACCGCTGCGCCGCCGCTTCGAACCCACGCGCACCGGCGCCCAGATAGGCGCGGTTGAAGTAGATCGTCAGAATCTGCTCTTTCGAGTATTTCCACTCCATCGCCATGGCGAAGGGGATTTCCTTGACCTTCCGCCAGATGCCGCCGCCCCGGCAGTCTTCTTCATAGGCCGCTTCCGATTTCCACTGCGCCGGATCGTAGGGCACGCCAAGGCACAGAAGCTTGGCGACCTGCTGGGTGATGGTGGAACCGCCGTTGCCTTCCAGCGGGCCGCGGCCTTCGGACAGGTTGATGCGGATGGCGCTGGCAATGCCGCGCGGGCTGATACCGAAATGGCGGTAGAACCGCTTGTCCTCGGTCGCCACCACGGCATGCAGCAGATGCGGGGAAACCGTGCCGGCGGTGATCTGGCCGCCGAAGGTTTCTCCGCGCCAGGCAAAGACCCGGTCATCGCGGTCCAGAAAGGTCACCGAGCCGCGCGCACGGCCGTCGAGCAGCGCCGTCACATCGGGCAACTGCGCCTGAAAGTAAAAGACGATGCCGCCCAGGATGATCGCACCGATAACCGTCAGTCGCCAGGTGACGGCCCAGATCGTGCCGAAGATCCAGCCGAAGAACCGTGCGAACAGCCCGCGCTGCCGCTGTGGCGCGGCTGTGCGGCCGGTCTTGCGGGCCGGCGGCTTCGATCCGCCGCCGCCGCCCGACCGGGCCGCCGGCGCCTTCGCCGCCGTATATCGCCTGTCTGCCACCAGAGGCTTCTGCCCCTTGCCCGATCCTGCCATGCCGCCTGTTCCGGTCTGTTCTGTGGCGGGCATCCTAACCCGTCACGCTGCGAATGCGAAGCGGGGGTAGGCAATGATTCGCCTATGCTGACCGCACATTATTTAATCATGTGCGCATAATATTCGCGCAGATGCCTCAGGAATGCGCCATGTGCTTTGGCACAGCCCGCCCCAAACTTGTGCTGCATCTGCGAAGGCCGCCTCATGCCCCGGCGAGGCCCCGTCGGGGTCAGGGACACAGAAAGGGGTGCGACGTGAAGATGATCATTGCCGCCATCAAGCCCTACAAGCTGGACGAGGTGCGCGAAGCGCTTACCACGATCGGCGTACGTGGGATGATGGTTACGGAAATCAAAGGCTTCGGCACGCAGTCGGGGCACACCGAAATCTATCGCGGCGCTGAATACGCCGTGAACTTCGTGCCGAAGATGCGGCTCGAGATCGTCGTGGCCGACAGCCTGGCGGATACCGTGGTCGAGACCATCTCGAACACCGCGCGCACCGGCAAGATCGGCGACGGCAAGATCTTCGTGCTGGACGTGGCCAAGGCGCTGCGGGTCCGCACCGGCGAAACCGATGACGAAGCGCTCTGAGGGGCCTGGGGGAATGCGTGACATGCTGAACAAGACGAAACTCGCAGGGCTGGGCGCGCTGGGCGCCACGCTCTTCGCCAGCCTGCCCGCCTGGGCGCAGGAGGCGACGACCGAGACGACCGCGGCGGTGGAAGAAGTGGCCGCCGAAGTCGTGCCCGTTATGGACAAAGGCGACGTGTCCTGGATGATGGTTTCCACCATCCTGGTGCTTTTCATGATCCTGCCGGGTCTGGCGCTGTTCTACGGCGGCCTCGTGCGGACCAAGAACATGCTGTCGGTGCTGATGCAGTGCACCCTGATCACCGCTCTGGTCATCGTGATCTGGGTGGTTTACGGCTACTCTTTCGCTTTCGGCGGCTCGACCAACGCCTTCTTCGGCGGTTTTGGCAAGCTGTTCCTGGCCGGCGTGACGCCGGACAGCATGGCGGCCACCTTCTCGGCTGAATATGTGATCCCGGAATTCGTGTTCATCTGCTTCCAGATGACCTTCGCCTGCATCACGCCCGCCCTGATCGTCGGGGCCTTTGCCGAGCGGATCAAGTTCTCGGCCGTGCTGCTGTTCGTGGCGCTGTGGGTGACGATCGTCTATTTCCCGATCGCGCACATGGTCTGGGATGCGAACGGCCTGATCTTCACCGGCGCCCATGCCGGCGGCGTGGCTGCGCTGGACTTTGCCGGCGGCACCGTGGTTCACATCAACGCCGGTATCGCGGCTCTGGCCGGCGCGATCGCCCTTGGCAAGCGCGTGGGCTATGGCAAGGACAACATGGCCCCCCACTCGATGACCCTGACCATGGTCGGCGCTTCGATGCTGTGGGTCGGCTGGTTCGGCTTCAACGCCGGTTCGAACCTAGAATCGAACGGTGGCGCGGCTCTGGCCATGATCAACACCTTCACCGCCACGGCCGGCGCGATCCTGGCCTGGGTGATCGTCGAGGCCCTGCTGCGCGGCAAGGCGTCGATGCTGGGTGCGGCTTCGGGTCTGGTGGCCGGTCTGGTCGCCGTTACCCCGGCGGCCGGTCTGATCGGCCCGGTCGGCGCGATTGCGCTGGGCGCGATTGCCTCGGTGATCTGCTACTACTTCGTGGCCGTCGTGAAGCACAAGCTGGGCTATGATGACAGCCTGGACGTGTTCGGCATCCACGGCGTGGGCGGCATTGTCGGCGCCATCGGCACCGGTGTCTTCGCCTCGTCCTCGCTGGGCGGCATCGGCTTTGCCGAAGGCGTCACCATGGGCGGTCAGGTTTACAGCCAGATCGTCGCGGTCCTGATCACGCTGGTCTATGGCGGCGTGGTGTCCTTCATCCTCTACAAGATCGTCGGCGCCATCACCGGCCTGCGCGTCAAGGAAGAGGAAGAGCGCGAAGGTCTGGACCTGTCCTCGCACGGCGAGCGGGCCTACAACCTCTGATCCCGGAACGGGTGCCCGACCTCCCCGGGTGCCCCGACCAAAGGCCCGCGCGAGCGATCGCGCGGGCCTTTCGCTTTTGGCGCGTCGTCAGGCGGCCAGCGTGATGACTGCCGTTCCCGCCACCGCCAGCGCCGCACCGGCCCAGGCCATGCCGCCCGGCGGCCGGCCGCTCACGAACCAGACCATCGGCAGGATCAGGATGGGCGTGGTGGATGACAGAGTGGTCACGATGCCCACCCCGCCATGGGCCAGCGCCGCCATCAAGAGCGACATGCCAAGAAAAATGCCGGTCAGCGCCGAATAGCCGATCCGCTTCAGCGCCTGATGGTCCGGGCGGGCCGCCGGCCGGGCAAAAGGCAGCGCCAGCAGGGCGACAAAGAACAGCGCCCCCAGACCGGACCGGATGGCCATGGCGGTAAACGGCTCAGCCCCCGCCAGCATGGCCGGCCGCGCCAGCAGGCTGCCCGCCGCCTGCCCCATCGCCGTGACAAGGCCCAGACCAAGCCCCAGCCACAGCCGGCGCCTGTCAGGGCCCGGCCCGTCTTCGGCCCGCGCGGCCAGCGCAACGACGATCCCCGCCAGGATCAGCACCACGCCCGCGCCCTGGGCCGGCGTTACCGTTTCGCCCCGCACCAGATAGCCCAGCGCCAGCGCGAAGGGCGCCGACAGGGTGAAGACCAGCGCGTTCAGCCGCGGCCCAAGGATCTGGATCGTGGCGATATAGGTGGTGGTGGCCAGCATGATCCCGAAGGCCGACGACCCCGCCAGATACAGGAACCCCGCCCCGTCGATGCTGCGCCAGCCGCCCAGCGCAACCGAGGCCGCCGCCGTCATGACAAAGGCCAGCCCCATCTGCCAGCGCGCCAGTTGCAGTGGCCCGGCCCGCCCGGTGACCGAGGCGATCTGCATCGCGGAAAGGGCAAAGCTGGCCGCCGCCGCCAGCGACAGCACGACGGCCAGCATGATGCTTACCCGGCGACCTTGGCGATGGCCGCGGCCAGAATCGGCACGGTCCGCGCGTTCAGCCCGGCGATGTTGATGCGGCTGTCACCCACCATGTAGATGCCGGCCTCTTCCCGCAGGCGGTTCACCTGATCTTCGCTCAGCCCCAGCCGGCTGAACATGCCGCGGTGGCGCGCGACAAAGTCGAACCGGTCCGAGTTGGTGGCCTTGCGCAGCTCATCCGCCAGCTGCTTGCGCAGCGACAGCATGTTCTGGCGCACTTCTTCCAGTTCGGCTTTCCAGTCGGCCGTCAGCGCCTGATCCTCAAGGATCATCGTCACCAGACGCGCACCATGGTCAGGCGGGAAGCTGTAGTTCTGGCGGTTGAGGAAGGCGAGATTGCCCTGCACCACCGCCTTGCGCCCCGCGTCGCCCAGCGCAATCAGGACGCCGGTGCGTTCACGGTAGATGCCGAAGTTCTTGGAACAGGAGGCGGCGATCAGCACCTCGGGGAAGCTGTCCGCGATCAGGCGGGTGGCGAAGGCGTCTTCCTCAAGCCCGTCGCCAAAGCCCTGATAGGCCAGATCGACCAGCGGCACGGCGCCACGGCCTTTCAGAACCTGAACGATCTGGCGCCACTGGTCGGCGGTGGGGTTGGCGCCCGTGGGGTTGTGGCAGCAGCCATGCAGCAGCACCACATCGCCCGGCGCCACGCGGCCAAGGTCTTCGGTCAGGCCGGCAAAATCAACCTCACCCGTCGCGGCGTCGAAATAGCGGTACTCGGCCATCTTCATGCCAAGGTAGCGGATGATCGAGGGGTGGTTCGGCCAGGTGGGGTTGGAAAGCCAGACCGTCGCCCCAGGGCTGGCCAGCCGGATCAGTTCCAGCGCCTGCCGGATCGCGCCGGTGCCGCCCGGCGTCGCCACCGAAGCGGCGCGGTCGGCATGCGTCCCGCCCAGGATCATCCCCACCATTGCCGCGTTGAAGGCGGGCTCACCGGCAAGGCCGGTGTAGGTCTTGGTCTTTTCGGTTTCCCACAGGGTCTTTTCCGCAGACTTGACCGCGCGCATCACCGGGGTCAGGCCGGTCGCGTCCTTGTAGACGCCGACGCCAAGGTCGATCTTGCCGTCACGCGGGTCGTCGCGGAACATGGCGATCAGTTGCAGAATCTTGTCCTGCGGCTGCGGTTTCAGGCTTTCAAGCATCTCTCATCCCTTTTCGACGGCAAGGTCGTCGTACATGCCCCATTCCGCCCAAGAGCCGTCATAAAGCGAATGGTTGCGGTGGCCGATGCGCTCCAGCGCCAGCGACAGGACCGCCGCCGTCACGCCCGACCCGCAAGAGGTGATGACCGGCTTCGACAGATCGACGCCCGCGGCCTGAAACACCGCGCGCAGTTCGGCAACCGGCTTCATCGTGCCGTCGCCGTTCAGCATGGTGGCGAAGGGCACGTTGCGCGCGCCCGGTATATGGCCCGAGCGCAGGCCGGGCCGGGGTTCGGCCACCTCGCCGCGGAACCGTGCGGCGGACCGGGCATCGACGATTTCGGCCTCGCCCAGCTTGGCGGCATGGGCGACCTGCGTCACATCTTTCACCAGATGGTGCTGCCGGCTGACGGTCATATGCCGGTCGCGCACCACGGGGGGCATGTCTTCGGTGTCGCGCCCCTCGGCCTTCCACTTGGGGAAGCCACCGTCCAGCACGGCGACATCGGTCTTGCCCATCAGGCGGAACAGCCACCAGACCCGCGCCGCCGAAAACAGGCCCGCACCGTCATAGACCACCACCTGATGCCCGTCGCCCACGCCCATCGCCCGCATCCGCGCGATGAACTTTTCGGGCGGCGGCGCCATATGCGGCAGGTTCGACCGCAGGTCGGAAATCTCGTCAATGTCGAAGAACCGAGCGCCCGGGATATGCGCTGCCTGATATTCGGCCTTCGCATCGCGGCCGGCGTCGGGCAGATACCAGCTGGCATCCAGCACCCGCAGATCGGGGTCTTTCAGGTGGGCCTGAAGCCAGTCGGTCGAGACAAGGGTTTTCGGATCGTCGGGAGCTTGGGCCATGGTCCTCTCCGGGCGGTTTCGCCCGAACCCCTAAACCCGCATCCGGCCTTAGACAAGGTGGCGCAGGCAGGCAGCGGCCCGCCTGCGCGGAATTCTCAGCGTTTGGCCATCAGGTTCTTCAGGATGCCGACGACGACCATCAGCACACCACCGCCCGCACCGCCCGACAGGACCGACTGCACGATGCCGGCAAGATCGGTGCCGCCCGCGGCCCCGCCCGTGCCCAGCGCGGCCAGAATCTGGCCGCCCAGCCCGCCGCCGACGATCCCGGCGATCGAGTTGCCCAGCGTGCCGAGGCTCTGGTTTTTCAGCAGCGCGCCGGCCGCGTTGCCGCCGATGGCGCCCGCGATCAGCTGAATGACAAGTTCCATGGTCTTCCCCTCTGTTCCGGCGCGTCTTGCGCCTTGGGGGATGGATGACAGATCGCCCCGTCAGAAATCAGGGGAAAAGCCGGGCTTTGGTCACCCTGCGGTGGCCTAGCCGCCCTGTTTCAGCAGCCGCGCCTTCTGGCGGTCCCAGTCGCGCTTGGCGCTGGTTTCGCGCTTGTCGGCCAGCTTCTTGCCCTTGGCGACGCCCAGCTTCAGCTTCACGATGCCACGGTCGTTGAAATACATTCGGATCGGCACGATGGTCATGCCTTCGCGCGCGGTGGCCGACCATAGCCGCGCCAGTTCGCGGCGCGAGACCAGAAGCTTGCGCTTGCGGCGTTCCTCATGGCCCCAGGTCTTGGCCTGCAGATAGGGCGCGATATAGCCGTTGATCAGCCACAACTCGCCATCTTCAACCGAGGCATAGCTTTCGCCGATGTTGGCGCCGCCCTGCCGCAGCGATTTCACCTCGGACCCCAGCAGCATGATGCCAGCCTCAAGATCGCTTTCGATGTGATAATCGAAACGCGCCCGCCGGTTTTCGGCGATCAGCTTGGAATTGGGGTCGGATTTCTGGACCATGATCCCTGCCAGATAGGCGACGGGCGCGCGCGAGTCCAGTGGCGGTCAGGTCTTGCGCGGCGTCCGCCCGCCGGCAAGCGCCAGAAGCCCGCAGCCCACGACCAGCGCGCTGCCCAGCAGCGTCAGGCCGTCGGGCCGCTCGCCAAAGACCAGAACGCCAAGGATCATGGCAAAGACCAGCCGGGTATAGCGAAAGGGGGTCACGGCCGAAACCGCGCCGGTGCGCATGGCGACCGTCAGCGCGCCATATCCGGCGATGCCAAAGACCGCCGCCCCGGCGATCAGCCCCGCCGTCCGCAGGTCGGGCAGGGCCGCCCCGCCGCTGACCGCCAGAATGATGGCCCCGGCGATACCCAGCATGGCAAAGCCCGCGACGCCCAGCTGCGCATTCGACAGCGCGGTGGGCGCGGCGCGGGTGGCAAGGTCGCGACCCGAAAAGCCCAGCATCCCCGCCACGGCCAGAAGCGACAGCATGCTGAACCCCTCGACCCCCGGGCGCAGAATGATCAGCACGCCGATGAACCCCACCACCACGGCGGCCCAGCGGGCGCGGCTGACCGGCTCGGCAAACAGCACTGCCGCGCCAAGCACCACGACAAGCGGAGAGGCCTGCAGGATCGCCGAAGTGGCCGTCAGCGGCGTCAGCGCGATGGCCAGCGCATAGAACAGCCGCCCCGCCACCTCGAAGCCCGAGCGCAGGGCCATCGTGCCCGACAGCGCCGCGCGCGGAACCGGCGGCTGGCCGGCGCGCAGCGCCATGGCGCCGAAGAACGCCACACCCGCCACGGCCATGCAAAGGATGACCTCGCCCACCGGCACAACCCGGGCTGCGGCCTTGATAAGGGCATCCTCGACGGCGAAACCCGCCATCGAAAGCACCATGAAGACGGCGCCGCGCAGATTGGGGGCCATGAGAACCGGATACCTTCCGCAAGCCGGACACCGCACAGGGGCGGCGCCCGGACCGCCTTCGCCTCAGATCAGGCCGGCGTGGGCCATGGCGGCGCGCAGCCGCTCTTTCGTGCCGTCGGTCAGGCCGACCAGCGGCAGCCGCACCTCGTCCGAGCAAAGACCCAATACGGACATCGCATATTTCGCGCCCACCAGACCCGGCTCGATGAAGATGGCTTCATGCAGCGGCATCAGCCGGTCCTGATACTCCAGCGCCTTGGCATAGTCTCCGCGCAGCGTGGCTTCCTGGAACTCGGCACAAAGCCGCGGCGCCACGTTGGCGGTAACCGAGATGCAGCCCACCCCGCCATGGGCGTTGAAGGCCAGCGCCGTGGCATCCTCGCCCGAAAGCTGGATGAAATCCTTGCCGCAGGTGATGCGTTGCTGCGAGGGGCGGGCCAAGTTAGCCGTGGCATCCTTGACGCCGACAATGCGCGGCAGCTTGGCCAGTTCGCCCATGGTGGCCGGCAGCATGTCCACCACCGAACGGGCGGGGATGTTGTAGATGATGATCGGCAGGTTCGCCGCATCATGGATCGCGGTGAAATGGGCGATCAGCCCGGCCTGCGTCGGCCGGTTGTAATAGGGTGTCACCACCAGCGCGCCATCGGCGCCGACGGCTTCGGCATGGCGGATCAGGCCGATCCCCTCGGCCGTCGAGTTCGACCCGGCGCCGGCGATCACCGGAATGCGGCCGGCAGCGGCCTTGACCACCGCCTCGATCACCGCGCCATGTTCGTCATGGGTCAGCGTCGGGCTTTCGCCCGTCGTGCCCACCGGGACCAGACCGTGGCTGCCCTGTTCGACATGCCAGTCCACCAGTTTCTTCAGCGTGTCGAAGTCCACTGCGCCGTTCTTGAACGGCGTGACCAGAGCGGGGAGGGATCCCTTGAACATGACACGCTTCTCCTTGGGGTGGGGCGACGACTCGCCAGTGAAAACGCGCCCTGATTAGCCGCGCAGTGCCCATTTGCCAAGCATGGGCATTCCGCCGCCGCAGGGCCCACGGCTCGCGCCCTTGTGGGTTGTGGCGGCGCGGGGGCTTTGGCAGGATCGCGCCATGAGCAGGACAATAACAATCATCAGGTCCGCCCTTCTGTGCCTTGGCCTTCTGGCCGCCCCCGCCGCCCTGACCTTGCCGGCTGCCGCCGATGAGGTGCAGTCGCTGCGCGAGGGGTTGCGCGCGGCCGGGGCAAAGGACTGGCCGGCCGCCCTGACCGCCGCACAGGGTGCGGGCGCCGTGGGCGGCGATATCATCCTTTGGCAATGGCTGCGCGCCGGTGAAGGCCGGCTGGGCGATTATGAAGGCTTTCTGGCCCGGCGCCCCGACTGGCCCGGCCTGCCCTTCCTGAAGGAAAAGGGTGAAGAGGCCGCCGCGCGCTCAACCGATCCGGCCCGCGTGATCGCCTATTTCGGCAAGGACAGGCCCCGCACCGGCGAAGGCGCCGTGGCGCTGGTGCGCGCGCTGATGGCCGCCGGCCGCCCGGCCGAGGCCGAACAGGCCGCCTTCGACGCCTGGGTGAAGCTTGAGTTCCGGCCCGAAGACGAAGCGGCCATGCTGGCGATGCAGGGGCCGGCGCTGTCGGTTGCGCATGAGGCGCGGCTGGACAACCTGCTGTGGGAAGGCGGCCGCGCCGATGAGGCCCGCCGCATCCTGCCCCTGTTGCCCGATGCCGCGCGCAAGCTGGCCGAGGCGCGGCTGGCGCTGGAACAGGACCGCGAGGGCGTGACGGCGCTGATCGAGGCGGTGCCGGCCAGCCTGCAGAGCGATCCGGGTCTGGCCTATGACCGCTTCACCTGGCGCATGCGGCGTGACCGCTATGCCGATGCCGCCGCGCTGATCCTGGAACGCTCCGACAGCGCCGCCCATCTGGGCCGGCCCGAAGCCTGGGCCGACCGCCGGGCGCTGCTGGCGCGGCGGATGATGCGCGATGGTGAGTTGCGCACCGCCTACCGCATTGCCGCCAACCACCACCTGAAACCCGGCAGCGCCTATGCCGATCTTGAGTTTCTGGCGGGTTTCATCGCGCTGCGGAAACTGGGCGACCCGGCGACGGCGCTGACCCATTTCGACCGGCTGAAAGGCGCCGTGGCAACGCCGATCAGCGTATCACGCGCCGAATACTGGCGCGGCCGCGCGCTGGAAGCAAAGGGCGACCCTGCGGCGGCAAAGGCGGCCTATCAGGCGGCCGCGCGGCATCAGACGGCCTATTACGGCATGCTCGCCGCCGAAAAGCTGGGACTGTCGCTCGATGCGGGCCTTGTTGCCGCCGGCAGCCCCGGCCCCGGCTGGCGCGAGGCGCGCTTTGCCGGGTCGTCGGTTCTGTCTGCCGCGCGGATGCTGGCCGAAGCCGGCGACCGCACGCTTTCAAAGCGGTTCTTCCTGCATCTGGCCGAAAGCCTGAACGATCAGGAACTGGGTCATCTGGCGGATCTCGCCCTGCGCATGGATGAACCGCATATCGCCCTTCTGGTCGCCAAGGCTGCGGCCGAGCGCGGGCTGATCCTGCCGCGCGCCTATTACCCGGTGCCGGCGATGGTCGATGGCGACCTGCCGGTCAGCCGGGCGCTGGCCCTGGCGATTGCCCGCCGGGAAAGCGAGTTTGATCCGGCCGCCGTCAGCCCCGCCGGCGCGCGCGGCCTGATGCAGGTCCTGCCCGAAACCGCCGGGCGCATGGCCAAGGGGCTGGGGCTGGACCATTCGACGGGCAAGCTGACCGCCGATCCGGGCTATAACGTCGCCGTCGGCACCGCCTATCTGCGACAGATGCTGGATGAGTTCGGCCCCTCGGTCGCGCTGATCGCGTCGGGCTACAACGCCGGCCCCGGGCGGCCGCGCAACTGGATCGGCCAGTTCGGCGATCCGCGCCAGCCGGGCGTCGATGTGGTGGACTGGGTCGAGACCATCCCCTTCGCCGAAACCCGGACCTATGTGATGCGGGTGGTCGAAGGCGTGGTGATCTACCGCCAGCGGCTGAAAGGCGCCGCCGGCCCGGTGCGGATTACCGCCGAACTGAAGGGTAACTGAGGGCGGCGGGGCGTCAGCCCCGCGCCCGCACCCTTTGCCGCCACAGCGTGAACAGCCCGGCCGCCACCACCAGAACCGCGCCTAGCGCCACGTTCTGACGCAACACCTCGTTGAACAACACGATTGCCAGCACCGAAGACCAGACCAGCTGCAGATAGGCAAAGGGCTGCACCGCGCTGGCCTCGGCCACGTCAAGCGACTTGATCAGCAGCCAGTGGCCCACCATCGCCGTGCAGCACAGCGCGGCCATCCACACCCAGTCGGCGCCCGACATCACCTGCCAGTGCCACAGCCCCAGAGGCGTGATCGCCACCGCGCCCACAACCCCCGTCCAGAAGAAGCTGACCGATGCCGCATCGGCCCGGGCGACATAGCGCGTCAAAAGCCCGTAAAGCGCGAACATCAGCGCCGCGCTGAGCGGCAGCAGCGCCCAGGGCGAAAACACCCCGACACCGGGCTGCAGGATGATCAGCACGCCGACAAAGCCGATGCCCACGGCGGCCCAGCGCCGCCAGCCCACCTTCTCGCCCAACACCGGGCCGGAAAGGGCGGCCACCAGCAGCGGGTATGAGGTAAAGACGGCATGGGTTTCGATCAGCCCCAGCTTGACGAAAGCCACCACCATCACGCAGACCTCAGCGACCAGCAGCAGCCCCCGCAGCACCTGAAGCAGTGGAAACCGGGTATGAACCGCGGCCCGCAGCCCGCCCGGCGCGCGCGCCGCCAGAACCGTCACGAAGACCGCAAAAGCCCAGTAGCGGATCATCACCACCATGGTGACGTCATAGGCCTCGGCCAGATGGCGCGACAGCACGTCCTGGACCGAAAAGACGATCGTTGCCGCCACCATCAGGATGACGCCCAGCCGGGTGTTCTGTTCAGCCATGGGCCGGCTTCCTTTCCCGCATCAGCGCAAAAAGCCCCGCCCCGACCACGACCGCCGTGCCAAGGACCACCTCGGGCGCCAGCCGTTCGCCATAAATGACGATCCCGATGACCGAGACGAAGACGATCTGAAGATAGGCAAAGGGCTGCACCGCGCTGGCCTCGGCCGCCTCATAGGTCTTCAACATCAGCCAGTTCGAGATCACCGAGACGGCGGCGTAAAGCAGCACGAACAGCCAGTCCAGCGGCCGGATCGGCTCCCAGTTGGGCAGGCCGATGGCGGTGATCAGCACGGCGCCCAGCACGGCGGGCCAGAAGAACACCGGAAAGTTCGGCTCATCCCGCGCGGTCAGCCGGGTCAAGACGGTGTAGACGGCGAAAAGCAGGGCCGAGGCCAAGGGCAACAGCGCGGGCCAGCTGAATACGCCGGCGCCGGGCCGCAGGATGATCAGCACCCCCAGCATCCCCGCCCCCACCGCGACCAGCCGTCCCAGGCTGATCCGCTCGCCCAGCATCGGGCCGGACAAGGCCACGACCAGCAGCGGGCAGACCGCAAAGACCGCATGGCTTTCAATCAGCCCGATCAGCGTGTAGCCCCAGACGATGACGGCGATTTCCCCCACCAGCAGCACCGCGCGCAGCGCATGCAGCGGCAGGCGGCGGGTGGCAACGGCGGCGCGCAGCCCCTCGGGCCGGCGCAGGGCCAGCGCCATCACGAAGGCTGCGAAAACCCAGTAGCGCAGCATCACGATCATCGGCGTGTTGTAGGTTTCCGCCAGGTGGCGCGAAAAGCCGTCCTGACAGGCAAAGGCAAAGACCGTGGCGATCATCAGGGCGATGCCCCGGCGGTTCGACCCGCTCATGCCAGCCACCCCGCCGTCATGTGCCGCTTGCGGCCATGGCCCGGCCGGCGTTCGACCGCAAAACCGGCGGCACTCAGCGCACGGCGGACATGGCCCGCCGCGGTATAGGTGGCGAAGGTGCCGCCCGGGGCGGTGTGGCACGCGACCTCGGCCATCAGATCGTCACCCCAAAGCTCGGGGTTCTTGGCCGGGGAAAATCCGTCCAGAAACCACGCATCCGCCCGGCCCGGCCAGCCGGCCAGCATCTGCCGCGCATCGCCGACAATGACCTCTGCCGCGATGCCGGGCAGGGTCAGCCGCCGCGCCCCGGTCTGCCACTGATCCAGCAGGGGCCCCGCCACGGCCCGCGCCTCGGGGAAATGGTCCAGCGCACGGGCCATCTCATCGGCGGTCAGGGGATAGGCCTCAAAACTGGTGTAATGCACCGTGATCCCCGGCGGCATTGCCAGAAGCAGCGCCAGCAGGTTCAGCCCCGTGCCAAAGCCCAGTTCGGCGATGTGAAACCCGTCGCGCAGGCGCCCGGGCAGGCCGTTGCCGACCAGAAAGACATGCCGCGTCTCGGCCAGACCGTCGTTCAGCGAGAAATACGGATCGTCAAAGCGGCGCGATACCGGAATGACGCCTTCGCGCCAGTCGAGGCCCCCGCCCTGTTCGCCGCCCGTCATTTCGCCTATCCCTGTCCGCGCGGCGGACCATGGGCAAGGCGGCGGGGAATGGCAAGGGTTGATCTGACGGTGCGGGGCGGCGGGGTTTTCGGCCTGACGATCGCCTTCGAAGCCGCAAGGCGCGGCGCCCGCGTCCGCCTCATCGAAGCGCTCCGGCTCGGCGCCGGCGCCTCGGGCGGACTGGTGGGCGCGCTGTCGCCGCATGTGCCGGAAAACTGGAACCCCAAGAAGCAGTTCCAGCTGGAAAGCCTGCTGATGGCGGGGGATTTCTGGGCGGCGGTCAGCGCGGCATCTGGCCTGCCCACGGGTTTCGCCCGGGTGGGGCGCCTGCAACCCCTTGCCGATGCCCGGGCGGTTGACCTTTCCCACCAGCGCGCCGGGGGGGCGGCGCAGTTGTGGCAGGGCCGCGCCGTCTGGCAGGTGGTGGCAGCCACGGGCACCGCCTGGGAACCCGCCAGCCCCACCGGCCTTCTGGTGCATGACACGCTGTCGGCCCGGCTGCATCCGCGCATGGCCGGCGCCGCGCTGACCGCCGCCATCCGGGCGCTGGGGGGTGAGGTGATCACGGGCGACGCGCCCGACGAAGGCGCGGTTGTCTGGGCGACCGGGGCGGCCGGGCTGGCGGCGCTGTCGCAATCCCTTGGCCGCAAGGCGGGCGACGGGGTAAAAGGTCAGGCCGCGCTGCTGCGCCATGACGCGCGCGATGCCCCGCAGCTTTACATCGGCAGCCAGCACATCGTGCCCCATGCCGACGGCACCGTTGCCATCGGATCGACCAGCGAGACCACATGGACCGACCCCGAGACCACCGACAGCCAGCTTGACGACCTGATCGGCAAGGCCCGCGCCGCCCTGCCCTGCCTGCGTGATGCCCCGGTGCTGGAACGCTGGGCCGGCATCCGGCCCCGGGCGGCGTCAAAGGCACCGCTGCTGGATGCCTGGCCGGGCCGGCCGGGGCATTTCATTGCCAACGGCGGCTTCAAGACCGGCTTCGGCATGGCGCCAAAGGTGGCGCAGGTGATGGCCGATCTGGTGCTGGAGGGGCGGGACGGCATTCCGGCAGGGTTCCGGCTCTGACCCTTTCATCTGTCCCCAAATATCCTCTGGGGGTCCGGGGGGCGAAGCGCCCCCGGCTTGCGCCGTATCAGCCCTCGCGGTCGCGGCCCCAGTCGGCGCCCTGCATCTCACGCAACCGGCTGGCGGTGCGTTCGAATTCGAAACTGCCCTCGCCTTCGATGTAAAGCCGCTCCGGTTCATCCGCGGCCGAGCAGATCAGCCGCACCTTCGCCTCATAAAGCGCGTCGATCAGGGTGACGAAGCGCTTTGCCTCATTGAAGTTTGAGGATGAGAGCTGCGGGATTTCCTCAAGGATCAGCACCCGCACCGCCTGCGCGATGGCCAGAAAGTCGGCCGGACCCAGAGGTTTGGCGCACAAGTCCCAGAAACTGGCGCGGCCGGTGCCATTGGCAAAGCGCGGCAGTTCCACCTCGCGCCCATTGACCGGCAGGCGCAACGGCTCGCCCTGCGCGCCGCCGGTCAGGTCGGACCAGATTTCCTGAATCCTGCCGCGCGCGCTGCCGGCGGGGTGGAAATAGACCTGCGCGCCCTGCAGCCGGTGCTGGCGGTAATCGGTCGGGCTTTCCAGTTCCGTCACCAGCATCCGGTCGCGCAGCATGTCGATGAAGGGCAGGAACAGCGCCCGGTTCAGCCCGTTCTTGTAAAGCTCTTCCGGTGGGCGGTTCGAGGTGGTGACGATCACCACCCCCGCCGCCATCAGCTTGTCGAACAGCCGCCCGACGATCATCGCATCGGTGATGTCGGTGATCTGCATTTCGTCAAAGGCCAGCAGCCGCACCTCGCGCCCGACCTTGTCGGCGACCGGGGCCAGCGCGTCCTCGACCCCGGTCTTGCGGGCCTCGTGCATGCCGCGGTGGATTTCCTGCATGAAGGCATGGAAATGCACGCGGCGCTTCTGGGTGATGGCGGTCGCCTCGCAGAAGAGGTCCATCAGCATCGATTTGCCGCGCCCGACGCCGCCCCACAGATACAGCCCCTTCGGCGGGGTGACCGGGCGGGCGAACAGCCCGGCAAACAGGCCGACCCGGCGGTTCGCATTGGCCTCAAGCCAGACGCGCAGGTCTTCCAGCACGGGCAGCACGGCGTGCTGGGCCGGATCGGCCCGGAAGGCGCCCGCTGCCACGCGGGATTCATAGATCTCGGTCAGCGTCATTCGCATGCCATCGCATACCGCAATTCCTGCCCCGGGTGAAGCAGCCCATGTTGCTGCAAATCCGCGATATGGTCGCAATACCCCCCGGGGCACACTTTGGAATTGCATGTGCAGCAGGGCTTTCATAGCTTGCAACCAATTGTATTCAACCTGCCACACGACAGGGGCCATTATCATGACTGCATCGATCCTTCCGACGACCGGGCTGCGCCAGGTCGGTATCCGTCAGCGCAGCCTGCGCCGGCATTGCCGCCTGGGGCGTGCGACAGAACTGGTTTTCGTTCTGGCAACCGGCCTGACGCTGACAATCTCTGCCGGGGCGACGCAGGCACAGACCTGGGATGGCGACACCGACGGCGATTTCATCACCGATACCAACTGGGATACCGATGTGGCCCCTGTGGCGGGCGGCGCGGTGGTGCTGGACACGGCGGCAGGCAACCAGCCGACGCTGGCCGCAGGTGACGCGACGACGGTCGATACCGTTGCGGTCAGCGCCGGCACGCTGACCATCGCCGGCACCCTGACCGCGACTTCGGGCGTTGCCACCACCGGCGGCACGCTTGATATCGTTTCGGGCGGCGAAATCGCCGGCAACGTCAGCATCGGCGGCCTTGGCGGTTCGAACGCCGGGGCGATTTCGGGCGATCTCGAAGTCACGGCCGGCACCTTTGGCAGTACCGGAACCGTCAGCGGATCGACGACCGTTTCGGGCGGCACGCTGAACGTCACCGGGGCGGGCACGCTGGCCTCGACCGTGATCGGCGTCTCGGGCGGTACGCTTTCGACTGATAGCGGCGCGCTGGCGGCCGGCGCGGCGGTCACGGTTTCGGGCACCGGAACCCTGGATATCGGCGGCGCGGAAACCATCACCTCGGTCAGCCAGACCGGCGGCACCATCGAAGGCGCCGGCACGGTGACCGTGACGGGCACCTTCGGGCAGAGCGGCGGCGACATGGCCGGCACCCTGAACGCGGCCGGCGCCAAGACGCTGGATGGCGGCACCATCTCGGGCGCGCTGGGCGGCGCGGGCACAACGACAGTGCAGACCGGCACGACGACGCTGACCGGAACGATCGGGGGCGGCACTGTCACGGTCAGCTCGGGCACGCTTGCGGTGGATGGCGGGAATGTCCTCCCGATCCTCAACGTCGAGGGCGGCACACTGCTTGGCACGTCGGACACCACGCTCACGAGCAGCCAGATCGGCAGCGTTTCCAACACGACCAACACCTTCGCTGCGGCCGACGGGACCACGCTGACCCTTTCGACCAATTTCTTCCGCTTCGACGTGGATTCGACCACGGTCATCGGCTCGGCGACCGAGACGGGCACGGTCATCATCAATCCGGTCACCGGCATGGCAATCGGAAACAACGGGGACGTGAGGATTGCGGGCGGCACGCTGAAATTTGCAACCCCGGGCACAATCATCAGCAACAGTATCCTGACCAATGGCAACGGGGTCTTGATCGACCGGGACATCACCGTCGATTCCGGTGCGACGATTGATGTCACGGGCCACAGCGTCGCCATTTCGAACCTGGGCGGCGCCGGAACCGTGACGAACAGCGTGGCGACCGATGTGACGCTGACGCTGGAAAGCAACAGCGACAGCACTTTCTCGGGCGTGATCGAGGATGGAGCGGCCGTCACCTCGGTGACCAAGACGCTGGGCAGCACCCTGACGCTGTCGGGCACCAATACCTATACCGGAACCACGACGGTTTCGGGCGGCACGCTGGCCCTGTCGGGCGGGTCGGCCATTGCCGACAGCGGCGCGGTCGTGGTGAATTCGGGCGCGACGCTGGATGTGAACACGGCCGAAACCATCGGTAGCCTTGCGGGTGCGGGCAACGTGACGCTGGACGCCACGCTGACCACCGGCGGCGACAACACGTCGACCACCTATTCGGGCGTGGCCTCGGGCAACGGCGGGCTGATCAAGGTGGGCACCGGCACCATGACGCTGGCGGGTGCCAACACCTACACCGGAACCACCACGGTTTCGGGGGGCACTCTGGAAATCTCCAGCACCGGCAGCATCGCCGGCAATGTCTCGGTCGGTTCGGGCACGCTGCGCATCGGCCATTCTGACGCGATCGGCGGCACCATCACCACCACCGGGTCGGTGATCAGCTATGCCAACGGCGTTAACGAAGCTTCGGCGGTTGTCGTCGCCTCGAACACCACGCAGCTTTCGGTCGATACCGGCGACAGCGCCACCCAGTCGGGCGTGATCAGCCAGACCGGCGGCGCCCGCCCGATTGAAAAGATCGGCGGCGGCACGCTGGAACTGGCGGCGGCCAATACCTACACCGGCACGACCACCGTGACCGGCGGCGTGCTGAACGTGACGGGCTCCATCGCCTCGACCGTGGTGAATGTGGGCACCGGCGCCGGCCTGCAGGTAGACGGGGCATCGCTGCTGAACTCGGCCGCGGTCACGCTGTCGGGCACCGGCAACCTGACGCTGACGGGGTCGGAAACCATCGGCTCGCTGGCCTCGGCCTCGGCCACTTCGACGGTGACGCTGGGGGCGAATACCCTGACCACCGGCGATGCCGGCAACGATACCTTCGCCGGCGTCATCAGCGGCACCGGCGGCCTGACCAAGCAGGGCGCCGGCACCTTTACCCTGACGAATGCCAACACCTATGGCGGCACGACGACCGTCAGCAACGGCACGCTTGCGCTGTCGGGTTCGGGCGCAGTGGCCTCGACCACGGTCAGCATCGGCGGGGCCGGCACGCTGACCGACGACGGCGACGCACTGGCCGATACGGCCGCGGTGACCAACGCCGGCACCTTCACCCTGACCGGCAACGACCGGATCGGCAGCCTGAACAACACCGGCGGCGTGACCAACCTGAACAACAACTCGGTGCTGACCCTGTCGAACGGCACCTCGACGCTGGGCGGCACGATCACCGGCAACGGCGGGCTGACCATCGTCAGCAGCACCGCGAATGCGGGCGTCGCGCTGACCTATACCGGCCAGACCACCGTGAACAACGGCGGCACGCTGAACCTTGCGGGCAACGGTGCCATCGCCTCGACCGTGGTGGATATCAACACCGGCGGCACGCTGACCAATGACGGCAACGGTCTGGTTGATACGGCGGCCGTGTCGAACAGCGGCACCTTCACGCTGACCGGCAACGACACCATCGGCAACCTCGACAACACCGGCGGCGTCACCAACCTGAACAACAACGCGGTGCTGACGCTGTCGACCGGCACCTCGACCCTGGGCGGCAGCATCACCGGCAACGGCGGTCTGACGATCACCGGCGGCACGGCGAATGCCGGCGTGGCCCATACCTACACCGGCCCGACCAATGTGTCGGGCGGCGCGCTGAACCTGCAGGGCAACGGCGCCATCGCCTCGACCGCGGTGAACGTGACCGGCAACGGCTCGCTGACCACGGACGGCGGCGGTCTGGCGGCCGGCGCCACGGTGCTGGTGGACGACACCGGCGTTCTGGCGGTCAACGGGGCCGAGACCATCACCACGCTGACCCAGCAGGGCGGCTTCGTGAACGGGACCGGCACGCTGAACACCACCGCCTTCGACCAGAGCGGCGGCGGCGTGGTCAGCGGCACGGTCACGGTGAACACCGCGACCTTCACGCAGAACAACGGCACGATCTCGGCCGGAACCACGGTCAACCAGACCACCAGCGCGACGCTGTCGGGCGGCTCGATCGTGGGCGTGCTGGGTGGCAACGGCGCGGTGACGGTGCAGACCGGCACCACCACCCTGACCGGCTCGATCACCTCGACCAATGTCACCGTGGCCTCGGGCGAGCTGAGCATCGACGGCGGAGCGGGCCTTGCGGCCAATGCCGACCTGACGGTGAACGGCGGTCTGGTGGATGTGAACATCGCCGAGACCATCGCCACGCTGAACGGCACGGGCGGTTCGGTGGACATCGGCAGCGGCAACAGCCTGACGGTGGGCGAAGCCACCGGCGACACCGCGACCTATGCCGGCAACGTCTCGGGCGCGGGCGATCTGAACAAGACCGGCACCAACACCCAGGTTCTGAGCGGCACCAACGCCCTGACCGGCGATGTCAACGTGACCGGCGGCACGCTGCGCGTGACCGGCACGATTGCCTCGCTCGATCTGGAAACCGCGGCAGGCGGCACGCTGGAAACCGACGGCGGCGCGCTCGAGGACGAAGCCATCGTCACCAACGCCGGCACCTTCCGCATCACTGCCGGAACCGAGACCATCTCGGCCGTCAACGGCGCCGGCGGGATTGAGCTGAACACCGGGTCGCTGACGCTGGCGGGCGCCACCTCGACCATTTCGGGCGTGGTGTCGGGCACCGGCACGCTGACCATCAACGACGCGGCCGACGGCGATGCCAGCGATGGCACCACCGCCGTCCTCAGCGCCGACAGCTCGGGCTTTGCGGGCACGACCGAAGTGACCGACGGCACGCTGCGCGTGACCTCGACCGGCGAACTGGGCGGGGCAGTCAACGTCGCCACCGAAGGGCTTGTCGAACTTCAGGGCGGCACGCTGAACGGCAACCTGACCAACACCGGCGGCGAGGTTGAGGCCGAAGGCACCATCGAAGGCAACGTCACCAACAACAATGTCGGTGCGGGCGGCGGCAACGATGAAGGCATGTTCACCCTGACGGGTAATCTGGCCTTCACCGGCACCCAAAGCTTCACCAACGCCGGCACGGTGGATATCACGTCCGGCGCGATGACGGGTCTTCTCAGCTACACCAACCAGAACGGCGGCCTGACGACCATTGCCGACCAGCTGCAGGCGACCACCGTCACCAACGATGCCGGCGGCACAATCGACCTGACGGGCGAGATTGACGGTTCGCTGACGAACAACGGCACGTTGCAGGTGACCGGTTCGGCGGCGAACATCACCGGCGATCTGAACAACGGCGGTACTGTCGATCTGGGCAACAACGCCTATGGCGACATCCTGAACATCGGCGGCGGGGCCACCGGCGCAGGCACCTATGTGCTTGACCTGAACCTGTCGAACGGCGCTACCGACCAGATCCTTGCGACCAATGCGGACGCTACGACGATCAACCTGCAGCTGGACGTTGACGGCTACGGCTTTACGGGCTTGCCGGTGCTGCTGTTCAATGGTGCGCAGGCCGGGGCAGCGGTCAGCGACGGCGGCACGCTGGCCAGCATCGGCGGCGCCATCAACTATGGCCTGCAGCAGGACGGCAGCGGCGTCTACCTGATCTCGGCGCTGGATGCCGGCATCGGTGGCGTGGCGGCCAGCGCTGCGCTGACCCAGTCGCTGATCGGCACGATCGTCAACCGTCCGACCAGCCCCTTCGTCTCGGGTCTGGCGGCCGAGGAAACCTGTTCGCACGGCGGCTACTTCCGCGCCACGGGCGGTCAGGCCAGCGTTGCAGGATCGTCCGAGGCATACGGCATCACCACCCCCACGACACTGGAATCGACCTTCTGGGGCGTGCAGGGCGGTTATGACTTCGGCTGCTTCGACGGCCGGTTCTTCAATGGCTGGGATGGCGCCTTCGGCGTGATGGCGGGCTACAACGCCGGCAGCACCGATCAGCTGCTGTTCTCGGACCTCAGCAACCCGACGGTGACCACAGGGATGTTGGGCACCGAGTTCACGCAGAACTACATCGGCCTCTATCTGGCCGGCGGCAAGGACCGCATCTCGGCCGACCTGCAGCTGCGCTATGACGACACCAGCTTTGACCTCAGCGAAACCACGCTGTCGGGCGGGCCGGTGGGTCTGGACGGCGCAAGCTACTCGACCAAGTCCACCACGCTGGGCACGCGCCTGAACTACCGGATGGACGTGAACGAGGCCAAGGGCATCAACTTTGTCCCGACGGTCGGCTTCAACGTGACGCATGTGAAGGGCGACACGATCACGCTAACCGGCGGCGAAACCCTGCTGCTGGAAGACTACACCTCGTTCGTGGGCTTCGTCGGCGGCGCGCTGACCCAGACCAAGATCGCCGAAGACGGCACCTCGGCGCTGACCACCTTCGTCTCGGGCAACTACTATCAGGACTTCAGCGGCGACCGCACGGCGCAGTTCGATCTTGATGGTGCTGGGCCGACACCCGCCGATCCGGTGACCGTTGCCTCGATCGGCGGCTTTGGTGAGCTGTCGCTGGGTGTGAACTATGTCCAGATCCTCGACAACGGCCCTGCCGGCGCCAAGCAGCTGAACGCTTCGGTCCGCGCGGATGCCCGCTTTGGCGAGAATGTCAGCGACGCCTACTCGATCACCGCGCAGGTCCGCCTGTCGTTCTGATCGCTTCGCATCGTCAGAAACCCCGGCAGGTCCGCCCTGCCGGGGTTTGTCATGCAGGTGCGCAAAACCAGACTTGATCCGCCGCCTGCAAGGACGCAGGATGCCCCCGGGGCCTTGTGGGTCACGGTTTTCATAAGTGGTTGATTTCGTGATTGCAGGCCACTTCGGCCGACAGGGAAGATTGAGGGCAGGATGTCTTGGTTCAGCAAGGTCGCGTGGAAGGAAGGGCTGTTCCTGCAGCCTCACCACCTTCAGCAGAATGACCGCTACGTCGAGAAGCTCGTCGAAGCGCGGACGCGCCATGTCTCGCCCTATCCCTGGGGCATCGAGGAAATGCGCCTGAACCGCGACCGCCTGCAGCAGGGCCGCGTGGAACTGGCGCTGGCGGCGGGCATCTTTCCCGATGGCACGCCCTTTGATGCGCCGGCGGTCAGCCCGCTGCCACGGGCGATCGAGGTTCCCGAAGGGTCAGACGGCCTGTTCGTCTGGCTGACCCTGCCCGATCTGGTGATGAACAGCCGCGAGATCGCCATGGACGCCGAGGCGGATGCGGCCACGCGCTTTGTGCTGGGCGCCGAAACCGTGGCGGATTCGGCCAGCGCCATGCGGATCGAACAGCAGATCGAAATCGCCAACCCCCGGCTGGAGCTTGACATCCGTTCAACCCCCAAGCCCGGCTACCAGTGCCTGAAGGTCGGCCGCATCATCGAAGTGCGCGACAATGTCGTGATCATGGATGATGCCTTCCCCCCGCCCCTGCTGACCATCACCGGCCATTCGGTGGCGCTGGGTTGGCTGGACCGGGTGATCGGCTGGGTCGAAACCAAGCTGGAAAGCCTTGCGCGCTATGCAGCCGATCCCAGCGCAGCCGGTGGGTTGCAGGCGACCGACTATTTCATGCTTCTGGCCCTGAACCGGGAAATCAACGTGCTGCGCCACCTGCGCGCCAGCCGCTATGTCCATCCCGAACGGCTGTTCGAAGAGCTTCTGCGCTTTTCGGGTGAGTTGTGGACCTTTGACCACGACAAGCGGCAGGCCCCGGCCTATGCCCCCTATGACCACGCCGACCTGAAGGGCAGCGTCGAACCGGTGGTGCGCGACATCCAGCGCCTTCTGTCGCGCGATGTCGGCCGGGCCACCCGGCTGGAACTGGTGCAGGTGCGGCAGAATTCCTATCTGGCGCAGGTGCCCGACCGGAACCTGTTCCGCGATGCAACCTTCGTCATCGAGGTGGAGTCGAGCCGCAGCCTGACGGTCGTCGCGCAGCAGTTCCCGCTTCTGTGCAAGGTCGGTCCGAACACCCGCATGGCCGAGATCGTCAACAACAACCTGCCGGGGATCGAGCTGATCCACGCGCCCACCCCGCCGCGCCAGATCCGGGCGGTGTCGCGCAATGTTTACTTCATCATCGAGAAGAACTCGCCACTGTGGAGAGAGTTCTCGACGGCCCCCGCCATCGGCATGCACTTCGCCGGCGACTGGCCGGACCTGAAACTGGAACTCTGGGCGATCGTGGAGACGCGCGCATGAGGGCTGGGCGATGAGCAGCGACAAGGACAAGACCGTTATCGGCGGCGCGCTTCCGGGCGGTGTCGCGCCCATGCCCAGCGGCGGCAAGCGCCAGGCCACGCCCAACCAATCGACCGTCATCGGCGGCCCGTTGCCCGGCGGCGGCTTTGGCGCCCCGCAGCAGCCGGGCGGATTTGGCGGCGGTCAGGGCGGCGGCTTCGGCGGGCAGCCGGGGGGCTTCGGCGGGCAACCCGGCGGCTTTGGCGCCCCTTCGGGCGGCGGCGGGTCCGATGATCCCTGGGGCAGCGGCGGTGGTGGCGGGTTCGGCACGCCGGCACCCTCGCCCCAGCAGGGCGGCGGTTACGGCGGCGGCTATGCGCCGGGCGTCGGTCAGGGCCAGCCAGGCTTTGGCGCGGGCGGCACGGCCTTTGGTCAGCCCAACCAGAACCAGCGCACGGTGATCGGCGGGCCCTTTGCCCCGCAAGACAGCTTTTTCCCCGATGTCTCGACCGCGCAGCCCACGAATTACAACCATCAGGGCCCCAAGATCGACCTGCGCGTTGCACTGTCGGCCAAGGGTCTGGGCGCCGGCGGGCCGAAAAGCCCGATGCTGGCCGCCGCCGCCAATCTGATGATCCTGTTCGGCCGCCTGCGCACCCAGATGGTCGATATGGACGCCCGTCCGCTGATGGAGCATGTGACGCGCGAGATCGAGGTGTTTGAGAAGAACTGTCTCGACGCCGGCATCGACAACCACGAAACGCAGGTCGCCAAGTATCTGCTGTGTTCGACAGCCGACGACATCGTGCAGAACATCCCGGGCAATGACCGGCATGTCTGGATTCAATATTCGATGACGGTGCGGTTCTTCAACCGCCGCACCTCGGGCGTGGGCTTCTTTCAGGAAGTCGAGAAGGCGCTTCAGGCCCCGGCCCAGCGCTTCCAGCTTCTGGAACTGGCGATGACCTGCCTGTCGCTCGGCTTTGAAGGCCAGTATCGCACGGCGCCGAACGGCGCGGTGGAACTGTCGCGTATCCGCGGCATGATCTATGACAGCCTGCGGCGCGTGCAGCCGCGGCCGGATGACGATGTCTCGCCGCGCTGGCAGCCGGTGGACATGGGCCGCCGCCGCCGCTTCGGCGGCACGCCGCTGTGGGTGACGGGTTCGGTTCTGGGCCTGGCGCTGATGGGGGCCTATTTCGGCCTGTCCACCCTGATCTCGAACGAAGGCAACATCGTTTCGCAGCGGCTGTTGTCGATGCACCCCACCTCCGAGGTGGCGCTGGTGCGCCCCGCCGCCGTCGCCTTTGAGCCGCTGGTGGTGGACAACGAGGAATTCATCGACAAGGGCCAGCTTGACCGGCTGCGCGGCGGCCTGTCTTCCGACATCGAAAACGGCAATGTCGAAGTGGACATGAAGGGCGACTTCATCTTTGTCCGGGTGTCGAACGCCCTGCTGTTCGCCACCGGCAAGGCCGATACCAAGCCCGAATTCGCCGAACTTGCCGCCCGCATCTCGACCGCGCTGAACGCCGAGCCGGGTCCGGTCTTTGTCTTCGGCTATACCGACAACGTCCCGATGAGCGGGCGCGGGCGCTTCAAGAACAACCACGACCTGTCGCTGGCGCGCGCCGAAGCGGTGAAGAAGGTTCTGGCCGAGACGATGACCGACAAGGAACGCTTTGTCGTCGAAGGCAAGGGCGAGGCCGACCCGATCGGCGACAATGCGACCGACGACGGCAAGGCGCTGAACCGTCGCGTCGAGATCATGATCAAGCGGCAGGAAACGCTGGGCGCCGATTTCACGGTGCCCGCCACCCCCGCCGAGCCGGCCGCCGAAGAAGCGGCCCCCGCAGAACAGGCCGATTGAGGACCAGAACGCATCATGGGTTGGGTAAAGCTTCTTCTGGTGGTCCTGGGCTTTCTGGCCTTTTCGGCGGTGGTGTTCTTTGCCGGGCCGCTGATCGGCTTTGGGGAGTCGCGGCCCTTCGATCCGCTGTGGGTGCGGCTGACGATTATCGGCGTTCTGGCGCTGATCCTGCTGATCTGGGCGCTGATCATCCTTCTGCGCCGCCGCAAGGGGCAGGCCGCGCTGGAAAAGGCGCTGGTTGCCGACGTGCCGCCGACCGGCGATGGCCGCGAGCTTGCCGAACGGATGCAGGGCGCGCTATCGACGCTGAAGAAATCGGGCGGCAAGCACTACCTTTACGACCTGCCCTGGTATGTGATCATCGGCCCGCCGGGTTCGGGCAAGACGACGGCGCTTCTGAACTCGGAAATCAAGTTCCCGCTGGCTGCGACCGAACAGGGCGGGCTGAAGGGCTTTGGCGGCACCCGCTATTGCGACTGGTGGTTTGCCGAGGATGCGGTGCTGATCGACACCGCCGGCCGCTACACCACGCAGGACAGCGACGAAGGCAATGACAAGGCCAGCTGGTCCTCTTTCCTGTCGCTTCTGAAGAAGAACCGGCCGAAACAGCCGATCAACGGCGTGATCCTGGCCTTCTCGGTCTCCGACCTGATGCGCGCAGATGCCGAGACGATTACCAAGCACGCCGAAACCGTCCGCGCCCGTCTGGCGGAAATTCATGAGGCGCTGAAGGTCGATTTCCCGGTCTATGTGATGTTCACCAAGGCCGACCTGATCGCGGGGTTCCGCGAATATTTCGCCAGTTTCTCGGCCAGCCGGCGCAAGAAGGTCTGGGGCGCCACCTTCCAGACCCAGAACCGCAAGGACCAGACCTGGGACCGCGTTCCGGCGGAATACGACGCCCTGGTCTCGCGCCTGTCGGAAGAGGTCATCGACCGGATGTCGGAAGAACCCGACGGGGTGAACCGCATCGCCATCTTCGGCCTGCCCGGGCAGCTGGCCGAGATGAAGGACGAAATCTCAAGCTTCCTGCGTCAGGTGTTCGAGCCGACGCGCTACAAGTCCAGCGCCATCCTGCGCGGCTTCTATTTCTCCAGCGGCACGCAGGAAGGCACGCCGATCGACCAGGTTCTGGGCGCGATGAACCGCAGCTTCGGCGGTCAGGACGTATCGGGCCTGATGTCGGGCAAGGGCAAAAGCTTTTTCCTGCACGACCTTCTGGAAAAGGTCATCTTCGCCGAACAGGGCTGGGTCAGCTATGACCGCAAGGCAGTCCGCCGGTCTTCGGTGATCCGCATGGTGGTGACGACGGCGATGCTTCTGGTCTCGGTCGGCGTTCTGGGGGCCTGGGGCTACAGCTATTATAACAACCGGCAGCTTGTCTCCTCGGTCGAGGCGGCGCTGGCCGATTACGAACTGGCGGCGACGACAGACCTGCAGGCGCCCGAGGTGTCGGACACCGACCTTCTGCGCGTGGCCAACCACCTGCAGATCCTGCGCACCATGCCCGCCGGCTTTGAAAGCGCCGAGATCGACGATTCCGGCTGGACCCGCGGCTTTGGCCTGTCGCAGCAGGGGGCGCTGCGTCAGTCGGCACGCGATGCCTATGCGCAGGGGCTGGAACGTCTGCTGCGTCCGCGTCTGGTTCTGCGCGTCGAGGAACAGCTTCAGGCGCTGATCGCGGGGAACGAACAGCTTGCGATCTATGAAACGCTGAAGGTTTACAAGGCTTTGGGCGGCGCCGCGCCGGTGCCGCAAGATGAATTTGTCCGCAACTGGTTTGAACAGGACTGGCGGCTGGTCACCTATCCGGGGATCAACAACGAATCTGCCCGGACCATGCTGATGAACCATCTTGTCGCCATGCTGGAACTGGACGACAGCACGACCCCCGCCGTCACCCTGAACGCCGATCTGGTCAGCAAGGCCGAGGTGATCCTGGGCCGGATGAGCGTGGAAGAGCAGGCCTATTCGCTGATCAAGGCCAGCGCGCCCTATGCCGGCATCCCCGATTTCAACCTGGTGGAACGCGCGGGCGCCGATGCCCGTCTGGTCTTTGAAACCGTGGATGGCAGCGACCTTTCGGTGCTGGGGGTTCCGGCGCTTTTCACCTATCAGGGCTTCAACGACTTCTTTCTTGATCAGCTGGCCCTTGTTGCCCAGAAGATCGAGACCGAGCAATGGGTGATGGGCAAGCAGGCCGAAGAGGCCGACATCAACGAACAGCTTGCCCGGCTGGGCCCGACGCTGCTGCGCCGCTACCGCGAAGATTTCATCGCCGCCTGGGAAACCATGCTTGAGAATATCAAGCTGGCGCCGATGGCTGCCGACAAGCCTGCCTATCAGGCGCTTTCCGCCGCCGCCGCGCCCGCAACCTCGCCCATCCTGAAACTGGTGCAGGCGATCAGCGACGAAACCCGCCTGACCGCCCCGCCCCGCGCGGCAGGGGCAGAGGGCGGCATTGCCGATACTGTCGAAGGCATGGGCGACGCGGTGGATGAAGCCGCCGGCTCCATCGAGGCGCGCATCGTCAGCCGGGTTTCGGGGCTGGAGCGGATCGGTCTGGAACTGGCGATTGCCGCCGGCAAGTCGCAGGCCCGGGCCGGTGCAGCGGGCACCGCGGGCGGCGCGGGCTTTGTGCCGGGTGAAGACATCGAGGCGAATTTCCAGGAATATCACCTGCTTCTGGAAGGCACGCCCGGCCAGCGCCCCATCGACGCGCTTCTGAAAAGCTTTGACGCCGTGTTGCAGGGCCTGATCATCTCGGCCCAGTTCAATCAGGCGCAGGCGGCGGCGCAGATGCCGACGCTGATCGGTCAGCTGAAGGCCACGGTGTCGAAACTGCCCGCACCGATCCAGCGCATGGTGAACGAGGCGATCGACGATTTCGAAGGCGATGCCGCGTCCTCGACCATCTCGCAGATCAACCAGGAACTGACGCAGCAGGTCGCCGCCGTCTGCACCCAGGTGGTGGACGGGCGCTTCCCCTTCTCGAACAATCCGGGCCGGCAGGTGCCGCTTTCGGAATTCGCGCAGGTCTTTGCGCCTGACGGCGTGCTGGACCGGTTCTTCAACACCCATCTGGCGGTGCATGCCAACATGGGCGCCGGCGACTGGACGTGGAACCCCGACAGCCCGCTGGCCGACAAGCTGAGCCTGCAGACCCTGCGCCAGTTCCAGCGCGCGGCGGCGATCCGCGATGCCTTCTTCCCAGGCCGCAGCCCGACGGTCAGCCTTGAGGTGACGATCATCCAGACCCAGGCGCATGACCGCGTGCGCCAGTCGGTTCTGGTGGTGGATGACCAGCCGGTGCAGATGCGCCAGAAGGGCAATACTCCGGTCACCATCAAATGGCCGGGCGGCGGCGGCAACACCACGCTGCAGCTGTTGCCGGAAATCGGCAACCGCGAAAGCCAGAAGATCTGGCAAGGGCCCTGGGCCTTCATGCAGTTCATCCGCGAGGGCAGCCCGCGTCAGGTGGGCGACGTGCTGCAGGTCAGCCACATCGTCGGCGGCCGCAACATCAGCTATGACATCCGCGTCAATGCCCTGACCAACCCCTTCAACATGGCCGAGCTGCGGGAATTCCGCTGCCCGACGGGGCTGTAACCGATGGCGTTGGGCGTTTATGGCAAGCACCCCGCCAAGGGGGATTTCGTCGAATACGGACTGCCGCCCGATCTGCGGGCGGCGCTGGAAAGCTGGCTGGATCAGGCTCTGGCCGAGGCGCGCGAAACGCTTGGCCCGGCATGGGAACAGGTCTGGGCCACCGCGCCGCAGCTGCGTTTCTGGCTGGGTGAAGCGATCTGGGGTCAGCCGGTGGCGGGCGTTCTGGCCCCCAGCCGTGACCGCGTTGGGCGGCGGTTCCCGCTGGTGATGGTCGCCACCGGCGCCGATGCGCCGCCGCCGCCGGTGACCGGCGGTCAGGCATGGCACGCGGCGCTGTCGGCCCATGTCGGCGCCTGTCTGGCGCAAACCGTGCTGGACCAGCCGGCCGAACTGGTGACAGAAGCTCCCTGGCCCGAGGCGGCCGAGGGCATCACCGCGGCGCTGCCGCCTGAGTTCTGGGCCGTCCGGCCCGGCGCGGAAAGCGGCGCGCTGTGGGAAGACGTGGCGCTGGCCGATCACCGCCGCGCCGCTGCCGGCCGCAGCTACTGGTGGGCCGAGGGGGCATCGGCCTTTGCCGCAGCACCGCTGGCCGAAGCCTTTGCAGAGCCGGAACCGGAACCCGCGCCGGAACCCGAAGCAGCAGCAGCAGAGCCGGAAGAGATCGCAGAAGCCGAAGCCGAAACTGCACCGGCCGAGACCGACGCCCCGGCCGACCCGGTGGATGAGGCCCCTGCCCCCGCGTCGGATGAAGATGTCTGGGCCGTCGCCGGCCTGCCCGAGGATGAAGGTTCGCCCTTCGATCCCGCCCCCGGCGGCGGGCTTAGCCTGTTTGCGGCGCCCGAGGCGGGCGATCTGGCGGTTGCGGCGCCCGCGCCGGCCCCGGTTTCGGCCCCTTTGGCGGCCGTCGCGGCAGCGCCACCCCGGCCTGCACAGGTCTGGGCCGGTCAGGGCTTGCCCCCCGGCGCGGTTCTTGCATGGTTTTTCAAAGGACATGCTGGCAATGGCTAGGCAGATGCGCCCCTTTGCGCCTAATCTCGGCACCAAGACCAATCCGCGGGAGGCTGGATGATCGAGGCACCCTTCCTGTTCGAGACCGGCGCTGCCTCGGACACCGGCCGCGTCCGCAATCACAATGAGGACAGTTTCCTCACCCAGCCCGAAAGCGGGGTCTGGCTGGTGGCGGATGGCATGGGCGGGCATCAGGCCGGCGACTTTGCCAGCCGGACCATCGCCGAATCCGTCGCCTCGGTCGGCCGGCCGGCTTCGGCGCCCGATCTTCAGGCACGCTTCCTGGACCGGGTGGCGCGGGCCCATGCCATCATCCAGGACCAGTCGCGGCGGCTGAACGGCGCGACGGTGGGGGCGACGCTGGTTGCGCTGCTGACCTATGACCGGCATTTCGCCTGCATCTGGTCGGGCGACAGCCGGATCTACCTTCTGCGCGGCGGCCAGTTTCAGCAGGTGACGACCGACCATACCGAGGTGAACGAACTGCTGCGGCAGGGCGCCATCTCGGCCGAGCAGGCGGCCTCCTGGCCCCGGCGCAACGTGATCACCCGCGCCATCGGCGTGCATGACCGCCCGATGACCGATGAAATCGCCGGCGCGCTGGCTCATGGCGACACGTTCCTTCTGTGTTCGGACGGCCTGACCGAGCATGTCGAAGACCGCGAGATGGCCGAGGCGCTGTCCACCATGGCGCCGCAGCAGGCCTGCGATGCGCTGGTGCAGACCACGCTGGCGCGCGGCGCAAAGGACAATGTGACGGTTGTCGTCGTCAGGGCGATGGACCGGCAGGCGGCGGCGCTGGGCGCACAACCGCAGGGCCACCGCGCCAGCGGCGGCGACGAATGGCATGTGGATGCATAGGATATGACGGACGACACCCCCAAGACCAGCGCGGGCGGGCAAGGCGGTGCGCAAGGCAAGCCGGTGACGACGGTCACGGCCGGCACGCTCATCATGGGCACCTACGAGATTGAAAAGCTGATCAACTCGGGCGGCATGGGCGAGGTGTACCGCGGCCGCAACATCCACAACGGCGAGCCGGTGGCGATCAAGATCGTGCTGCCCTCGCTGGCGCATGACCAGAAGATCGTCGCGCTGTTCCAGAAGGAATCGACCGTCCTGTCGCGCCTCGCGCATGAGGCGATCGTGCGCTACCACGTCTTCACCAACGATCCGACCATCGGCCGCCCCTGCATGGTGATGGAGTTCGTGTCCGGCACGGCGCTGGCCGACCGGATCGAACAGGGGCCGATGCCGCTGGACGAAGTGAAGGTGATGCTGCGCCGCGTGGCCTCGGGCCTCGACAAGGCGCACCGCGCGGGCGTGGTTCACCGTGACCTTTCGCCCGACAACGTCATTCTGGAAGAAGGCTCGGTCGAACATGCCAAGCTGATCGACTTCGGCATTGCGAAGTCGTCGAACTTCGGTTCGGGCACGCTGCTGCAGGGCCAGTTCGCCGGCAAGTTCAACTGGGTCTCGCCCGAACAGCTGGGCGCCTATGGCGGGCAGGTGGACGGGCGGTCCGACATCTACTCGCTGGGCCTGATCATCGCTGGCGCCAGCCGGGGTCAGGTGTTGCAGATGGGCGCCTCGATCGTCGATGCCGTGGGCAAGCGCGCCACGGTTCCGGCGCTGGACGGGGTGGACCCCGCTCTGGTGCCCCTGCTGACATGGATGCTGCAGCCCGATCCGGGCCAGCGCATCGAGAGCATGGCCAAGGTCATCGCGGTGCTGGACGACCCGTCGCTGATCCCGCAGGCCGCCGCCCCCGCCGCGCCCGATCCCAACCGCACGGTGATTGAGCCGCTGCCGGTCATGACCGCGCCGCCGGCGGCATCGGTGCCGCCGGCGCCCGTTCCCACAGTGCCGCCCGCCGCGCCCATGCCCTCGGCCCCGCCGATGCCGGTTGCCGCCGCAACGGCCCCGCCGCCACCGGTCACTGCGGCACCTGCCGCGACGACGGGCTGGGATTTGCCCGCCCCGACAACGCCCACGGCCGCGCCGCCCGCAACCACGCCGCCCGCCGATGCCACGGTGATCGCGCCGCATCCGGTGCTGGCCCCGGCCGTGACCGCCCCGCCGCCCGGCCCGGCGGCCGAACCCGAGGATGCCAGCCCCTTCGGCGCGCCCTCGGCCCCCGTGCAGCCGCGCGTCGAACCCGCGGCCGCGCCGGCACCCGCGCCCGCGCGCAACGGCAAGGGCGGGCTGATCACCGTTCTGATCCTGCTGGCCGTCCTGGGCGGCGGAGCAGGGGCGTGGTTCGGTGGCGTTTTCGATTCGAAGGACGACCCGGTTGGCCCGGTTGCCGACACGCCGGTTGACCCGCCCGCCACCGACACCCCGACGCCGGAAGACCTTGCCAAGGCCGAGGCCGACGCCAAGGCCGCTGCGGAAGCCGCCGCCGCGCAGGCCGCCGCAGATGCCAAAGCGGCCGAGGAAAAGGCTGCCGCAGATGCCAAGGCCGCCGAAGAAGCCGCCGCCGCTCAGGCCGCCGCAGACGCCAAGACGGCTGAGGAAAAGGCCGCAGCCGATGCGCAGGCCGCCGCCGAAAGTGCCGCCAAGGCCGCCAGCGTGGCCATCGATTCGGCGAAAGGCACTGCCGACGGCGCCACGGCCGCCCGTGGCATCGCCGAAAATGCCCTGACCGAAGCCGAAGCGGCCGTGGCCGAACTGGCGAAACTGTCGGAAGATGTGCTGGCCAATCCCGCCTCCGACAGCGCCCTTGCCGCAAAGGCGGCCGAGCTTGCGACCAAGGCCGAAGCCGCCTCGGCCCGCGCCGATGCCGCCCGCGATGCGGTCACCGCCGCCGTGGCGGAAATCGGCGGCTTTGCCGATGCAGTGAAGGGTCAGACCGACCTCGAATCCCAGATGGCCGAGCTTCAGGCCGCGGCCGAAGCCACCCGTGGCGTCGCGACCGAAGCCGCCGCCAAGGCCGCGCTGGCCAAGACCAAGGCCGCCGAAATGGCCAAGACCATCGCCGATGCCGATGCCGCCAAGAAGGCCGAGGAAGACAAGAAAGCCGCCGAGCTGGCCGCCGATCCGCTGGCCCGCCAGCAGGCGCATTTCGCCGCGCTGACCCCGCCGCCCTGCGTCCATGTCGCGCTGGATGATCCCAGGCCCGAAGGCTTCCACCTGACGGGTTATGCCGTGGACACCGCGCCGCTGGAGCAGATCGCCGCCGACTGGCAGGCCGCGACCGGCCAGAAGCCCGACGTCGTGGTCAATCTCGTGAACGAAGAACAATGCGCGGTGCTTGACCTGGCCGTGGCCAACCGCGACAGCCTGACGCTTGCCCTTGATCTGGACAGCACCTCGGGCGTGATCAAAAGCGGCGACCCGGTGGAAGGCACCATCACCGGCATCGACGGGCGGCCCTTCACGCTGTTTCTGGTGAACGGCGCCGGCGGCGCCACCAACATCAACAAATGGGTCACCACCGAAGGCGGCGTGACGCGGTTCAAGTTCGCCCCCCGGCTCAAGGAAGGGGCACCGCCCTCGCCGCAACTGCTGCTTCTGGTGATCGGGGATGAGGCGCTGGCACAGGCCTTGGGCAGCGTGAAACCGAACGTCATCGTGCGGCAGCTGGCCGACTTCATCGGCGCCAGACTGGGCGCGGCGGAAGGCAGCAAGGCGCTTGGCCTGGGCTTCTTCCGTCTGGAAAACTAGGCCATGACCCGCCAAAGGTCAGAATTCCGACCCGGCGCGCGGCTTGTCCGGGCTATCGCTTTGTTGCAAGGGGAAGGTCACGCATGTAACCTTCGGGGCATTGAGGGAAGCAATTTTCCCGTCTCATGCCTTTTGACCTTGCCTAATCGAAAGCGGTAACCGCATGGCTTCGGTGAATTCACAGGAAAACCGCATCACCAAGCTGAAGACCAGCGTTGGTGATACCACGCTGACGCTCCTCGACTTCTCGGGTTACGAATATGTCAATGAACTCAACCAGTTCACTGTTCGCGCCCTGACGAAGGAACCGATCGAGCTTGATGATCTTCTGGGCAAGGACGTCCAGATCGATATCGAGCCCGGCGACGGGCTGAAGCGCAGCATCCATCAGACCGTCTCGGCCGCGCGCATGGCCGGGCTGGAACAGGACGGCTATGTTTACGAGTTTGAGCTGCGTCCCTGGTACTGGCTGCTCAGCCACCGGGTGAACTGCAAGATCTTCCCCGAAAACACCTCGCTGGCCGATATCATCCGCTCGATCTGCAATGAGGCGCTGGGGCGCGGGCAGGATGTGGTGTTCCAGACCTCGGCTCTGGACGCGCAGCGCGAATACACCGTCCAGTACAACGAAAGCGATCTGGATTTCATCCGCCGCCACCTTGAGGATCACGGCGTCAACTTCCATTGCAAGATGGAAAGCGGCGGCCACAAATGGGTGCTGAGCGATCAGAACAGCGCCTTCGCGATGACCAGCCCGTCGAATGTCGATTACAACCCGACCGACAAGGCCGCAATCTCGACCGTGCAGGGGTTCGAGACGATGTCCGACACCCGTCGCGTGACCTCGGGCGCGTTCCGCACCTCGGACTACAACTTCAAGCAGCCCCGCACGCAGATGGAAGCGACGCACAACACGCGGCGCGCCTATGACAACAGCGGGTTTGAGGTGTATCGCTTCCCCGGCGACTATCTGGAAAACGGCACCGGGCGGAACCATTCCCGCCGCCGGATGGAGGCGCTGCGCACGCAGGATTCGGTGATGCGCGCCACGGGCTTTGCGCCCGGGCTGGCGGCCGGAACCCGCTTCATCCTGGGCAAGGCCGCCAAGGCGGATGAAAACAACACCTATGTCGTGCTTCAGGCCTTCCACCAGTTCAGCTCGAACACCTACCGCAGCGGTGTGGGCGGCGGCGGTGGCGGGCGCGGCTATCGCGGCCAGTATGTGGTGACCAAGGAAGCCAACCCGGTGGCACCCACCGCCACAACGGCGCGGCCGCAGGTCATCGGGCCGCAGACCGCCGAGGTGGTTCTTGGCCCCGAAGGCAACGATGACGAACACAACCGCATCCGCGTCCGCTTCTTCTGGGATGCCGAGGGCCGTTCGATGCCCTGCCGCGTGGCGCAGCTTTGGGCCGGCAAAGGCTGGGGCGCGAATTTCGTGCCCCGTGTCGGCATGGAAGTCGTGGTCGAGTTCCTGCACGGCAACATCGACTATCCGATCGTCGTCGGCTGCGTTTACAACGGCGTGAACGCCTCTCCCTATCCCTTCCCCGGCTCGCACACGCAAAGCGGCTTCAAGTCGGAAAGCATGGGCGGCTCGGGCTTCAACGAACTGTCCTTCGACGATGCCGGCGGGTCCGAGAAGTTCAACATCCACGCCCAGAAGGACTATCTCTCGACCATCGAGAACGACTCGATCAAGAAGATCGGCAACGACGCCAAGACCGAGATCAGCGGCACGCGCACCGTGACCGTCACGGGCGACTCTACGCTGAAATCGACCAGCGGTTCCGTCAAGATCGAAGCCTCGACGCAGATCGAACTGGTCTGCGGATCGTCCAAGATCACCATGACCCCGCAGCAGATCACTATCTCCTCGACGAATGTCGAAGTTAAGGCTACCGCTCAGCTCAAGACGACCGGTCTGAAAGCCGAACACGGCGCGACGGTCGATCTGGCCATTCAATCTGCCATCGTCCGCATCAATTCGTGATCATGACCAACCGGACCGATACGAACGCGCCGCGCACGACCGAGCCCGCCCAGGGCCTTCGTGTGCAGGCCGCGCCGGATCTGTTCGAAGCCATGCCGCCGCTGCGGTCCCTGCTGACGGCCAAACCGCTGCCCGAACAGCACTGTCTGGATTTCCTGCGCCAGCTTCTGATGGGCCAGACCCCGGAAGAGGCGCTGACCTTCATGTCCTTCGCGCTGCCGGCGCGTCATGGGGTGTGGTGGGGGCATGAATGCCTCAAGGCCATGCCCGACCTGCTGACGCCGCAGGACCGTGACATGATGGGCCTGATCGCCGCCTGGGTGGCAGAGCAGGACGATGACGCCCGCTATGCCGCGCTTGAGGCCGGGCTGCGCGCCGAAAGCCACGGCCCGGGGGTCTGGCTGGCGCTGGCCGCCGGATGGTCGGGCGGGTCGATCTCGGGGCGCGGATTGCCGCCGGTGGCGCCGCCCGTCGGGGCGACGGGGCAGGCGCTGAACGCGGGAATCAACTCGGCGCTGGCGCGGGTTCCGCTGGAACACCGGCGCCGGATGATCGACCATTACGCGAATATCGCGGAAGTGCTGGCAAAATCCGCGTGATAAGCGCCTAAGCCCCCTTGCGCAGAATCGCCGGGGCATGTGGTGTCTTTCGGCGCGCTCTGCCATATATCGCAGATGGAATGACCAGCGGACCCGGCGAAGATGAGGATTACCCTTCGGATCGAGAACTATGACAGCCTGCCGGATGGCGGGCCGCTTGAGTTCACGGCGACGGGGCGCGGCTTTGAGGCCGGGCGCGGCAGCGAGATGGACTGGACGCTGCCCGATCCGAATCGGCGCATCTCATCACGCCATTTCGAGGTGGCCTACCGCGACCGGCAGTTCTGGCTGAATGACCTGTCGGCCAACGGCACCTTCGTTTACGGCCAGACGTTGCGCGTTTCGTCTCCGCATCTGTTGACCCACAACGACCGACTGCAGATCGGCCACTACATCATCCGCATCCTGATCAGCGATCCCGCGCAGGGGCAGGCCCCTGCCGGCCCGGCGCCGGGCATGGCTGCGGGTCTGGGCCATGCGGCGGGCGGCGCGATGGGCGCGGGCCTTGCCGCGGGAATCGGCGGCGGCATGGGTGGCGGGATGGGCGGGATGACCTCGCCCCCGGCGCCAATGCAGGGCGACCCGTGGAACATGTTGCCGGGCCCCGCGCCCATGCCCACCTCGATGCCGGCGCCGAACCGCGCGCCGATGCCGCTGGCCGGCCAGTTCGGCGACAGCTATGTCGATGCGCCGCGCGCCGCCCCCACGGCCCCGCCGCCGCAGATGCCGGCCGCCCCGCCGCCCGGTCTGGGCGGAGCCGCCGCCACGCCGCCGATGATGCCCGCGGCCGAACCCTTTGCGCCCAAGCCGCAGCCGGTCGCCACGCCGCTGCCGCCCTCGGCCCCGGTGACGCCACCCGCCGCCGCGCCTTCGGGCGACGTGGCCACGCTGCTGGATGCGATCTGCAAGGGCGCTGGCCTGCCCGCGGGCAGCCTGAACGCAGTTGATCCGGCGCTTCTGGGCGAAGAGATCGGGAAATGCCTGCGCATCGCCACCGAAGAGCTGATGGCGCTGCTTGGCGCCCGCGCCGCCGCCAAGCAGTTCGTCAAATCTTCCAGCCGCACCATGATCGGCGGCCTGAACAACAGCCCGCTGAAGTTCAAGCCCAGCGCGATCGAAGCGATGCAGACCATGTTCGTGCAACGCTCGGAAAGCTATCTTAACTCAACCGCCAGCTTCCAGCAGGGCTTTGACGACATCAAACGCCACCAGACCGCGGTTTACGCCGCGATGCAGCCCGCGCTGGCCCGCCTTCTGGAAGACCTTGCCCCCGAGGCGATTGAAGACAAGGCCTCGGGCGGGCTGATGTCGTCGAAGAAGGCGAATGCTTGGGATATCTTCGTGGCCCGCTGGGATGCCAAGACTCATCCCTATGACAACGGCATGCTCGATGTGTTCCTGGCCTACTTCGCCGATGCCTATGACGAGGCCGTCAAGAAGACCGGTGGGTAAGGTAAGGAATGCCTGCCTCGGCCTTCGCGCTGATTGACCGCGCCTAGGGCCATCGCTACCATCACGGGCAAGTTATTCGTTCGAGGTGTTCCATGACCTGCCCCTTGCCGCTTCCCCACCGGGATGCCGCATGGCCCAACCGCCAGCCATCCCGGCCCTCGCGCCGTGAAATTGGCTGCGCGCAAGGGGTTGGCCATGAAGCTTGATGAGATTCTGACGCCGGTTTCGGCCGATGCGCCCTGCGGTGAAGACCTGCTGGCAGCCGACGATCCCGACTTTGTCGATTACTATTTCAACGTCGAGGACCGGCTTCCCACCAGCTATTTCAACCTGGCTTCGGGCACGCTTTTCGACCCGCGTTCGGTCGATCACCGGGGCGAGACGGCGCAGATCGACGCGCTTCTGAAACGCAGCCGCGACCTGCGCCTTCTGGGGATCGAAGCCAAGTTCCAGATCCTCGCCGGCCGGTTCAAGGGCTGGGCCGATGCGGTGCAGGGCATGATCGGGCTGATGCGCGACCATCCCGACGAGGTGCATCCCACCGACCCGATGGAGCGCCAGAACGCGCTGGAGGAACTGAACGCCAACGCCACGATCGTCGCGCCCCTGGACTATGCGCCGCTGATCACCGACCGGCGGGTGGGCGACGTGCTTTATCGCGGTTATGGCACCGCCACCGGCAAGCTGACGCTGCGCGAGGATGAAACCCCGGGCGACAGCAACGGCATCCTGATGGCCATCGGCTCGTCCGAAAACATCGCGGCGGTCGATGCGCTTTACGCCACGCTGACCGGCATCCGCGACGGGCTGAAGGCGGTCACCGCCATCTGCCAGAGCGGATCAAAGCCCTTCATGCCGCGCTTCGACCGGCTGCAGGACAAGCTGGGCGACATGATCGCCATGATCGAAGCCGCGCGGTCCGACCTTGCCGGCGCCGCCGCGACCGAAGATCAGGCCGGCGCAGCGGGCGACGTGGCCGAAGACAGCAGCGTCTCGGTTCCGGTTGCGGGCGGCGGCGGGCAGACCATCACCGTCACCACCCAGGTCGGCGACATTCCCGACCACCGGGCCGCCTACCGGGCGCTGAAGGCGCTGGAGAACTACTTCGTCACGACCGAGCCTTCGTCGCTGGCGCTGCTGCTGGTCACCCAGTCGCGCGTCCTGATCGGCCGGCCGCTGGTCGAGGCGATCGACGCGCTGCTGGAAGACAACTCTAACCGCGCGACGCTGACCTTCGGCACCGAAGAGGGTTTCGCCCTGTCGATGTACCGGATGCGCGACCTTGCCACCCTGTCCGGCATCCCCTCGAATGAGTCGCTGGGTGAGTGGCAAGAGGGCGATCCCGACCCGGTCGAGATCCTGTCGCGGGACCATGCCGGCATCGTTCTGAAACAGATTGAAGACTTCTTCCGCCAGCGTGAGCCGGCAAGCCCGATTCCGATCCTGCTGTTCAAGGCCCGGAACTTCCTGACCAAAGACTTCCATTCGCTGGTGCGGGAACTTCTGCCGCCCTCAAGCTGACCCATCCGGGGTTGCCCCCCGAAACGTAAATTTGTTGACTCGTTTGCCCCGTTGCGGCTCTCATCGAAGAAAAAGAAAACTGGGAGATTTCCATGGCCACTGCAGACTCCGCAACGGGTTTCATCAAGCGCAACCGCCCGCCGCGCGTTCAGATTTCCTATGCCGACCCCATCGAGTCCAACCGTCAGGTCGAACTGCCCTTCGTCATGGGCGTGATGGCCGATCTGTCGGGCAACGCCTCGAAGATCGAAAAGGCCCCGGTGGGCGAACGTGAGTTCACCCAGGTCAGCCAGGACACGCTGGATGACTTCATGGGCAGCATCCAGCCCGGGCTGGCGCTGAACGTTGACAACAAGCTTGACCCCGAAACGGGCGGCAAGCTGTCGGTCAACCTGAACTTCAAGAAGATGGCCGACCTCTCGCCCGGCGAGATCGCCCGTCAGGTTCCCGCCCTGGCCAGCCTGCTGGAAGCCCGCCAGCAGCTTGCCAACCTTCAGCGCTACATGAACGGCAAAGCCGCCGCTCAGGATCAGCTGAAGGCGCTGTTGCAGGACCCCAAACTGATGGCCGCGCTGGCCGAACGCCGCGACGCCGCCAAGGACGGCGAAGGTTCGGCGGAATGAATTTTCGGGCGGCCGGCCCATTGAGCGCCGGCCCCGCGGTCAGCCAACACTCACATTCGGACATTTGATATGGCAACTGAACTCGAACGCGGCGCCGGTGGTGGCGCAGGGGCATTGGCAGAACTCGATGAGTTCTCGTCCATCCTCAAGCAGAACTTCAAACCGCGCACCGACACGGCTGCGAAAGAGGTCGAGAACGCGGTCTCGACGCTGGTGCGCGAGGCGCTGTCGGATGACAGCGTGATCGCCGATGACATCCTCGACACCATCGACGCGATGCTGGCCAAGCTTGACGCCAAGCTGTCGGCCCAGGTGAACGAGATCATCCACCACGCCGAATACCAGAAGCTGGAAAGCGCCTGGCGCGGTCTGGCCTACACCATCAACAACTCCGAGACCGACGCCTCGCTGAAGGTCAAGGTGATGAACGTCTCGAAGTCGGAACTGGACCGTGAGCTGCGGATGTATCCGGGCGCCAAATGGGATCAGTCGCCGCTGTTCAAGAAAGTGTATGAGGCCGAATTCGGCCAGCTGGGCGGTCAGCCCTTCGGCGCGCTGGTGGGCGATTACTACTTCGACCACTCCTCGTCCGACGTGCGCCTGCTGCGCGACCTTGGCAAGATTGCCGCGGCCTCGCACTGCCCCTTCATCACCGCGGCCGGCCCCGCCCTTCTGGGCATGGACAGCTGGAACGAACTGGGCAACCCGCGCGACCTGTCAACCTTGTTCGACACGCCCGATTATGCCGGCTGGAACAGCCTGCGCGACAGTGAAAACTCGCGCTATCTGGCCGTGACCCTGCCGCGCGTGCTGGCCCGTTCGCCCTATGGCCAGAACGGTGAACCGGTGGACGAGTTCAATTTTGAAGAAACCACCGACGGGCACGAAGGCAAGAACTATGCCTGGATGAACGCGGCCCATGCGATGGCCGTGAACATCAACCGCGCCCACAAGGAATACGGCTGGACGGTGCAGATCCGCGGCGTGCAGTCGGGTGGCGAAGTGGCCAACCTTCCGGTCCACAACTTCGACACCGGCGACGGTTCGACCGACATGAAGTGCCCGACGGAATTCGCCATCAGCGACCGCCGCGAGGGCGAACTGTCGAAGTCGGGGATCATCAGCCTCGTCCACCGCAAGAATACCGACCGCGCGGCCTTCATCGGCGCGCAAACGCTTTATCGCCCGAAGAAGTATCAGGACGAACAGGCGACCGCCTCGGACAACGTGTCGTCGCGCCTGCCCTATATCTTCGCCGTGTCGCGCTTCAGCCACTACCTGAAGTGCATGGTGCGCGACATGATCGGGTCGAACAAGGAACGCGACCAGCTGCAGCGCGAGCTTCAGCAGTGGGTCAGCGGCTATGTTCACGGCTCCCCTGCGAATGCTTCGGAGCGTGACAAGGCACTTCTGCCTCTGGCGGCCGCCAAGGTTGAGGTGATCGCGGACGAAGAGAACCCCGGCTATTACGTCGGAAAGTTCTTCCTGCGCCCGCACTTCCAGCTGGAAGGCATGGATATCGGCATGTCGCTGGTGTCCAAGCTTCCGGGCGCGAAATGACTTAACCAACCCCCGGCGGATGACCTCCGGGACCAATTGATTGAAAAGGAGTCTCAAAATGGCTGTCGAAATCTTCCTCTCTCTGGACGACGTCGAAGGCGAGTCTGCAAAGAACGGCTTCCAGGGCAAGATCGACCTGCTGAACTACAGCTGGGTGTCCTCGCAGTCGGCCACGCGTCAGCACGGCACGGGCGGTGGCTCGGGTCAGGCCAACGTCGGCGACATCTCGATCTCGAAGTACATGGATAAGGCGACGCCGGTCATGTACAAGGCGCTGCTGGACGGCAAGCACTTCAACAAGGGCAAGATCACCGTCCGCAAGGTCACCGGCGGCAAGCCGCTGGACTATCTGACCATCGAGCTGGAAGAGATCATCATCTCGTCCTACCAGACCGGTGGCGGCTCGGGTTCGGATGACCGGATCTACGAAAACATGACCCTGAACTTCCGCGCCTTCAAGATGGAATACATCGTCCAGGAAGGCTCGGGCGCCGGCAAGGCCAAGGTTCCGGTGCAGTACGACATCTCGGTCGGCCCGCAGGCCTGATCGACACGGTCAACGCAGATTTGCCGGGCGCGTCAGCGCCCGGCATCCTCATGGCGGGCCAGCGGGACGCGCGCCCCGGCTCCGTCCCGGAAGAAGATGGCGCAAGGGTCCGATGAAACAGCGCGGCGAAGGCTACTTCCAGATCTCGCTCATGAACGTCTTTCGCAACGCCGCGCGAGAGCGTGATGCAGGCAAGACAGCCGAAGAGATGACCGAAGACGGCCGCATCCTGTCGGTCCGCAGTCTGGAACGGCGCGAGGGCGCCAGCCAGGCCACCCTGCGAGAACATCTGGCGCAGGATCTTGCCAACCTGATGGCGACCATCAACCTTGAATCCACCCTGCCGCTGGACGGGCTGGACCATGTGCGCCGCTCTGTGCTCAACTTCGGCATGGCAGACCTGACCCACATGACAACCGAAGACGTGCGCCGCAACCGGCTGGCCAATGACCTGAAGAAGGCGCTTCTGGCGCATGAGCCGCGCCTTGTGGCCGAAACGCTGAACGTCAAGCTGCGGTCCAGCAGTTCGACCAACCACCATGTCGCCTTCGACATCACCGCCGAGATGGCGGCCAAGCCGGTGGACGTGCCGCTGGAATTCGTGGCCGAGATCGACACCGGCGTCGGCAAGGTCGCGCTGACCAACCTGACGGTGCGGTGATGGACCGCGCCTTTCTTGATGCCTACAACCGCGAACTCGCGCTGCTTTACGAAGGCGCGAAGGAATTCGCCGAGGATTACCCCGGCATCGCCGAACGTCTGGGCGGGCTGACGCAGGACAACCTTGATCCGGCCGTGGCGGGCCTGCTGGAAGGGGCGGCCTTCATGGCGGCCCGGGTCCAGCTGAAGCTGGATACCGAGTTCGAAACCTTCACCAGCGAGTTGCTGGAACAGCTTCTGCCGAACTTCATGGCGCCGACGCCCGCCGCCGTACTGGTGCAGGCCGAACCCAACTATGCCGATGATGAGCTTGAGAAGGGCCGCACTTTCCCGCCCGGCTCTTACATGGATGCGCGGTATGTTGACCGTGACCAGCGCATTTCCTGCCGGTTCCGCCTGTCGTCCGAACTGCGGCTGTGGCCGCTGCAGATCACCCAGGCGCGCATGGTTTCGGGCGCGACGGCGTTTCAGGCGCTGGGGCTGGATGTGGCGCGCGGCACGGCCGGCGGGCTGATCCTGTCGTTCCAGCGCCCGCTGCCGCCCAACACCAAGGTGGACAAACCCAAGCCCGTCGCACCGATCCAGGTGGACAGCCTGCCCATCCACATTGTCGGCGAACCGGCCGAGTGCATCGCGCTTTACGAACATCTCTTCACCAACACCCGCCGGATCACCCTGCGCTACATGGACAAGCGCGGCGATGCGGTCTTTCTGCCGATGCCGGCCGACGCGCTCAGCCAGATCGGCTTTGACGAGGAAGAGGCGATCTATACCGAGGATACCCGCGTCTTCCGCGGCTTCTCGCTGCTGCGTGAGTTCTTCCAGTTTCCCCAGAAATTCCTGGGCTTCCGGCTGAACGGGCTGTCGCAGGTGCTGCCCCGGGTCCATGGCGGGACGTTCGACATCCTGATCGAGCTGGACAACATCCGCCCCAGCCTGCCCGCCCGCATCACCGCCGAGCATTTCCGTCTGTTCGCCGCCCCGGCGGTCAATCTGTTCGAGGAAGCCTGCTCGACCGCCAAGCTGGACACCATGCGCCACGAATTTCTGGTGCAGGCCGACAGCAGCCCGGCCTCGCACTACGAAGTCCACCGCATCCGCGAGGTCTTTGCCTATTTCGCCGACGTGAAAACCAAAGTGCCGGTGCATCCGCTGTACGGCATCCCCGCCGATGTGACCAACCCGCGCGAGGCGCTGTATTTCACCGCGCGCCGCCGGCCCCGCCGCCTGACCGCCAAAGAGAAACGCTTTGGCAAGGTGCAGGGCTATACCGGGACGGAAACCTTCATCTCGATCTACGAACCCGGCCATCTGGACAGCGAAGAGCGGGTGAAGCGGCTTCAGATCAAGCTGATCTGTTCCAACCGGCATCTGCCGCAGTTCCTGCCCATCGCGCAGGGCGGCACCGACTTTCGCATGAACGACGACACCTCGCTGCCGCTGCGCTGCATCGCCGGCCCCACTGCCCCGCGCGAAAGCGTGGCCGAGATCGAACGCAACGCCCCCCACCGCATGACCGCCGGCCCGGTGCATTGGCGGCTGCTCAGCTACCTGTCGCTCAGCTATCTGGGCCTCGACAACCGCGGCAGCCGCGATCAGGGCGCCGCGCTGCGCGAGTTGCTGTCGCTGTTCACCGACATTTCCAGCCAGGTCACCGAACGGCAGTTGCAGGGGCTCAGTTCGGTTTCCGCCCGCCCCGTCACCCGGACCATCCGGCGCGGCGGCGGCTATCACGCGGCGCGCGGCACCGAAGTGACCGTGGTCTTCGACGAACGCGCCTTCGAAGGCTCGGGCGTGTTCCTTCTGGCCGCCGTGCTGGACCGCTTCTTTGCCGAATATGCCTCGGTCAACAGCTTTACCCAACTGGTGCTGCGCAGCGATCAGCGCGGCGTGATCAAGACATTCCCGCCCCGCGGCGGTCAGGGGCCGCTGCTGTGAGCCTGGACGAAGACGCCAGCCCCCGCCCCGTCAGCCCCCGGCGCCGGGCGCTGCTGGACGATCCGACGCAGTTCGGCTTCCTGTCGCTGATGCGCGAACTGGAGCGCGGCCGCCCCGACCTTCCGCGCATCGGCCGCAACCGCAACCTGCGCGAAGAAACCGTCCGGCTGGGGCAGGAACCGTTTCAGGCCTTCCCTTCGTGCAACGTCAGCCTTGCGCGCGAACGCGACGACGGGCGGCTGCGCATCCGGTCGAACTTCCTTGGATATTTCGGCCCGCAGGGGCCGCTGCCGCTGAACATGACGGCCGAGATCTATCAGTGGTATCTGCACCGCGACGAAGCCTTCGTGCGGCTGGCCGACATTTTCACCAACCGCTTCCAGCAGCTGTTTTTCCGCGCCTGGTCGGATTCGCGCGGCATCACCCAGTTCGACCGCCCCGATGACGACCGCTTCCGCATCTATGTCGGCGCCCCTCTGGGCCATGCCAGCGCCGCGCTGCGCGACCGTGGCACCGTGCCCGATCTGGCCTGGCTGCCGGTGGCGGGCATCACGCTGGGCCGGGTCAAAAGCACCGTCCGCCTGCGCCAGTTGCTGCAATCGCTCTGCCGCGTCTCGATCACCATCGAGGAATACATCCCCTCCTGGCTGACCTTTGAGCCGTCGGACCTTAGCCGCGTCGGCATGACCGGGGCCTCGCTGGGCCGCGACTGCCGGCTGGGGTCGCGCGTGCAAAGCGTGAACGAACGCATCCGTGTCTCGGTCCGCACCGAAAGCCTTGCCGAATACCAAAGTTTTCTGCCCGGCGGGGCCAATTTCACCCGCCTGACCGAACTTCTCTTCTGCTATCTTGGCCACGAGGTCGAAGTTGAAATCGCCCCCTCGCTGCCCGCCGATCAGGTGCGCGGCATGGCGCTGGGGAAGTCGGGGGCGCTTGGCTGGACCGGATGGATTGCACCGCCCCCGGCGGAACCGGGAACCTACCGCAGCGATGCGGTCTTTTCGTCCGAACGACGGACGGCATGAGTTTGAACAAGAAAAGACAGGGATAGGATCATGGCCGATATCAGTCTTGAAACAGTTGCCGGTAAGTTGAACCGCGTCGGGTATGACGCCTTCCTGCAATCGCTGCGCCACGCCCGCGGCGAGGGGAACCGCAATGTCGAGTTGTCGCACTGGCTGTTCCACATCCTGCAGAACCCCAAGTCCGACATCTCGGTGACGCTGGACCACTTCAAGCTGGACAAGGCGAAGCTGACCAAGGACCTGGGCACGATCATCGACAGCCTGCGCAAGAACGCCACCGAGATGCCGCAGATCAGCGAACAGCTGACCGATGTGCTGGACCGCGGCTGGCACTATGCCACCCTGATGTTCGGCGAGGCGCAGATCCGCACCGGCCATATCCTTGTCGCCGCGCTGAAGAACACCTCGCTGAAGCGCGAACTGGTGCAGATGTCGAAGGTCTGGGGCGAACTGAACGTCGATACCCTGGTGAATGAGGCGCGCACCGCCTGGGCCGACAGCGACGAAGAAGACATGCGCCCGATGGACGGCACCGGCATCGGTGCCGGCGGGGCAGGCACGGCAGCAGCGCCCGGTCAGGGCGGCACCACCGCGCTTGGCCGCTTTGCTGTGGACATGACGGCGGTTGCCGCCTCGGGCAAGATGGACCCGATCGTCGGCCGTGACGACGAGATTCGCCAGATCATCGACATCCTTCTGCGCCGCCGCCAGAACAACCCGATCCTTACGGGTGAGGCCGGGGTGGGCAAGACCGCCGTTGTCGAGGGCTTCGCCCAGCGTCTGGCCGCCAACGAAGTGCCGCCCAAGTTGCAGGGGACCAAGCTTTTCATGCTTGACCTTGGCCTGATGCAGGCCGGCGCCAGCATGAAGGGCGAATTCGAACAGCGCCTGCGCTCGGTCATCGACGAGGTGCAGGGCAGCCCGGTTCCGATCATCCTCTTCATCGACGAGATTCACACCCTGATGGGCGCCGGCGGCGCGGCCGGCACCGGCGATGCCGCGAACCTGCTGAAACCGGCGCTGGCGCGCGGCACCCTGCGCACGGTCGGCGCCACCACCTGGATGGAATACGCCAAGTATTTCGAGAAAGACCCGGCGATGACCCGGCGCTTCCAGCCGGTGATGATTGATGAGCCGACCATCGACCGCGCCTGCTACATGCTGCGCGGCATCCTGGAACCGATGGAGACGCACCACGGCGTCCGCATCTCGGATGAGGCGGTGGTGGCGGCCGTCAACCTGTCGGCCCGCTACCTGCCTGCCCGGCAACTGCCCGACAAGGCGGTATCGCTTCTGGATACGGCCTGCGCCCGCGTGGCGATCAGCCAGTCCACCGTGCCCGCCGCCATCCAGGATTCCAAGGCCCGCATCGCCGGCATGGAAACCGAACTGGCCGCCAAGGAACGTCAGGCCGATCTGGGCGAGGATGCCGGCAACCGCGTGGCCGAAATCCACGACCTTCTGGCCAAGGAACGCGCGCTGCTGGCCAGCCTCGAAGCCGACTTCCAGGAAGAAAAGGGGCTGGTCGATCAGCTTCTGGGCATCTGGAAGAAGATGACCGGCGGCACCCCCAAGGCCGAAGCCCCCGCCGGCGCGGCCGAACCCGCCGTGCTGGAAGGCGATGTGGAATCCGAGCCGCAGAACCTGCGGCCGCAGGCGATGGAAAGCGTCAAGCGCCTGCAGGCCCGCCCCGCCGACAGCCGCAAGATCTATGCCCATGTCGATGCGCAGGCGGTCGCCGCCGTGATCTCGGACTGGACGGGCATTCCCGCCGGCAAGATGGTCTCGGACGAGTTGCAGGCCATCCTCACCCTTGCCGACCGCCTGAAAGAGCGCGTCATCGGTCAGGACCACGGGCTTGAGATGATCGCCAAGCGCATCGAAACCGCCAGCGCCAAGCTGTCCAACCCCAACAAGCCGATCGGCGTCTTCATGCTCTGCGGCCCCTCGGGCGTCGGCAAGACCGAAACCGCGCTGGCACTGGCCGAGGCGGTTTATGGCGGCGAACAGAACGTCATCACCATCAACATGAGCGAGTTCCAGGAGGCGCATACCGTCTCGCTGCTGAAAGGCGCACCTCCGGGCTATGTCGGCTACGGCGAAGGCGGCCGCCTGACCGAGGCGGTGCGGCGCAAGCCCTATTCGGTGGTGCTGCTGGACGAGGTCGAGAAAGCCCACAGCGACGTGCATGAACTGTTCTTCCAGGTCTTCGACAAGGGCATCATGGAAGACGGCTCGGGCCGCCAGATCAACTTCAAGAACACGCTGATCCTTCTGACCTCGAACGTGGGCACCGAGGTGATCATGGACATGGCCGACAAGGGCGAAACCAAGCCCGAGGTCGAGGCACTGGAAGAGGCGCTGAAGCCCTACCTCACCCGCGTCTTCCCGCCCGCCCTTCTGGGCCGCATCGTGACCATCCCCTACTTCCCGCTGTCGACCGAGGTTCTGGGCGGCATCACGAAGCTGAAGCTGAACGCCATCGTCAAGCGGATGAAGGAAAACCACAACGCCAAGATGACCGTCTCGGACGAGGTCATCGCCCATATCGTCGAACAGTGCCGCGACCCCGACTCGGGCGGCCGCATGGTGGACAACATCATTACCAACACCATCCTGCCCAAACTTTCGCGTGAGGTGCTGAACCGCATGGTCGCCCAGACCGAGATGCAGGGCGTCACGCTGGTGATGAAAGACGGCGAAATCGGCTACGACTTCGCCTGACAGGGCGCGCAATGCAAAGGGGCGGCGGCAGGTCCGCCGCCCCTTTGCATTGCATCTTTCCGGCGCCAGCCGATCAGGCCGGGGTGCCGATCAGCGTGGCGATTATCTTCTGATAGGCCTGCACTTCGGGCGGCAGTGCTGCCACCACCGGCAGCGCTCCGCCGCCCTTGTGGTTCATCTTCAGCTCGGCCCATTCCTTGATATAGGCCACCGTCCGCCCCTTCAGGAACGGGTTGGCGCTGATCACACCGGAGCCCATCACATCGCCCACCAGCGATTCATCCGGGGATGACAGCACCACATGCGCGCCCTCAGCCCCCAGGAAGTGGCACAGGTACAGCCGCCCCGCCGTAATGTCATGCCCGCGCGCCTTAAGGTAAGCCTCGCCCTCACGCGCCAGCGCCGTGACCATCTCGCGGCTCAGCGTCGGGTCGTTGCGCAGGGCCAGCAGTTCCTCGCGGCTCATCGATCCGGCAAGGTCGGGGCGATACTGCTTCATCATCCGCAGCCAGGTGCTTTCGATGAACTGGCCCAGACCGGTCGCGCTGGACAAGGGGTTCTTGGCATCGGCCTTGCCGCCCGATTCCACGCGGATGATCTGATCAACCAGCGTTTCCACCGCCGAACTGGCCGACCCCGCCATCACCGTGCCGCCGGCGCTGAACGGGTCAACCGCCTCGCCGCCCTCATACAGCTCGAAGTGCAGATGGGGGCCGGTGGACTGGCCGGTGGTGCCGACATAGCCGATCAGCTGCCCCGCCGTCACCGGCTGCCCCGATTTCAGCCCCTCGGCAAAGGCGTTCATATGGGCATAGCGCGTCTCGGTTCCGTTCGGATGGCTGATCTTGACCAGATTGCCATAGCTGCCGCCGTCGCCCACAAAGCTGGCCGTGCCGTCAAAGGCCGCCACAATCGGCGTGCCGACAGGCGCAGCCCAGTCGGTGCCCTTGTGCAGCTTGGCCACCTTCAGGATCGGGTGGATGCGCGGCCCGAAGCGCGATGTCAAAACCCCGTTCGTCGGCGTCACCATGCCCGCCCGCAGGCTGACCCCGCCACCGCCCGCGCCGCCCTTGCCGTAGCAGCCATAATCCTCCTTGCCGGTGGGCCGGAAGACGTTGCATTCCAGATCGCGCCCCTCGCCCTTGATCGCGGCATACAGCACCTGCCCCGGCCCCGCGCCTTCGCCGCCCGGGTCGGGGGCGTAAAGCAGGGTCATCTTGTCGCCCGGCGCGGCAAAGCTTTCCATGTCATAGGTCTGCGACAGCATGACGATGGTTTCCGCCACAACGGCCGAAGGCACGCCGTTGCGGATCGCCGCCGAATAGAAGGCATCAAGCAGCCGGTACTTCCGCCCGATATCCGCCGTCGCCCCCGCATCATCGCCCGCGAAGGAAAACAGGTCTTCCTCGACCCAGGGGTCGGCGCCTTCCACCACGCTTCCGTCATCGGCCAGCGCCAGACTGCCGGCATAGCTGTCGCGGGTGTAAAGCGACAGCTGCACCGGCACCCGGACCCCGCCGCGCATCGCACCGCGGAAGGCCAGGATATGCCCCGGAGCCAGCGCCGCCACCTCGGGCACGATGGCCTGACCCTGCTCGACAAAGCGTTTCGCCGCCGCCTCGTCCAGCCCGTTGTCGGTCATCAGCTTGACCAGATCCGCCGGCTCCTTCAGCCGCAGGATGACATCTTCATAAGGCGCGGTGCGGCTGCGTTCGGGCTGGATGAAGGTCAGGCTGGTGGTGTCTTCGATCCGGGTTCGGGTAAAGCGGTCGGGCTGGGCGGCATCGCCCACGCCTTCAATGCTTTCGCCCCAGCTGGCATCATCGCCCTCGACCACCACTTCCTCGGGCGGGGGGGCATCCTCGGCCACAGGTTCGGCCACCGGGGTCGGCTGGCCGATGGGTTGCACCGGGGCCGAGGCGCTGGCCTCACGCTGGGCCTGAAAGAAGGCGAAATCCTCGCGGCTGGAGGGCAGGGTGGTGATCAGCCGCTCTTCGGTGGTGATCATGTCGTCGCTCAGCAGCACCAGATCGCCGCCCGCGCGCTCCGCCGGAATCTCGGCCGGGCGCGGCAGGGTCTTGCGGCGTTCCTCGGCGCCGGTGGTGTCAAAGCGCAGGATCATCGGGTCGCCCGCCAGATCGACGAAGGCGCTGTTATAGGCCGCCGCCGATTCCTGCATGACGCCTTCGTCCTGCACGCCCTGATTTTCCGCCACCTCGCGCGCGGTCGGATGGCCGAAGGTCAGCACCCCGCCGAAATACAGCCCCGTTCCCAGCCCCCCCAGAACGGAAGCGCCGCCGACCCAGAGGATCAGCGGCACCAGCCATGAGTTTCTGCGGCGTCTCCGCGATTCCGCGCGGGCGGCCTTGAAGCGGGGATCAATCTCCATGGCCGCAGCACCCGTCTCAGAACGAACCGGTCATCCCGATCGTGCCCTTGGTGATGCGGGTCTTCGCGGTTTCCTGCTTCTTGCCGGTCTTCTTGCCCGAGGAAACCGAGGTCTTCTCGACCACTTCGGTTTCCACCTTGGCGCGCTTGCCGGTCTTCACGGCGGACGAGGCCACGCGGACTTCGCAGACCACCTTGGTTTCGGCCAGCAGCCGGTCATAAAGCGCCGGCGTCGGGTCAAGGCTGTCGGGAACCACCTTCTTCGCCAGATAGTAAGAGGTCAGCGCCGTGCGCGATCCTTTGCCCCAGGACCCGTCCACTGCCAGCTGGTAGCAGCCCACGCGCTTCAGCTCACCCTGAACCGCCTTCGCCAGGTCGCCCTCTTTCAGTTCCACCGGTGCGCTTTCGTCGATCAGCCGGGGGTCGATGGCGGCCAGAATCTCACGCCCCTCATCGGTGTCGGGCGTGACGATCTTGCCGGGAACACGGGTGCGGCCGTCTGCGATGCCGTCCAGTTCCACCTCACGGGTATCCCAGTCCAGCGCGGCCAGACGGATCGGCGCGTCTTCATCCTCGACCGCCGGGTCTTCGGGTTTCAGCGCCGGGTCGATGGCCGCCAGCACCTCATCCTCAACCGGCACGTCGCCGATATCGACACCGCCCGCCACCACGTCGAGGTCATCCAGCGAGACATCGGCCGCCGCGCTTTCGTCGCCTTCCGGCGGCAGCGTCACCACGGCATCGTCGCCGGCGTCCGCCGCATCCTCGATCATCGGCTCGTCAATGATCGTGGTTTCCTCGGCCACCTGCTGCAGGTTGGCTTCGGCCAGCGCAATCTCTTCCTCGGCCAGCTTCAGCGAGGCTTCGTCAAAGCCCGACTGCGCCAGCAGGTCCAGGAACTGCTTGCGGTCGGCCGGGTCCAGCTGGGCCAGCAGCTCATAATCCGCCTCGCTCAGCTCCTGCTTGCCGGAAGATGCCGGCGGCACGAAGTAGAACTGCTCGCGCAGGCTCGACTGGTCCCACGGCACCTGCTTGCGCAGCGTCGCGGTTTCCACGTCGTTCCTGACCTCGATCATCATGTCGGAAACCGACTTGCCCGAGGCGTTGATGTGTTTCAGCAGCGCCGTGGTGAAGGGGCTGTGTTCGGCACCCTCAACCCCGTCGGCCGTCACCCCGCCCGGCGCCGTGGCGAAGGCCACAAAGGTGCCCACCCCCGCCTGCACCCGCGCCAGACCATCGGCCGAAGCGCCCGATCCGCGGACCGAGGCCGGCAGCGGGTCATTGCGGCAGGCATCCAGGAAGATCAGCGTCTGGCGGCTGCGGCTTTGCAGGCGCGCGATGATCGAATCAAGGTTCCAGGTTTCCTTGCCCAGCGCCTCGCGGCTTTCCAGCGCGGCATCGACCGGCACAAGATAGTTCACGCCGCTCATCTGAAAGGCGTGACCTGCGTAGTAGAAGACCACGCTTTCGGCGCGCTCGGCATCCTTCACGAAGCGGTCCATCTCGTCCCACAGCGAAGTGCCCGCGGCATCCGTCAGCAGCGTGACCTTGAAATCCAGCCCCTCCAGCGCCTTGGCGACCGCGGTGGCATCGCTGACCGGGTTGGCCAGATCGGGCGCGGCCGAATAGTCGCCGTTGCCCACCACCAGAGCAAGCCGCTCTGCAAGCGCCGGCATGGCGGCAAGGCACAGCGCAAGGGCGGCAGCGACGCGGCGCAGCCCCCTTCCCACCATGCCCGATCCGGCAGCCTTGGCCATCGTCAAATACCTTTCCACAACCAATGGCCGAATCTTAACCCGAAGGGGGCCTTCTGACCAGCGGCGAGATTCCTGACCTGCATCTAACCGCCCGGCGGCGCGGCCAGGAACAGCGTCCAGCGCTGGGTCTTCTGGGTGTCCACCTCGATGAAGCCCGCCTCGACATGGCCCCAGCGCCAGCAGTCGCCGATGCCGCGGATGGTGAACTTGCGCGGCGAGACGCACATCCGCGTCGTTCCGTTCAGGATCGGCTGGCCAAAGACATCCTGCGCGTAGATGTAGATGTAGCGGCTGCCCAGTTCATCCTTGACCACGTTGGCGCATTGGTTCGGCCCCACCGTCCACCAGCCGTCGGTCTGCATCTGGCCGCCCACGTCCTGCCCCACCGCCACGTTCACCACGTCATAGGACTGGTTGCAGACGGCAAACTGCGCCAGTGCCGCGCCGGGCAGCAACAGCGCCAGCCAGAGGGTCAGCGCAGCGGGCAGAACGGTGAACAGAAAGCGGCGGGCGGGCATGGCCGGATCATAGGCCGGCCGCCGCGCCTTGCAACGGCCTTGGCAAAAGCACGCCAATGTCATTGCCGAGCCTGTCTTTCGCCGTATTTTCCTGTAAGGTTATCCAAATGCAATCAAGCCGCCACAAGGCGGATGGAGGACGGGCATGAAACGGGCATTCGCAATCGGCGCGCTCATCGCCGCCACCGCCGCTTTTTCGGCCGGCGCACAGACCATTCGGGGCAACACCGAAAATTCCGACCGGGATGAGGTGGTCGTGGCCGTCGGCTGCGGCGACCTGCGCGCCGAAGTCGCTGCCGCCCGCCCGGAATGCCAGGCGGAACGCCCGGCCAGTCGCCCCGCCGTCCGCCTGACCGCGTTCGAGCAGGACCGTCCGGCCGCCAAGCAGCGCCGCATGACCGCACTGCCCTGGCTGATCGGCGTCTATAACTGACGGCATCAAGCCCCGTTGACAGGCCCGGCCGTCGCGCGCAACCTGCAGACATCGTTTGCAGCCCTTTCCGCGATGGGGATTGATCCGTGCCTTTCCGCCTGTCCGTTGCCCGCGCCCTGTTGCCCGCCCTGACGGCTGCCCTTCTGGGCGCCGCACCGGCCCTTGCGCAAAGCGGCAACTTCGAGATCGAGCTGAACACCTCGGCCGAGCTTGACAACGCCTGCCGGCTGACATTCGTCGCCACCAACAACACCGGGCTGACGCTGACCAAAACCTCGTATGAGGTCGCGGCCTTCAACGCCGAAGGCGTCGTCTCCCAGCTTCTGGTGCTGGAATTCGGTGAGTTGCCGCAGTCCAAGACCCGCGTCGTGCAGTTCGACCTGCCCGACATGAAATGCGCCGATATCTCGCGGCTTCTGGTCAACGCCCAGGACGCCTGCGAAAGCAGCGACGGCGCCAGCGATGTCTGCATGAAGTCGCTCTCCGCCTCGTCCCGCATCCCGACGATGCCCTTCGGGCTGTAAGGGCCGTCACCCAAAAACCGGGCGGGAAAAGGCGAGGCTCTGCCTCGCCCCCGCCCGCTGGTGCGGGTTCAACCTGCATCGGCGCGGCACGCAATGCCAAAGGCCAGCGCCAGCCCCGGCGGGCGAGAAGCGCCCGCCATGGGCGGGGCTGGCGCTGGCCGGGCCTTTGAGGCCCGTCCGGAGAAGTTTGTCGATGTCGGGAAGTGGCGAAGGCGATGGCCTTCGCCATTGATGCCCGGGCGGTGCGTGTGAACACGCACCCTACGCCCCACAGAACCGCCTGCCCCGTAGGGTGCGTGCTTGCACGCACCGCCCCGGCCGCCTCACCCCAGGCCGACCTCACCGTCCACCCGGAAGAACGCCACCGCGTTCGGCCCCAGCTCCAGCACCCCGCCCTTCAGCGCCGCCGCCTGCCGCGGGCCGATCTGGTCGCCCAGCCCCGTCGCGGTCAGCCGCAGGCTTCCGGGCGACAGGTTGAACAGGCAGACCACCGCCTCATCCCCCGTGCCGCGCACAAAGCCCAGCACCGGGTCGGGCAGGTCCAGGAACCGCGTCGCCGCCGCCCCGCGCAGCGCCGGTGTCGCCCGGCGGAAGGCCAGCATCTCGCGGTAGCTTTCCAGCACCGACCCCGCCACCCCCGCCTGCGCCGCCACGTTGCGCGCCAGTTGCGGTGCCTTTACCGGCAGCCAGGGTGCACCGTTGCCGCCGGTAAAACCGCCGTTGGCGCTGCCATCCCAGACCATCGGCGTGCGGGTGTTGTCGCGGCCCACAGGTTCCGGCCAGAAGTTGATGCCCTGCGGATCGGTCAGTTCCTCCAGCGCCAGTTCGGTATCGGTCTGCCCCAGCTCCTCACCCTGCCACAGGCAGATGGAACCCTGAAACGACAGGATCAACGCCCCCGCCTGCCGCGCCAGCGCATCCTGGCTGAGGCCGTGTTTCGCCCAGCGGGTGGCATGGCGCACCACGTCATGGTTGGAAAACGCCCACATCGGCCAGCCATCCGGGGCGCCCTTGAAGAATTCCTCGATCTTGCCGCGGAAGAAGGAGGGCGAATAATCATAGCCCATCATTTCAAAGCTGTAGCACTGATGCAGCCGCCCCGGCGCGGTGTATTCGCCCATCATGCGGATGGCATGGTGGCTTTCGCCCATCTCGCCCACCGTCGCCGTGCCGGGGTAATCATCCATGATCCGCCGGATCCGCTCCATCCACAGCAGGTTCTCCGGCTGGTTCTTGGAAAAGATATGGTACTGCATCTCATAGGGATTGCCCGGCGCCTTGTCCTTCACCCGGTAATCGGCCGGATCGCTGCGCAGTTTGGCGTCGTGGTAAAAGAAATTCACCGTATCAAAGCGGAACCCGTCCACCCCGCGGTCCAGCCAGAAGCGCAGGTTTTCCTCGTGCCAATCGACCACATCGGGGTTGTGGAAGTTGAAATCGGGCTGCTCGGTCAGGAAATTGTGAAAGTAATATTGCTTGCGCCGCGCATCCCAGGTCCAGGCCGAGCCGCCGAACACCGACTGCCAGTTGTTGGGCGGCGTGCCGTCATGGTTCGGGTCATGCCAGACATACCAGTCGGCCTTGGAATTGGTGCGGTCTTTCCGGCTTTCGGCAAAAAACGGGTGCTTGTCGGACGAATGGTTCAGCACCTGATCAATGATCACCTTCAGGCCCAGCACATGCGCCCGCGCCACCAGCGCGTCGAAATCCTGAAGCGTGCCGAAGACCGGATCGACATTGCGGTAATCCGACACGTCATAGCCCATGTCCTTCATGGGCGAGGTGAAGAAGGGCGAAAGCCACACCGCATCGCAGCCAAGCTCCGCGATATGGTCCAGCCGCCGGGTGATCCCTTTCAGGTCGCCCACCCCGTCGCCGTTGTCATCCTGAAACGACCGGGGATAGACCTGATAGGTCACAGCACCACGCCACCATTCCGTCATCGCCTGCCCTTTCCAAAGCGGTTTCAATCCAAGAATAGCGGGGTTTCCGCAATTGCGGAAGCCCGGCCGCGCGGGGTGGCGGCAACTTTGTCACCGCAACAATAATGCCGTTGACCCGCTGTGCAGGAAGGCGCAGTTTCCGCCACCGCATGAACCCTTTCCCGAGGTTCCGATGACCCCCTCTGCCAAGTCCGGCCTGATCACTCCGGTCCTGATCGCAGGCTGCCTGATCCTGATGACAGGCTTTGCGATCCGCGCCAGCTTTGGCGTGTTCCAGCTGCCCATCGCCACCGAGTTCGGCTGGGCGCGGGCCGATTTCAGCCTGGCCATCGCCATCCAGAACCTGGCCTGGGGCATCGGCCAGCCGATCTTCGGCGCCTTGGCCGAGAAGTTCGGCGACCGCCGCGCGGTGATCATCGGGGCGCTGATGTATGCGGCAGGGCTGGTCGCTTCCTCTTTCGCCGTGACGCCGGGCCAGCATCAGCTGCTTGAGGTCATCGTGGGCTTCGGCATTGCCGGCACCGGCTTTGGCGTGGTGCTGGCGGTGGTGGGCCGCGCCTCGTCGGCCGAAAACCGCAGTCTGGCCCTTGGCATCGCCACCGCCGCCGGATCGGCCGGTCAGGTCATCGGCGCCCCGCTGGCCGAGGGGCTGCTGGCCTTCTTCCCCTGGCAGACCGTCTTCGTGATCTTCGCCGCGATCGTCCTTTGCACGCTGTTCGCCGTGCCCTTCCTGCGCTCGCCCCAGATGGCGACGAAGGCCGAGCTTGAGGAATCCATCGGCACCGTCATCGTCCGGGCCTTCAAGGACCCGTCCTATACGATGATCTTCTTGGGCTTCTTCTCCTGCGGCTATCAGCTGGCCTTCATCACCGCGCATTTCCCGGCCTTCATCACCGAGAAATGCGGGCCGATCGACCCGGCCGGCATTCTGGCGGGCATCGGGGTGTCGTCCACCTCGGCACTGGGGGCGGTGGCGATTTCGGTCATCGGGCTGGCCAATATCGCCGGCACCATCACCGCAGGCTGGCTGGGCAAGAAATACACCAAGAAATACCTGCTGGCCGCCATCTACACTGGCCGCACCATTGCCGCCGCGGTCTTCATCGCCCTGCCGATGACGCCGGAATCGGTGCTGATCTTCAGCCTTGTCATGGGCGCGCTGTGGCTGGCCACCGTGCCGCTGACCTCGGGTCTGGTCGCGCATATCTACGGGCTGCGCTACATGGGCACGCTTTACGGCATCGTCTTCCTGTCGCACCAGCTGGGCGGCTTCCTGGGTGTCTGGCTGGGCGGCAAGATGTATGACCTGACGGGCGATTACACGCTGGTCTGGTGGATCGGCGTGGGGGTGGGCGCCTTCTCGGCCATCGTCCACCTGCCGGTGCGGGAAAAGCCGCTGGTGCCGCAGGCGGCCTGACGTGTCATTCCGCCGGAACCGGCGCCACCACCAGCACTTCAAGGTCGCGGTCGGGGGCGTAATTGGTCTTCTCGACGGTGAAGGTCGTCGGGCCGGTCTTCCGCACGCCTTCGCCGCAGAAGGAAATCACGTTGCCCGGCGCCCCCTTGTCCAGCGTCAGGCGGAACGTGCCGATCGGCCCGGCCCAGCTGTTCGCGGTGCGCAGCACATAGGCGATGTCATAGGCCGTGCCCATCAGATAGCTGCCGCCCTGCCCGTCATCCCGCCGGATCGCCTTTGCAATCGCGCGCGAGGTGCCGGCATCGACGCAATAGCGCGCCTGCGTCTCGCGCAGGTAATCGGCCTGCGGCGGGTCTTCCCAGCCGAACAGCCCCCCCGGCGGATGGTTGGAATAGCCGTGTTCCACCACCACCGCCTGACCGGCCGGAAAGGTCTGCGTCCAGTGATAGCGCAGCACGATGGCCCAGCTGGGCCAGAACTCGCGCGCCTCCCCGGCGTCATAGACCTCCATCAGCCCGGCGGCGACCATGGCATCCTGCGTCGCCCGGTCCATCGCGGCGATCCGCGCCACCACCTCTTCCCAATCAATCGACAGCGGCATGCCGAAGCGCGCCAGATCGGCCGTCACATCGCGGCCGGGCGTGTCATACTGGGCGCTGGCGGGGGTTGCCGCGTCCCACGGCGGCTCGATCACGGCGATGCGGTCCACCGTCACCGGCACCTCGGCGCCATCGACGCGGGCGGTGAAGCCCACCAGATTGTCGCGCGTCAGATCGGCGGGCAGGTTCATCGCCTGATTCATCATCGCCGGCAGCGAGATGGGGGGCAAAGGAAAGATCACTTCGCCCGTCACATCCTGTTCCGTGCGGTTGCGGAAGACATAGCGCACCTGAACCCGGTCAAGCCCGATGAACAGGTCTTCCTCTTCCATCGCCACCGCATCGGTCCGGCCAAAGGTCAGGCCGGTGGCTGCCAACCCGCCGAACCCGTCATTGGCAAGGGCAGGCAGCGGCAGGGCAAGGCCGCAGGCCAGTCCGGCGGCAAGGCAAAGGGCAAGGCGCATGGCAATCTCCGCAGGCTTGCCACATCTGAACCCCGCGCCCGCAATCAGGCAAGCCCCAAGACGGCCCGCCCGGGGGTTGCACTTGATCCGGCCCGCAGGCAGGTTGCCCGGCAGAGGAGACGTCCATGAAAATCGGCATCGCTGCCCTGATCCTCGGCTATGTGCTGAGCCAGTTCTACCGCGCCTTTCTGGCCGTGCTGACCCCGGTCCTGAAGACCGATCTGGGCGCCACGCCCGAAGACCTGGCTTCGGCCTCGGGCTGGTGGTTCCTGACCTTTGCCGTCATGCAGCTGCCGGTGGGCGCCGCACTTGACCGGATCGGGCCGCGGCTGACCACGGCGGTGCTGCTTATGGTGGGGGCCGGCGGGGCGGCGGTCTTTGCCACGGCGCAGGGCCCCGGCGCGCTTGTCTGGGCCATGGCGCTGATCGGGGTGGGCTGCGCGCCGGTGCTGATGGCCAGCTACTACATCTTCGCACGGCAGTTCTCGGCCGCAGTCTTCGGCACGCTTGCCGGCATGGTCATCGGCATCGGCAGCCTGGGCAATATCGCCGCCTCGCTGCCCCTGTCGGCGGCGGTCGATGCCTTTGGCTGGCGCGGCACGGTCTGGGCGCTGGCGGCGGTGACGGCGCTGGTCGCGCTGGCGATCCTTGTGCTGGTGCGCGATCCGGCCCGGGTGCAGCACGCGCAGCGCGGCTCGGTCCTGACCCTGTTGGCGATGCCGGCGCTCTGGCCGGTGCTGATCATGATGGCCGCCTGCTATGCCCCCGCCGCCGGCCTGCGCGGCCTTTGGGCGGGGCCGTGGTTTGCCGATGTCTTCGGCGCCGATGCCGACGGGATCGGCCGCGTGACGCTGATCATGGGGCTGGCCATGGTGGCCGGCAATTTCGCCTACGGCCCGATGGACCGCATTCTGGGCACCCGGAAATGGCTGGTCTTCGGCGGCAATGCGCTGTTGCTGGCGGGACTGGCCGCGCTGTGGCTGCGCCCCGATCAGGGCGGTTGGCAGCCGGTGGCGCTGCTGGCCGTCATCGGCTTTTTCGGCCAGACCTTCCCGATGGTCATGGCCCACGGCCGTGCCTTCCTGCCGCCGCATCTGGTGGGGCGGGGGGTGGCGCTGATCAACCTGTTCGGCATCGGAGCCGCCGGGCTGATGCAGCTTCTGACCGGCCGCATCTTTGCCGCCGCCCCGGCCGAGCCC
>Ga0268299_1001040_pt1 | contig 60719 bp, 43 predicted proteins | sample NOBtaG_FD_193484 | JGI IMG/M metagenome (GOLD analysis project Ga0268299, IMG submission 193484) | Activated sludge microbial communities from bioreactor in Nijmegen, Gelderland, Netherland - NOB reactor | ecosystem: Engineered > Bioreactor > Aerobic > Activated sludge | place: Netherlands...
ATGCGTTTTACGTGGTTAATGAACGAGCCAAGTCGAATCAACCAGGTTACGAACCAACTGTTTCAATCACTACAAAGAAAGAAGGCAGCACAGTATTGATTGTTGTAAAAGACAACGGCAACGGCATCCCCGACAAAATCAAAGAAAAAATCTTTCAGCCTTTCTTCACCACTAAGCCCACAGGACAAGGAACTGGATTGGGTTTGTCTTTGAGTTATGATATTGTGAAGGCGCATAGTGGAGAGTTGAAGGTAGTGACAAAGGAGGGTGAGGGGAGTGAGTTTTCGATTGTATTGCCGGTATGATCGATAGAGATGTCTCGTGCCTTCAGCACTCTTTGGAGGGCGTTGGGTTTTTATACCACGGATTGAAATCCGTGGTTACAATATGGATCGAGCCTATGGCTCTTGGAACGGGCGATTAGTTTGGGTTGAAAATATATTAGTTGAGAGGCGTAGCCTCGGCCGATATTGTAACAACGGACTTTAGTCCGTTGGAAATGAAGTAGTATGAAAAGAGCCGTAGGCTCGAACCATATAACTATAAAAAGATAAACTATGGCTAATACCTATCACCAAATCTACCTACAGACAGTCTTTGCTGTGAAGTACCGAAATGCTGTATTGGCCAAATCCTGGAGAAGTCAACTCTTTGGTGTAATCGGCAATCTAATCAATGAAGCCAATTGTAAAACCATCATCGTAAATGGTGTGGAAGACCATGTGCATTGTTTCCTTGGATTAAGGCCAGTTATATCAGTCTCGGAACTAATGAAAACAGTCAAAGCCAAATCCTCTAAGTACATTAATGATCAAAAACTAACTCCCGAAAGGTTTGAATGGCAGGAAGGATATGGCGTGTTCTCATACCATCAGTCACTGGTAGATACAGTATTTAAGTATATCCTGAATCAGGAAGAACATCACCGGGTTCAGATATTTGGTGATGAGTACCTTGGTTTATTGAAAGAATTTAAAATTGAGTATGATGAACTGTATATTCTCCATGAGCTGGTGTAAGTTCTATTTTGGGAACAAAATTTTAACATTCAAAAGGCTTGTTCTTTGAAAATGAAATCTGTTTCAATCCATTTATCCATGAAAATCTGTGGTTCAGACAATTTAAGATATTGTGAAGGTGCATGGAGGAGAGTTGAAGGTAGAGACAAAAGAAGGTAAAGGTTCTGAATTTCTAATTCAATTACCTTTCGGATGAGTCTAATTCATTTTAGGTATAAACTGGATGGAATACTAAGTACAAAGTTGATAAAATTTTCACATCATGATAGTAGCCAAGATTTTATTACTCTTTTCTTTTTTTCAAACTCTTGAGACTGACCAACAAATTGAGATTGACTCTATTCGGAAAGTCACAAATAACGAAGTAGTAATTGATGATTCACTCTTCACTGATGCAGAGATTAGGTTAGACTTTTCTGAATTGAAAGGTTGGAAGTTTTCGCCACAGGATGATCCTTCCTTCGCGAAACCGGATTTTGATGACAGCCGCTGGTATAAGCTTGAAAATACGCCCGTTGAAACGTATCAGCTACCCGATTCCTTGTGGAAGGGTTTTGGCTGGTTCAGACTCCGAATCCGGGTGGATACAGCATTCAGCAAAGAGCTAAGCGTAATCTCTCCGCATATTATGGGTGCTTCTGAGTTGTACATTAATGGCAAGCATGTGCTGAACCATGGTGTGCCAAGTGTAATGGCCGGAGAACAACAACTACTTGGCAGTGTATTGGATCTTGGCAAACACTATGAATTTATACCTGGAGCAACCTACCAGATTGCGATCAGGTATTCCTTGCATAATCTGGCTACCATTCGACATATTAGTATGGGAGGCTATAGAACACCGTTTTTGCTTCGTGTTATTGTAACGAACTATGATACACTGAGTCTTTGGATTGAAAGAACCATCATCACTACTTTCATATTTACGTTTGCGGCAACTATTTTACTCATGGTGATGATGCTTCATCTGTTTATGTATCTGTCTATCTCCGATGAAAAAGCAAATTTTGCTATCTTAGTACTAAGTGCTTGTCTGTTCTTACTTTCGGTCACACAGATTTACCTAGGCTTTAGTGTTCATAACTTTTGGCTCTTTATCATTCTTTCATCAACTGCACCAACCCTTTTAGTGATGACCAGTGGGAGCCTTGTTCCGTGGGTAACTCACCAGATATTAAACGTTACTGTTTCAGTATTTTGGAAGAGATTTATTTTCGCTCCTTTATTGGTTGCCTTTTTTCTGGCATTATTTCCAGAATTTCCATTCGAGATAGTGATAAATCTTATAGGTATTTTATTAATAATACTGATGGTCACAGGCAGCATTCTTGCCATTATTAAAGCCAGAAAAATGAAAAAGAAGGGGATTAGTTTAATTGCCGGATCATTGCTCGTTTATCCGTTGCTGTTCATTATTATGATAATTTCAGTGGCGAATGGTATGAATTATTTGTGGGCCTTTGGATTTCTTTTCATGATGCTCATCAGCATGCCTGTGGGGATGTCCATTCATCAGGGAAAGAAATTTTTAAAGTTACATGTACAATTGGATTCCTTGGTCAAGGATCGCACCGCTGAGCTAAGTAAATCACTCAATGAGCTAAAATCTACTCAATCTCAACTCATTCAATCAGAAAAGATGGCTTCTTTAGGAGAACTCACCGCAGGCATTGCCCATGAAATACAGAACCCATTGAACTTCGTAAACAACTTTAGCGATGTGAATATCGAGTTGATTGAAGAGATGAAGAAAGAGTTGGCAGTAGGCAATAGGCAGTTGGCAGAAGAGATCGCAGAGGATATAAAATCCAATGAACAAAAGATAAATCATCATGGAAAGCGTGCCGATGGTATTGTGAAAGGTATGCTGCAACACAGTCGTAGTAGCAGTGGTGTTAAAGAACCCACGAATATTAATGCGCTGGCTGATGAATATTTAAGACTGGCCTATCATGGCTTAAGAGCGAAAGACAAATCTTTTAATGCTACTATAAAAACTGATTTGGATGAGCGCATTGGTCAAATGAATATCGTACCGCAAGATATAGGTAGAGTTATATTGAATTTGATCACAAATGCCTTCTATATTGTAAATGAAAAGTCAAAGCAGGGAATTGCAGGCTTTGAGCCCACCGTTTCAGTCAGCACGAAAAAAGAAGGCAACGAAGTTTTAATCTCAGTCAAGGACAACGGCAATGGCATCCCCGAACATATCAAAGACAAAATCTTTCAGCCTTTCTTCACGACCAAACCAACCGGACAGGGAACAGGATTGGGGTTGAGTTTAAGTTATGATATTGTGAAGGCTCATGGAGGGGAGTTGAAGGTAGATACTAAAGAAGGAGAAGGCAGTGAGTTCTTTATTCAATTGCCGGTGGTCTGAATCATCGAAAATCGTAGATTCCATTTTTGTATTATTTTACAAAAATGGAGTTTGCTCTCCATAATAGCACAGGGATACCCTCAAGAATATTAGATCAGATTTTTCAAACTTTCTTCACCACCAAACCCCCTGGGCAGGGCACAGGCCTGGGGTTATCCTTGTGCTATGATATTATTACAAAGGGGGATGGGGGAGAAATAAAAGTCAAAACCATTGAGAATGAGGGAAGAGAATTTACCATCGTATTACCAGTAATGGTGGAGTCCCAATAGCTATCGCGATGAAGGGGATAACAAAGGAATGATGGACAACCGTTATTATTTTGATACTCGTTACTTAGCGAATTAATATGAATTTTTCTCACTATGGGGATAACACGTTGAAAAAAGAATTAACCTAAAGGCAAATTAATTCAGTCTTTTGATTAGATTGCTTTAAGCCCCATCCCCGCCCGTATGAGTACCATTGCCAATTATTGTATAATAAGAGGTTTACAGAAGACGATAGTCGGGCTTGTCATTTTCTTCATTGGTACTTCAGCATTTTCTCAAACTACGATTAGCGGAACTGTAAAAGGAAGTGATGGCTTATCGCTTCCAGGAGCAACCGTTGTGGTTGTAGGCACCAACAATTTTACCGTTACCGATGCCGATGGACGGTTCTCGTTATTAGCAAAACAAGGCGAAACAATTGAAGTATCATTTATTGGGTATATTTCTTCGCAATTTATTGTAGCCAATCAATCCGAGATAAATATTACGCTGATTCAATCACCCACCATGCTGGAGGAAGTGGTGGTGGTGGGATATGGCACTCAAACAAAAAAGGATTTAACGGGCGCTATATCCTCTGTTCAGGAAAAGGATTTTAATAAAGGCAACTTCACTTCTCCTGACCAATTGATACAAGGCAGAGTGGCGGGTGTTCAAATTACCAATACCAGTGGGCAACCAGGTGTTGCAGCTACCATCAAAATTCGGGGTAACTCGGTGATAACGGGTACCGGGCAACCCTTATTTGTAGTTGATGGGGTTCCATTGAGTGGACTATCTGCCAGACCCAACATTGGTGATTTTTATGGTACTTCGCCCGCGGCTAATCCTTTGAATTTTATTAACCCCGCTGATATTGCTTCCATTGATATTTTAAAGGATGCTTCAGCAGCTGCGATCTATGGTTCGCGGGCTGCCTATGGTGTGGTTAACATCACTACAAAAAAAGCAATAGCCGGAGACCCGAAGATTGATTTTTCATTATCAACAGGCCTCGCCTACATTCAGAATAAAGTAGAAGTGCTGGACGCAAATCAATATCGTGAGGCGATTAGCTATTATAACGTCAAGCCTGAAAATGATAAAGGTAATATGGCTGACGGACTCGCATCCATATCAAGAACAGGTAAGCAGCAGAATTATAATCTAGGAATTAGTGGCGGTAATACTAAGGGAAAATACAGATTATCGTTTGGATACCTGGACCAGGAAGGAATACTTAACAAGTCTGAAATTAAGAAATATAATGCAGGCCTTTCATCGAACTTCAAATTTCTGGAAAGCAAACGACTTGGAATTGATCTTAATCTCATGGCCAATCAATACCAGGAAGAAATACCCTTTATACGAAATGAAGGTAGCCTGGTGGGTGATGCGCTTACATGGAACCCCACGGATTCTCTATGGAATAAAGATGGTACCTATAATATGCAACCAGGTGGTAATCCGGTTGCATTTTCGAAATTGTATCATGACAACTCAAAAGTAACAACCATTTTGGCAAACATCGCTCCTTATTATGATTTTACCGATTGGCTGGAATTTAAAATCCTCGGCAGCATTAATTATGCTGCTGGTGAAAGACGTAATTCAATTGAGCAGGGGTTACTTCCTGGCTCTTCGGCCCAAAATGGATCAGCAAGCATTTATAATAACGAGAATTATACCAGTCAAATAACCAATACTCTTCGTTTTCACAAAGATATTCTTCCACAATTACATCTGACCGCTACCGCTGGATTTGAGTATATGAAATTTACTAATAAAGGTTCGTCTGTTCAGGTGTTTGGGCCAGATAGTGGATTTGGAAATTTCGGACTCGACTACACCAATTATATTCAGTATTCTAATTCAGGTAACCGGACAGTGTCATCATTTGCAGATCCTATAACAGAATTGCAATCATATTTTGGACGAACTGTTTTTGATTATAAGAAAAAATACATGCTCACGGCCACCTTCCGGGCTGATGGCTCAACCAAGTTTGGCGAGGATAATAAGTACGGATATTTTCCTTCGTTTTCCGCTGCGTGGATTGCCAGTGAAGAAGCATTTTTCAATACTGAGTTGGTTAACTTTCTCAAAGTTCGTATAGGTTGGGGGCAAACTGGCAATCAGGAATTCCCGGCTGGTGCAGCCACTGCTCTTTATGGTTTTTCAAACAACGGAGGTATTAGTCAAATCAACAATCCTAATCCAAATTTGAAATGGCAAGCTGATGAGCAGTTTAATATCGGTATTGATTTTATTATACTGAAGAATAGAGTATCGGTTACGATGGATTATTTTAATAAGATAACTACAGACTTACTGTTTCCCAATTATCCTATTCAACCCGCTCCAAATGTTGTTACCTGGGTTAATCTTGATGGTAAAATACAAAACAGAGGGTTTGAAGCAACCGTTAATGCCTCTATTATCGAAGATGGTAATTTTTCGTGGAACCTCGGTATAAATACAACCTTTATTAAAAACAATGTTTCGGGATTAATTTCACCTATTAATACAGGAACCCTTCAGGGACCCGGTATGTCGGGAGTGACCGTGCAGCAAATTCAAAACAAAGCCCCGTTAAATGTTTTTTACACAAGAAATTATTTGGGTATTGATCCGGTAAGTGGGTTATCCACTTATGCAGATGAGGGTAATACATTATACAATGTTGGGAACCCTAACCCAACCTCATTATTGGGTATTAACTCAACTTTTAGGTATAAGAATATCTATTTGACCACCTATATGTATGGTGCATTTGGACATTCCATTTATAATAACACATTAAACAGTACTCTCATTGTAGGCAACATTGATATTGGGAAGAACATAGCTCAATCTATTTATCAAAATCCTGTAAAAGAATCCCTCGCTAACCCTGTGGAGCCTTCTTCGCGATTTATTGAAAACGGTGATTATCTGAAGATGGGAAATGCCACCATTGGTTATAATGCGGGTAACCTCGGGAAAGCTTTTAAACAAACCCGGTTCTACATTACCGGACAAAACTTATTTACGATAACGAGTTACACAGGATTTGATCCTGAAATAAATATTGATAAAAGTGTGAATACTGTTCCATCATTGGGTATCGATTATGAGGCTTACCCACGCGCCAGGACCATACTCATCGGGATAAATTTTACTTTATGACATGGGCCATTTAATGAGATATACGACCTGGAGTGATATGAAAAAGAAATTTTTGTTTTATTTTCTTTTGTTGTCCATGGCAATGAGCAACAGCTGTACAGATCTACAGGAACAGTACGATGGAAATTTAACTGTGGATCAGGTTAAAAAGGAAAACATTGATAATTTGTTGGTTGCGCTAAATAGTTCTTTGAAATTCGTTTTTCAAAATCCTTTTGGTAATGTCATCGGATTATCTGAAATAACCACTGATGAATTGATTGTTCCTACACGAGGTTCTGACTGGGGTGATAATGGCGTCTTTCGTCAACTTCATCAACATCAATGGGGACCTGAACATACCCTTATTACACAATGCTTCAATGATTTAGGTGGAATAGTGTTTGCCACCACTAATATTTTACAATTCAATCCGTCTATTCAGCAAAAAGCAAAAGTAAGATTCTTTCGTGCATGGGCGATGTATTGGATGCTTGATTTTTTTGATCAGGTTCCTTACCGGGATCCAGGAGAGAGCACCTTAATACCAGCGAGAGTAAGAAAAGGCCTTGAGGCACTGGATTACATCATCAGAGAGATTAATGATATAATGGGGGACTTACCGGATGGTCCAGCCAGCGAGCCGAACAAAAATGCAGCAAAAGTATTCCTCATGAAGTGTTACCTCAACAAAGGTGTTTATACCAACAGAAAGTCTCCATCGTTTGTCGATGTCGATATGAATAAGGTGGTGAGCCTCGCAGATGAAATTCTCAATTCTAATCTATACACCTTCAGCAATAACTATTTTGACAACTTTGCTCCAGACAACGCATCACTGAGCGAGGAAAATATTTTTACTCAGGACAATCAGGCCGGTCAATTTGATGGCGTGAATCTTCTTTTGTACATGGTTTTTCCACAACATTATCATTCAGTTCCTTTCGGTCCAAATGGCTTTGCAACACTTTCTGATTTTTACGATAAGTTTGAGCCAATAGATTTACGTCATGAGCAGGTATACAAGACTCCCAACTGCCCACCAAATCCCGGTAATAGAATCAACATGGGATTTCTTGTTGGGCAACAATATAATTTGTTCATTGATGCGCCATTAACGGACCGCAAAGGTTATCCTCTGATATTTACACGAGATGTAAAAATTATTGAAACAGGTGCTAATTTGGAAGTGACAGGAATCCGACCACTGAAGTATGCGTTTGATTGGACATACTTTGAGACTTTGGATAATGATTGGGTGTATTTAAGATTTCCCGATGTTTTGCTGATGAAAGCAGAAGCAATCATGCGTGGAGGTGCACCTACCAGTGCTGGTTCCTATGGAAGTACTGCACTTGAATTAGTGAATGCAATCCGACAACATCCATCGCGCGGAGCCAGTCCGCTTACATCCGTTAACTTTGATATTTTATTGGATGAAAGAGGAAGAGAGTTGTGGCTCGAATGTTGGAGGCGCCAGGATTTGATTCGTTTTGGAAAATTTCTTGATCCCATACAGGAGAAAGACTACATCAGCGATTCCAGAAGCCTGATATTCCCGATTCCAAATCAGCAAATTGGAGTTAATAAAAACCTGACTCAAAATCCTGGTTATTAAACGGCATTGAGTAAACCTGATTTAGAATTCATAAATTCCTATTGATATTCATTCATATGCCTTCATGAAAAAAATAACTTCGCCCGGTCTGACATTGATTTTTCTGACACTTGCCTTAATAGGCGAAGCACAGGACCACGAATTAACGTTTCACAAAATCAATGGCCCCAATGGCAAATCTATCGGCAAAATCAGAAACATCACCCAGGACCCTTACGGATACATGTGGTTCTCAGGCGAAGGTGCGGATTGCATTTATCGCTACGATGGAATCAGGATAATATCTTTCAGGCACGATGCTACAAATCCAAATTCGTTGGGTGGTGTTTTCATTAATGAGGTCTATGCGGATGCCCAGGGAATAATCTGGATAGGAATGAATGAAGGTCTTGATCGGTTCGATCCGGCCACGGGCATCTTTCAACATTTCCGTAACGACCCCAATGACTCCAGCAGTTTGAGTGGTAGGGTTGACCCGGTTTTAAAGGATAGTCAGGGCAGACTTTGGGTGGGGAGTAATGGGCTTAGTATGTTGGATGAAAAATCTGGAAAATTCATTCATTACCGGAATGAGCCTGGTAACCCGAAAAGTCTCAGCAGCAATTTTGTCTGGAACCTTTATGAAGATCAAGCGGGTACAATCTGGGTGGCAACCGGAACTCCATTTGACAGTAATAAAGATCTGGAAGAGGGTGGACTGAACCGGCTGGAACCAGATGGAACATTTACCCGGTTCAAACACGATCCCAATGATCCCAATACATTGATCAGTAATAAAGTGAGGGCGATGTTTGAAGATAGTAGGGGTGTTTTCTGGGTGGGCACCAAAGGTGATGGGTTGCATACCATGGATCGTAAGACCGGCCGGTTTGAACGGCACGTGTATGATCCCGCGCATCCTGATAAGTTGAGCCGACCACCCTTGAAAACGGATGAGCAGTATGCTTTCGATAATGATCAGGTCACCTTCATCCAGGAAGATGTTATGGGAACCATCTGGATTGGCACGATGTGGTCAGGCATCAACCGATATGATACCCTTACAAAAAAGATAACACACTTTGAATCCAGCAATGGTTTCCCCGATCAAAGTGGCTGGAATGCCTACCAGTCCCGCGATGGTGTATTATGGATCAGTACACAGGAAAATAATTTATACAAGGTAGATCCTTTCGTAGGAAAGATTAATAGTACGCTCACGCCTCATACACCCTGGGGCATTAAAGAAGATGCGGAGAATTTGTGGGTCGCAACCGATGGTGGATTGCTTCAATATAATCATCAGGGAACATTACTAAAACAGTTCAAACACAACCCCTCAGATAACACGAGTCTTTTTGATCCATCAAATGTAATCTTATCAATGTCTTATGATCAGGGGGATACGATTTGGATAGGTACTAGTGACGGTCCGGGTTTTTTTAGCAAGATAACCCAACAATTTTCCCGGGTTCCTATTGACATAAAATATGATCCCAATAACTGGAAGAATGTTCCCGACCTCATGAAGGACAGACAGGGCATACTCTGGTTTGTTCTGAATGGAAATGGACTGGTGCGGTACAATCCCAGGGACCACTCCAGTAAACAATATTTACACGATGATAGGGATAGTACTTCATTAATTTCTGACCGAATTGTATCTGTCTTTGAGGACAAAACGGGTGTGATATGGGTGGGCGATGTTTCGGGAGGCGTTAATCGTTTGGATAGAGCAACTGAAACGTTTAAGCATTATATAAGAAGCATCCCGTGTCATAAGCTTTTTGAGGATTCAGAAGGTGTACTTTGGATAGGTACGAATGATGGCCCTTATCGATATGACCCCAACAAGGACAACTTTTTACCGTTTCTCGAACCAGAAAACGATGTTGGTCATTTGCAGATTATTAACATCAATGAGGATAATGAAAGGAATTTATGGATGCACAATCGTTCTGAATTGATCAGGGTGAATCGGACAACCAAAGAGACTTACGTGTATTCCACTAATTTTGGTATTGCAGAGTTTACCATAACGCCCTTAGGATTTTATAAGAACCGCAAAGGAGAACTTGTACTGAACCATCAAAAAGGATTCTATACATTTTATCCTGAGAATCTTGCTGTCAATTATCCGCTAAGCATCATTCTTACTGATTTTTTTGTAAACGCACTACCCGTTTTGCCAGGGAATGCAAGTGTTTTGAAAAGACCTGTTGAAGAAGTCAATGAGTTGAATCTGGCCTATAACCAGAATAACATATCTTTTAATTTTGCTGCCATCGATTACCGTTCACCGGAAAGGATAAAATATTTCACCAGGCTGGATGGCTATGATAGTACCTGGCGTGAAGTAAAAGGAGAAAAGAGTGTCTCTTATTTTAGTCTTCCCACGGGCAAGTTTGTATTTCGGGTAAAAGCCTATAACCGTGAAGGAACGATGGGTGAGAAGATAATCGACATAGATATCCTTCCACCATGGTGGCAAACATGGTGGGCTTTTACTTCGTATGTTTTGTTTTTTGGTGTTACCGTGTGGTCGGCTTCAAAATGGCGCGCACGTAACCTGCAACGACAAAACAAGTTGCTGGAAGAGAAAGTAGACCTACGTACAGAGGCATTGAACAAATCCTTGCATGAACTAAAATCAACTCAAGCCCAACTCATCCAATCCGAAAAAATGGCAAGTCTTGGAGAACTCACGGCCGGCATTGCCCATGAAATTCAGAACCCGTTAAACTTTGTGAATAATTTTAGTGAAGTGAGTGCAGAGTTAGTGGATGAAATGAATGCAGAACTTGCCAAAGGAGATGTTGAAGAAGCTAAAGTCATTTCAAATGATTTAAAGCAAAATCTTGAAAAGATAAATCATCATGGCAAAAGGGCAGGGGATATTGTAAAAGGAATGCTGCAACATTCAAGGAGTAGTTCAGGTGTGAAAGAACCCACGAATATCAATGCGCTGGCTGATGAATATTTAAGACTGGCCTATCATGGATTGCGAGCAAAAGACAAATCATTCAATGCAACCATGAAAACTGATTTTGATGAAACTATTGGCAACATCAATGTAGTGCCGCAGGATATGGGTAGAGTAATCTTGAATTTAATTACGAATGCGTTTTACGTGGTTAATGAACGAGCCAAGTCGAATCAACCAGGTTACGAACCAACTGTTTCAATCACTACAAAGAAAGAAGGCAGCACAGTATTGATTGTTGTAAAAGACAACGGCAACGGCATTCCAGAACACATCAAAGAAAAAATCTTTCAACCCTTCTTCACTACCAAACCAACAGGACAAGGTACAGGGTTAGGATTGAGTTTGAGTTATGATATTGTGAAGGCTCATGGGGGAGAGTTGAAAGTAGAGACCATTCAGGGTGCAGGCAGTCAATTTATCATTCAACTACCATATGATAGCCCTTCTTCTCGTTTTAATCATCTGACTTAAGAATAGAAACCCAAGGTCATGATAAAGCACATTCCATTAAGCTTACTCATCCTAATCAGTAGTGCAGCAAGGGCTCAAAACATGGATGAATTGCAATTCGATAAACTCTCGCAAACACTGAGAGGAGCGAAGGCTGATAGCACCCGCGCGTTGACCTACGCCCAGCTAGCGGAATATTATCGAAACTTGAGAATGGACTCTACTCATTACTATGGAGAAAAGGCGCTCACCCTTTCGCGTACCATTAATTACCCATCCGGAGAAGCCAAAGCACTGTCTGCACTAAGCCATTATTACTTTGCCAAGGGCGAGCTGCCCAAAGGACTGGAACTTGGACTGGAGGGTTTGCGGGTAGCCAGGAGGCATAACCTCATCTATGATGAGGCCTCGTTGCTGATTCGAATTGCGAATGTGTATGCCAACTTACAGGACTTCCAGAAGGCATTGTCCTACTATCACCAGGCCATCGCCCGCACAAAAGACGCTGCCGATCCTTTCTTCTATGGTGCCGCTCACTGGCGTATGGGAGACGCATTTGCCCAATTGAATGAGGTCGACTCCGCTATATACTATGCAGAAAAAGCGGTTGACATTGCACAAAAGATGGGCAATCAATTCATACAACAAGGCGTAGTTCCTACGCTCGGATTTGCGTACGGAAAGAAAGGGTACGACTCTCTGGCCCTTCGTTACCTACGATCCAACAATGGATCGACTAACCTGGTAATGCGGGCTATGTTCTTTAAGGACCGCAACCAATATGACTCGGCCATTTCCTGTGCCCACCGCGCTTATGAACGGGGCCTTCGGAGTCCGGCCAGACAAACCGAGTTAGCCTCCGCCTTGCTATTGTCTGAATTATATGAATCAACCGACCCGGTAAGAGCATTGGAATACCTCAAGATAGCCAATGCCGCCCGTGAAAGCATTTCCGGAGCCGCAAACGTCTTGTCTGCCAAGGCCATTGAGCTCGAACAGCAAGAACGTGAATCCGAAATGAAAATAACGGAAATGAACTTGCGTAACCAGTTCAGAATATTTGCAGCGGTAGCTGTACTCATACTGGCAGTGTTTATTGCTCTTCTGGTATTTAGAAATTATAGAAAGGCTCAAAAGGCAAACACATTGCTTCAGCAACAGAAGAATGAAATAAATCAAGCGCTTGCAGATCTCAAGCAGACACAGGCACAACTAATTCAATCTGAGAAGATGGCGAGCCTGGGTGAATTGACTGCAGGAATTGCACATGAAATTCAAAATCCATTGAACTTCGTGAACAACTTTAGTGAGGTGAGCACAGAGCTGATCGATGAAATGAAAGAGGAATTAGCAGTAGGCAATAGGCAACTGGCAGTAGGCAACGTGCCAGTGGCAATTAGTCATTGGCAAACTGCTGTTGATATTTCTAATGATCTAAAACAAAATCTTGAAAAGATAAATCATCATGGTAAGCGTGCTGGTGATATTGTGAAAGGCATGCTGCAACATAGTCGCACCAGCAGTGGGCAAAAAGAATTAACGGATATAAATGCCTTAGCCGATGAATATTTACGATTGGCATATCATGGATTGCGGGCAAAAGACAAATCATTCAATGCTACCATGAAGACTGACTTTGATGAGAGCATTGGCTCAATCAATATAGTACCGCAGGATATTGGCAGAGTTGTTTTGAATTTAATTACGAACGCTTTTTACACAGTCAATGAAAAGCTAAAAGTTGAAAGCTCAAAGTCGAACACAGAAGGAGAAAAGTATGAGCCAACTGTTTCAGTCAGCACAAAGAAAGAAGATCATAAAGTTTTGATTTCTGTTAAAGACAACGGCAACGGTATTCCAGATTCCATCAAGGACAAAATCTTTCAACCCTTCTTCACCACAAAACCCACCGGACAGGGAACGGGATTAGGGTTGAGTCTAAGTTATGATATTGTAAAGGCGCATGGCGGGGAGTTGAAAGTGGAGACTAAAGAGGGAGATGGGGCCACATTTTCCATTCAATTACCCAGTATCTAGTATACAAATTTTTGCTCTTTAACAGTATATTTACAAATGCCTAAACCCTACCTGCCCGTACGGCCCGCTATACTTATAACTTTTGTTCTGAGTCTGTGCTATGCTACTGGATTCTCACAGAAGATTCCGACCCAAACCATTGAACCCACCTACGTTTCCATTGCGGATGGATTGATTTCTCCCAATGTGCAGTCGGTAATACAAGATAATTTCGGACTGATTTGGATCGCTACCAGCAACGGCTTGCAAAAGTATGATGGGTATCGACTGGAAACTTTTAAAAACACGCCCGGCAAAGTAACCAGCTTACAGCACAATAATGTGTGGGGTTTGATGGAAGATGCCGATCATAATATTTGGGTAGGCACGAGTCTTGGTGTATCCCGCTATGACAGGCGTAAAAATGAATTTAAAAACTATCTCTTCCCCGGCTACTTTAATACAGACTTGGGAGCACCGTATGGAATTACTTTTAGAATCTTTCAAGACTCGCAGAAAAATCTATGGGCTGTTACCCGCTTCCTGGGCTTGCTCAAATACAATAAAACAATTGATCACTGGGAGTTTGCCCAATATGAAGTTCCCGGAGTTGAACTTCCTGATCATTATGAGCCCTGTTTAAGTATTGCCGAAGATGCCAAAGGCGGGCTTTGGTTTGGATCATCCCTTTATAGCCTTATGCACCAGGTAAAAGGCGATAGCATCTTTAGACAAGTACAACATGAATCAATTGCAAAATTAAAAGAGGCAAACACCATCACCAACCTTTATTTTGATTCCACTCAAACCCTTTGGATTACAAGCCGCACAGGTGTACATAAATACAATCCTGAAACCGGCTTGTTTAAAACTTTGGTAGCTTATACAGAAGGCAATGATAATGGCTTGAATCACTGGAATAAGATTCTTTCAGATAATGAAGGCAATATCTGGATCGCCAATAATTTCAGAGGCATCTTAAAGTTTGATGGTATTAGTGATAACTACACCGAGATTGAAATTTCCGGCAAAATGAAAATGCGCACTCATGGGTGGAATATCACACTCACGAATTTCATCATTGACCAAAGTGGCATCTTCTGGTTTGGCAGTCTCGAGTCGGGTTTGGTAAAATATGATCCGGTAAACAAGCCATTTCAGCATCTAAGTCATGACCCTGCTAATCCGAATGGACTAAGTGCAGGTGGAATATTTGGTATCGTTGCCTCGAAAGTAAAACCTGGTATTGTGTACATCGGTACGCGCGGCAATGGTGTTAATGTATATGACCCCAAAAAGCAGTCCTTTGAAAAGATAAAATTTAAGGTTGTGGATGATATGTTTGGTGGGTCGGCCCGTGCTATAGCCGAAAAAGAAGATGGTTCGTTGTGGCTCGGAACCTGGGGCGATGGTTTGGTGGAGTTAGATAAAAACTATAAAGAAATCAGACGCTTCAAATATGATTCTCTAAACGAAAACTCCCTTTCTCATAATCAGGTGCGCGTAGTTAAACCCGACAAGCAAGGCCGCGTCTGGGTGGGCACCAATATGGGTGTTAATATTTTAAACACCAAAAACAATACTATTCAGCGGATAATCAATAAGCATGGCCGGCAATATCCCGGTCCGTTGGTTCAAGAAATGGATAGCCTTATCGGTACCGATCAAAAGGTTGCCAGTATCGAAAGGGTAATCGATAATCAAAACATCACGCAGCCCATAGAAATAAAGGAAACCGGAACGTATTGGGTAATGGCGGTAGCTGAAATGGCTCCCTTGTTAATGGCTGACTTTGGATGGATAGAAAATGCTGCCAAAGACACCGTTTGGAAAATGAACAAATACGAAGAGGCACTTCATGCGGGTGGTGCTTATAAAAACAGAATTGTACTAGGTAGTGTAACCTTAGAACCGGGCAGTTACAATCTACGCTACAGAACAGACGATAGTCATGCTTATGGAAAATGGAATGATGCTCCGCCCACACAAACTTCGTTGTATGGAATTGCCTTAATAAAACCCCAGACAGGCGATGGGGTACAAAGTTTACAAACTGAGATCCTTCCTGAAAAGGAAGAACTCTATACCTCCGGATCGAATATAAATGACATTGAGATAACCGATAAATACATTTGGGTGTCAGGTGAAGGAAGTGGTATTGATCGGATTGATGTTGTGACTAATCAGGTAAAATCCTATACACATAATCCGGATGATGCAAACTCACTTAGTCATAATAATGTCAGAGATATTCATGCCGATAGTCGGGGCATGATCTGGTTTGCCACCAACGAAGGTATCACTAAACTGGATCCGGCAACGGAAACGTTTACCCGATATTCTGAAAGTGATGGATTACCCACCAATATATCTGAAGCAATTCTGGAAGGCGACAATGGCGAAATGTGGATTGCTACCCAAAACGGACTGTCGCAAATGGTTAATAACGAAAGGTTGGGCAAGACCACTTTTATTAATTATAACTCAACCGATGGAATTGGTGGTGATGTATTTCTATCGTTAACCAATACACGTGCCGCAGACGGACGTTTTTATTTTGGGGGTGATCATGGACTCACCACCTTCACGAACGTTACCTCAAACAAAACACCTCCGGCTATAATCATTTCTAATTTATTTATTTCCAATAAATCTATTACTGAGTTTAAGGAAGATTCTCCTTTAACAACAAGTTTGCTCGAAACAAAAAGTATTTCACTGGCATTCGATCAGAACAACCTGAGTTTTGAATTTGCAGCCCTTCATTATGCCAATCCCAAAAAGAATCAATATGCCCATATGCTCAAAGGCTACGATAAAGACTGGATTTATGATAACCGAAACTTTGCAGCCTATACCAATTTAGATCCCGGTAAATACGAATTTAAAGTTAGGGCCTCCAATGCATATGGTATCTGGAATGAAGAGGGATTAACCTTAGAGATAACCATACTGCCACCCTGGTGGCGCACCTGGTGGGCATATGCTTCGTATGTCTTAATATTTGGAGTGGTTGCGTTTACTACTGACCGCACCGTACGCAGAAGTATCAAGATGCGTGAACGCGAACGCGGCCGCGAGCGTGAATTGAAACAGGCAAAGGAAATTGAGAAAGCGTACACTGAATTAAAGGCTACCCAGTCACAACTCATCCAATCTGAGAAGATGGCTTCATTGGGTGAACTCACCGCGGGTATTGCGCATGAAATACAAAACCCTTTAAACTTCGTTAATAATTTTTCAGAAGTAAATTCTGAATTGATTGCCGAGCTGAAGGAAGAGATTGTAAAAGGTAATCTAGAAGAAGCAAAAAACATCGCCAATACAATCGATGAGAACGAAAAGAAAATAATTTTCCATGGCAAGCGTGCCGATGGTATCGTAAAGGGAATGCTACAGCATTCGCGCGCCAGCTCGGGCCAAAAAGAGCCTACCGATATCAACGAATTGTGCGATGAATATTTACGTCTTTCCTACCACGGACTACGTGCAAAAGACAAATCGTTCAATGCCACGTTTAAAACTGATCTTGATCCAACGATTGGCAAAATAAAGATCGTGCCACAGGATATTGGCCGGGTAGTGTTGAACTTGCTCACCAACGCCTTCTATGCGGTGAATGAAAAGAAGAAAAAAATCGGAAGCACCGCGGTTTATGAACCAACGGTTACCGTCACCACAAAATCCGTGGGGGGTAAAGTTGTTATCCAAGTTCAGGACAACGGCAATGGTATTCCGGAAATCATAACTCAGAAAATATTTCAGCCCTTCTTCACCACCAAGCCGGCAGGGCAAGGTACTGGCCTCGGACTATCCCTGAGTTACGACATAGTAACAAAAGGACATTCGGGTAACCTTACGGTTGAATCACAAGAAGGCGTTGGCTCAACTTTTATTTTAGTATTACCTGTTGAATAATCCCGGATTTTGAAACCTTCCCTTATCTTTACCTATACCAAAATGCCGGGTTCAATGAAGTCTTTTTCGTTGCTGCTTTCTTTTATACTGATCTGTATAAGCGGGTGCAGAAATACTTCGGATCAGGTGCCCTTTCCTGCTGAGGAAACCGAGTTCTCGCAACCGGTAACTAAACCATTCAAGTTTAGTGAGCCGCTTACCATTAAATGGAAAACCGTTAGTACAGATAGTATAAAGCCACCCTCCATTAAGAAATTTTACCTAGACAAGATTCCTTCCAAACCTTTTAACATTGGCGGAGCGAAACCATTACCGAAGCCATTGACAGAAAAATCGTTCGACTGGAACAGTTTGCCCGATACGGTATTCAACATCAACGATCTTCCGGCAGACACGATGAAAATCAGGACCATCAAATTGCTTCCGCCTGAGGTGGTAAAGGCTGGTTCGCCTGTGTATGCGCAAGGCCTTCCACGCGGTTTTCTCGATGCCAGTGCAATCGGTTTGCCAGGCACCGCGCGCGATTTTTTAAAAGACCCATCGGGTGCATTATGGATTGGAACCAATAAGGGTCTTTGCCGTTACGATGGTGGTTTTCTTGAAATTTATGGACTAGAAGAAGGACTTCCGTACATCGATATTGTGTCTCTCTTCCGTGACAATCAAAACCGAATATGGGTGGGTACTTTCACGGGCGATACATTTGTAATTGATGAGAAGAATGGAACCATTCAATTGCTAGAAGATCTTTTTCCGGCTAATCAAGGCCTGACCTATAAAATCATTCAAGACGATGAGGGACGTATCTGGATTCCTGTGTTTAATAATGGTGTTCTTGTCTATGATCCGGATACCCATGTAGTCAGAACCATAAACCTCGCCCACGATCTGGCTAATCGGGTCCTTGGAATCATGAAAGATTCGGAAGGGTTGATCTGGAACGCTACGGCCAGGGGTATCAAGATTATTGATCCAAAGACCAATCGAATGAAAACGCTCGACATGCAGAGTGGTCTTTCAGCCAATTTCACATTCGATATTTTACAGGCCAGCACAGGTGAAGTATGGGCGGGAACTGCGTTGGGTGTAACCATTATTGACCGCAAGAACAATAAACTTCGTATTCTCGGAAATGAGCAGCAATTCTTTTTGGTGGATGACAAAAGAAACGTGGCCGGAATTTCAGAAGATGAAACAGGCAAGATGTGGATGGGAACAAATGGTGGCACCGTGCATTCGTTTGATCCCAAGACCAACATGGTGGAGAATTTTCGCGTGAATCCTGATGCCTTTATCTATCGAACTCTTACCGATAATGAAGGCCAGGTATGGGTAGGCTCAAACAAAGGGATTACACCTATATTCAATTCCAAACTGGGCAGCCCCGGCAACTTTACGGATGCTGATGGATTGGGTAACACAGCCATCTGGTCAATACTGGAAGCGCAGGACGGAAAAATCTGGATTGGTACCAACAATGGGATAGATGTGTATAGTCCCGAAACCGAAACAATACAGCACATAACAACAGATGCCGGCCTTGTTCGTAATTCGGCTTCGCTAATTATAGAAGACAGCAAAGGAAAAATCTGGGTTGGAAACAATGGCGATGGCATAAATATTATTGATCCCCACAACCAAACCATTGCCCAAATCAACACCACGCATGGATTGCCAGATCGGGCAACGTCTACTTTTTTTGAAGACAAGAATGGAGACATGTGGGTTGGTTCTGGAAAAGGATTATCCGTAATCAATCCCGATAAAGGGTTGGTTAAACAGATTATTAATCTGGATGCCTGGAAAGGTGCGTTCTACTTCTACATCTTTGCCGATAGTAAAAATCAACTTTGGGTACTCAGCACTTCGGGAGTTATGTTGATTAATGAGCAGAGGAGCACCCTGAAATTTTTGAATGCAACAAATGGGTTAAATAGTGAGTCGGGAAACTCAATATTGGAAGATCCGCATGGCAATGTGTGGATTGGTGGCCAAGCCGGAATTGATATTATTAATCCTGCTAATGATTCGATAACTACGATTACAACGAGTGAAGGCCTGGCCGATAACGGCATCTACGACCTGAATGAGCGTAATGGGAAAATTTATGCCGGCACGGCCAATGGGTTATCTATTATTACTCCGCTTGTTGGTGAGAAAAATAGACTCACCATTAAGACTACCAACCTTGGGAAAGCACAGGGATTAGGTGCGCTTGACTTTGATCAGAACAGTTCGATGTTTACCAAACGTGGTCAGTACTGGGCAGGAGTAGAAACATTAGTCTTACTGGTAATGGATTCTATACAACTTGATTCAGCGCGCAGCACACCACTTGTTGCCTCGGTTAATTTTTTTGATCAGCGTCATTACTTCCGGGATAGAAAATCACTTCCGGCTGATGATTATCTGATCAAGAACAATATTCAATGGGATTCGGTGGAAACCACATTTTACATTCCTTATAACCTGGTAGTGCCCTACAATCAAAACTACGTGAGTTTTAATTACTCGGCTATGCAGTTAAGTTATCCGGATAAACTGCGGTATCGGTATATGCTGGAAGGCATTGATAAAAGCTGGAGTGCGATTACCGATAAAACGCTCAGTGAAAATTACCGCGATCTTCCACCCGGTAACTATACCTTTAAAGTAGCCAGTCGCGGAATCAATGGATTGTGGAGCAAACCCGCAGCGTTTAGTTTTGTAATCACCTCACCCTGGTGGGCAACCTGGTGGGCTTATGCACTCTATGCAATCTCGATTTTTGGAATCATGACTTCGTTTGTCCGGTTTAGATCGCGCGCGTTACAACGACAAAATCAAATCCTGGAGGAGAAAGTTGTAAACCGGACTAATCAATTACAGAAATCACTTAATGATTTAAAGGAAACACAGAAGCAACTGATTCAATCAGAGAAGATGGCCAGCTTGGGTGAACTTACCGCAGGTATTGCTCACGAAATTCAAAACCCGCTCAACTTTGTAAATAACTTTGCCGAGGTGAACGCTGAATTGATTGCGGAAATGAGAGAGGAACTGTCGAAAGGGAATATAGGTGAGGCCAAAAACATTGCTAATAATATCGATGAGAACGAGAAGAAAATAATCTTCCACGGCAAACGGGCTGATGGTATTGTAAAAGGAATGTTGCAACACAGTCGTAGTAGCAGCGGGCAAAAAGAACCCACCGACATCAATGCGTTGGCCGATGAGTATCTGCGCCTGGCTTACCATGGGTTGCGTGCTAAAGACAAGGCCTTCAACGCTTCGATGAAAACAGAATTTGATGAAAGCCTTGGTAATGTTTCTGTTGTACCACAGGATATAGGTCGTGTAATCTTAAATCTGATCACGAATGCATTTTATGCTGTTTATGAAAAAAAGAAACAAGGAGTACCGGGTTATGAACCTACTGTTACCGTAAGCACAAGCCACTCCCTCTCCTCCGGAGAGGGTCGGGGTGAGGTTTATATAAAAGTCAAGGACAACGGAAACGGCATTCCTCAAAAGGTTTTAGATAAAATCTTTCAACCGTTTTTCACGACAAAGCCTGCAGGGGCGGGAACTGGATTGGGATTAAGTATGAGTTATGATATCGTGACCAAAGCACATAATGGAGAAATAAAAGTGGACACCAAGGAGGGGGAGGGCACTGAGTTTATTGTAGTATTACCCATGTAAACAGTAGCATATGAAAATATTAGTAGTAGATGACGAACAAGATGTTAAAACCTTGTTTGAGCAACGTTTCAGAAAGGAAATAAAAAGTGGACAAGTCGAATTTGTTTTTTCCTTTTCAGGAGAAGATGCATTGGTGCAACTCAATAAATGGGAGCATGAGGCGATGTTGATTTTGTCGGATATCAATATGCCCGGCATGAGTGGCCTGCAACTGCTGGAAAATGTGAAGAAAAAATATATGAAGCCGCCTCCGGTAGTGATGATGATTACCGCGTATGGCGATGCAGAGAACCATAAAATTGCCAAAGAACTTGGTGCGGATGACTTTTTAACCAAGCCTGTTGATTTTAATGCACTTAAGCAAAAACTTAATCTTGTGTAGTAATGACTAAAATATTGGTTGCCGATGACGAGGTAGATTTGGAAATGCTGATCAAGCAAAAATTTCGTCAAAAGATACGGGAGCAGCAGTACGAGTTTATTTTTTCCATTAACGGAAATGATGCACTCGAGAAAATAAAACAAAACCCTGACATTGATATTGTGTTAAGCGATATCAACATGCCTGAAATGGATGGGTTAACCTTGCTCAGCCGGTTATCAGAATCGAGTCCGCTGATCAAAACGGTTATCGTATCTGCCTATGGCGATATGGAAAATATCCGGGTGGCTATGAACCGCGGTGCCTTTGACTTTGTAACCAAGCCTGTCAATTTTGAAGACCTCGCGCTTACCATGGAGAAAACCATCAAGCATGTTATTCAAGTACGAGAAACGCTGAAGGCTATTAAAGAGAATAATATCCTGAAAATGTATGTGGATGAGACGGTGCTCAATTTTATGGGCAGCCGCGAATATGAGTCATCATTAATGGCGAATGAAACGGTAGACGCTACGGTCGTGTTCATTGACATCTGCAGTTTTACTTCCATCAGCGAAAACGAATCGGCTGATACGGTTGTAAAGTTGTTAAATGATTATTTTGACATCATTGTAAAAGAAGTAATTGCTCAGGGCGGCTATATCGATAAGTTTATTGGCGATGCTATTATGGCCGTTTTTCGTGGCGACTATCATTTGGATAGATCCATCGATGCGAGCCTGGCCGTGAGATCTAAAATCAATTCGTTGCCCGAGTTGAAGGCAACCCTTTCCTTCACACCCCAGGTTTCTATTGGCATCAACAGCGGTGAAATGATTTCAGGCAACATTGGTTCGGCTACCTTGAAGCGGTTGGACTACACAGTAATTGGTGATGTTGTAAATACTGCCCAAAGATTGCAATCTGCGGCTGGTCCGGGTCAGATCGTGATCAACGAGGCAGCCTATCAAAGAATTAAAGAGTCTTTTAATTGCCGTAAGGTAGGCGAAGCGGTTTTAAAAAATAAATCCAATCCGGTAATCATTTACGAGGTAGTAGATTGAAATTCCGCTCTAAAGTATCGAAGCAGATCTGGTTTATACTCAGTTTTCTACTGAGATAAGTACCATTTAATGGTAAACATTTAATTACCATTTATCGGCTCGATTAGGCGAATTATTTCATGTTATCTGGATGTTATGCACATAACATTGTGGTAATAATTTAATAATATTGCCTACTCTAAGTTTATATGAAAACACTATACCCGGCTCTGGGTAGGCAAAAGTTGCTTATCATTTTACCCCTGTTTTTCGTCTTAGTCGTTTCTACAGAAGCAATCTCTCAAAGCAAACCTGTCGTTAACGTTTTTACCAGGAAGCAAAGAGGTGTTGGGTTCGTTACATCGGATAGCGTGTTCTCGCTCAATTTTCAGTTTCGTATGCAGAACCGGATTTTATACATCAGTAAATCGGAAACTGATTTTGCTCCGGAAGCCTTCGAGATGCGAGTGCGAAGATTACGTATGAAATTTACAGGCTTCGTTATAAACCCTAAACTGACCTATTATTTTCAACTAGGGTTTTCGCGTGGCGATATGGATTGGCGCGGACCAGAAAATAACAGAGTGAATAGCAGTCCTAACATTATACGTGATGCAATAATTTATTATAATCCAACACCCCGATTGCGTCTGGGCTTTGGGCAAACTAAAATTCCGGGTAATCGTCAACGAGTAATTTCATCGGGTGATCAGCAATTTTTCGATCGTACTATAGTGAATGCAAGATATACACTGGATCGTGATTTTGGATTTTTTGGTCATTACACAACTCCGTATCTGATCTTTCGCGGATCACTTACTTCCGGTGAAGGTAGAAACTCGGATTTCTCAAATAATGGACTCGCCTATACAGGCCGTGTGGAATTTCTTCCTTTCGGACAATTCACTGGTGAAAATGATTATCAGGAAGGGGACCTGGATCGGGAACAAAAATTGAAGGTTTCTTTGGCAGCCACCTATTCGCAAAATGATCAGGCGCTTCGCACGCAAGGTCAACTGGGTAGCGATTTGTATGCATCCCGAACCATGGATGCCGTAGAGTTTGATCTCCTTGCCAAATACAAAGGTTGGGCCTGGTATTCTGAGTTTATGAATAGAACAACCAACAATCCCATTACAGTTAATCCTACCAATAGTGCACAGATAAGTGCTGTTTATGCAGGGTTGGGATATATGTCTCAGATGAGTTATCTATTTATAAACAATTTTGAAGTAGCTGCTCGCTATGCCATGAGCAAACCTGATTCCAAACTTTATGATAATGCCGATGCGCCTTCCTTAAATGAAAATCAGGTCGAGAATTATGAGCTTGGTGTCACCCGTTATTTTAACGGCCATCGGTTGAAGGTACAGGGTGGTATTATGTATAGTAAGCTAACCGATTTGAGAACAGAGACTCTATCAAAGGGGTATTGGACTACAGCATTCCAGATTGAACTGGGCATCTGATTTCAAGCACTTTGATTGATTGCCTGTAACTCCGGCTGTTGCAGCATTAACTTAAACCAACAGGTATAAGCATCCGGATTTTGGTGTGCATGATTCCGGATCGAATCAAGGGATTCATATTTCCAGGCTTGTGCTTCATGCCTGTTGATAGCAGGAGCCCCATCATAATAGCCCACCAACACATAATCCCATTCGTATTCGGTTAGCTGATTGTCCAGCTCGACTTTGTATAAGAACTTGTGGGAGTAATTAAGATCACAATCAAATCCCATTTCCTGCAGGAGTTTGCGCTTGCCTGCCTCTTCCAGGGTTTCCCCTGGTTGTGGGTGACTGCAACAGGCATTCGTCCAGAGGCCACCACTGTGATATTTTTCTGTTGCCCTTTGCTGCAACAACATTTCACCTTTCGAATTAAAAATTACAATGGAGAATGCCCGATGGAGTAAACCCTTTTGATGGGCTTCCATTTTTTCCATACTCCCGATTTCATTATCCTGCTCATCTACCAAAATCACCTGTTCCATGCTACAAGAGATTAAGTTGATGTTTCACATAAGAGTAAGCGAGAATAGTAAGTTTACGTCTGTTACGAACCCGAATCCGGTTGGTGAGAATAATATGACTCGGTGTATTTTTTATCTTTTCGAAAAGTGCCATGTAATACAGGTAGGCTACATATACTCCAAAGCGAGCAGAACGGGGCAGTTGCTTAATGCCTTCATACCCGGCATTAAAATCTTTCGCCACATCATCTTCGATTTGTTTCTTCGTCTCCTCATTAAAATCGGTGAGATCAACACCCGGAAAATAGCTCCTGCCCATGCCATTAAAATCAGCATTGAGGTCGCGCAGGAAATTAATTTTTTGAAAAGCTGAACCCAGTTTCATGGCAGATGGCTTCAACTGCTGGTACATAACTTCATCACCCTTGCAAAACACGCGCAGGCACATAAGGCCCACTACTTCGGCCGAGCCCAGAATATATTCTTCAATTCCTTTTTGATCATAAGAGGTTAACGCCAGGTCCATTTCCATACTCTTCAGGAACTGGTCAATCAGTGCGCGTTCAAACTTAAATTCGTTGGCGGTCTTTTGAAAACTGTGAAGGATAGGATTCAGGCTAATTTTTTCATCGATCGCATGATAGGTATCTACGGTAAATCTCTTCAGCAAAGCTGCTTTATCAAAATCATGAAGGGTATCCACGATTTCATCCGCAAAACGAACAAAGCCATAAATGGAGTAAATAGGGCCCCGCATTTCCTTTTTCAAGCAGCGTATACCCAGCGAAAAGGAGGTGCTGTAGGCTCGTGTGGTAAGTTTACTACACCGTAAAGAAACTTTATCAAACAGGTCTTTACTCATTCAAAGAAATCAGTTTTTGTCTCTCAAAATACGTCAGAAAAAAGTCAAAAGCCTTACCGTTCTTCTAATTCTGCTTATTGTCACGCTCAATCAACTCTTTGGCAACTACTTGCCCGGAAATGAGTGACGGTGGCACCCCTGGACCCGGTACAGTTAGTTGACCCGTATAAAACAGGTTCTTTACCTTTTTGTTTAAGATTGAAGGCTTCAAATTGGCCGTTTGTAAAATAGTATTGGCCAAACCATACGCATTACCTTTGAAAGCATGGTAGTCGGCCTGAAAATCGTTGTGCGCATAACTACGCTTATACACAACATGGTCGCGAATGGGTTGCCCCATAATTTTTTCAAACCGGTCCATCACCAGCGTATAATATTTTTCCCGGATCGAATCTTCGTCTTTCAAACCCGGTGCAACCGGAATCAGGATAAAAATATTTTCTCCCCCCTCGGGTGCAACGGTAGGGTCGGTTTGGGATGTACAGGAAACATAAAATTGAGGAGATGTGGGCCACTGAGGATCTTCGTAAATTTCTTTGGCATGTACTGAAAAATCCTCATCAAAAAATAATGTATGATGCAGCAGGCCCGAGATCTTTTTGTTAAGTCCCAGATAAAAAATTAAACTCGATGGAGCCATCGCCCTGTTTTGCCAATAGGTTTCAGAATATCTTCGATGCGATGCCGGCAATAAGTTTTGTTCCACATGATGGTAGTCGGCTCCGGCCACTACATAATCAAACTTTCTGGGTTGGCCATTCACAATTACTTCCTGAATACTGCTACCATTCACCACAAAGCGGGTTACTTCACTGTTGAACTCAAACTTCACGCCTTGTTCGGTTGCCAGTGTGGTAAGGCCATCTACAATTTTATGCATGCCTCCTTTCGGATACCAGGTACCCAAGGCCATGTCAGCATAATTCATAAGTGTATACAGAGCCGGAGTTTTTTGTGCAGTAGCCCCAAGGAAGAGAACCGGAAATTCGAGCAATTGGATGATGCGGGAATCTTTGAAAAACTTGCGAACATACTGAGATACCGATTGGAAAACGTGCATTTTAAAAACACCGGCCAGCAGTTTTATGTCCAGCAGTTCGGTCACTGACAAACCTGGTTTATAGACCAGATCATTTATTCCTATATCGTATTTGTATTTACCTTCCTCCAGAAAACGAATCAGGTTTTTAGAACTGCCAGGTTCTAATTCTTCAAAGAGTTTGCAGAGTCCTTCCACACCAGCCGGTATATCCAGGAAATTGTTGGCTGAATAATAAATCCGGTAGGAGGGCGAGAGTCGTTCGAGTTCGTAATAGTCTGATGTGGTTTTGCCGAACTGTTGAAAAAATTTTTCAAATACATCAGGCATCCAATACCAACTGGGCCCCATGTCGAAAGTAAATCCTTCTTCTTGAAATTTACGTGCTCGTCCCCCGGCAGAATTGTTTTTTTCAAGGACAGTAACATCGTATCCGGCTTTGGCTAAACTGGATGCTGCCGCAAGGCCGGAAAAGCCAGCCCCAATCACTGCTATTTTTTTCATCGCTCGAGTATAAACAGAAAACACGGCTTTGTCCACCGTGTTTCTCCATTTACTGGTATCCGGTTAATTTCTTTTGAATTTCTTTTCGTGCGTGGAAAATTCGGTTCTTAACTGTGCCGATGGGGATATTTAAATGTTCGGCTATTTCGTGGTACTTATAGCCGGTGGTGTGCATTTTGAAAGGGATCAACAGGTCATCTTTCAACTCGTTCACGTTGCGCCACACTTCTTTAAACTCAATGCTGCCTTCCGGACGGTTAAACGTGTGGTGATCTTCCACATTCAGGAAATACAATTCTTTGGTATCATCGTGCGAGGTTTTGGCACGCTGATTCTTCCTGTAATTATTGATATAGGTATTGCGCATAATCGTGAAGAGCCAACCTTTCAGATTTGTATCCTCACGAAATTTATCGCGGTAAGTAAGCGCTTTCAGGATGGTATCTTGTACAAGATCTAAAGATTCATCCCGGTCGTTGGTGAATCTACGCGTAAACGTCCGTAGTGTAGGACGAAGAGTTGCCAGTTGATGGTCGAAATCATATGTCGTCATATTGTCTAACGTTTAATTGTAAATGTTAGACAAATATAGTCAGGATAAGATATTATCCTGCATAGTGTTCAACTTATTTAACAAATAATTAAACAATTACTTTAGTGATATTACTAAATCCCTAAGGGTCAGGGCATTAGTAAATGTTTGAATGTTTGGTAACGGGTCCAATTTTGCCTTTTTCAAGGCATATCCAGAAATCAGTATTTTGGACGAAGCAAAATCAGTACTTAATCGATTCAGGTATCCTTGCATGGCATGCGGAGACGGGCCACTGGTTAGGGAAGTAATTATCAGGTGGGGCTTATGATATTCGACCACATATTTGAGATCCTTATAGGGCACGGTCTGCCCTAAGTAGTAAGTTCTGAATCCTTCTTTCTTTGCAATATAATGGTAGAAGAGTAAGCCAAGTTCATGTAACTCATTTTCGGGCAGGTACAAAACAGCTCTTTTCGCGGTCTTGGGGGGCAATGGCAAACTATCAATCGCCACGATCATTTTTTGCCGGATCAGGTGTGAAATAAAGTGCTCCTGTGCTGGCGTAATGTTATTGGTCAACCATAAGATCCCAATTTTCTCAAGGAAAGGATATACTATCTCCACTACAGTTTTCTCAAATCCAAACTTAAGGGTTAGGCTGCCCAGTATTTTTTCAAACTGTTCTTCCTCCATGTCAATCATGGCAAGCACCAATTGATCAATGTAGATTTCAATGCTGTTCTTGGAATCGCTGAGCTGAGCTACCTGTTGATTAATTTCATCGAGACTTAGTCCAACAATTTTTGAGATCTTAACTCCATTATTATTGAGAACGGAAACATTGATGATTTTCTTCAGATCGTCATCTGAATAATACCGGATGTTGGTTTGAGTGCGCTGTGGACTCACCAAATGGTGTCGCTTTTCCCATATCCGAATGGTGTGGGCTTTTATTCCGGATAGTTTTTCTAATTCTTTAATCGAATACTTTCCCATTCGTCCTGTATTATTGTTCAAAATAACACAGACTTATCAAAAATGTTATTTTACCCCAATATTAGTTAGCCATGCTAAACAATCTGGAGTCGGGCAAAAGGTGGTTTGAAGCGCAGGGCTGGACTCCGTTTCCATTTCAGTTGGAGGCATGGCAAAGTGTGTGGGCAGGATTTAGTGGTATGATCAATGCCCCAACGGGCAGCGGTAAAACCTATTCCTTACTGATTCCAATTTTGTTGGAGAGCGATCCGCGCAAGCAGAAATTGCACGGCCCTACCGCAATCTGGATAACACCTATCCGGGCTTTGGCAAAGGAAATTGAATTCTCGGCAAATCGTGCTACGGAAGGACTGGAAACATCGTGGCGAATTGGAGTGCGCAGTGGTGATACCTCCACTAAGGAACGGGCCAAACAAAAGGAAAAACCACCTGATTTTTTAATCACTACACCCGAGAGTCTTCACTTGCTCATTTCTCAAAAAGGGTATGCTCAATATTTTGCCAACCTCAAAACCATTGTTGTTGACGAGTGGCATGAGTTGCTTGGCTCCAAACGTGGTGTGCTGATGGAACTGGCCTTATCGCGATTGAAAACATTAGCTCCTGAACTCAAGGTGTGGGGAATCTCGGCAACGATAGGAAACATGGAGCAATCCCTTCAAATTTTAATGGGAAATATTCCCAATGCACGAACGAAAGTGATTAAAGCTGCTATTCAAAAGAAGGTTGAAGTTGTTTCCATTTTTCCTGATGAAGTTGAGACACTGCCATGGGCAGGTCATCTTGGGATTCAATTGCTTGACAAGGTTATTCCAATTGTGAAGGAAAGCAACAGCACCCTAATCTTCACCAACACCCGGTCTTTTGCCGAAATCTGGTATCAGAAAATTCTTGATATGGCGCCCGAGCTCTCGGGCTTGATTGCCATGCATCATGGTTCCATCAGCAAAGAACTGCGCGATTGGGTAGAGGATCAGCTACATGCTGGCAAACTGAAAGCAGTAGTATGCACGTCCAGCCTGGATCTCGGTGTTGACTTCCGACCTGTACAAACTGTTATTCAGGTAGGCAGTCCCAAAGGTGTCGCCCGGTTTTTACAACGTGCGGGTCGCAGTGGTCACCAACCCGGGGCCGTTAGCCGGATTTATTTTTTACCCACCAATACTCTTGAACTTACCGAGGCGGCAGCATTGCGCGAAGCGATAACCCGCAACATCGTAGAAGATAGATTACCTTATTTGCGATCATTCGATGTGTTGATTCAATACCTGATTACACTGGCCGTCTCCGATGGGTTTAACCCCGAGGAAATTCTGAATGAGATTAAAGCGACCGTCAGTTTTTCTTCCATCACCGAAGATGAATGGAACTGGGTGTTGAATTTTATTACGTCTGGCGGTGAAGCGCTTACTGCCTACAATGAATATCGCAAAGTAATTGTTGAGCAAGGAATTTATAAAGTTGAAAATAAACGGATTGCGCTAAAGCATCGGTTGTCCATAGGCACTATTGTGGGCGACAATCTTTTGTATGTGAAATATGTCTCTGGAAAATATTTAGGAACCATTGAAGAGTATTTTATTTCGAGACTCAATACGGCCGATGTGTTTTGGTTTGCAGGACAAAGCCTGGAATTAGTTCGGATAAAAGAAATGGAAGTGCATGTACGCAAGAGCAAAAAGAAATCAGGTAAAGTACCCTCCTGGCAAGGTGGACGGATGCCACTCTCTTCGCAATTGAGTGAAATGATCCGGTTTAAAATTGACGAAGCAGCACGAGGTGAAGAGACGGATGATGAAATACGATTTTTAAGACCTTTAATGAATTTGCAAAGGGAACGTTCGCACCTGCCAACGAAAGATGAGTTCCTGATCGAGTACTTTCATTCTTCAGAAGGCTATCACGTGGTGATGTATCCTTTTGAAGGCCGCTTTGTTCATGAAGGTATGGCCGCATTGATTGCCTATCGCATCTCGCAAACAACACCTATTACATTTTCCATAGCGATGAACGACTATGGCTTCGAGTTGCTTTCCGATCAGGAAATTCCCATTTACGAAGCCGTTGAAACGAATGTGCTGGGCAACGAAAACCTGATGCATGATATTCAGGCAAGTATCAACAGCACCGAAATGGCGAGAAGAAAATTTCGCGACATCGCAGCTATTTCAGGATTAATCTTTAAAGGATTGCCCGGTAAAAAGGTAAAGGAGCGCCATCTGCAATCTTCTTCGCAGTTGTTCTTTAATGTATTTCATGAATACGAATCGCATAATTTATTGCTACAACAAGCCTTTGAAGAGGTAATGGATTTTCAATTGGAAGAGGCGCGGTTGCGAAAAGCACTGATTCGGATTGCACATCAGAAAATCATTATCAAAGAACCCGACAAGCCTACACCCTTTGCTTTTCCCATTATGGTGGACAGAACCCGCGAAAAGCTAACCTCCGAAAAACTGGAAGATCGCATCAAAAAAATGCGCCTTAACTTCCAGTGATAAATTAATCGGAGAGGGAACGGAAGATCAGAAACAGTGTGCCCGACATCACCATAACAACCGGTAATGTAAGCAGCCAGGCAATTAAGATATTTCTTACCGTGTCCGCCTGCAGGTTTTTAATTCCCTTGCTGGCAACCATCGACCCTGCAATGCCAGAAGAAAGCACGTGTGTGGTGCTGACCGGAAGTCCGAAAAAGGTAGATAAACCAATCGTGGTAGACGCAACTAATTCGGCACTGGCCCCTTGTGCATAGGTCAAATGTTCTTTGCCAATTTTTTCACCAATTGTTTTTACAATACGTTTCCAGCCAATCATGGTGCCGAGACCAAGGGACGCGGCAATGATGATGATCACCCAGGTAGGTGAGTAGTCAGTCATTTTGCGAATCTGTTTTAGACTGCCGGAGAGAATTTCTTTATCACTTTCGCTCAATCTGGCTTCACTTGTTTCGAGCAACGATTTGATATTGCTATTGAGTATCATAATGTCCTTGCGAACAATAAATCTGTCTTGTTTAGGAATAGAATTTACAGACGCAGCATTTCCTACCGTTGTTCCAATGCGGGTAATCATCATTTTCGAACTATCCAGTTTGGAACGATCGGTTGCTGATAAGGGCATGGGATCTACTGTGTTGATGGTGCTTTCAATTTTATAAAGTGGATCCTTCAGGGCTGAAGGATTTCCATTTGGATTAAGGGCAAAGTAAACGGGCACAATACCGATAAGAATCAACATAATTAATCCCACACCTTTTTGTCCATCATTCGAGCCATGAAACCCACTGACTGCTGTGCAGGTAATAATCAGAATAATTCGAATCCACCACGGAGGAGGCTGATTTTTCTTGGGTTCCTTAAATAAACTTTCCCCGGTCTTGCTGTTTTTGGTGAGGTTTCGCAACAGGAACATTAGAATAATGGTAAGGGAGAATCCAAATAGTGGTGAGATAAGTAAGGATGCACCAATCTCCTGGGCTTTGCCCCAGTTTACAGCAGCACCGCTCGTTTCAGGTAGCAGGGAAAACGCAAGCCCAACTCCCAGGATGGACCCAATCAACGTATGTGAACTTGAGCAGGGAATCCCAAAATACCAGGTCAACAGATTCCAGAAAATCGCACTTAATAATAATGCCATGACCATCGAAACGCTGTGTGCGATATTCTGATCTACAAGTGATTCAACCGGCAATAAGTTGACAATCCCCATAGCTACGGTAATGCCACCCAAAAAAACTCCAATGGCATTGCAGATTCCAGACCAAATAACGGCTATCCAGGGCTTTAAAGAATTTGTATAAATAACGGTAGCTACCGCGTTGGCGGTGTCATGAAAACCATTTACAAATTCAAAAGCGCAGGCAGCAACCAAACAAACAACCAGCAGAATGGAATAGGACAGCTCTAGTTCGAACATAGATTCAAAGTCCGGTAAATGTAATTGGTTGAGTGTGAGGCACTGTTATCCCAATGTTAACATTTTTTGTTTTCAAGGTCAGAACCTTTGAGATAAATTTCGAAGGCTTTGTAACCCAATGATTTTCAATATTTAAGCAACGTGAAATCAACGGTATTTAACTTTTTACTGCGATTGATTTATCCGAATTTGCGGTTTATTTAACAGCCTGGCAGGCCAAAGAATGGAAATTGACCTATTGAGTGAAAAGACCGTGCTATTACCGCAAAAGGCGCTGTGGTTAAAAAGTAAAAAAACCCTTTTGATGGCAGACCTGCATTTTGGAAAGATCAACCATTTCAGAAAGTCAGGGATACCCGTGCCCGCCCGTGCCAACGATAAAAATACCGAGGCGCTGATCGCTTTATTACAAACAACCAAAGCCGACCGCGTAATTTTTTTGGGTGATTTATTTCACAGTCATTATAACGAAGAATGGGAAGTTGTGGGGCAAATCAGAAAACACTTTGTGAATTGCACTTTCGAACTGGTGCTTGGTAATCATGACATCCTCAGTGAACTTCAATATAACCGAAACAATCTGAAAGTGTATCTAAACGAATTGCGGGAAGGCGATCTCATTCTTACCCACGAACCCCTGGCGGATGTTCCGGAGGGGAGCTACAATCTTTCCGGGCATTTGCATCCGGGTGTTCAACTTCGCGGAACCGGAAGACAGGCGGTAACATTACCTTGTTTTTATTTTGGTAAGAATCAGGGCATTCTTCCGGCCTTTGGTTCGTTCACCGGATTAGCTCGCATTCAGCCAAAAAAAGAGGATAGAATTTTTGTTATTGCAGATGATAAAATCATATCCTACACAAATGCATAAATTCCGGTTGTTATTTATTTTTCAATTTGTAAGTCTTGCCGTTGCCGCCCAGGATACAACCCGTATCTCGTTGCTGTTTGTAGGCGACATCATGCAGCACGACTCCAATATTGCAGCAGCGTATAACTCAACCGATAAAAAGTATAATTACACTGCTTGTTTTGAATATGCCGCGCCTATTTTGCGCTCGGCAGATTTAGCGATTGGTAATTTAGAACTCACATTAGCCGGAGCTCCCTATAAAGGCTATCCGCAGTTTAGTGCACCCGATGCGTTGGCTGTTCAGTTGAAGCGACTCGGATTTGATGTGTTGGTAACTGCCAATAATCATAGTCTTGATAGAAGGAAGAAAGGAGTGGAGCGTACCATTCGTGTGTTAGATTCCTTACAACTTCAGCATACCGGCACGTTTAGAGATTCTGCAGAGCGCGCCAGTATATATCCATTGCAAATAGAGAAGAATGGATTTCGTTTCTCCTTGCTCAATTACACGTATGGCACCAATGGCATTCCGGTAACAAAGCCCAACATTGTAAATCTGATTGATACTGTTGCCATCAAGGTCGATCTGGCCAAAGCCAGAGCCCAGCAGACTGACGCCATCATTGTTTTTATGCATTGGGGTGCGGAGTATCAAAGTTTACCGAATGCGGAGCAAAAGAAATTGGCAGCGCTATGTTTTCGCGAAGGTGCAAAGTTGGTCATCGGTGCACATCCGCATGTCTTGCAACCTATGGTGTGGAACCAGAAAGATGATCAGTTGATCGCTTACTCTTTGGGCAATTTTATTTCGGGTCAGCGGCCGCGTTACCGCGATGGAGGTGCCATGCTGTGGGTTGAGCTTCAGAAAATTGTTCATGACTCGGTATCAATCACTACAATCCGAAAGGCCGAATATGAACTGGAGTGGGTTAAGAAATCCAATGAACTATTTACGATGTTGCCACTTCGGTATTTCGAAGGCGACACGCTATTTGTAAAATCGAAGACGTTACGAGACGCTTTTACATTATTTACCAAAGACTCGAGAGCGTTGTTAACGAAGCACAATGTGATGGTGAATGAAAAGGCTTTTTCTACCCGAACGGACTCAATAATTTATTCAATCAATCTGGGTACGGATCTTGAAATGGATTCAGCTTTGTTGAGCGATCCCTTGATTAAATTTTACGGAGTTCATCGGGTAGTACATGAGGATACAGAAACTACCTGGTTAACCGGCACATTTTATGAACATGAACTTGCCCAACAGGCGTTGGTTGAAATATGGAGTAAGACTCCGTTTCGAAGAGCAAGAATTATAAGACGTGTAGATCTGGAAGATGTTCGGCCAGCGACCTCAGCAGGAAGTATGAATTAACTTGAGCTCCTCCGATTCAGCTATCGTCCTGAAAAAATAATTCCGATAGAAAACTCAAATCCCGTGAAGTCAACTTTCGCATCTTTATAATCCACTGCGATTGTTTCCAGCGGATCATTAAGTGTGCCTCCTGTATAGTTTCCAGTCAATGGAAATTTGGCATAGCCCATCAGGTAATTACTTTCCAACGAGATCCCAAATTGACGGGTAACATGAAAGGTAAATTCAGCTCCAACATGATATCCAAAGCCTGGGTTATTTTTATAACGCAGGTCAGCATTGGCCACTTGCCAGCTCTCAAAATTTCGTATGGCCCGATCAATGTTGCCATAATTCAATTTCTGATCGAATCCATAAAAAAAGAATCCACCGCCTTTAATGTCAAACTCAGCCTGCTTGCCCTGAAACTGCAGGACCAATTCAACCGGAACAAACAAGGTAAAGTTGGGTCCCAGCAAGGCTTCCTTCGATTCAAAAGGCAAATCAATGATGTTAAGCCCCGACATTCGATAGAGTGATGCTCCGGTTTCAATGGCAACAAACCGATTCAGATTTACTCCCAGTCCACGGATAGAAAACGGACTAATGGGTGTTGAGAAATACCCGTTACGCGGAATAAAATAAGAAAAGGAGAGACCTACATCCTGGGCTTGCGTCTGCATCAAAGCAAATGCAAGCAGGGCCGATAGAATAATTTTTTTCATTTAGTTTTGTTATAGTCGTCAAAGAGCTTTTGCATATAGGCTTTACCCAAGGGCAGTTCATTTTCATTTCCTTCCCGCTTGAGGTAATTATTCAGATCAAAGTCAAAAATATGTTCGTTGGTCTCACTTACATATCCATAGCCATTGGAGAATACATACATGGCGAACGAATTAACGGTATCGGCCAGTATATTTTTGCTGAATGAAAATTCCGGTGAATGGCCAACTCCAACCTGATTCAAAAGTGTGTTGGCAATATCAGTGTGGCCGGCAAAAGTATTGATGCGAATGCCTGACTGATTGAGCACACCACCTAACCAGAGCATGGGTATCTTAAATCGTTCTTTCTCTTTTAATTCGTTTGGATTCGGAAATCTGTGTCCATGATCGGCAGTGATAATCACCAACGTATTTTTCCACCAGGGTTTTTGTTTGGCCTCTTGGATAAATTCTCCCAAACTTTTGTCTGTATAGAAACAAGCATTGAGAAACATAGAACCTTCATCCTTACCCTCAATTACAGTTTGCATGGGAACTTCAAACGGTTCATGGCTGCTCAGGCTCAGCATGACTTTGAAAAATGGATGGGAAGCTGTATCACATTCATGCAGGAGTCGATCGAAAACATAATGATCGGCAACACCCCATTTAGAGTCATCTAATTCGCTTTCAAAATCATCAATCTCGGTAATATGGCTGAACCCGGCTTGCGTTACATACGATTCCATGTTGGCAAAGCCAATGTCACCGCCATACACAAACGAGGAATGATAGCCGGATTTCTCCAACACTTTTGGTAAGTAGGGCAATCGTTGTGTTTTGTTAGGAAACTTAATGATGGAACTCCGTGGCTGTGCCGGATATCCACTCAGGATGGAGACTATTCCTTTATCAGTACGGTCACCGCTGGAGTAAAAATTCTCAAACAGGATTCCTTCTTTAACAAGTTCATTCAGTGCCGGTGTAATATTTTCCAACCCTCCCAAGGGGGCAATGATCTTGGAAGTAAAACCCTCCAGGATGATGAACAATACGTTGGGTTTTTCTACAGAGATTAATTTTTTAGTTGTCCCTTCGGTAGTGATAAGAGAAGCAAATTGTTCATCCAGGTTTGCGGGCCGGTGAAAGTTGGTATTGTATTGGAGGTTGTCTTTCCGGGTTACATCTTTAAAGAAGTTCCAGACTGGATTAATACCGGCATGATTTGGAAAGGCTTTTGTTTTGTGAAAATATACTACCCCTGTATTTAACGGTGCTACACTGAAGCTGCTGCGAATAGGGATAATCAAGGCAGCTGTAATCACCAACCAAACCGGAGACCACTGGATGGGTAGTTTTTGAAATGCTAAGAGTTGTGGAGCTAGTTTCTTCCAATAAAGAAATGAGAAAGCGATAAGCAACACAACAAAAATGACAATCAACAGCATTAACGTGTAGAGGTTAACACTGCTTGCTGCCTCGGACTCCAGGTACATGAGAGGCGTAGCGTTGATACGGAAGCCCCAGTGTTTGTAGAGTTCAACATCTGCGACTACCAGGAGGGTAGATATAAAAAGCAACATACTCGTTATAAAACCCTGGAGGAAATAAATCCATCGCACAGAAATAAAAGTCGAGGTAATAAAAATTAGGCCGGGAAGTAACATCCAGTAACCAGCCATGGCTGCATCCATGCGCAGCCCAAGCACCATGGGCATCAGTATTTCTTTTCCTGTAAGCGAGCTGGTTTGTGTATAAAGATAAATAAAGAAGAGAATCCGACTTACACTGAAAAAGAGAAGCCAAAACAAAGCGAGCTTCCCAAAAAAATTTAATCGTTCTTTCATTTCTGGCTGCGAAGATACAAAACTCGCTATATCCTGCCGTTGATAGAATAGGCAAATGGAAATATAAAATTGCTTACTACTTTTAAGGTTTAATACGTACCCCTATGCGAAATAAGTTCTTACCCGTTGCATGTGTTTTATTGTTCATCTTTTTGATGGGTTGTTCAGAAAAAAAAATCCCCGCTGATTTAATTATTCGAGGCGGAACCATTTATACTGTTGAAGACGGTACTACTACCGTGGAGGCGGTGGCTGTGAGCGGGGATAAGATCGTATATGCGGGTGATCTTGCAGGCATAAAAAAATTTGAAGGTGAAAACACAAAAACAATTGACTTACAAGGCAAGACAATGACTCCGGGATTTATTGAGGGGCATGGTCATTTTATGGGATTAGGCTATAATGAGCTTCAGCTCGACTTGATGAACGTTACCAGTTATGAGGAGCTGGTGCAAAAAGTGAACGAGGCTATAGCCAAAGCTCAACCGGGTCAATGGATTGTGGGTCGTGGCTGGCATCAGGATAAATGGACCACGAAACCTGAGAAAATGATCAAAGGGTTTCCAACCCATCAATTACTTAGTTCTATCTCACCAAACAATCCAGTGTTTCTACGACATGCCAGTGGTCATGCAGGCTTTGCCAATGCCAAAGCCATGCAACTGGCTGGCGTGAATCAACTTTCTGTTGAGAAGTTAGGTAAAGATTTAGGAGAAGGTGGCGAAATTATTCTTGATGAGTTAGGTAATCCAACTGGTTTATTTAATGAAAGAGCACAAGGGTTAATCGGTCAACATATTCCGGAGAACTCAGAGGAGACACAAACCCAGGCTTTGGAGTTAGCCATTGCCGCAAGTCTTCGAAATGGTATCACCAGTTTTCATGATGCCGGAGTATCTCGGGAAAACATAGAACTGTTTAAGAAATTTAAGAACGAAGGCAAGCTCAATACACGATTGTATGTGATGCTCACGGGCTTCGATAGTGAATTGATTTATGAATGGTTTAGAAAGGGGCCTGAGATTGATTCGGCTAACCTATTAACAATTCGTTCAATCAAATTAAATTGTGATGGAGCCTTAGGGTCACGCGGTGCCTGGCTCTTGGAGCCTTACACCGATCGGTTGGATTTTAGTGGCATGCCTACATTGTCGATGGATACGGTCATGAAAATTTCGCGTGAAGGACTTGCCTATGGATTTCAGGTTTGCTCGCATGCTATTGGTGACCGTGCCAATAAAGAAATTCTGGATCGCTATGAAATTGCTTTTAAAGAAAAGCCAGAAATCAAAGATCATCGATACCGGATTGAACATGCCCAGCATCTTCACCCGAGTGATATTCCACGGTTCGGTGCATTAGGTGTTATTCCTGCGATGCAAGCGGTGCATATGTCATCGGATCGTCCGTGGGCTATCGATCGGTTAGGAGAGAAGAGAATTAAAGAAGGTGCCTACATGTGGCAATCGCTTTTAAAATCTGGTGCAATAATCGTTAACGGAACGGATGTGCCTGTTGAGCCCATTAATCCTATTGCTTCGTTCTTTGCTTCCGTAACCCGTCAAACTTTGAAAGGTGAACCTGCAGGGGGCTATGAGCCGGAAGAAAAGATGACCCGCGCACAAGCACTAAAATCCTATACCTTAGATGCAGCCTATGGAGCTTTTGAAGAAAAGATCAAAGGATCGATAGCGCCAGGAAAACTGGCTGACTTCACCGTTTTCACGAAAGACCTCATGACAGTGCCAGATCAGGAGTTGCTCACTACCGAAGTGGCCATGACTATTTTAGGTGGACAGGTTCTTTATGAAAGAAAATAAAAAAAGGCCTGCTGGTTAGGCAGGCCTCATTCAGGTTTAGGTAGAAATTATTTTAAAAATTTGTGGGCTCTTTCAATGAGCATCTTTCTATCGGCAGTAATGGTTGGGTCGGAGTAAATCCGGGAGGAAAGCTCACCGACAACTGCCTTTTTATATCCAAGCTTTTCTGCGATTTCTTCACAAAAATGAATTTCGCTTTTGAAAACATGGCCGTCACTTTTCATTAATTGAATGAGGTGATAGAGATTTTCAAATTTTTGTTCTTCAGAAAAGGCGGAGAGATCTCCAATGGGTTGAGGTTTCTTAAGCATCGAATCAACATCCTCTTTCGATAAGCCGTTGGCTTTACCGATCATATGAATGACTTTGGCCTCTTTTTCTCCAACATTACGATCACTGGCAGCCAGATTGATTAATACATTTAATTGTTCCTTAATCATGATGAGTTATTAGTTTTGTCGAAATTTAGGCAGACTATAATCGAAATTTAAGTTAAAAAATGAATATTTCTTACACCCATACAGAAATTTTTAGAATACAAGTGATGTAATGCAACCTATTTTAGGTAAGAAGGTCATTGTAACAAATTAGTATTTATGAAAAGTTTTTTGAGTTTAGTAGTCTTTTCTTTTATTCTGTTCACCGGCTTTGGTCAGGAGAGTCAGGTCCGCTCTGTGGGCTCCTTTACCGGGGTAAAAGTGGGGGAGGCAATAGATGTGTATTTGAAGAAGGGAGATAAGGAAAGTGTGCGTGTTGAGGTAACGGGTACCAGCGCCTCCAACGTACTCACCGTAGTAAGTGGTAGCTACCTGAGAATTCAAATGAAAGATGGTCGTTATCGCAATCGGAATGTTAAAGTTTATGTAACCTATGTTTCTATTGAAAAGATTCGTGCAAGTTCTGCTGCTAATGTCTTTTCAGAGGGTACGATCAAGGCTAATTCCATGGAGATCAGTGTTTCCAGTGCAGCTACTATTGAAATTTCTATCGAAGCCGGATTCGCTTCTATTGATGCATCCAGTGCGGGCGATATTGTTTTGGAGGGTAAAGTAAAATCACTTGAAATTGATGTAAGTAGTGCCGGAGAGGTAGACGCCTATGCGCTGGAAAGCGAAAGTGTAAGGGCCAATGCCAGTAGTGCCGGTAGTGCAAAAATCTCTGTATCAAAAGAACTTTCTGCGCAGGCAAGCAGTGGCGGTAGTATTCGATACCGGGGTTCACCGGCTAAAACCAATACAAATTCCAGTAGCGGTGGATCAGTTAAAAAATCAAGCTGATTAGTTGATGTAGCTAACAATAATAAACCGCACTCATAAGTATATGGGTGCGATTTATTTTTTTTTTAATGAGCTACTTTTCTTTCCTTTTTACTGATCGTGTTTTTACGATCTTCCTGACGGTTCAATTCCCAATTAATCAAGGCAAGTTTGAAATTCTTCAGGTAGGAGGCATCCATTCGGTTATTCGAATTAGGACGCATAAGTGCAAGATTGATCATACCTTTTCCTATTTTGTATAGCACATAAGACGAATAAAAGGTGATTTTAGTTTATCATTGCCCCGAAAATTTCGTCTAAATTCGATATGGGGGTGTTTAATGACGGTCGGTTTCCGGTTCTCTTGCTGGTAGTTACCCTACGCTACTTAATTATCGCATCAATAGCCTTTCTTATTTTTTATAGGATCCGGAAGAAGGTGTGGAGTTATAAGAAAATTCAAACCCGATTTCCCGCTCGTCAAGACTACTATAGAGAAATTTCTTATTCGCTGCTTACGGCCTTAATTTTTTCACTCATCGGCTACGGACTTTTCATGACTCCCATCCGACCCTATACACAACTGTATACCCGGATTGAGGACTTTGGGACCGCCTATTTTTTTCTATCCATACCCATCATTCTTCTCCTTCACGATACCTATTTTTATTGGACCCATCGGTTAATGCATCATCCAGGAGTATTCCGCTATTTTCATAAAGTACATCATTTGTCAACCAACCCATCACCCTGGGCAGCCTTTGCGTTTCATCCGCTAGAGGCGATTGTAGAGGCCGGAATTGTAGTGCTGGTTGCTTTCATTATGCCTGTGCATCCGTTGGCTATTGCTTTGTTTCTTTTAATTATGATGATCTACAATGTGTATGGTCATCTTGGTTATGAACTCTATCCGAAAGGCTTTTCGCGAAGCCGAGTTGGTAAATGGTTAAATACCTCACTCAACCACAATCAGCATCATCAGTACTTTCAGGGAAATTATGGGCTTTATTTTTTATGGTGGGATCGTTGGATGGGCACGCTAAGGAAGGATTACGATCAGCAATTTGATGAAGTAAAGAGCAGAATTCCATAAACTAATTACCGTTAGGCTAAATTTGAACCCTGTTCTATCGGATGAAATAATATTTTTTTAAAATAAGGTTAACAGACAACCCTATTTTTCTAAAAATCGCATATTTTTGACGCAATTCTGTCAAAAAACAACCACTACTATGTCTCAACTACGATTTGAAGCTTTGAAAAAGCTTAATGAACGCTCAAAAGTGCCCGTTGACGCAATCACCCCTAACATTTCTAAATTTTTTGGAGAGTATGTTTTTGGTATGGAGCAAATGCGCTCAACACTGGCACCTGCTGTTTTTAAAAAGGTTAGCAACGCAATCAAGAACCATGAAAAGATTGACGAACCAACAGCCGATGCAGTAGCCTCTGCTGCTAAGTCCTGGGCAATTTCAAAAGGAGCCACGCATTTTACTCATTGGTTTCAACCCATGACGGGCGGAACTGCTGAAAAGCATGATTCTTTCTTTGATGCGCTTTCAGGCATCGAAAAATTTAAAGGAAGTGAGTTGGTTCAACAAGAGCCAGATGCTTCTTCTTTTCCAAGTGGGGGGATACGAAGTACGTTTGAAGCCCGTGGTTATACAGCCTGGGATCCTACCTCACCCATGTTTCTGTATGGCAAGACACTGAGTATTCCTACGATTTTTGTTTCCTACACTGGCGAAACACTCGACACAAAATCTCCGCTTCTCAAAGCATTGAAAGCGGTGGATATTGCCGCTACGCAAGTATGTCAATTATTCGATAAAGACATTCAGCATGTTGTTGCCTCCTTAGGTGCCGAACAAGAGTATTTTGCTGTTGACAAAGCATTATATAATGCGCGTCCGGATCTTGTTATGGCAGGGCGCACGGTATTTGGTCATGCACCCGCACGTGGCCAGCAACTGGAAGATCATTATTTCGGAACCATTCCGGGAAGAGTGTATGATTTCATGCGCGATTTCGAAATTGAAAGCTGGAAGCTGGGCATACCTGTACGCACACGCCACAATGAGGTTGCTCCAAGTCAATTTGAAGTAGCTCCGTTATTTGAAGAAGTGAACGTGGCCAACGACCACAATCAATTGATGATGGATGTGATGAGTCGTGTGGGTGAAAAGCACGATCTCAAAATTTTATTTCATGAGAAACCTTTTGCCGGACTTAATGGAAGTGGAAAGCATAACAACTGGTCGTTGATTACAGATACCGGTGTTAATCTATATGCACCTTCCAGTTCTGCCCGCGATAATTTACTCTTCTTAACCTTTTTTGTTACGACTATTAAAGCTGTTCATGAGCATGCTGATTTATTGCGTGCAAGCATTGCAACAGCCGGTAATGATTTCCGACTGGGGGCAAATGAAGCACCTCCGGCTATCATGTCGGTATTTATTGGATCTCAAATGACAGCCGTGTTGGATGAGTTGGAGAAGAAAGGAAATGTGAAAATTGAGAAAGGCGATAATATGTACATGAAGCTGGGTATTGACCAGATTCCTGAAATCATATTAGATGCAACGGATCGCAACCGCACTTCCCCATTTGCCTTTACGGGAAATAAATTTGAATTCAGGGCTGTGGGCGGTTCCGACAATTGTGCAACACCTATGGCTGCCCTCAATCTGATTGTGGCTGATCAGCTTACAAAGTTCTTCGAAACCGTTTCTAAAGAAATTGAAAAAGGTGAGGAGAAAAGAATCGCCATTGTGAATGTATTGAGAAAATACATCAAGGAATCGAAAGATATCCGGTTTGAAGGCGATGGATATTCTGATGAGTGGGTTAAAGAGGCATCCAAGCGTGGTCTGAGCAATGTTAAAAATATGCCACGGGCTATTGAAGGCTACGTGTCGAAAAAATCGCTGGAGCTTTTTGAAAAGTTTGAAGTCATGAGTCACAAGGAAGTGGAGGCCCGCAATGAAATCAAGCTGGAGAGCTATATTAAGAAGGTGCAGATTGAAGCTCGTGTGATTGGTGACCTGGCTATGAACCATATTATTCCTACTGCCATTGCTTATCAGAATAAGCTCATTACAAACGCAAATGGATTGAGTGGGTTAGGTGTTGATAATAAGGCTGTGGTACAAACCATTAAGGATATTTCTGGTCACATCGAAACCATTAAAGCAAATGTGCGCGAAATGGTGGAGGAACGCAAAAGACTAAACAAAATTTCGGATACCCATAAGCGGGCGTTTGGTTACTGCGATGATATCAAAGAGAAGTATTTTGATAAAATCAGAGATGCGGTAGATAAACTGGAATTGTTAGTGGATAATGCAGACTGGCCTCTGGTGAAATACAGAGAACTGTTGTTCTTGCGTTAATAAATATCGATTATAATCCAAAAGGGCTGCTCAAGGGTAGCCCTTTTTTATTTATTACTAACCATGGTCTGATTCTCAAGCATTTCCAAAGTTGCTTGACGAATAAGCTGCGGATGACTCCAGGGAATAAAATGATCTACCCCTTCCAGTAATTGAATCTTCACAGGTGCATTCACAAGCATGCGTTTTGCAAAATCTACATTCTGATAGGGGACAAAAGAATCTTCTTTACCTTGAACAAAGATGGAGGGTACTGTAATGGTTTTCCAGGTTGGAAGCATGTTCTCCAATTCGGGTTTGAGTTTATAAATTTCATCATTGGATGCCCGAAATGACCTGGGTAAAATCCACTTTAAAAAGGGAGTTGCCAACGGAGCACGAAACCAAACTTCATTTGGTTCCAGCGCAGGGTCAATCGAAGCGGCCACAAACACAAGTCCATCAATTAATTCAGGATAATCCATGGCCATCCGTGCGATGAGCGGTCCACCCAGTGAATGACCCACTAAAATGATGGGTCGGTTTTCCTTGTATTCTTCGAGCATGGGTTTAAGCATAGCCGCTTGCTTTTGAAGCGAAGGCTCTGCCTGGCCGAAATTAGAAGCGCCAAATCCGGGTCGATCAACAGAAATTAACATCGCCTTTTGCAAGAGCACGCTATCCGACATGAAATCGATAAACGCACTCAACGATCCGGGTGATCCATGAACAAATACCACGAGGGGTTTATCCCGGTCTCCGGCAATGAGATAATTCATGGTACGGTTGCCGTAAGTGTATTGTTTTAAAATCCCTTTATTCTTACTGTTTTTAAAATGGTCATCAATTTCAGATTTACTCATTCTGAATTGCAGGCAGGAATCCATCAAAAGTAATAAAGCAAAAATGGCCACCGGGAAGAATAGCCATCTTACTGCTTTTCGATTGCCTGCTCGCATGATGTTATTGGATGTTCAGAATTTTCTTGTACTCAGATTGATTATGGAGAATCTGCATGGCTGCTTTGACTTCCTGATCGTGGTTGAAGCTGTTTTCAACGGATCCTTTTTCAAAATAATAACGCGATACAATTTCGCGTTCGATCAGTTGTTTGATCTGATCTTTATTGTGCATCAATTCATTTTTACGAGCCTCACTTAATCTCATCCGAATTTGATCAAGTTGAGGTTTTACATCTTCATAAACCTTTTCTTGTTTAGCTTCTTCCGTAAGTTCATTGAGTTCAATTTCTACAGGCGATTCCACCGTGTAGGTTTTGTCTTTCATCCAGCTAACAAAGTCCTGATATTCCTTATCCGATAAGGAAAAATTCTTTGCCTCTGCAAGAGTGGGATGATTGAAAGCATAGTGTGTTGCATAATCAAAGATAAAGCCCTTGCTAAAAATTACCTGGGTAATCATGGCCATGTCCTGGGCATCCACGTTGATGTCTGGATCAATACCACCACCATCATATACTTTACGGCCTCGTGAGGTACGGAATTCCTTTTTTAGGGAATCAGGAATGGAACCTACACTACCATCTTCTCTGCGATGGGTATAATCCAATACCTGAATGCAGCGCCCTGTAGGAGTATAATATTTTGCCGTAGTAATTTTTACCTGCGAGTTATAGGATAAAGGCCGACCTACCTGCACCAATCCTTTGCCATACGAACGCTCACCTAATACAACGGCACGATCGTAATCCTGCAATGTTCCTGCTACAATTTCAGAAGCTGATGCACTACCACGATTGATAATTACGGTAACCGGAATCTCGAGATCTACTGGTGCGTTAAGAGTTTCATACGTGATATTACTGTTTTCAACTTTACCTTTCGTATCAACAACTTTTTTTCCTTTGGGAAGGAAAAGATTACAAATGTTTACTGATTCCAACAATAATCCTCCCGGGTTGCCTCGTAAATCCAGGATTAAATATTTCGCACCTTGCTCTTTCAGTTTAACCAACGCATTTTTTACTTCTTTTCCTGCATCGGGGGTAAATTCTGTGAGTTGTATGTAACCTGTATCTTCTGACATCATGCCAAAATAAGGCACGTTACTTATTTTAATCTTCTCTCGTTTAAATTCCAGTTCGATGGGGTTTGGTTGTCCCATTCGCTTAATGGTAAGTTTTACGTTGGTGCCTACTTGTCCTCGCATCAAATGATTGGCTTCCTCTACAGTAATCCGTGAAAGTTCGATGCCATCCATTTTTACTACTTCATCGCCAATCCTCAAGCCGTTTTTGTAGGCCGGGTAATTTTCATACACCATGGTAACGACTGTGCGATTGTTGATTTGTCGTGTTAGTGCACCAATGCCTCCATATTGTCCTGTATTCAGCGTACGGAAATCCTCCACCTCATCTTCTGAGATAAAATTGGTATACGGGTCAAGCGAATTCAGCATGGCATCAATGCCCGTGCGAATTGTTTTGTTAGGATTTAATTCATCGACATACAACGAATTCACTTCTTTGAAAAGGGACGCAAAAATATCCAGGTTCTTGGCAATTTCGAAATAACGTTCGGCTGGTGGAGAGAAAGACAACAACACCAACGATACAAACACCACACTAACCCCTGCAATCTTCTTTTTCATTGTGTTGTAGAAAATAATGATGAATATTTTACCGTTAAAGATACGGATACCAGTCTATTAAGTTGGAACACGATGGTTTTATTTACGGATGATTTCTTAGGATACCCCAAAATTAGTTACATTAGTTATCTCAAAATCAAAAAATATAATGAATATGCTAAAACGACTAGTCTGTATTGTAATTGCCATAGGGTTTGTTGTTTCCTGTACTCAAAAAGGGAAATATGAAACGAAAACCGCAGAAAGTAATGGGTATGCCTATGAGTACGTAACTGAAGACCCGTTAAAAGTGAGAATTTACACGCTTAAGAATGGACTTAAAGTCTATTTAAGCCAGTACCAATCGGAGCCCCGCATTCAAACTCAAATTGCCGTAAAAGCAGGTGGCAAAAATGATCCTGCCGAAACTACTGGTCTGGCGCACTATCTGGAACACATCATGTTCAAAGGAACTTCTGATTTCGGAACGCGTGATTGGCAACAAGAGAGCGTTTTGTTAGATAGCATTGAACGCATGTTTGAACATTACAGAACACTCACCGATTCCGTTGAACGGAAAAATTATTATAAACTTATCGATAAGGTTTCCAATGAGGCGTCCACGTTTGCCATTGCAAATGAATACGATAAAATGGTTTCTGAAATTGGAGCACGCGGCACCAATGCCTATACCACGGATGACCGAACGGTTTACATTAATGATATCCCGGCCAATCAAATCGAAAATTGGATCCGGCTTGAGGCGAACCGGTTTAAAGTAATTGTGCCGCGATTGTTTCATACCGAATTGGAAACTGTGTATGAAGAGAAAAACCGAAGTCTTGATAATGATTACTGGAAGACCTTCGAAGCAATGAATGCTTCGATTTTCAAAAAACATCCATACGGCACGCAGACCGTTATTGGCACGATCGATCATTTAAAAAATCCCTCCATTACAAACATCAAAGCTTATTTTAACACCTACTATCGACCCAACAATGTTGCCATATGTTTGAGTGGCGACATTGATTATGACAAAACAATCGCTCTTATCGATAAGTATTTTGGCGACTGGCAACCCAATGAACAATTACCAGTATTTGCCAGCGTGGAGGAAGAACCTATTCAGGAGCCCCGGATAACAGAGGTATTTGGGCCCGATGCCGAATGGGTAAACCTGGGATTTCGATTTAAAGGTACGGGAAGCGAAGATGCTAAGCTGCTGCGATTAACGGATATGATTCTTTCTAATTCGCAAGCCGGTTTAATCGACTTAAATCTGAAGCAACAGCAAAAAGTGTTGGAACCATACAGTTTTGTAAATGACATGAATGACTACACCATTCATACATTTTCGGCTAAACCCCGTGAAGGCCAGACATTGGAACAAGTAAAAGATCTTTTATTAAGTCAGATAGAACTTGTTAAGAAGGGCGAGTTTGAAGATTGGCTGGTAGAGGCAGTAATTAATGATCTTAAAAAGAGCAAAATTCAACAGTCAGAGCAAAACTGGTCACGTTCCAATGATTTGGTAATGGCGTTTACCAATGGTATTGCATGGCAGGATTATATTTCGAGTGTTGAATCGTTAAAGACCTACACAAAAGAAGATATTGTAAAGTTTGCCAACGAACACTATGGCAATAATTATGCGGTAGTTTATAAACGTAACGGCAAAGATCCCAATGCCAAGAAAGTAAGCAAGCCCGAGATTACACGGGTTACTTTAAATAAGGAAGACAAATCAGCCTTTCATGAAGAATTGCTAAAAAGTAAACCAGAAAAACTTACTCCGGTATTTATTGATTACGATAAGGATATTCAAAAACTCAGTATGAATAAGGGAGTTCAGGTGTTGTATACCCCGAACAAAGAAAATGAGTTATTCACCCTTTATTATCTTTCTGATGTAGGCACCAATCATGATCCCACCTTAAAGATCGCCATCGAATATTTAGAGTACCTGGGCACATCAACCCTGTCTGCGGAAGAGTTTAAGAAAGAACTTTATAAAATTGGATGTAGCTTCGGAGTGTTTGCAGCCGAAGATCAGACGTACATCTATTTGAATGGACTAAGTGAGAATATGGACAAGGCTGTTCAACTCTTTGAACAATTATTGGCAGATCCTAAACCAGATGATGAGGCCCTGAAGAATATGGTAGATGGTATTTTTAAAAAGCGGGATGACATCAAAAAAGATAAGTTTGCTATTTTATATGAAGGCCTGATTAACTATGGATTGTATGGTCCCGAATCACCGTTTACCAATGTATTAACGAATAAGGAACTCCGTGAATTGAAGACTGAAACATTAACGGAATTGATCAAAGGCTTTACACAAACCGAACACAAGGTACTTTATTACGGTCCTAAGAGTGAGGACGAAATTGTTGCATCATTGAATCAATTTCATGCATTACCAGATCAGCTAAAACCAGCACCTGCGCCTAAGGATTTCCCGTTGAAAGATGTAACCGAGCAAAATGCATTTTGGGCCGACTACGATATGGTGCAGGCTGAAATCATTTTCTTAACCAAAGGTCCAGCGTTCGATAAGGAGCGGATTCCGATTAGCAGAATATTTAATGAATATTTTGATGGCAATATGAGTTCTCCGATTTTCCAGGAACTTCGTGAAGCACAGGGATTGGCGTATTCTGCGTTTGCTTTTTATGGTACTGCCGATAAACCTACCGGTAATGATTTCTTTTATGGCTATGTAGGCACCCAGGCGGATAAGCAAGAAGAGTCCATGAAGGGATTAAGCGGGCTGATCCGGAATTTTCCACGCACCGAAAGTGGTTTTGAGGTAGCGAAGAGTGGCATCATGAACCGGATCGAGAGCGCCCGAATTACGAAAACCGGAATCTTGTTTAACTACCTGGATGCACAACGCAAAGGAATCGATCATGACATTCGTAAAGATGTGTATGAACAAGCACAGCAACTTACGTTGGATGATATCCAAAAATTTCATGAGCAATATTTAAGCAAAGCCAACTACAATGTAGTGGTGCTTGGCAGTGAGGACAAACTGAACCTGAAGGATTTGAAGAACTACGGAACGGTGAAGCAACTTTCGCTGGACGAAATATTTGGGTATGAAAAGCCAATAAAGATTAATAAGGAGGCTTCGATTCAGTAAGGTTATACCTACATGTATTCGATTCAACTAGTTTTGTGACTTACACGAAAAACATCAGCTTGCGGATAACGGCTGATGTTTTTTGTGTTTTATAGCTTTGGAATTGTTTTCCGCTTCAATGGGTAGATTGAAACTTATATTTTCCTTTTTATTGTTTGTTGCTGTTGACGCCCTGTGTCAATCTGGACAACTTTCGGGTCGAATACTAGATTCACAAACGCAGGAACCGTTACCATTTGCCCATATCTTTATTAATAATACCACGATCGGAACAACTTCTGATGTGGATGGAAATTTTCTATTGCAAAATGTACCCGTAGGTATACATGAGGTTATCTATTCTTTTATCGGTTACCAGAGTTATTCCGCTAAGGTTACAATACCAGAGGCTCAGAAAGTTTCAGCCGTAATCCGGCTTATTCCATTATTGCAGGAATTGTCAAGCGTGGAAGTGAAGGACACCCGCGACAAAGCATGGATCAGACAGCTTCGAAATTTCGAAAAACAGTTCTTTGGTGAGACAGGGACCAGTCAGAGCAAAATAACAAATCCCTGGGTCATTGATTTTATTCAATCAGAAAATACTCTCACCGCACACGCCACAGCTCCTTTGGAGATTGAAAATACTTATCTGGGATATAAAATTTTATTTCATCTTAAAAGATTTCAATCCGATAATCAAAGTTATGTGATTGATGGGAACGCTTATTTTATCGAGATGTCGGATTCCCTACTGCAAAAAACCTGGGTAAAAAAAAGACAAGATGTTTATTATGGATCGGAAAGGCATTTATTCCAATCCATTTTAAATAATAAGGTTAATGAAGAAGGGTTTCGATTATATGTGGATAAAAAAGGAGAGGATGACTCAAACCTGCGATCGAGTCAATTTTATTCTGAAGTGGGAAAGAAAGTGATTGAATTTGATCCAAAAAATAGTGTGGCCTCCGCGGGTCGTCCCTATGAATTTACAATTCAATTAGCCGGCCGTACCGAGGTGCATTATTTAAATGAGCGGGGTGTTCGTTATTATAAAGATGTAACCGGACAAGTATCCTGGATGGAGGTAAAAGGGAATGTTGTAAAAGTTAACAGTAATGGTATTGTACTAAATCCTGGTAATGTTGTGTACTCCGGGGAAATGAGTAACAACCGGATTGGCACTTTATTACCATTGGATTATAAACCGGAACCCGCCACTGAAAAAAGCTATGTTACTAACCGAGCACATCTTGTAGAGAAGGTTTACCTCCATACGGATAAACCCTATTATTATCCGGGCGAAACCATATGGTTTAAATCGTATATCAATAGCAATCAACCCATACGCGATTCAACAAGTAAAGTTTTATACGTTGAGTTAATCAACGCATCGAAGCAGGTAATTCAACATAAGCAACTTAAGATTGAAGATGGATCGGCAGCAGCTTATATACACCTATCGGACACCCTGCCACAGGGCAACTACCAGGTAAGAAGCTATACAAACTGGAGTCGTAATTTTGGTGAACCTTGTTATTTCATAAAACCCATACCAGTTTTGAGTATAGTTGAGAAATTGGAGACTCAAACCCGGCCTAAAACAATGGATAGTTTGGTAAAAGTTGTTTCTGATAAGGAGATTTATAAAATCCATGAAAAAATACAACTTACCATACAAGTTCTCGACCAAGACCAGTTACCGGTCAAGGCTAACTTATCCATTTCGGTAACAGATGAAAAGCAGGTAGCACGCATCTCGGAAGAGGTTACTATTCACTCTGAATTTCCTTTGCCAGATGTGGCAGAACCTGCAAGATTTACTTTTCCTGTTGAAGAAGGAATAAAAATTTCAGGCATATTCAAGGATAATCGAAATAAGCCCATAGCGACAAGTCTTACCCTCGTGATAGGAGATTTTGAAGAAATCTTAATGGTAGAAACAGACGCCCAGGGGCATTTTGAATTAAAAGGCCTTGAATATTATGATAGTGTTGAATTTGCATTTCAGGCTAAAGATAAGCGAGGAAATCCTTATGGTTCTGTCACCTTGGCCAGTCGGGAGTTTCCTTCTGTAACTTCATGGAAAGAATATAAAACATTGAGCATTAAAAATGTCGACTCTCCGCAACGATTACTTTCTGATTATGAATACCCTAATGATGTGAGGGTGCTTGAGGAAGTTACCGTTACGAGCCAGGCCATAGAGACCCAAGGCGGTAAAATTCAGGAGAAGGTTTATGGAAAGGCTGACCATGTGGTACAGGGAAATGATTTACTGGCCAGTGGTGTTACCAATCTTGCACTTGCTTTAAGGGGGCGCGTACCCGGATTGGTAGTTGCGCAGGAGGCGGATAATAAGGGACTCCATTACACCATTAAAATCCGGGGTGCGGCATCGTTTACATTAAGCACTGAACCGCTTGTGCTGATGGATGGTATACCCATGGTAGGAGCTCCGGGTGAAACTGCGGGTGATCGATTGGCCCAGATAAATCCGGCTACTGTAGATCGCATAGAGGTTACAACAAGGATAAATAGTATGTATGGAGATGCCGGACGAAATGGTGTAATCGCTGTCTATTCAAAAGCTGGTTCAACTACGGGGTATACAAATGCAGATAAAAAAACAATGGATGTGTTTAAACTTATGGGGTTCAGTAAGCCGGGTACCTTCAGATCGCCAAACTATGATGACCCTACACTTGAAAATGATAAACCTGACTATCGGTCCACGGTCTATTGGAATCCAACTTTGGAATCGGACGCAACTACAGGAGCGTATGTGGTGAGTTTTTATGCAACGGATTTAAGCGGTAGGTACAGCGTGATTGTAGAGGGAGTTACCGAGATGGGTGAACCAGTGCGGTCTGAAACCTATATCGTTATCGGCAATTAATAAATCATCATGCCCACGCCTTTCTAAGAAACCGCAGCCAGTTACCGGACATTACATTTTCAATATCTTGTTGTGTGTAGCCGCGTTGCGAAAGTAAGATGCCTATCTTTTGAAGATCGGCAATGGTTTCGATATCAAACGGACTTTGTTCAGTTCCAAACGCACCATCCAGATCCGAGCCGATGCCGATATGATTAGCGTTGCCCGCTAATTGGCAGATGTGATCATAGTTATCAATTAATTTGTTCAGGTCGCAATTCATTTGCCGTGGCGTTGACTTTCCGCGAATCCAATTGGGCACCAACATCCACGCATCCAGCACCCCACCGATTACAGCATCGCGTCTGATTAATTCTTTTAGTTGTTCGTCACTGAATTGCCGATTGTGGTTAACAAGTGCCCTGCAATTATTATGACTGGCCCATACCGCACCCTTAAAATTATCCATTGCTTCCCAAAAACTATCGTCACACAAATGAGTAGCATCTAAAATTATGTTGAGGCGCTCCATTTCATTGAGCAACTCTTTTCCTTGTGGTCCCAGGCCTCCGGTGGCGTCCGTTCCTTGTGCATACCTGCCCGGTCCATAATGTGCAAGGCCAACAGCCCGAAGTCCGTAGCCATGAGCAACTTCAAGATGTTGAACAGTGACCAGAGAATCGGCACCTTCTAAACTTAAAATGTATCCGATCGGTTTTGTGTTTGTCCAGTCTTTGAGGTAAGCTTCTAATGAGGTTAAATCGGTAATGGATTTCAACTCACCCACGCGTTCCATTTCTTTGTACCATGCGCGTTGGGCTTGCGTGTGTGCCCACGCTTGTTCAGGTGAATTCCACCCCGGCAATAGATTTCCGGGTGCCACATAACGCGCTATTTGTGTAGCTACCACCAAGCCAATATTTCCTTTTCGCAACGCTTCAAAATTGACAACGCCTTTGCCACGATCGGGTTTGTCCGTCAGGTTTTTTTCTCTTTCCCGGATTTCTGAAATAGGCTTCCGCAAATCGCGGTTCCATTCCATGGCATTCATGCTCAGGTCCAGGTGCGCATCAACAATAAATTTCGTCATGACTAAACAGTGATTTTTCTTTTCCTCGCCACAACATTCCAACTTCCGGTTGCCTGTTGATTTTCAACTACCGTTAAGGTTTCGTGTAAAGCCACGGTAGGGCAGATGTGAAACGGAACCCCGTAAAGTACATCGCCCACTTTATAGGAATTCCCTTTTTCTGCTTTTAGGATGAGGTGTTCTTCACTATGGCCAAGAGCTTGCAGTTCGGGTGCATTAAGAAAATACACGCGGTTATTTAGTGGGTTCTCGGAAGCTACTGCCTTATGGCCCAGGTCTATGCAAATGGTTTCGTCATCCGGTTTGGAAATAATTCGTGTAATCAGAATGGCAGCAAATACAAAATGTTGTTCAGTAAATAATTTATGGTAGCCATAATCCCAAAAAATGAACGTACCCGGACTCACTTCAATATTTTTCCTTTTTGCATGAATGGAGATAGTTGTATTTCCACTGGTAACAATGGTGGCCAATACTCCGGTTTGTTTTTGAATGGCTTGTTGTAAAGATTCTACCCGTAAAAAACCTTCATCGCAACCTTGTGTGCGAATGGCTAAATCGGCATCGCGATGATGACCATCATAGGCATGCAGTCCAACAGGATGAATGCCTCCAAGAGACTGACAAAACAAGAATAGCGGAAGCGCATTTTCCGGAAGGATTCCGGTTCTGCTCATGCCCACATTCAAGTCAAGAAAAACATTGATGGTAACGCCCTGGGCTTGCGCTGTAGCGGATAGTTCAGAAGCGGTGGCTTCATTATCAACTAGACAGGCAAACTGAGTGGCTGGATATTTTTTGATCAACTGACTTAGCCTGACACCCCGGGGTCCAATCGCCTGGTAAGCAAGCAATACATCGGGCGCACCAATCATGGCAAGCATTTCCCCTTCGGCAATGGTGGCGCACTTAAATTTTTTGATTCCGGCAGCCATCATTAATTGGCACACCTCCGCACATTTATTTGTTTTTACGTGTGGACGCAATTGGTTTACATCCGGAACGAACTGCTTTAAGATTTTTATATTCTCCTTCACGCGATCTGGATAAACTGCCAGCGCTGGCGAATCTAATTCATTTACATTTTTTATTTCGTACCAGTTGTTCATGAGAGTGTATTTTTATGTGATACCCTCACCCGGCCTCGTACCTCGGCCACCCTCTCCCTGGGGAGAGGGTTTGGGTAATGGATTAGATTTAGTTCAAACATTTCTTTAATCTTTTAGTATTTGCCACTAAGTCACAAAGACACAAAGAAAATTAATTTTGAAATGTATACTTAGTGACTTGGCGCCTTTGTGGCTCATTAAATTTACGCTAACTCAAACATCGCTTCAATCTCAACCGGAATATTATCCGGCAACGAGCCCATGCCTACAGCACTACGCACACCCACGCCATGATCAGGACCCCAGACTTTAGCAAACAATTCGCTACACCCATTAATGACAAAAGGATGACGCTCAAACTCGGGTACCGCATTTACCATACCCAGCACTTTAATGACGCGTTTTATTTTATTAAAGCTCCCAAGGTTTTCTTTTAATGTGGCCAGAATAGCTAAGCCTACTTGCTGCGCGGCCAGTTTGGCTTCTTCGGCATCCATATCCACACCTACTTTGCCAATGATTAAACTCCGGTCTTCTTTTACCGTGCCATGCCCCGACACATAGACAAACTTATCTACCTGTAAAAAAGGTTTATAAACACCGAGTGGTGTTGGGGCTGGTGGCAGGGTCAGGTTCAGTTGGGCAAAGCGTTGATCGGGGGTGAGATTCTCCATACGTAAGTGATGCGTTAAATTTTACGTAAGGTCTTACTATTTTGGATGAGTAGCAATGGAGAGAACAATCATCTTTTTAAATTTCTGGATGAACGTAAGACTAACATTCATACCGGGCCCCGCAATTGTGTATAGCTTTTGTTATGCTGCGTTGCTTTGATACTGCTCAATTAAATTCAACTCTTTAGATTTAAGTTGCCCTTCTTCTTCAATGTCAAAATCGTCTTGAAGTCCAAGCCAAAACTTTGCAGAATTACCAAAGTATTTTGAAAGCCTCAATGCAGTGTCGGCTGTTATTCTCCTGTTACCTTTAATGATTTCTGAAACCCTTGTCTGGGGTATTCCTATGTCTTTAGACAATTTATAGGCAGTTAGTCCCAAGGGCAGTAAAAATTCCTCTTGTAGGATTTCTCCTGGATGTATGTTTTTCAATTTTTTCATCTTTATATCTATTAATGATAGTCTAATATCTCCACGTCCGAAGCATTCCCTTTGTCCCACTTAAATATTATTCTCCATTGGTCATTAACTCTTATTGAATAATATTCTTTCAAATTTCCTTTTAATTTTTCGAGTCTGTTCGATGGTGGAACTTGAAGGTCCATAATGTTTTGAGAGTTATTCAGCATTCTCAGTTTTCGTCTTGCGATTTCCTGCAAGTCAGTTGTTAAACCCTTAATTCTCTCACCGTCCCATATCTTTCTTGTCTCTTTCGAGCCAAAGGAAACTATCATAGTGTCGTTTTACGTTACTGACGTCAAAGGTAAGTATTTTGTCGCAGATGTCCAAACTGTCCAAAAGCAATGCAGCATAACGCTGGTGTATGAAACGTAGCGCGGCATAGGAGCTAAAGCCTAATGACGATAGGAATGGCTTTAGCGACCTGCTGCGTTCTGTCCCCGACACTGAACGAAATTAAGAAACGAAAACTACAATGCAACTCTGAACCAGCGCTATGTTTTATACACATTGTTGTGTGCTGTGGCGGCTTACCGTTTCTCCGACCTCTTTTGACTTTGCATAATTTCGTCAAACTTTTTCCAACCAATCTTGTGTCCGTAAGTTGTGTCCTTCGGTAACCACACAATAGAACCTTTTGAAACTCTAAGAGTCCCGAATAATTTTCCTGCTTTCTTTATTTTGAATTCGATGTCCGCCTTACCAAGTTCTCTTTCTGGAATTGAAAATCTTACGTCATGCATAGTCTGTTCGTTTTAGGTTGGTCGTAGTCAAGGTCGGTTTATTTTGATAGTAAAGCTGACAAACATCTGGTAATCGCTTCTCTAATGTCGTCTGCTTCAGTTTCTCCTTGTCCCTCTGCTGTACAGGAACAAATTTGTCCGTGTGATTTTGCTGAAATAAATTGAATTGTTACTTCAATTGTGTAACCGAGTCCTCTATTTCTTTTTCCACTTTCACCATAGTTTACAACTATTGTTTCGTCTAGTAACTCTGGTTTTAATTCTGGAACTCTAGTGTATCCTTCTTTTAATAGTATCCCAGAAATAACATCACCTGGATTAACACTTTTACTAGTAGTAGAACCATATACTCCATACTGTCCTCCATAAACTCCTCCTGAACCCGATGTCAAATTGGTCGTAGGAGTAATGAATATATATTTATATCCTTCTATTGTACCGTTTTTTGTAATTGTCGGTGCTTTAAGGGGTGCACAACTATTTGTCAGCAAGACTGCTACAGCAACCGTAAAAATTCTAATTGTCTTCATTTCTATTTCAATTGTCTTAAGTTGTCGTCACTGTCCAGCCGCCATTGCCCACAACGTTTGTGTTTCTGCAGTGGTGCCTTATCGAAGCCGCGTCCTGTCCCACGAAACGAAACGTTGAACGAAGATAAAACTTAAAACCAACTCGTCACGGCACCATTGCAGAAACATACTGTTGGTGGCAGTTGGGTTTAACTTACTTTTTACCATTTGTCTCCTTTCAAAAAATCGAGTGTACGTCTTATAAAGTCAGAGTCGTTACCTGGTCCATAGTGAGGACCATGTCCGGTGTTAGGTGAAACCCATAGACGTGACTTTGGAATTCCTTGAAATATCTCCCAGGCTTGGGATACTGGAACAAAGTCATTGTCACCGTGTACTATCAAAGTCCTTGCCTTGATTTTTCCTATTTGGTCTGGAGTGAGTGATGGGTCACCATACACATTTCTAAAATTATAGAACTGTCTACCTAAAAGTGTTCCCTTTTCTTTTCCATGTCGTCTGTCAAACTCTGGATTTGGCACTCTTGGTTTGCCCGTCTTTTCAATGAAATCCCGTACCTGACGGCCAAAATATAGTTGAGCGCTAACTGGAATTATTGCATCAAATTTGTCAGGAGACATGGCCGCAGCATATAGAATTACTATTCCACCTGCACTGTGTCCAATTGCCTTTGTTTTGCTTATCTGAAGCTTCTCCATCATTGCCAAAAGGTCTCGTGCAGCCGCTTCATGTTTAAAAACAACACTCGTGTCTGGATTACTTGAACGACCGTGCCCTCGCATGTCCCAAACAATTACCCTATAACTTTTCGAGTATTCTTGAATAAATGGTTTCCAATCATCAGTAGTTCCACCAAATCCATGCAATAAGAAGAGTGGATCTCCTTGTCCATATTCCTCATAATAAATTTTAGCTCCATTTGCCTCAACAAATTTTCCGTTGGATGTTGTCGGCAGTTGACAAAAACTGTGTCCTATGTTTAAAACTATCAGACACAGAATAAAAAAGTAGGTTAATCTTTTCATATGTATCAGGGTTTAGTTTTTGAAAGAACCTTTATAAATAACTCTTCATAGTTAAACTGTCTTTGTCCACGGAGCCAACCCAATTGCCACCAACGCTAGTATATGCGAAGTTTAAATTTACCTTTAAAAATAATTAATCAAATTTAAATTGCGCATATACATTGTTGTGCGTTCGTGCTGCCTTTAACAAATCATTTATTCTTATACTCAATTCGCCCCTCAATATTGTGGCTGCCGAGAATCTTCCATCCGTCATCTTCTTTTACATAAATGTCGGCCCAACAATAATACTCTGTGTCCTCAATTCCATTACTGTCAGTGCCATTTAAAATATTTCGGTAAGTCAACAAAGCTCTTCCATCGAAAAACTGCAAGACTAGATTCTCGTATGTCACGGTGTCAATGGTCCAAGTTCCTGCTTCCCTATTATCTATATAGTCAGTCTTAGTATAGAATTCATCTTCTGCTCTAAAAGTAAAGTCATTCGATAGTATATTTTCAAACAATTCTCTATTCTTTGTCTGCATTGCCAAAGGCCAACTGTGTTTTAATTTCAAAATCTCAAGGGCATCACTCCTTTCAAGGTCTATATTCTTGGTTACTAAAGTCAATCCTTGAATCTTGATTGTCGGAGTTGATGTACTGTCAATGTCACGGATATAAAATTGTTCGTACTCTCTTTGTGATTGATTTAATGACGGTTTGTTGTCACATGAATAGAAAATCATTGAACTAATCACAATAATTAATAATAGTCTCATCTCTGTCTTTAGTTTATTCGTTAGTCTACATTGTCCAGCAGTATGACGCACAACGTTTGGGTTTGGGCAGTGGCGGGAATAGGAGCGCTAAAAAATGGAGCGTAGCGGAATGTTTAGCGCGACCTTCACGTCATTGTCCACCGTGGGCAAACGTTGTAGCGAAGATAAAACTTTATACTTACACTTCACCCCGCCATTGACCAAACCTGTTGTTGTGGGTAGTGTTTTTAAACTCTACTATATTTCTTAAGCAATTCTGTCCCTTTTCCATCGGATTTCCATATCTCAATTGTATAGAAGTCTTCTCCGTCATCGTCAAGAACAGTGCCTAGATTCGAAGAATAAACTCTCACCCTGTAATGTCCAGATTCCAATGTTTTTTCAAACTCAACAGAAGAGTTAGGGCAATCAAGTATATAAAGCCTACCTGATTGTATCCTCAATTCACCTTCAACTACATGGTCGTAATTTGAAAAATCGTTTATAATACCCTTCGGTGAAATAATCAGCTCTGCTTTTACATGTCCATAGCATTCTGTCCCCACTCCTAAGACGCCAGGAGCGGTAGCAAGTCTGTCTGTCAATGCATTGTCGGTCCAGAATTTATCTCCATAGTCAGGTGATTTGCTGTCCGAGATGTAAAATTGTCGGTGTGAGGTATAAAAATCTAACTTGAATTTTTCGTCCATAAAAACATTACCCACAACGTTGGTACATATGACGTGCAGGGTTTTTGAAACGCGTCACTGTCCCACGTTGACTATACTAAATTAGTTGATTACATGTAAATGGCAACACTAAACCCCTGCATGGCATATGTATTTTGTTGTATGCATGTGCCCCTATTTTCTAATCTTTTGTTTTAAGTCTTCGTCATAGTCGTCCCACTCCATTGGGTGTCCGTCTGGTATAAATGTGAAGTCGTTTCCAAATGAGTAGTTCTTCGTCAGTTTAACTGTCGCAATATAAGGTGGTGTCCACGGTCTCAAGATTTCCTTTATGTCAGCATAGGGAATTGATTCTTCTGTTGTTCCTTTTACAACCATTAATTTATTTTCACTGTCTAAGTAAACTTTTTTGAGTCCCATTAACATAGTCCTCATAAATCCAACTACTACAGTCCCAATGACAATTGCTCCAAACGCCAAACTAGATTGTCCGCCAATGAAAGCCGCAATTGTCCCGGTGGTCACAATTATTATGATTGTCCACGGAAGGATGTATTTAAGTAAGGGTGTAAAGTCGGAGGATATTTTTTTCATCTAAACTGTCCAAGGGGCATTGCATACAACGTTTGTGTTTCTGCAGTGGTGCCTTATCGAAGCCGCCTCCTGTCCCACGAAACGAAAACGTGGAACGAAGATAAAACTTAAAACCAACTCGTCACGGCACCATTGCAGAAACATTTTGTTGCCAGACGTAGGGTCATTCTCCTCACTTCATTCGAAGCCTGTATTCCTGTCAACCGTTAATTTACACCAAACTTTATTAGCAGAGGTGCGGTGGGGCTTTTTTCATTACTACCTTGTCCACCTTAACTACGCTGAGCACACTCTTTGACTGGCTTAGGATGTGTGCTGCATGTGCGGCCAGGCAATGTGTGTGCGAGTCTATTCAATCAAAACTTGTAACTATAACCTGCTCGAATAACCTGTGTTTCATAGTAGTCTTCGCTTGTATAACTGAAATCTGTCCCCTGTATTTCCTTTTTAATTACAAGCGTATTGAATAGGTCGGTTGCGTTAAGAAATAACTCACCTTTTCCTTTTTGTACAAGTTTTTTAATTCCTATGTCCACCGAGAACCGTGGCGCAATTTCGCCCTGAGGAATTATGTCTT
>Ga0268299_1001041_pt1 | contig 60608 bp, 60 predicted proteins | sample NOBtaG_FD_193484 | JGI IMG/M metagenome (GOLD analysis project Ga0268299, IMG submission 193484) | Activated sludge microbial communities from bioreactor in Nijmegen, Gelderland, Netherland - NOB reactor | ecosystem: Engineered > Bioreactor > Aerobic > Activated sludge | place: Netherlands...
ATCGCCACCAGCGGCTGCACCGAGAGATCGAGCTTGCCGCCGAAGCCGCCGCCGCACGCGGTCGGCACGATGCGCACTTGCTCCTTGGCGAAGCCGAGGATGTGCGCGACCTCGTCGCGGTCCATGTAGGGCGTCTGCGTGGTGACGTGGATTTCGATGCGGTCGCCCACGCGCCGTGCCCAGCCGGCCTCGGGCTCGATATAGGCGTGCTCGACGAAGCTCGTCTGCCATTCGCCCTCGGCCTTGAAAGCCGCGGCGCGCCAGCCATTGTCGAGATTGCCTTTGGCGAGGCGGCCGCGCGTCAGCACGTTGCCCGGCTTGGCGGGCTGCACCTGCGGCGCACCCGCGGTGAGGCCCGTGGCCGTGCCGAGCACCGGCTCGAGCCGCGTCCACGCGATCGGTACTTCCTCATCGCGGATCGCCTGCACCGTGAGCTTGTCGCCGACCAGTGCCACCACCGGATCGCCGCGATAGCGCGCTTCGTCCTGCGCCAGCACGGGCTGATCTTTGCCGGTCGGATAGATGCCATAGAGATTGTTGCCGGGCACGTCGCGCCAGCTCAGCACCGCGGCGAGGCCGGGATATTTGGCCTGCAGCGGCGCCATATCGCCGAGCGCGAATTTCGCGCGGTGATGCGGCGAGCGCACGATACGGAGATGAAGCGCGTCCTCGGGAATCCGGTCGGCGCCATAGGCTTCGGTGCCGACGAGCTTGGCGGCGCCGTCCACCTTCGCCATACGCGCGCCGACGGCTTGGCCGGCGGCCGGAATGTCGGCGCCCGCTGCATCGCCCGTGCTTGCGGCGTCGAGCACGGCGTCCACGATCTTGCGATAACCCGTGCAGCGGCAGAGCACGCCGCCGAGCGCGTCGAGCGCCTCGATCTCGCTCGGCGTGGCGTTGCGGTCGAGCAGATCGCGCGCCGCCATCAGCATGCCGGGCGTGCAGATGCCGCACTGCGCCGCGCCGTGCTTGAGGAAGGAGTCTTGGAGGCGCGAGAGCTTGCCGTCTTCGGCGAGGCCCTCGACCGTCGTTACCGCGCGGCCGGCCGCCTGCGCCGCGGAAACGAGGCACGCGCACATTTGCCGGCCGTCGAGCAGCACGGTGCAGGCGCCGCAATCGCCGGCATCGCAGCCGATCTTGGTGCCGGTCAGCCCGAGCTCGTCGCGCAGTACGTGCGCGAGCCGCGCCGCCGGCGGCGCGTGCACCGAAACGGCGCGGCCGTTGACCGTGAACGCGATGGTCTGGGTCATCACCGTCATGCGCGCTCTGCCTCGGCCCGCGCGCGCATGGCACCGCCCAATTCGGCGAGCGCCCGGCGCACGAGGGTCAGCGCCGCGTCGCTGCGGTAGGCGCCCGAGCCGCGTATGTCGTCGATCGGCGCCAGCACCTGCTGGAGGTGCTCGGCGCAGGCGATGGTCGAGAGCGCTGCGTCGATCGGATGGCCGATCAGCGCCAGCTCGAGCGCGCGCACGCGCTGCGCCGCCGCCGAGCACGCGCCGATCGCGACGCGCGCCCGGAAAATCTGATTGCGCGCATCGGGCTCGATCGCGAGCGCCACCATCACGATCGAGATCACGAGATAGCGCCGCGCGCCCAATTTGAGGAAGAGGCTCGCCGTGCCCGGTTCCGGTTTGGGCACGCGGACCGCGGTCACGAGCTCGTCGGGTGCCCGCGCGGTCTGGCGGTTGCCGGTGACGAAGTCGCGGAGCGCCACGCTGCGCTCGCCGCGCACGGACGCCAACTCGACCGCGGCATCCATCGCCAGCAACGGCGGCACGCCGTCGGCGGCGGGCGAGGCGTTGCAGATATTGCCGGCGATGGTGCCGGCGTTTTGGATCTGAACGCCGCCTACCTCGCGCGCCGCCAGCTTCAGCGCGTCGAAGCACGGCGGCAGCGGCGCCGCGATGAGTTCGGACCAAGTGGTGAGCGCGCCGATGCGCCAATGATCGCCGCCATCGTCGATGCCGGCGAGGGGCAGGGCGGTGATGTCGAGGATGTCTTCGTCGATCGTGCGGCCGACGCGGGCGGGATAAAAATCCGTGCCGCCGGCCAGAATCGCGCGCGGGCCGGCGCCGAGGGCGCACAGCGCATCCCTGATTTCGGTCGGGCGGAGATAGCTGCCCATTCGACGAGGCACCTCCCAAGAGTGCGCCGTTCGCGACCCTGCCGGACGCCCTTATTCCCCTGGGGCGGGCTGGCAGATTGTATGTGTACGAACGAATTTAACGCAGATGCGGCGGGTTGGCAATTGGAATCCCCCTCGCCCTGGGGGAGAGGGGGTTCTACGCCAGCTTCGCCAGCAGGCGCAGGAAGGCGGCGCGTTCCTTGGCGTCGAGCGGGGCGAGCGTTTCCTTGGAAATCGTCTTGCCGTTGGGGGCGGCGTCGAGGAACGCGGCGCGGCCTTCCTCGGTGAGGCGGAGGATGGCGCGGCGCCGGTCGCCGGGGTCTGCGGCGCGCGCGAGGAAGCCGCGATCGACCAGCCGCGCGATCACGCCCTGCATTGTGGCCGGGTCCATGGCGGTGAGACGGCCGAGCCGGTTCTGCGAGACCGTGCCCTCGTCATAGATCTTGGCGAGGGTCGCGAATTGCGTCGGCGTCAGCTGGTTCTTGCCGATGCGCGCGGCGAAGATCGCGGTGTGGCGCTGATGCGCGCGGCGCAGCAGGAAACCGACCTGCTCTTCGAGCCGGTAATTCGGTTCGCTTTCGACGGTGTCGTGTTTCGCGGCGTTCTGGGGCATCGCGGCGCATCATGCGCGCGGGTGCGGCGCCGAGTCAAAATGCGCGCGATATTGCAGTGCGGCAGCCCCGCTTCACGACGGCGGGATGAAAGGCTGCGCGATCGTCCGGAATGCCGGCAGTGCCTCGAGCCGCGCCGCATGGGCGCCGAGCGCCGGAAAATCCGCCATCGCAACCAGCTCCGGATGCGCTTCCGCGATGAAGCGCAGCGCCGTGGCGACGGCGATGTCGGCATGGCCGATGCGCTCGCCGAACCAATAGGCGCCGCTCCGGGCCGCGCGATCGGCTTCGAGCGCCGCGAGAACGCCGGCGATCTGCGCCCGGCAGCGGTCGACCCAGATTTCCGACACTTCGCGGTGCAGCCGCTTCTCGTAGAAGAGGCTGACGGCTTTCTCGGCCAGGCCTGTCGCGAGCGACGCGACCCTCAGTGCGCGATGGCGGGCCGGTTCGGCGGCCGGAAACATCCGCCGGTCGGCGGGCACGAGGCTGTCGAGATAATCCAGCATGCTGTGGCTCTCGACCAGCACCGTGCCGTCGTCGAGCACCAAGGTCGGCACGCGGACGACCGGATTGAGCGGCCGGATCTTCTCCGCATCGCCGAACACCGACCACGGCCGGTGCTCGAACGGCAAGCCATAGAACGTCAGCGCGATGCCGACGCGGCGCACGAAAGGCGAGTCGTATTGGCCGATGAGAATCATGGATGGCGCTCCATCGAAAGTAGATTGCCACGCCGGGCAGCCGAATCGAAGCGTTCCGCGCTGCCGTTTCACGAGGCCGTGAGACGTAATCCGGTTTTCGCATGGCTGCGTAGATCAGGACGCAAAACGGCAAGGGGATAGGCCGTCGCTCGCCGCAAGGGAGCGGCACTCCAACCAAGACCCGACCGAACCGCGCGGCGGCACCCGCTGCCCGCAACGCCCCCGCTTTGCCGCAAGGCAGCCACCAACCCTTTAGGGAGCTACCCATGACCACCGAGACCAAGATCGCCGTCCCCGCCCGCCGCAGCTTTCTCCGCGGCGCCGGGATCGCCACCCTCTCCGCCACCGCCGTCGCCCTGCTCGCCGGACGCGAGTCCCTCGCGCAAGGCATGAAGGGCGACATGAGCAAGGACGTCTCCATCCTCAACATCGCCCTCGGCCTCGAGCACGAGGCCATCGCCGCCTATCAGATCGGCGCGGAAAGCAAGCTCTTGAAGCAGCCCGTGCTCGGCGTGGCGGTCGCGTTCCAGAGCCACCACAAGGAGCACCGCGACGCGCTCGTCGCCACCATCGGCAAAATGGGCGGCAAGGCGGTGGCGGCCAAGTCGATGCAGGAATACGCCGAGGCGCTCAACGTCAAGTCGATCAAGTCGGCCAACGACATCCTCATCCTGGCCGCGCGGCTCGAGAAGGGCGCGGCCAACGCCTATCTCGGCGTGATCCCGTCCTTCAGCAACAACGATCTCGCCAAGGTGTCCGCGCGGCTCGCGGCCGACGAGACGATGCATTGGACCGTGCTGGCCCAGGCGATCAAGGAGCCGCTGCCGAAGATGGCGCTGAGCTTCGGCGCCTAGCCTTCACTCCTTCCCCCGCAAGCGGGGGAAGAGAAGAAACTTCCGGCGGCCATCCCCTCACAGGGCCACCGGACCTCCCCCGCGGGCGCGACATCGCGCCCTCCGCACGCGCCCGCGGGGGGCTCTTTATCCGATCGAGGGAACGGCCATGAGGAAGTTCGCGTGCCTCGCCGCGCTCGCGGCGGCGGCGTCGGTCTGCGCGGCCCTGTCACCGGCCGCGGCGCAGGACGCCGCCAAGGGCAAGACCGTGTTCGAATCGCGCTGCACCGGCTGCCATTCGCTCGCCACCAACCGCATCGGCCCGGCGCTCGGCACCGTCATCGGCCGCGTCGCCGGCACCAATCCGGGCTTCAGCTATTCGCCCGCGCTCAAGGCCGCGGGCCACACCTGGGACGCCGAGAAGCTCGCGACATGGCTCACCAACCCGCAGGCCTTCGTGCCCGGCGCCGTGATGCCCTTCCGCCTCGGCGACGCCGAGGAGCGCAAGAACGTGGCGGCGTATTTCCAGAGCTTGAAGAAGTAACGCATCCTTCCCGAGGCGTCCGGATGGCGCCGCGCCTCGTCCGCGTCCATCCTTCGAGGCCCGGCCAAGAGGCCGGGCACCTCAGGATGAGGCCTATTTGTTGCAGCAAAATCAGCCTCATCCTGAGGAGCCGCGCCGCTTGGCGCGGCCTCGAAGGATGGACGCGAGCGAAGCGCCGACACGCGCCCTCGCGGCGGCGCCAGCGCCGGTGTATGATGGTGCCGAACCGATTGTTGGGGTTCGCGCATGGTCCTCGATCACGCCGCCACGGTTGATGCGCTCGTCGCCGATCTCGCCGACGGCGCAATTCTCGCCGTGATGAAGGACACCAGCGGCGCGCCGATGGCGCTCGCGCGCGCGATCGTCCGGCGCGGCGTCCGAAATCTGCATCTCGTCAACGTGCCGACCGGCGGCCTCGTCGCCGATATCCTGATCGGCGCCGGCTGCGTCGCCACGGTCGAGGGCGGCGGCGTCAGCCTCGGCGAATACGGCCAGGCGCCGTGCTTCGTGCGGGCGGTGAAATCGGGCGCCGTCCGGCCGCTCGATACGACGTGCCCGGCGGTCTACGCGGCGCTCCAGGCGGGCGAGAAGGGCATTCCCTTCATGCCGCTCCGGGGGCTCATCGGCTCCGACATTCTCACCTACCGCGGCGATTATCGCGTGATCGACAATCCGGTGGCGCCGGCGGACGTGAAGGATCCCGTCGTTCTCGTCCCGGCCATCCGCCCGGACCTCGCCCTGATCCACGCGCCGCTGGCCGACCGCGAGGGAAATCTCTGGATCGGGCGCGATCACGAGCTCCGCATCATGGCCCATGCCGCGCGCCGCACCGTGGCGACGGTGGAGGCGATGTTCCCCGGCGACCTCGTAGCCGATCCGCTGCGCGCGGCCGGACTCGTCCCGGCGCTCTATGTCGACGCGGTTGCCGTTGCACCGCGCGGGGCCCTGCCACGCGGCATGCAAGGCCACTACGACGAAGACGCGGCCGCCATCGCCGCCTATGTAAGCGCCGCCGCGACACCGGAGGGATTCCGCGCCTGGCTTGACACCTTCCTCGAAGGCGATCAGCCCGCCCGCCGCGCCGCCGAGTGACGCCGCTGACCTATCGCCCCGAGGAGTTGCTGATCGCCGTCATCTGCCGGCTGCTCGCGGGCTCCCGGCACATCGCGGTCGGCGTCTCCTCGCCGATACCGGGGGCGGCGGCGCTGCTCCGGCGGGCGCTCGACGACCGCCCCGGCGGCGGCCGGCCCAAGGTTTCGGTCATCGGCGCCGAAAGCCCCGAATTCCGGACCGAGGGCGGGGTCGACATGTTCGATTGCGCCGGGCAAGGGCGGATCGATGCCTTTTTCCTCTCCGGCGGCCAGATCGACGGGGAGGCCAACATCAACCTGGTGGGGGTGGGGCCCTATCCGCGCCAGACGGCGCGCTGGGGCGGCTCGTTCGGCTCGGCCTACCTCTATTTCACCGTCCCCACGGTCATTCTCTTCCGCGAGGAGCACAGCCCGCGCACCCTGGTGCCCAAGGTGGACTTCGTCAGCGCCCCCGGCACCAGCCCGCCCGGCGTGTACCGGCCGGGAGGCCCGCGCGCGCTGGTCACCCCCCTCTGCCTCTTCATGTTCGATCAAGCTAAACGGCGGTTTACCCTGGCGAGCGTCCACCCGGGCGCGACCTTGGCCGAGGTCCGCGCGCGCACCGGCTTCGAATTCGACTCGCCCGGCAAGGTTCCGGAAACGATTGTGCCCGATGCTGCGTGGCTGGGTCTGTTGCGCGGGCGGGTGGCGCGGGAGATCGCCGATCCCTATCCGAAGTTTGCCGCGCGGGTGTTCGGCATCGAGCCGGCCGAAGCGGCAAGCCCCTCGTAGATTTCGCGAAAGGCGGCACGCGCGCCTAAGTTCCGACGTAATCGAACAAGAAAACAGGTGCAATCACTGATGCTGCGGGATAGAAACCGCTCGGGTACTTCCGGCGCCGAAGCCGGTTTTTCGCTCGGCCATTACCCTGTGTCTCAGCCAACCGTGAGGATCACGATGCGCGTTCTCTCAGCTGCCGCCGTCATGGCGGCCGCCTGGACCATTACCGTGCCCGCTATCGCCCAGGATTGGGGCTGTGCCCGGACGACCGGCACCATTCTCTCCCGCGGCGGCGCCAAGCCCGACGAGAGCAAGGGCCAGGACGGCAGCAAGCTCAATCCGCCGCTCAAGGACTCCGCCGCCTACATCGCCTACATGACCAAGGAGCGCGGCGACGAGCGCCAATATCTCGAGGCGCGCTGGGACCGCGTCCGGCAGCTCTATGCCGGCAAGAACATCTGGCGCGACAAGGAAGCGCGCGCCTTCCTGGTGACCGCGCGCGAGGAATTCTCGCGCACGCGCGACGCCAAGCGCTCCTACGAGCCCAACTTCCTCGACATCGGCTGCGGCGTCACCATCTCGGGCCCGGGCATCGTCGCCCGCATGACGTCGGAGCTCGACGTGAAGCCGGGCGAGAAGGTGCTCGAGATCGGCACCGGTTCGGGCTACCAGTCGGCGATCCTCCGGGCGCTGACCGACAAGGTCTACACGATCGAGATCATCCCGCCGCTCGCCAAATTCACGGACGCGCTCCAGAACGAGCTGGCCAAAACCAAGTTCGCCGAGCTCAAGGACATCAAGCGCAAGATCGCCGACGGCTACTACGGCTGGGAAGAGATGGGGCCGTTCGACAAGATCATCGTCACCGCCGGCATCGACCATGTGCCGCCTCCGCTGCTGAAGCAGCTCAAGAACGGCGGCGTCATGGTCATCCCGGTCGGCACGCCCGGCAAGCAGGCCGTGCTGCGCCTGACCAAGACCCTGGGCGACGACGGCAAGATCCGCCTCGCGCGCCACGACATCTACGAGAACGATCCGTCGCGCCGCGGCGGCGGCCGGGGCACCACCTTCGTCGCCTTCACCAAGTACGACGACAAGGAAAAGGGCAAGACGGTGCCGCGCTTCGGCGGCAAACAGGAAGACTAGAACAGGGACGGCGCCGCAAGCGGCGACCGAACGCCTTGACCCAAACTGCGACTGCGTCGGGAATGGAGAGCCAGAAGCTCTCCATTCCCTTTTACGTCACCGTCGGTCTGATCGCGGGCGCCATCATCGCCTATCAGATCGGCATCATGCGCGTGTTCTCGGTCGGCACCTGGAGCCATTTCGGCTCGCTGGTCGTGAGCATGGCGATGCTCGGCTTCGGCGTGATGAGCGCCGTGATGTGCGTGGGCATCGGCTTCTTCGAGCGCCACTGGTCGAAGCTGATCGCGCTCTCGATGTTCACCTTCGGGCCGATGATGGTGCTGGGCAACACCGCGGCCCAGATGGTGGGCTTCAACCCGGTCGAGCTGGTCGCCAATCCGGAGCAGAAATACAATCTGTTCTGGCTGTTCGTGCTCTATTTCGTGCCGTTCCTGCCCGGCGCGCTGTTCCTGGGCCTCGCCTTCCTCCGCGGCCAAGCGGTGTTCGGCAAAGTTTACTTTGCCGACCTCGCGGGCTCGGGAATGTGCGGCCTGGTGTTCCTGGGCGGCATGTACGTGGTAGTGCCGAGTGAGATCATCCTCCTGCCGGTGGCGCTGTGGCTCGCGGGCGCGCTCGTGTGGTTCGGCGCGCGTCGCGCCTACGTCAGCGCCGCCATCGCCATCGCGCTCGCCGGCGGCTCGTGGTGGGTGACGGAAAACTACGTCCAGATCCGCGTCAACGAATTCAAGGGGGTGAGCTACGCCCGCAACTTCCCCGACCGCAAGCGCATCCATTGGAGCGCCAGCCCGTTCGGCTATGTCGAGGTCTACGCCAGCTCCTATTTCCACTTCGCGCCGGGCCTATCCGACAACGCCTCGCTCAACCTGCCCGACATGCCGAAGGACGCCTATCTCGGCCTCTTCATCGACAGCGACGGTCCGATCGGCATCATCAAGAAGCTGCCGGCAAATCTGAGCGGCTACTACGAATACCTGCCCATGTATCTGCCCTACGTGCTGAAGAAGCAGCCGGAGGTGTTCGTGGTGCAGCTGGGCGGCGGCATCTCGACCGAGGTCGCGCGCGCGGTCGGTGCCAAGAAGATCACGGTCGCCGAGGGCAATCCCGCGATCCTGCGCACGCTGCGCGACAACACGGCGATCACCAGCCTCACCGGCGATCCGCTCAAGGATCCGCGCATCACCATCATCGAGTACGACGGCCGGCTCTACATCCGCGGCCAGCGCGACAAATACGACGTGATCGATCTCTCGCTCGCGGATTCCACCGGGCTCTCCTCGCCGGGCGGCTTCGCCATCGTCGAGAAATACAACTACACGCGCGAGACGCTCGTCGACTACATGAACGCGCTCGCCCCCTCGGGCATCCTCTCGATCACGCTGTGGAACAAGGAAGACCTGCCGAAGGCGGTGCCGAAGTTCCTGGCCACAGTGATCGCCGCCGCGCGCGACCGCGAGACCGGCCCGAACATCGACGTCTCGAACAAGTTCATCATCCTCCACACCTATCTCTCGACCGCGACCATTCTTTACAAGAAGGACGGGTTCTCGCCGGCCGAGACCGAGAAGCTCTCGAAGCATGTCGAGGACATGTCGTTCGAGATGCTGCACAAGCCGGGCCTGGCCGTGGACATGTCCGAAGAGGACGCGATCTACGCCGGCTATCGCGCCACCCATTTCGATCCACCCGAGACGCGCGCGCCCAAAAAGGACGAGAAGAAGGCCGACGCCAAACCCGGCGACGCGAAACCCGGCGACGCCAAACCGGGCGACGCGAAGCCTGAAGACAAGAAAGCCGACGACAAGAAGCCCGCCGACGACCAGAAGGCCGAGGGCGAAGACGAAGAGGGCGACAAGGAGGGCGACAAAAAGCGCCCGAAGCTCTCCTGGGCCAACATCTACAAGCTCATGATCGCGCGCTACTTGAAGGGCGAGTTCGACATCGTCCGCGAGAAATACGTGTTCGACACGCGCCCGCTGACCAACGAGCGGCCCTATTTCGCGGGCTACATCAAGGCGCCGGACATCCTGCGCTTCACCGACCAGCTCGATTCGGTGTCGGACGAGTGGGGCTATCTGCTGCTGTGGGCGACCCTGGCGCTGGCCATCATCTTCGGCATCAGCTTGATGCTGTTCCCCGTGATCTGGGGGTGGAAGACGATCTTCTCGCGCGTTCCGGGCAAGCTCGGCATCTTCGTCTATTACTACTGCCTCGGCACCGGCTACATCATCGTCGAGGTGGGACTGATCTCGAAGTTCACGGTGGCGCTCGGCAATCCCGCGGTCTCGGCTACTGTGCTGATCGCCGGCATGCTGTTCTTCACCGGGCTCGGCTCGCTGTTTACCAGCCGCTTCCTCGATCAGTGCCGCACCCTGATGCCGAAGATCTTCATCGCCATCGCGGCGCTGTTGGCGCTGGGCGCGATGTTCTTCGATCCCATCCTCCAGGCCATCGGCTCGTGGCCCTACGCGCTCCGCATCGTCGCCTGCCTCGGCCTCGTGGCCGTGCCGGCCTTCCTGATGGGCTTCCCCTTCGCCACCGGCATGGCGATGCTTTCCAAGCTCGGCAAGGAGCGATTCTTCATCTGGGCCTGGGGAATCAACGGCTGCTTCTCGGTGGTGGGCGCCGTGGCAGTGCCGATCGTGAGCGTGCTGTTCGGCCACTCGGTGCTGATCATGGCCGCCGCCGCGCTCTATCTCGTCGCCTGGCCGGCCTTCTTCTACCTGTTGAAGCCGATCCCGGGAGCGAAGCCGGCGTGAGGGCGGCCGGCGCGGCCGTCCTCTGCCTCGCCCTGGCGGCCGCCGCGCACGCGCAATCGGCCATGGCGCCATCGCCCGACATCAAAGTGCTGAGCCGCGGCGTGGGGGCGGGGACGACGTTCATCGCCGCGCTCGGCAACGCGCCGTTTCCGGTCGGCGCCGACGCGCGCGATCATCGCGGCCAGCCCTTCTGGCACGGCACCGGCGCCGACGGGCAACGCTTCCGCCTGTTGAGCGAGGGCCGGCGCTACACCGAGGCCGCCGTCTATTCGGATGCGCGCGTGCTGTTTCACGCCGCGCGGGGCTTCGATCCCGCCAAGCCGTTCCGGCTCGTGATCTTCCTTCACGGCCACGGCTCGGAGGTGGAACGCACGCTGGTGCGCGAGCTCGATCTTCCCGGCCAGGTGGATCGCTCCGGCGCCAACGCGGTGCTCGTGGCACCCCAATTGGCGCTCGATGCGGCGGAATCGGTGCCGGGGAAGTTCGCCGAGCCCGGCCGCGCCGCCGCTTTCGCCGACGAGGCCGCGGGCGTGCTCCAGCGCCTGCTCGGCGGGGCCGCGGAAACCTGGCGGCGGGCGCCCATCGTGATCGCGGCCTATAGCGGCGGCTATCGCGCGGCGGCGCAGATACTGTCGCAAGGCGGGCTCGAGGCGCGCATCGAAGGCTTGGTGCTGCTCGACGCCGTCTACGCCGATTCTGGCATCTTCGCCGCCTGGATCGCGCGCAACAATCACCGTGCGTTCCTCTACGCGCTCCATTCGAAATCGAGCGCCGAGGAAACCGAGCTCTTGAAGTCGCGCCTCATCGAGCGCGGTATCGCCTATCGCACCAGCGACGACGGCGGTCCCTTGGCCGGGATCCGCCTCGTGCCGGTCGAAACTCCGCACGGCGAGATCCCCCGCCTCGGCCCGCCCGCCGAGCCGCTGGGCGCGCTGCTGCGGCGGCTGGCGCAATAGAACGCAGCCCCCTCTCCCTGGCGGAGAGGGGAACCCGTTCAGGCCTTCTTCACCAAGCCCTCGGCGACGAGCGCTTCCTGCACCGCGGGGCGGGCGGCGACGCGTTCGTGGAAAGCCTTCAGCACCGGCCACTTGCCGAGGTCGATGCCGACGAACTTGGTCCAGTTGAGGAGCGTGAAGAGATAGCCGTCGGCGACCGAGAAATTCTGACCCATCAGGAAGGGCTGCTTCTCGAGATGCTTGGCGAGGAAGTCGTAGCGCCTGCCGAGCGTCTCGGTCACCACCTGCTTCCAGGAGTCGGGCGTGGCGGGATTGAAGAGCGGCGAGGTGCCCTTGTGCACCTCGGTCGCCAGGAAGTTCAGCCATTCCTGGAGCTTGTAGCGCTCGGTCGTGCCGTTGGCCGGCGCCAGCTTGGCGCCCGGATTCTTGTCGGCGATGTATTGGACGATCGAGGCCGCTTCGGTCAGCGTCTGGCCGTCGTCGAGCGTCAGCGCCGGCACGTAGCCCTTGGGATTGATCGCGAGATAGTCGCCGCCGCTCGCCGTCTTCTTGGCCTTCAAATCGACCTTCTCCATGTCGAATTTCAGGCCCGCCTCGCGCATGGCGATGTGCGGCGAGAGCGAGCAGGCGCCGGGGACGTAATAGAGCTTCATGGCGATCTCCCTTTGGGTCGGATTGGAATTCTTGGACACGGGAGGGCCGTGGCGCCGCCCCCCGAGCGCCGCGGACCATGTCTCACTTCCTTTTTTAAAGCAACATGATTTCAGGCAGCCTCCGGAATTCGTGAAGCGCATGCTTTTCAATCTCCGCGGACGAACGCATATTCATCGCGTCCGATTGTGAGGGCGCTCCGGCCCCATGAAGCACGCACCCTGCGAACATCTCTGCCCGCGCTTCCAGGCGGCGATGGAAGTGCTCGCCAAGCCCTGGAACGGGCTGGTGATGGCGACGCTCGGCGCCGAGGGCTCGCTGCGCTTTAGCGAGCTCAAGGCGCGCCTCCCGGAGATGGGCGACCGGATGCTGTCCGCGCGCTTGAAGGAGCTCGAGGCCCGCGGCCTCGCCGAGCGCCGCGTCTCGCCCGGCCCGCCGGTCAGGGTCGACTACGCGCTGACCGAAGTCGGGCGCGGCTTCCGCGACGTCGTCGAGGCGCTGGGCGCCTGGGGTTCGCGATTCGCCAAAGCGGGCGCCGTCCGAACGCCGGTTGCTGCAAAGCGCCGCCCGCGCGCGGCGCCGGCGCGCCGCTCAGCGGCCCCATAGGCGCCGGCTCGCCATCTTGGCACCCTCGACCAGCGATCGGAGCTTCTCCCACGCGATGGTGGGATAGACCGGCGGCAGCTTGGCGAAGGTGCCGAAGCCGCAATCCGTGCCCGCCATCACGCGTTCGCGCCCGACGATGTCGGCGAAGGCGCAGAGCCGCTGCGCCACGAGTTGCGGATGCTCGACATGGTTGGTGTTGGTGTCGATGACGCCGGGAACGAGGATCTTGTCGTCCGGAATGCGCGCGGCTTTCAAGTCTTCCCATTCGTGCGCGTGGCGCGGATTGGCGGCCTCGAACAGCACCGCCCGGGGCCGCGCCTTGAAGACAAGGTCGGCCACGTCCTTGATCGGCACGTCGTGGGTGTGGGGGCCCGCGTAATTGCCCCAACAGAGATGCATGCGGAGCGCCGTGGGCGGAATATTGCGCGTCGCGTGGTTGATCGCCTCGACATTGCGCGCGACGATGCGGCGGAATTCCGCAAGCGAGAGATCGGCATAAAGAAGATGCCGGCTCATCGCGAGATCAGGGCAATCGATCTGCACCACGAAGCCCGCCGCGTGGATCGCCTCGTATTCTTCCTGCAGCACCTCGGCCAGCGCCGCCACGTAAGCGTCTTCGCTCGGATAGAATCTGTTGCGCATGAACAGCACGACGACGCCGGGCGAGGCGGCGGGCACGAAGGCCTCGCGCGCCCCGGCGCGGTCCACGGCCGCGCGGAGATTGGCGAGGTCGGCCTCGAGCGGCTTGCGGTTCTTGGTCTTCAACGGCCCGCGGCAGGCGGGCGGGTCGAGGCGGGGCAGGTTGCTCTTGCGGCGCTGCGATTCGACGAAGCCGGGATGGTCGAGGAGATCGCGCGGCGACCAGCCGAGCGGCTCGGGCTCGCCGAATCCGTCGAGCCGGTGCTTCAGATAATTGACGTACGAGATCTTTCCCATCTCGCCGTCGCTGACCGAATCGATCCCGGTCTCCACCTGCCTGGCGACGATCTCGGCGACCGATTCGCGCACGCGCAGCGCCAGCCGCTCGGTGTCGTACGTATCGCCCCGATCCTGCGCCATCAGAAGATCGATCAGGTCATCCGGCCGCGGCAGGCTGCCAACATGGGTGGTGAGGATGCGGTCTTTGCTCTCGATCATCGATCAAATCGTGGCGGCGGAAGTTGAACAGGGAGGCGGGGAGGCGGGGAGAGAAAAAAGGCGAACCACGGAGGGCACGAGCGCCACAGAGAGAATTCTTTGCGCGCCCCTGGCGCGCATTCCTTTGCTTCTCCGTGTGCTCCGTGTCCTCTGTAGTTCATCCCTTTTCTTTCTCTCCCCGTCTCCCCGCCTCCCTGTGAATTGTTTGGGTTCACACGCAGCGGCCGCCGTCCACTTCTAGGCAGACGCCGGTAAAGAAATTCGCCTCGTCGGAGCAGAGGAAAACGGCGCCGGCGGCGATGTCTTGGGGTGTGGAGAGGCGGCCGAGCGGCACGGTCTTGATGAAGGCCTCGCGCGTGTTGGAGCCCAGGAACGAGGCGAGGAGGGGCGTGTCGCCGGCCACCGGGCAGAGGGCGTTGACGCGCACCTTGTCGGACGCGAATTCCACCGCCATCGACTTGGTCATCACGTTCACGGCGCCCTTCGAGGAATTGTAGACCGTGAGGCCGGGGCGGGGGCGGAGGCCGGCGGTGGAGGCGATGTTGAGGAACACGCCGCCGCCAAGCTTCCGGAACACCGGCACGGCGTGGAGCGCGGCGAGATAGATGCCTTTGACGTTGACCGCGAAGATGCGGTCGAACTCGGCCTCGGTCACCTCCAGCATCGGCTTGTTGACGTGGGTGGTGCCGGCATTGTTGACGACGATGTCGAGCCGGCCGAAGGCGCTTTGCGCGAGGCCGATCATCGCCTTCACGTCGGCGGCTTTGGTGACGTCGGCGCGGCAAGCCACGGCGGCCTTGCCGAGCTTGGCGGCCACCGCCTTGGCGCCGGCTTCGTTGAGATCGGCGAGGACGACCTTGGCGCCCTCGGCAACGAAGCGCTCGGCAATGCCCTCGCCGAAGCCCTGCGCGCCGCCGGTGACGACGGCGACTTTGTCTTTCAGTCTCACGGGCGGTCCTCCTCGGTTAGCGGCGCTTCTTCGCTTTCTTGGCGCGCGCCGGCATTTTCACCGCTTTCGCCGCCGCGCGCGCCGGTTTCGCCGCGGGCACGTCGGCGCGGCCGCGGTGCTTGAAGAGAAAGGGCTCGAGCGCCGCCTCGAAGGCGTCAGGTTGTTCGAGATTGACGAGATGGCCCGATTTGGGCACCACGATCAGCGCCGAACCTTTGATGCGCGCATTCATCTCGGCGCCCATCGCCGGGGTCGTGAGCGTGTCGGCCTCGCCGAAGACCAGCAGGGTCGGCACCGCGATCTTGGCAAGCTCGGCGGTGCGGTCGAAGTTCGTCGTCGCCGTCACGGTCTTGATGTAGCTGCCCTTGTGGAGCGCCGCCATGCTGGCGACCAGGCGCTGATACTGCTCCTCGGTGGCGTTGGCGCTCGAGAGCGTGCGCGCCACCACCGGCGCGATGTCGCGCGGCTCCTTGCCTTCCTCGACCAGCGGCTTCAGGCGGAGGCTCAGGAATTTCTGGCGTTCGGCGGGGCTGAAATTCTGGAAGCCGGTGAAGCTCGACACGATGGTCAGCGTCGCCACGTGCTGCGGGAACAGCACATAGAAATCCTGCGCGATCCGCCCGCCCATGGAGAGGCCGACGAGGTGGAGCTTCTTGCGGCCGTAGAATTTGAGGACGCGCAGGATGTCGCGCGCGAAATCGCTGAAATCGAGCGGCCCGTCGTAGTCCTCGCTGCCGTTGTAGCCGCGCGCGTCCCAGGCGACGGCGAGGCAGTGATCGCCGAATTTCTGCACCTGGCGCGACCAGTTGGTGCGGTTGCCGCCAATGCCGTGCATGAACAGCACCAGCTCGCCCATGCCGGCCTCGTCGACGGTCAGGCCCGGCGTGCCCGGAATGTGCCGGGTGCGAATGGCGGCCATGGTCTCCTCCCCCGTTTTTATCGGCGCACGCGCCGCGACAGCGGATCGAGCACCAGTTTCTCGCCCGCGAAGAAGATCAGCACGATGGCAAAGCAGCAGGCGTAAAGCAACGCCGGTTTGGCGCTCTGCTGGGCCTCGCCCATGAGATAGCCGATGCCCGTGCCGGTGCCGAATAGCTCGCTGACGATGGCGATCTTCCAGGCGACCCCGTAGGCGATGCGGAGCGCGCCGACGAGGTAGGGCAACAGCAGGGGAAGGGTGATCTTGAAGAACACCTTGATCCGCGAGCGCGTGAAGCTCCGCGCCATCTCGATCGCCTCGCGGTCGAGCTCCTTCAAGCCGGCGCTGATGTTGATGAGGCAAAAGGGGATGAGGATGGCGACCTGGACGAAGATCGCGGTGAAATCCGAAACCCTGAACCAAATCACGGCCAGGATCGCCCAGCCGATCGAGGGAAACGAGTTGAGGAAAGGCTGGATGCGGCGGTGGACGATGTCCGACGCCCAGGGGAGGCCCGCGGGCAGCAGCGCCAGCACCGTGCCGATCGCGAGCGCCAGCAGCACCGACAGCAACACGCGGACGATGCTGGCGGCGGTGTGGCCGAGATAGACCTTGTCGGTCAGCAGCAGCCAGACCTGCTCGGCGACCTCGAACGGCGTCGGCAGAACGCTGGCCGGCAAGGTCTTGGCCATCGCCCACCAGCCGAGCACCACGGCAACGACGAGCCCGTCGGCGAGCACGCGCGACAGCACGCGCCGGCCGAGCGGCGGGGCCGGATCCTTGGCGAGGGCGCGCTCAGCGGCCGCCATAGTGGCGCTGCAGCCGGCGCTGCATCGGCTCGAAGCCGAAGCGGTCGGTGACGTAGACGAACACGATGATGAGCAGGATCACGACGAACAGGATCGGCGTGCGGTAGTCCTGGCGCGCGAGGTCGAAGAGATAGCCGAAACCCGAGCCGCCGCCGATCAGCTCGGCGGTGAGCGCCACCTTCCACGCCACGCCGAAGCTGATGCGGAAGGTGGCGAACATGAAGGGATAGAGCGAGGGCACGGTCAGCATCGCGAAGCGCTTCAGGCCGCTGCGGGTGAAGCTGCGCCCGGCCTCCATCAAATCGCGGTCGAGCGTCGCCAATCCCTCCTTCATGTTCACCAGCGCGAAGGGGATCAGCACCATCGAGATCGAGAAGATGACGGTGGTGTGGGTGGCGCCCATCCACAGCAAGGCGAGCAGCGACCAGCCGATGCCCGAGAAGGCGTTGAGAAAGGGGCTGATGCGGCCATGCACCATCAGGGCCGTCACCGGCACGTAGTGCGCGAGGAAGGCGAGGGCGCTGCCGGCGAAGAACGAGATGAAGATCGCGACTCCGACATGGAGCAGCGAATAAGCCGTGTGGGCGAGCTGGTTCGGGTCGGTGACGAAGGCGCCGAGCGCCTTCAGCGTCGTCCATGGCCCGGACAACGCGATGGGCGGCACCTGGGTGGCGGCAATGGCCCAGGCGCCGAGCGCCATCAGCGTGAAGAGATGCGCGGCGACCGCCGGATTGCGGGCGATGCCGGCGAGCGTTCGGGCTTCCGGCGTCTGCACCGCGCGGCTACTCGCGGGTCGCACCCTCCCAGATCATCGTCTTGGCATCGGGAAAGTCCTTCAAGATCCCGAGCTCCTTGGAGAGCGCCCACACCTTGTTCATGGCGTCGATGTCGTTCTGCGAGACGACGCCGGGAAACTCCGAATACTGCTCGAACCAAGCCTTGAAATAGGCCGGGTCGTTCTTGGTTTCCGCGGCGACCGCCTTGGAGACTTCGTCGATGTTCTTGAGCGTGTATTGCACCGAGGCCAGCAGCACGCGGTTGAACTCCTTGTAGAGCTCGGGCTTGGCCGCGATCTTCTCGACGTAGCCGACATTGACGGCCGAGACCATGCGCAGCTTGAACAGCTCGAACATGTCCTCGGCCGTGCGCGCGATCGGCACGTAGTCGCCGGTCTTGGTCGCCTGATAGGCTTGGCTGTGGATGAGCGTCGCGGCCTCCACCTTGTCGGTGGAAAGCGCGCCCGGGAGCGCCGGCGCCGGCAGCTGCTGCCATTTGAAGTCGCCGCCCTCGTATTGAACGTTGACGCCGTATTTCTTCCAGAGGGCGAGGCGCACCAGCGTGATGCCGGTCGATTGCAGGCCGTAGGTCGCGATAGTCTTGCCCTTCAAATCATTGATCGTCTTGATCGGGCTGCCCTTCTTCACCCACACATGGGCGCCGTCGCCGGATTTGTGATAGCGCAGCGCGGTCGAGAGCACGCGCAGCTCCAGGCCCTGCTCCTTGGCGCGCGGCACCGACATCACCGCCGTCATCACCACATCCCATTGCTTGGTCGCCGTGCCCTGGATCAGCACCGGAATCTGGTAGCCCTTGCCGTCGATCTCGAGCGTGGCCGAGGTCACCCTGCCGTTGCGCAGCGGCCACATCACGGCCTCGAGCACGGGATCCTGGAGATAGGCGTAGGTGAGCTTTTCCTTGGCGGAAGCCCCGCTCGCGAACGCGGCCGCGGCCGCCGCCGCGAGCGCCAGATGATACATGCGTTTCATCGTCGATCCTCCTTCAAGCCGGAATGTGTTCGGGTCCGAGCCCGGGCTCGGATGCGGATTCGAGTTGCATGAACAGATCGTGCAGGTGCTGGCGCTGGCGCTGCAGCGTCGCGTTGGCGGCCATGTCGCGCGGCCGGGGTTCGCCCACCACGACGGTCTCGAGCACGCGCGTCGGCTTGTTCGAGAGCAGCAGCACGCGGTCGGCGAGGACCAGCGCCTCCTCGATGTCGTGGGTGACGAACACGATCGTCTTGCCGGTCTGCTGCCAGATCGAGATCAATTCGGCGCGCAGGCGCCGGCGGGTGCTGAGGTCGAGCGCGGAGAAGGGCTCGTCCATGAGGATGATGCGCGGATCCACGGCCAGCGCCCGGGCGATGGCGACGCGCTGGCGCTCGCCGCCCGAGAGCATCGACGGATATTTGTGCGCGTCGCGGCCGAGCCCGACCATCGCCAGCAATTCGACGGCGCGCGCCTGCATTTCCGCCTTGGGTTTCCCGTCGTAGCGCAGCTCCATGCCGAGCACGACGTTGCCGAGCGCGGTGCGCCACGGCACGAGGCGCGGCGACTGGAAGACATAGGCGAGCGAGCGCCAAGCCTCGGCCGGCGGCTTGCCGTCGACGACGACCGAGCCGCCGTCGACCGGCAAGAGGTCGCCCATCAGGCGCAAGGTGGTGGATTTCCCGCAGCCGCTCGGCCCGAGAATGCAGAGGAATTCGCCCTCGTCGGCGGCGAAACTCAGCGCATCGAGAATCACGTCGCCGCCGAGCCGGGTCGAAACCCGCTCGAACGCCAGGATCGGACGCGCCACGCTCTCTCCCTCGCTCGTGAGGCGGTGCAGGACGATATCGGCCGGACCTTAGCTGCGCGCCCTTCGGCTTGGCAATGCATTCACGCCTTGGCGGCGGGCGGCCGGGACTGGCGCGAGCCCACGTCGCCGTCGGCCGAAAGCAGCACGGCGATCGGCCGCGTTGCCTCGAATTTGGACAGCACGATGTTGATGATGACCATGAACGGCACGCACAGGAACATGCCCAGCACGCCCCACACCAGCCCCCAGAAGACGAGGGAGACGATGATCACCAGCGAGGAGAGATTGAGCGAGCGCCCGACCAGCTTGGGCTCGATCGCGTTGTTCATCACCACCTGGAGGGTCACGATCGCGATCGAGACGCCGGCGATGAGCGCCACGTCGGTGAACTGGATCACCAGCAACAGCAGCGGCCCGAGCACGCTGATGATGGCGCCCACCGTCGGGATGAAATAGCTGATGAAGACGACGATGGACCAGAATTCGGCGAGCTGCAAGCCGACGATCTTCATGATGGCGTAGCACATCAGCGCCGTGATCAGGCCGAGCGCGGTCTTGATGCGCACGTAGGTCTTGATGTCCTGGCTGATCTCTGTGAACGTGCCGCGCACCTGGCTGTGCTGGGTTTCGCTGCGCGACATCGCCTCCAGCTTGCGGCCGAAAGTGCGGTGCTCGAGCAGCAGGAACGCCGTGTAAATCAGGATGAGGCCGAGATCGCCGGCCAGCCCCGTCAGCGCGAAGGCGACGCGCGAGACCATCTGCGGGATGCTGATGCTGCCCACCAGGCCCTGGAGCGGGTTCTCCTGCGGCAGGCCCAGGAGCTTGATGCCCTGGCGGACGAGCTCCTGGAATCGGTCCTGGTATTGCGGCGCCGAGGCGATGAGCTCGTTGATGCTGCTGTTGATGAGGGCCACCAGCATCCAGATCGCGGCCACCACGCCCGCAACCGCGAGCAGCATCGCCGGCGCATAGGGTAGCCGGATGCCCAGACGCCGGGTGGCCATGATCGTCGTCTGGAGGGTGATGATGAGGTACCAAAGCACCACCGCCACCACGAGCGGCTGCAGGAACGACTGGCCGATGACCAGCACGTAGACCGTCAGGGCCAACACGCCTAAAGCGGCAGAGACGTTCAGGAATTTCAGGTTCATCGGCGCAGGCGGCGGGCCCCGGACGGCGGAAGGCGCAGTCTAGGCGGCCCCCGGCCGGTTGTCGATTGCGGCCCGCCCGCTCTGGCGCGGCGGCCCGCCTTGGGGAAAAATGCGTCCAGCGGCGGCACGGGCGGCCGCGAATCACGGTACCCCAGGGGGCCGGCAAAAGGAGGATCACGGGCATGATCGCGAGGAGCAAGTTTTTGGCGGCCGCCGCTGCGGCGGCGCTGTTGGCCGCGCCGGCCGCGGCGCAGGACGTGAAAGTGGGCGGGATGTTCGGCATCACGGGGCCGATCGCTTCGCTGGTGCCGCCGATCGTGGAGAGCACCAAGCTCGCGTTCAAGGAAGTGAACGAGCAGGGCGGCGTGCTGAAGGGCGGCAAGATCGACTTCATCATCGCCGACGGCCAGTGCAATCCGCAGGCTTCCGCCGCCGCCGCCAAGAAGCTGGTGGACGTCGACAAGGTCGTCGGCATCATCGGCGAGCTGTGCAGCGGCGCCACCATCGCCGCGGCCGAATCGGCCGCGATCCCGTCCGGCGTGGTCATGATCTCGCCCGCCGCCACCTCGCCGGCGCTTTCCGGCCTCAAGGACAAGGACTTCGTGTTCCGCACGGCGCCGAGCGACGCCCGCCTCGGCGAGGTCTACGCGCAATACCTCATCAAGCGCGGGATCAAGAAGATCGCGATGACCTACATGAACAACGACTACGGCAAGGGCGTCGCGAACTCGTTCCGCGATCCCTTCAAGAAGGCGGGCGGCACGATCACGTCCGACCTCGAGCACAACGAAAAGGCGGCCTCGTTCCGTGCCGAGCTCGCCACCCTCGCCAAGGGCAAGCCCGATTGGCTGTTCGTCATCGGCTACGCCAATTCGTCCGGGCCCGTCATCATCAAGCAGGCGCTCGAGGGCGGCTTCTTCAAGAAGTTCCTGGGCTCCGAGGGCACGCGCGACGTCAAGCTCTACGAACAGATCGGCATCAAGAACCTCGAAGGCATGATCCAGGCGGTGAGCGGCGATCCTGCGAGCAAGAACCTCGACGCCTTCAACGCCGAGCTGACGAAGATCAACAAGGACTATGTCGGCAAGCCGTTCACGGCGCACGGCTACGACGCCGCGTTCATGCTGGCGCTCGCCATCGAGACCGCGGGCTCGACCGACCGCACCAAGGTGCGCGACGCGCTCCGCCGCGTCGCCTCGATCGGCGGCGTCGCGATCAATCCGGGCGAGTGGAAGAAGGCCAAGGAGGCGATCGCGGCCAAGAAGAAGGTCACCTACCACGGCGCCGCCGGCAACCACGTGTTCGACAAGAACGGCGACGTCTCGGGCGTCGTCGACATCTACGAGATCAAGGGCGGCAAGGAAACGAAGATCGCGACGGTGAAGTAGCCGCTGCGGCGTCGCGAAGCGTCACCCCCGCGGCGCGCAATCGCCGCGGGGGTTTTCGTTTGCGCGCGGCGCGCGTCCATCCTTCGAGGCCCGCCAAGAGGCGGGCACCTCAGGATGAGGCCCGTTTGTTGCAGCAATATAGGCCTCGTCCTGAGGTGCATGAGCGTCTTCGCCCGGCGAAGGCGCTCATGCCTCGAAGGATGGGCGCGCACTGAGCGCCGCGCGATCCGGCGTCGCGCGCCTACCGCGCCCCATCCCCCGCCAATTTCGGCGGGCGTTCGGGGAGGAGGCCGCCGGGGAAGCGCTGCAGCACCACGACCAGCAGCAGTCCCACCAGGAACATGCGGCCATAGGCGATGCGGACGCCCCATTCGACCGGCAGCCGGCCGGTGACCAGCTCGGTGGCGGTCCAGAGAAGCCACACTACGATCGCGCCGAGGATCGCGCCGCGATTGTTGCCGCTGCCGCCGGCGATCAGCATCACATAGACCAGGAACGTCGCCTGCAGCGGCTCGGTCGCCTCGGGCGTCAGCACTTTGAGGTAATGGGCGGTCAGCGCTCCGGCCAAGCCCATCAGCGCCGAGCCGATCACGAAGGCCTGGAGGCGGAACGCTTCCACGTCTTTGCCCATGGCCTCGGCCGCCGTCTCGTTGTCGCGGATCGCGCGCATTACGCGCCCCCACGGCGAGTTCCGCGCGCGCTGGAGGAAGAGGTAGATGGCGAGCACGATCGCCGCGATCAGCAGCATCATCGCGATCTCGCCCCAGGGCCGCTCGAGCGTCTCGAACGGCCGCGGGATCGCCTTGATGCCGAACGAGCCGCCGGTCAGCGCCTGCTCGTTGCGCGCGACCAAGCGGATGATCTCGGCGATGCCGATGGTGGCGATGGCGAGATAGTCGCTCTTGAGGCGGAGGCAGATGCGGCCGACAACCCAGGCGACCGCCGCCGCCAGCGCCATCGCCGCGAGCCACCCGACCGGCATCGGCAGCGAAAGCCCGCCCGCACCCTGCGCGGCCGTGCCCGCCTCGATGGGCGGCGCGGTGAGCAACGCCGAGGTGTAGGCGCCAACTGCGAAGAAGCCCGCGATGCCGACATTGAAGAGGCCGGTCATGCCCCAGTTGAGATTGAGGCCGAGCGCGGACACGGCGTAGATGCCGCCCATCGTGACGAGGGCCGTGAAGTAGAGGAGGAGGCCGCCGATTTCCATGCGCCGCTCCTAGAGAATCCGGCCCTTGAGCAGGCCCTGCGGCCGCCAGATCAGCATCACGACCATCACCGCGAAGGCGATGCCGGTCTTGTAGCCGGGCGAGACCAAGGGATCGTCGCCGAACAGCGGATAGCTCGAAAGCTCCTCGACCATGCCGATCACGAGCCCGCCGAGCACGGCGCCGTAAGGGCGCCCGAGCCCGCCCAGGATGGCTGCGGCGAAGATCGGCAGCAGCAGGTTCCAGCCCATGTCGGGGATCACCTGCGTATCGACGGCGGTCAGCACGCCGGCCGCGCCGGCCAGCACCGCGCCCACCACCCAGGTCCAGGCGATGACGCGCTCGGTGGCGATGCCGGTGATGCGCGCCAAGTCGGGATCGTCGCTCATCGCGCGCATCGCCTTGCCGATCTTGGTGCGGGTGAGGAGGAGATGCATCGCCGTCATCAGCACCACCGCGGTCCCGAAGATGACCAGATGCTTCGGCAGGATCCGCAGCGGCTCCAGGCTCTCCAGCGCCGATTGGATGCCGCTCGCGTAGGATTCCGGCTGCACGCCCCAGATCAGCATCACGCCCGACCGGATCATCAGCGCCACGCCGAACGAGGCGATCACAACCACGATCGGCCGCGACTTCCGGAACGGGCGATAGGCGTAGCGGTCGACGAACAGGGCCACCACCGCGGCCGCGATCAGCGCGAACGGCAGCGCCGCCAGCGCCGGCCAGCCCATCGCCGTCACCACCGCCAGCGCCGCATAGGCGCCGAACGTCATGAGGTCGCCATGCGCGAAATGCGCAAAGCGCAAGATCGAATAGATCATCGAGATGCCGATGGCGCCCAAGGCATAGATGCTGCCGAGCACCAGCCCCGCGATGAGATAATTGTTGATGAAGTCGATCACGCCCCCCTCTCCCTCGGGGAGAGAGGCAGGGGGTGAGGGGCCGCAAACGAGGTGCTGCAAATACGGTCTCGATGAAGCCGCGCTTTCTCTCCGCCCGAATGCCGTCGGCGCTCGCCCGAAGGCTGAGCGCGGCACGGTGCCGAATCGGCCGCACCACGTTTGCTGCCCCTCACCCCCGACCCCCTCTCCCCCAGGGAGAGGAGGCATGCCGACTCGTTCCTCATGCGCCACCCAAGAAGGACTCCGCCACTTCGCGATTGGCGAGCAGCGCGGGGCCGGTATCGGTGAAGCGGTTCTCGCCGGTGGCGAGCACATAGCCGCGATGGGCGAGGGCCAGCGATTGCTTTGCGTTCTGCTCGACCATGAGGATGCTCACGCCCTCTTTGTTGATGGCGCGGATGCATTGGAAGATTTCTTCCATCGCGCGCGGCGAGAGGCCGGCGGTGGGCTCGTCGAGCATCAGCAATTTGGGTTCGACCATGAGCGCGCGGCCGACCGCGAGCATCTGGCGCTGGCCGCCGGAAAGCTCGCCCGCCGCCTGCCGGCGCTTCTCGGCCAGCGGCGGAAAGAGGCCGTAGACGCGTTCGTAGACCGCGCGCGGCACGGCGCTCCGCACGAAGGCGCCCATTTCGAGGTTTTCGTGCACCGAGAGCGAGACGAACACGTTGCGCTCCTGCGGCACGTAGGCGATGCCGCGGCGGACGCGCTGCTCGGTCGGCAGCGGCGCGATGTCCTCGCCCGCGAAGCGCACGCGGCCTTCGCGCAACGCCACCATGCCGAACACCGCCTTCATCACGGTGGATTTCCCCGCGCCATTGGGCCCGACGATGACGGCGATCTCGCCGGCCTCGACGCGGATCGAGACGCCCTTCAGGATGTCGGCGCCGCCATAGCCCCCCACGAGCCCCTCGGCTTCGAGCATCAGGCCGCCTCGGGCCGGGCGCCGCCGCCGAAATAGGCCTCCACCACGCGCTCGTCCTTGCGGATCTCAGCCATCGTGCCTTGCGTCAGCACGCGGCCGGCGGCCATCACGATGACCGGGTCGCAGAGCCGCGCGATCAGGTCCATGTCGTGCTCGATCACGAAGAAGGTGTAGCCGCGCTCCTTGTTCAATCGCTCGATGGCGGTCGCGATCTCGCCGAGCAAGGTGCGGTTGACGCCCGCGCCAACCTCGTCGAGCAGCACCACCTTAGGCTCGGCCATCATCACGCGGCCCAATTCGAGCAGTTTTTTCTGCCCGCCCGAGAGATTGCCGGCGCGCTCGTATTTGACCGGCCCGAGACGGAGGAACGCTATCACCTCTTCGGCGCGCTTGCGGACGCGCGCCTCCTCGGCCTTCACCCGGCTCCAGGCGAGGCACGCCTTGGTCAGCGATTCGCCGGCTTGGCCGGCCGGCACCAGCATGAGGTTTTCGAGCACCGGCATCTGCGCGAATTCCTGCGCGATCTGGAAGGTGCGCACGAGGCCGAGCCCGAAGAGCTGGTGCGGCTTCAATCCGGTCACGTCGCGGCCGTCGAGCAGCACGCGGCCCGCGGTCGGGCGATAGAGGCCGGCGATGATGTTGAAGAGCGTCGTCTTGCCGGCGCCGTTGGGGCCGATGAGGCCGGTGATCGAGCGGTCGGCGATGGCGAGCGAGCAATCCTGGACGGCGCGGATGCCGCCGAAGGACATGGAGACATGCTCGACCGAGATCATGCGCCGCAGTGTAACCGCGGCGGTTGTGCGGTCAAACCGGTCCGGCGGGCGTCAGCGCCGCCCGCGCCGATACCTGCCGCTCGCGCAGCCAGGCGAACACCCCGGCGCCCACGATGATGGCGGCGCCGATCAAGGTCCATTCATCCGGGAACTCGTTGAGGCCGACGGCGCCGACGACGATGGCCCAGAGGACGAGCGTGTAGCCGTAGGGCTGGAGCCGCGGCGCCGAGCAGGCCTCGTAGGCCTTGATCAAGGCGAAGTGCGCGCCGGCGCCGAGGAGGCCCGAGAGGAGGAGCAGGCCCCAACCGGCGAGCGTTGGCGGCTTCCAGAAGAACGGCCCGACGAAGCTGGTGCAGACGAGGCCGACGGCGACGGTGTAGGCGAGCGTGGTGTTGGCCGTATCGCGCCGGCCGACCATGCGGACCAGCGTCTGATAAAAGCCCCAGCTCAGCGCGCCCATGACCGGGATGATGTGGAACCAGCTCAGCTCGCGCAGTCCCGGCCGCACCACGACGACGACGCCGGCCATGCCCACCAGCACCGCGAGCCAGATCGAGAGCGTCACGCGCTCGCGCAGCATGAATGCCGCTAGCACCAGGACCACCAGCGGCGCCGCTGCGGCGACGGCGTGCACGTCGCCGAGCGGCAGATAGCGGAAGGCGAGAATGAAGATGCCGATCTCGAAGATCAGCGAGACCCCGCGCAAGAGCTGGATGCCCGGCATCGCCGAGCGGAAGGCGGCGCCGAATTTGACCGGTCCGATCACCACCACGGCGAAGGCGAAGAAGATGACGAAGCGCACCCACAGGATCTGCGCGACGGAGAGGCCGTGATCGCGCGTCAGCAGGCGCGAGATCGCGTCCATGAGCGCGAACAGGAACATGCAGCTCACCGCGAACGCGATGCCGCGCGGAAGATTGTCCGGCCGTGGCGCGGCGGCGGTCATCGGGCGTCTGTCGCGGGGCGATAGGCGGAGAGCATCGGGGCGGGCAAACTAGGTGCCGGCAACGGCCGGGGCAAATGCAATCGCTGCGACCCGGTCCGCGGCTGTGCGGTTTGACAAGCGCCGGCCCCCGGATCGACATTCGCCGCCGGGAACCTCAGCGCCCCTTCATGCCCGACAGCCTGGCCGAATCATCGAGCGCCGCCAGCCTCGTCCGCGACTATCTCGCGGCGATGGAGGCGCGCGACCTCGAGCGGGCCGCCGCGTTCCTGGCGCCCGGCTTCGTCATGGTCTTTCCCGGCGGCCGGCGCTTCACAGCGCTCGAAGAGCTTGTGGAATGGGCGCGGCCGCGCTACCGCTGGGTCAAGAAGCGCTACGAGCGCTTCGACGCGGCGCCCGGTGCCGACGGCACCGCGGTCTATTGCTACGGCACGCTCCACGGGGAATGGCCCGACGGCCGGCCCTTCGCGGGAATCCGCTTCATCGACCGGTTCATGGTCGCCGGCGGCAAGCTCCGGGACCAGTGCGTGTGGAACGATCTGGCCGAAATGCGCCCGCACGACAGCGAGGGAAACCAACGATGAAAGCCGTCCTGATCCGCAAATATGGCGGGCCCGAAGTGTTGGAAGTCGCCGACACGGCCGAGCCCATGCCGGGCCCGACCGAGGTGGTGGTGGAGGTGCACGCCGCCAGCCTCAATCCGATCGATTGGAAGATGCGCCAGGGCCTGGTCGCGGCCTATGGCGACCTCAAGCTGCCGCGCATCCTGGGCCGCGATTTCTCCGGCGTGATCGCGGCGGCGGGCGCGGGCGTCAGCGAATTCCGCCCCGGCGACGCCGTCTTCGGCATCGGCGACCGGCTCAAGGACGGGACCCATTCCGAGAATCACGTCATCGACGTGTCGTTGATCGCCAAGAAGCCGCGGGCCATCACCCACATCGCGGCGGCCGCGCTCGGCGTGGCGGCGGCGAGCGCCCTCGCGGCGATCGAGACGACCGCGCCGGTCAAGGCCGGCGACCGCATCCTGATCCATGCCGGCGCCGGCGGCGTCGGGCATTTCGCCATCCAGTATGCGCGCAAGAAGGGCGCCCACGTGATCGCAACCGCACGCGCGGAAAACCACGATTTCGTCAAGGCACAGGGCGCCCACGAGGCCGTGGACTACACCGCGACCGATTTCGCCGCCGCGGTGAAGGATTGCGACATCGTGTTCGACACGCTGGGCGGCGAGGCGCACAACCGCTCGATGGCGTGCCTGAAGCCCGGCGGCATCCTCGTCTGGCTGAACGCCGCACCGATACCCGCCGGCGGCGGGCGCAACGACATCAAGGTGCTGGCGGCGCCGGTGCGCGGCGGGCGCGCCGCGGTGGAGCGCGTTGGCCAGCTCGCCGCGGAAGGCGTGCTGAAGCCCCACGTCTCCGCCACCTTCCCGCTCGACCGCGCCGCCGAAGCCTACGCGATGCTGGAAACCGGCCGCACCCGCGGCAAGATCGTGCTCACGGTGCGGTAGCGCTGCGTTCCGGTCGGGCGAGCTTGGCGGCGTTCTTACCCCTCTCCCTGGGGGAGAGGGGGCTCCAAGCGGCGCTACTTGACGATGTCGATGACGATGCCCGAGGCCGCGACCTTGGCGGCGAGGCCGGCGGCGGTTTCCTCGATGTCGATGATGACACCCTTCTCGTTCTTCATGCGCTGGGCGCCGATGCCGCCGCCCACTGTGAGACCGCCGCCGATCGAGGCATAGGTGCCGGCGAGGTCCTGCGGGCGCCGCAAATTGAGATTGTAGACGCGGCCGGTGGCGCTGACCGATTCGAGGCCGATCATGCCGGCCTTGAGGGTCCGGACGCGCAGGTTCACGACCCGGCCGCCGCGCAGCGTGACCGTGCCGCTGCCCCATTCGACGCCGAGGATGAAGCCGATCGATTTCGTGTTGAAGGCGATGTTGCCGGCCAGCGGGCCCGGCGCCGGCTGGCCCTGGGCCGAGGCGGCATTCGGCGCCGCAAGGGCGGCCAGGGCCGCGGCGACGACGAGAAATTTGCGCATGGGGGAGCCTCCGGTTGGTACTTCGGTCCATCGACAACGAAGGAAGGGTCGATCGGTTCGAGGATAGCGCCGCCGAAACGGCGTGACAATTCGCGGCCGCACGGGGCGGCGGCTACCGGCTGGTCCGTCACGCGGTCTGGCGCAATGCCCGCGTCAGCAATTCGACGAAGCGGTCTTCGTCGCGCGCGCTCACCCAAAGATGGGGCGTCACGCGCATCGCGTCGCGGCCCCGCACGCTGGCATGGACGTTCTCGGCGGCGAGGCGTTGCGCCAGCGTGTCGGGAACGCCGGCGGCGAAGCGAAGGCCCAGATAGTGGCCCGCGCGCAGCGCCCGCGGCAGTGTCGTCAGGCCGAGCGGCTGGAGCCGCTTCTCGAGCCGGTCGGTCATCGCCCGGAGGCTTGCCTGGATGTCGGCCGTGCCCCAGGCGAGAATCTGTTGCAGGGCGGCGATCGCCATCGGCACGAGGTGGATGTTGAGCTTCTCGCCGACGTCGAACCGGCGGGCACCCGGCTGATAGGAATCGCGATAATCGACCAAGCGCGAGAAATCCTCGCTGCCGGCGCGCGTGCTCCAGTGCTCCTCGATCGGCCGGCCGGCCTGGCGATGCGGCGCGACGTAGAGAAATCCCATGCCGTATGGGCCGAGCAGCCATTTGTATGTGGCGGCGACGAGATAATCCGGCTGGACGTCCCGGACGTCGAGCGGCAAGGCCCCCAGCGATTGAGTCGCATCGATGAACAGGGCCGCGCCGAGCGCACGCGCGCGCCGGCCGATCGCCGCGAGGTCGAGGAGGGCGCCGTCGGTCCAATGGCAATGGGGCAGGGCGACCAGCGCCGTGCCGGCGGCGAGGTGCGCGAGCACCGCCGACGTCCAATCGTCATCGGCGGGCCGCGGCACGGTCACGATTTCCGCGCCGGAGCGGCGCGCGGCTTCGCGCCACGGATACACGTTCGACGGAAACTGCTCGTGCAGCACCACGATCCGCTCGCCGCGCGGAATGTCGATGTTCGCCGCCGCGATCGCGGCGCCGTAGCTCGTGGAGGGCATGATCGCGATATCGCCGGCGGCGGCGCCCACGAGACGCGCAAACAGGGTGCGCGCCGTCTCGGCTTCGCTGAAGAAATGTTCGGGCAGGATTTCCCACGGCCGGGCCTTGCGGCGCGCGGCCGCTTCGCCGGCTGCCACCACCGACTTCATCAGCGGCGATATGTAGGCGCAGTTGAGATAGGCGACGTCGTCGGGAATGTCGAACAAATGGCGCTGGCAGGGGATGAACCGCGCGCCGCCGCTGGCGCTCGCGCGCTCCGGCCCGGCGTCGGGTTGATGCACGAGATTTCCGCGCCGCGGCCTACAGCACCTTCGACAGCTTCATCGCGACACCCATGCTGCCGGAAACCTTGATCTTGCCGAACATGTAGGCGGTGGTGGGGTCGAGGTCGCCGGCGATCAACTTCTCGAAATTCTCGGCGGAGATGGTGATCGTGCAGTCGGCGTCCTTGTCGTCGTTCGACACCGTATTGGGCGTGGACTTGCCGTCGACGAAGATCACGCCCTCGCCGAGATCGAATTTGACGGTGGCGTCGAGCCCCGAATTGGCGCCGACTTTGTCCTTGATCCGGGCGGTGAGCGCTTCGAGGCTCATGGGGGCGGGCTCCTGGCGGTTGGGTTGGCAGACGGCCGATGGCGGCGGCCGGATATAGCGCCTTTAACCTTTGCGGGAAACCCCGCGCGGCTTCGTGATGGGGCGCTTATTGCCGCGCGGAGGGGCCGGCCCTAATCTCCAGCCCATGGCGAAATCCAAGCGGCTCATCGTCGGAATCAGCGGCGCCTCGGGCATCATCTACGGCGTGCGCGTGCTCGAATCGCTGCGCGGCAGCGACGTCGAGACCCATCTCGTCATGTCGCGCTCGGCCGAGGTGACGCTGGCCTACGAGATGGGCATGAAGCTCGCCGAGGTGCATGCGCTCGCCGATATCGTGCACCCGATCCAGGACATCGGCGCCTCGATCTCCTCGGGCTCGTTCAAGACCGAGGGCATGATCGTGGCGCCGTGCTCGGTCAAGTCGATGTCGGAGATCGCCGCCGGCACGACGGGCACGCTCCTGACCCGCGCCGCCGACGTGGTGCTAAAGGAGCGCCGACGCCTGGTGCTGATGGTGCGCGAGACGCCGCTGCACATGGGCCATCTCCGCGCCATGGCCAATGTCTCGGAGATGGGCGCCATCGTGATGCCGCCCGTGCCGGCCTTCTATCACCGGCCGAAGACCATCGACGACATCGTCAACCAGACCGTGGGCCGCGCGCTCGATCTCTTCGGCCTCGATCCGGGGCTGGTCAAGCGCTGGGGCGAAGACCCGGCCGAGGGCGGCGAAGAGAAGCCCGTGCGCCGCTTCCGGAAGGGCTGAGGGGCATGTGAATACCGGGCCAGAGAGGCCGCCGGAGGCGGCACCCGGTCCCGGAAGCGGCGCCGAAGGCGCCGCTCCCGAACTCGACTTTTCGAAAATCCGCTCCGGCCGCGTGAAGCGCGGCTACGAATATTGGCGAAGCCTCGCCGGCGGCCGCCTGCCGGCGCGGCCGATGATCGATCCCGCCGTGATCCCCGATCTCCTGCCCCACATCGTCATTCACGGCGTCAAGCGCGAGCCGCTCGATTTCTCGTACCGGCTGGTCGGCACCGAGGTGCGCCGGCACATGTCGGAGGAGCGGACGGGGCAATGGATGTCGGCCATCGCCGGGCAAGGTCCGGGCAGCCGCATCTGGGAGAATCTCGCCGCCATCGCCGCGAGCGGCCGGCCGATCCTCAACCGCACGCCCTACGAGGGCCCGCTGAAGCAGATCGTGACGATGGAGTCGGTGCAATTGCCGCTCGCCGCCGACGGCGTCACGGTCGACATGATCCTGGTGTTCGTCGACTTCCTGCGCGCGCCCGACGCGCGCTGACTCGCGCGCCGGCGCGGCTCTTCCGGGCAGCGCGCCCGGCGGCTAATCTCCCTTCCATGCCCGAGCCGCCGATGGCGCTCCGGGCATCGGGGACAGGGAACGCTCATGGCCGCCACGCGCATCAATGATCTCGCCGCCATCATCGACATCCTCGACTCCCAGGGACGCCTCGCCCGCGTGAAGACCGAAGTCGATTCGCGCCACGAGCTCGCCGGTATCGCCCGCGCGCTCGAGGGCGGTTCGCGCGCGGTGCTGTTCGAGAAGGTGAAGGGCCACCGCTGGCCGGTGTTCGCCGGGCTCTATTGGAATCGCGCGCTGCTCGCCGGTCTTCTCGGCCGCGACGCGGCGGCGCTGCCGCACTACGTTGCGGCGTGCATGGCCCGGTGGCTGAGCGCGCCGGCCGATCCGGTCACGGCCAAGTCCGGGCCCGTGCTCGATGTCACCGAGAAGGATGTGGATCTCGGCAATATCCCGGTGCCGGTACATGCGCTCAAAGACGGCGGGCCCTATTTCGACGCCGCGGTCGTCATCGCCAAGGATCCTGAGACCGGCTTGCGCAACGCCTCGATCCAGCGTTTCCAGGTGGCGGGCCGCGATACGCTGCGCGTCAAGATCGACACCGGGCACCCTCTCGAGGCCTATCTCGAGAAAGCCAAGCGGCTCGATCGGAACCTCTGGATCACGCTCAATTGCGGCGTCGGCCCGGGCCTGCACTTTGCCGCCTCGGCGCCGGCCGAAGCCGCGCTCATCGAGCGCGACGCGCTCGGCCTCGCCGGCGAATTCGAGGGGGCGCCGCTCGAGCTCGTGCCCGGCACCGAATCCGACGTCGAGATGGCCGCGCACGCCATGTGGGCGCTCGAGTGCGAGATCGTGCCGGGTGAATTGGCGCCCGAAGGCCCGTTCGCCGAGGCCGCCGGCACCTACGCGCCGGTGGCGCAGCATCCGGTCGTCCATGTGCGCCGCGTGCACCGGCGCGAACGGCCCATCTTCCAGACGATGCTCGCGGGTATGGAAATGTGGAATGCGGCCGGCCTGCTCGGCGAAGCCCATCTGCTGGCGTTGCTGCAGCGTCAGGTGCCGGGTGTGACCGACGTCCATTTCACCCATGGCGGCGCCGGCTGCTATCACGCGGTGGTGCAGATCGCGGCGCGGCGCGCCGGGTGGTCGAAGCAGGCGATCCTCGCCGCGTTCGCCGCCTTCCCGCCGCTCAAGATGGTGACCGTCGTCGACGACGACGTCGACATCCGCAAGGCCGAGGACGTGGAGTGGGCGATGGCGACGCGGCTCGATCCCGCCTCCGGCATCGTGCGCATCGACAATGCCTTCGGTGACGGGCTTAATCCCTCGTTCCCCGGCGGTCTCGGCCCGAAGGTCGGCTTCGACGCCACCCAGACTTTCCCGAAACGCGCCGAATACGAGCGCGTGGCGTTCAAGGCGGTGGCGCTCGACCAATACGAGATTTCCGGGCCCGCGCCGACCTTGGCCGCCAAGCCGGCGCGCGCCGCGCCGCCGCCGCCCATCAAGCCGACCGCGAGCGCCGATTGGGACGAGAATCGCTGGTTGAAGCGCGAGCTCGAGGCGATGAAGCGCGAAGGCAACGGCAAGGCGGCGCCGGCCGCCAAGCCCGTGCCGGCCCAAGCCGCGGCCGAGGCTGTCCCCGATGCCGCGGCCGCCGCGCGCAAATCGAAGGATTGGGACGAAGACCGCTGGCTGAAGCGCGAGCTCGAAGCGATGAAGCGTGAGCCCGCGGTCAAGGCGTCCATGCCGGCCGCGAAGCCGCCGGCGTCCAAGACTCATCCCGTCGCGCCGGGCGCCGCTGCGCCCCCGCCGCTCCGCGCCGCCGAGCGCCAGCCGGACGACGACGAAGGCAGCTTCTTCCGCGGCGGCGCGGCGTAGCGCAAGCTCGGTTCTGAAATCGCGGGGGCTGCGGCGACGCCTCGCGCACGCATTGCGGCGATCAGGCCTTGCCGCGCTCGGCATCAGGATGACGTGGGTCGTTCGGGCCCCTCCGCGAACAGCCGCATGCGGCGCGCGACGTGGCGGATCGAGACGGCTTGGAGCTCCATCAGCGTGCGCTCGGTCTGGTCGGGGGCGGCCGCCGTCGCGGCCATGAGTTCCTCGGCCACGGCGTCGAGGCGCGCGGCGAGGGCGCTCCAATCGGCGGTGGGGGCGCTCATCGTCCCTTGAAGCGCGGCGGGCGCTTCTCGACGAACGCGGTCGAGCCTTCCTTGTGGTCCTCGGTCATCTTCAGGACGCTCTGGGCGATGCGCTCGAAATTGCGCCCGGTCTCGATGTCGACGTTGACGCATTGATTGATCACGAGCTTCGCCGTGCCGAGGGCGAGCGGCGCCTTCTTGGCCAAGAGCTCGGCGAATTCGATCGCGCGGGCCATGAGCTTGTCGGCCGGCAGCACCTCGTCGATGAGGCCGAGTTCAAGCGCTTTGGCGGCGGGCACGATCTCGCCGGTCATCACCAGGCGCTTGGCTTTTGAAGGGCCGACCAGCTTCACGAGCCGCGAGATGCCGCCCGAGCCGGGGATGAGGCCGACATTGTTCTCCGGCAGGCCCATGCGCGCCGTGTCGGCCGCGAAGCGGAAATCGCAGGAGAGAGCGAGCTCGCAGCCGCCGCCGGCCGCCACGCCGTTGATGGCCGCGATCACCGGCACTTCCATCTGCTCGATCTCGTCGAACACGTTGTGGATCATGCGCACGCGGCGGCGGAAGCCCTTGGGCCCGACCGCCGAGAGATCGCCCATGCCGCGCACGTCCTCGCCCGCCGAGAAGGCGCGGCCGGTGCCGGTGACGATCAGCACGCGGAGCGCGTCGTCCTCGACCAGCTCGCGCACCGCGTCGCGCATCTCCTCGCGCATCTTCGCGTTCCACGAATTGAACACGTCCGGCCGGTTGAGCCGGAGGATCGCGATCTCGTCGCGGCGGTCGAAGGCGAGAAATTCGTAGGTCATGTTGCGTTACCGAAAAGGCAGATCACAGGGAGGCGGGGAGAGGGAGGCGAAAGGATACAGGAGGCGTGGAGGCCCGGAGAAGGAATAGAGGGTTGCGCGCCAAGGAGCGCGCGAATAAGAAGAAAACACGGCCCCGGCGCGCTTTCATCCGCGCGCCTCTTGCCGCGCAATCTTGATTCTTCTCCCCTGGCTTCTCCCCGTCTCCCCGCCTCCCTGTTCACTTTCGCTTCTTCCCCGCGCGCTTCGCGGCTGCGCGCTTGGGTTTGATGATCGAGCCGGGCAGGTCCGGCCGGATCTCGTCCATCTGGCCGAGATTCCAGAGCGCCCAGTGGAGGTTCTGGTCGGCGTGGCGGACGATGAGCTGGATCTGGGGCAGGTCGGTGGCCCGATAGACGTCGTGGGCGAGGGCGCGGGCTTGGCGGAGCTTGGCGATCATCTGGTCGCGGGTCATTGGCGTGCTCCCCCTCAGCGGTCGAGGGCGCGGCGGAATTCCTTCGGCCGCTTGTCGATGATGCGCTTGGTCTTGAGGTCGTAGCGTGGCAGGCCGCCGGGCTTCACCGCCACCACATCGAGCCGCACATGCAGTGCCGCATGGATGCGGTCGGCGATGCGCTTGGCGAGCATGGCCCATTCCGCTTCCGACAGCGCCGGCTCGGGCTCGAATTCCACGACCATGCGGTCGTTGGAATCGATCTGCTCGAGCACGAGCTGATAGAAGGGGCTCACCTCCTGCATCTCGCCGAGCAAGTTCTCGACCGCGGTCTGATAGACGTTGGTGCCGCGCACGGTGACCATGAAGTCGGTGCGGCCCAGCACCACGCCGGGGAATTTTGCCCAGGTGCGCCCGCAGGTGCAGCGATAGGTACGGCGCACGAGATCGTGGCTCCGGTAGTTGAGGAGCGGCTGGGCGCTGTAGGTGTAGCTGGTGACGACGTTCTCGCCGATCTCGCCCTCGCCGACTTCTTCGCCGGTTTCCGGGTCCATCGACCAGCCGAACACGTTCATCTCGTTCAAATGCACGCCGTCGCGGTGCGGGCAGCCGGGGGCGAGCGCCTCGATCTCGGCGATGCCGAGAAGCTCGCCCGAATCGGCGCCCCACGCCTCGTCGATCTGGCGCTTCATGGCGGGAAGCGCGAAGGGGCCGGGCTCCCCGGCGTGATAGGTGTATTTGATCGTGGTGTCGCGGAGATCGACGCCCATCTGCTTGGCGACTTCGGCGAGGCGGAGCGCGAAGGTCGGCGTCGAAATCAGCACGGTGGGCTTCAAGCGCAGGATGTTCTTGATGTGGCCATGGCTGTCGGCGCCGCCGCCCGAGATCACGCGGCAGCCCATGCGCCGCGCGCCGAAATAGGCCGACCAGAAGCCGGCGAAATTGCCCCAGTTGAAGGCGAAGTAGAACGAGTCCTCCGGCCGGATGCCGTGCGCCCAGAAGCCGTAGGTCCAGGATTCGCCGACCCGCTCCGTGTCGTAGGCCGAATAGGGCACCGCCAGCGGAATGCCGGTCGAGCCCGAGGTTTCGACATGGTGCTGCACCATCTCGAACGGCAACGTGATCGTGTCGCCGTAGGGAGGGTTCTTTTGCTGGAGGTGGATGAAATCCTGCTTGTCGGTGAGCGGCACGAGCCGCTTGAAATCGGCGATGCTCCGGATGTGGCGCGGCTTCAGCTTCCGCTCGTCGAAGCGGCGGCGATAGAACGGGCTGTAGTCGTAGACATAGGCCGAAAGTTTCTGGAGCTTGACGAGATGCAGCGCGTCCAATTCCTTGCGCGGCATCGTCTCGGTCAGCTTGTTCCAGAACTTCGCCTTGCGCGCCTTCGGCGTCAGCAGGCTGACTGGGGCGGGCATGGTGGATCCTCCCTAACGTTTTTTGGCCGTCTTCGATCGTCGCCGAGGCACGTTCCGTTCAGGCGGAAACTGCTTAGGGCCGCATCGCGCGGGTTGCCGCGAAATTCACGACGATGCTATCCGTTCGTCTGTACCTACCGTCCCTGGAAACTCGCCTTGCGCTTTTCGAGGAAGGCTTTCAAGCCCTCCTGCGCGTCCGCGGTCTGGAGCAACAGGGATTGATTGGCGCGTTCCTGAGCGAGGCCCTGCGCGAGCCCGCCGGCGAGGCCGCTCTTCATCGAGAGCTTGATGTAGCCTTGCGCCATGGTCGGCCCGGCCGCGAGCTTGGTGGCGTAGGCCATCACCTCGCCCCAGAACTTGTCGGCGGGATAGAGCCGCTCGACGATGCCGAGGTCCAGCGCATGCTGGGGCTGGATGGTCTCGCCCGTGATCATCATGTGGAGGGCGTGGCCGGGCTGGATGAGGCGCGCGAGCCGCTGCGTGCCGCCCATGCCCGGCGAGAGGCCGAGATTCACCTCGCCAAGGCCGATGCCGTATTTCCCCTCGGCCGCGAAGCGCATGTCGCAGCCCAGCGCCAGCTCGAGGCCGCCGCCGATGCAATGGCCGGCGATGGCGGCGATGAAGATCTTGGGCGTGCGTTCCATCATGTCCACGGTCTCGTGGGCCATGGTGAGGAAATCCGCGAACGCCGACGGCGTCGTGCCCTTGAGCGTGGAAATATCGGCGCCCGCGGCGAAGAATTTCTCGAGCGCGCTCCGGACGACGATGCAGCGCACCTCGGGATCGTTGCGCGCCTGGTCGATGCAGCGCTGCAGCTCCAGGAGCGTCGCCTTGGTGTAGGCGTTGGCCGGCGGGTTCTCCATCGTGATGATGCCGACCCCGCCTTCGCGGCTCAGACTATAGGCCACGCGTTTCCTCCATCCGTATTTTGCGTTTGTTTGGGTTGCCCCGCGCCTCCGCCGGCTCGGCGGTCCTCCTCCAAAGCACGTCGGTCCGGAGTGGAGACGCGGGGCGTCTTGGATGCCGCTAGAGGAAGCGGCGATTGGCGTTGTGGTCGGGCACGTCGAGGCCGAGTTCCTGGATGAGCGGCACCGTGTCCTCGATGTATTTCTTGCGGAGATCGGCGTTGGAGTGCGCCTTGATGCCCCATTTCACGTATTGCGAGGAGTTCTTCGAGTCCGACTTGCCGAACATGTCGAGTGCCGCGGGCCACCATTTCTGGAGCAGATCGCGCGCCTCTTTCTTGCCGTCCGGCGTCTTCACCACGCGCTTCATGTGGTTGAAGCCGGCGGTGGCGTGGAAATACTCCTCCTTCTCGAGCTGCTCCGAGACAGCGGCGAGCGGTTCGTAGGTGCTGCCCATCCATTCGATGCCGACATAGAGGCCGACGCGGTCGATGAGCATGTGGAAAAGCGAGATGTCGCACCAGGATTTGAGCGGCAGCTCGAACGCGTATTGCCCGACCCATTCGGGATTGTAGGGATCCTCGCCGAGGCTGCGGATGATGTCGGCCACGAACTGGCCGTGGCCGACCTCCTGCTTCACGATCTCGGCCTCGATCATCATCGCGCGGCCGTCGGGCGCGTAGCGCAGGCCGGCATCGGCGATGTTGGCGACGATCGTGCGGTAGTTGGGATTCCCGTTGTTCTCGACATGGGCGTATTTCAGCAGCTTCACCATGAAGCGGCGGAAATCTTCGGGCATCGCCGGATCGTCGCGCTTGTACATCTGCAGCTTCGAGCCCGCCACCTTGATGGGCTTGAGGTCGTGGCCGGGGATCGGTTCTTGTTCCATGACTATTGCTTCTTCGTGGGGGGAGAGGAGGGGAGCAGTCCAGCGAGCATCGTGGTGCGCAGCGCGCGGACGAGCTCGGCGCCGCCCAGCGCCTCGCGCCGGCGATACCATTCGAGGAACGTGCCGTCGTGGAGCGCCATCACGATTGCGGCCTGCTCGCGCGAGCGGATGTCGGCGCGGAATTCGCCCTGGCGCTTGCCGAGCGAAATGATCGCCTCGATCGCCTTGTAGAGCGTCTCGTAAATGCCGCGGATGCGCGCCTCGAGCCCGCCCTTGCCGGCGAATTCGAGCGACATGAGGATCAGCAGCAGCACGTCCTCCGCGCTCTCGACGCCCAATTGCGCCTGGCCGTGCATGAAGGCGACGAGGCGGTCGCCGGCCTTGGGCCCGGCGGCGGCGACGCGCTCCGTCATGCGCCCCACGACCACCGTTTCGACGCGGTCGAGGAGCGACGAGAGCAGCGCCTCTTTGTTGCGGAAATAGAAATAGACGGCGCCCTTGGTGAGGCGCGCGGATTCCGCGATCTCGTCCACGGTCGTGTGGCGGTAGCCTTGGGAGACGAACAGCGCGCGCGCGGCCGCGAGCAGCCCTTCGACGCTGGCTTCACGCTGCGCCTTCTTGGTGGTCGGGCGGACGATGTCGGCGACGGCCATCGGGGCGATCCAAGATACTGACTGGATAGTATGTTAATTCGACCACAAGAGTCAACGGGTAAGCTGGGGACCGGCCCCTACGAATTGCGAGGCGATGACGGCTCTGAATCGCGAAGCCGCGCCGCCGCTTCCCCCAGCCACGCGCGCAGGGCGGCCGGATGGGGGAGGACGAAGTGGGCGGCGCTGGCGACGTCGCCGGCCGGGCGCCCGGCGATGCGGAGACTGACGCCGCCCAGGCGGTTGGCGATGGCGAAACCGTCTTCGTCGGTCACGTCGTCGCCGGCGACGACGCAGAGGCGGCCGCGAAAGGGCGCGCGCTGCATCAGCGCCTCGATGGCATGCCCCTTGGAAATGCCGGCCTGCACCAGCTCGAAGACCGCGCGGCCCTCGATCAGCCGCACGTGTCCGCGATGGGCGGCGGCAAGCCGCCGGGCGAGGCGGCGCGCGGCCTCGGCGGCGGCCGGCGCGCGGCGGACGTGCAGCGCTGCACCGTGGCGCTTGTCCTCGAACAGCGCGCCTTGGTGCTGCGCCGCGAAATCGGCGAAGGCCTTCACGGCGGCCGCGGGGACGCGCTTGCGGCCCCACCCGGCCGGCATCGGCACCGACGCGGCGGCGCCGTGCTCGGCCACCAGGATCAGGCCGGCGCGTGGAAAGAATTTGCGCAGCTCGGCTTCGCGCCGGCCGCTGACCAGGGCCACGGCGCCGCCGAGCGCCGCGTTGAGACGGCGCAGCGTGGCGACGAGGCCGTCCGGCACCATGACCGCATTGGGCGCGGATGCGATGTCGAGCAGCGTGCCGTCGACGTCGAGGAACAGCGCCGCATCGGCCGGCAGCGGCGGTGCTATACGCCGTGCGCGAGGGCGGGCGGCCGCGCTCACACGAACGTCGCGACCGCGCTGCCGAAGGGCGAGAACCGCGCTTCGGCCTTCATCGGCCGGTCGAGCTTGTATTGCTTGGTGAAGGAGCCGGTCATCACCGCCTGGCCGGGTTCGAGCGCGCGGCCGAATTCCGCCAGCTTGTTGGCGAGCCACGCGATCGACGCGAGCGGGCTCGATCCCATCACTTCCACGCCGAAAGCCTTCTCCTGGACGGCGCCGTCGAGATAGATCTCGACCGAGGTCTTGCCGAGATCGTGGATCTTGGGATCGAACGGCACTTCCGGGCCGGTCACGAAGGCGAATTGCTGACCATTATCGGCGATCATGGGCATCATGCCGTCGAGGGAATTGGGGCCACGCGTCTCGATGATCTCCATGGCCGGGGCCACGCTTCGGATCGACCGCGCCGCGCGCTCTGGAGTAACGCCCGGGCCGGCCAAGCGTTCGCCCATGATGAGGCAGAGTTCGTTCTCGAAGCCGGGGCCGTTCATGGCCTTGAGCGGCCAGGTGCCGCCGCTCTGCCAGCGCCCGTGCTTGAAGAGACAGGCGAACAGCGGCTCGGGCAGGCCGAACTGCTTGCGGATCGCCTCGGCGGTGAGGCCCACCTTCCAACCGGCCTGCGGCTCGCCGCGCGCCGCGTGGCGCTCCAGCAGAGCGAGGTTGATGCGGTAGGCATCGGCTTGGCTGAGCGTCTCGCAATACTCGATCGGGTAGCGCCCGCCCTTCTGGCGCGCGGCCCAGAAATCGTCGACGGCTTGCTTGAAATCGATCGACATGGCGATATCTCCCGACGCTTGGCTACGGGGCGATGCAATGCCGCGAGACGCGGCTCAAATCAATCCCAACCGCTTGCCGATGGCGCCGAACGCCGCCATGGCCTCGTCGATGTCGGCGGCCGTGTGGGCCGCCGAGGGCTGGGCACGGAGACGCGCCTCGCCGCGCGGCACGACCGGAAAGCGCACGGCGCCGACATAGACGCCGGCTTCCATCAGCGCCGCGCTGAACGCCGCGGCCTTGGCCTCGTCGCCGATCATGATGGGCGTGATCGGGCTGTCGCCGCCGAGCAGCTTGAATCCGAGCGTCGCCAGGCCGGCGCGCAGGCGCTGGGTGTTTTCCGCGAGGCGGCGCACCAGCGAATCGTCGCGCATCACGATCTCGATGGCGGCGAGCGCGCCGGCGGCGGCCGAGGGGCTGATGGCGGTGGTGAACATGAAGAAGCGGCCGCGGTCGTGCAGCGCGCGGATGGTTTCGGCCGAGCCGGCGACATAACCGCCGGCGAAGGCGCCGAACGCCTTGGAGAGCGTGCCGGTGTAGAGATCGATCTCGCGCTCGCAGCCGCGCAGTGCCGCGGTGCCGCGACCGCCCGGGCCGATGACGCCGGCCGCGTGGCTTTCGTCCACCGCCAACGTCGCGGCGTGCTTCCGGCAAACGGCGATCAGGCCCGGAAGATCGGCGGCGTCGCCTTCCATGCTGAAGACGCCGTCGGTGATGACGAGCTTCGCACCCTCGCGCCGCTCGCCGAGCAGCGCATCGAGGTGGACGAAATCGCCGTGGTTGTAGACTTTGCTCTCGGCGGCGCTGAGGCGGCAGCCGTCGATGATGCTGGCGTGGTTGAGCCGGTCGCTGAACACGCGGTCGCCGGCGCCGGCGAGCGTGCAGGCGACGGCGACATTGGCCGAGGTGCAGGAATTGAACAGCAGCGCCGAGCCGGTGCGGTGGAAGCGGGCGAGCGCGTCGCAGAGGGCCTCGTGGATCGGCGTGGTGGCGAGCGGCGGGTTGAGCGCCGGGCCGGCGCCGTAGCGCGCCAGCGCCGCCTGCGCGGCCGCGATCACCGCGGGGTGGTTGGCGAGCCCGAGATAGTTGTTGGAACCGAGGACGATGACCTCGCGCCCGTCGACGATGGCCCGTGCACCGGCGGGCCCGCCGAGGAGCGGCTTTTTCGAACGACCGGAGGGAGAAGGGGCGTAGTCCATGGAACCGATCCGTCATCCTGCGTGCGCATTCCGCGATTGCGCGGAATGCGCGCGAAGGATCCTGCGCGAGCGAAGTGGACCTTCGGGCGCGCTTGCGTGGCGCCCCAACAGCCTTCTCGCGCGAACCAGATCCTTCGCTTCGCCCAGGATGACGCGCCGATGTGGTTTTCGACTTCGACTAAGCAGGCACCGGCATTTTCGGCAGGCCGGCGAGGGCCATGGCCAGTTCCTGCTGGCTGTAGTCCTCGTCGCGCAGCTTGCCGGCGGTGAAGTCGGCATAGGCGCCCATGTCGAAATTGCCGTGGCCGCAGAGGTTGAAGAGGATGGTCGTCTTCTTGCCCTCGCGCTTGGCTTTCAACGCCTCCTCGATGGCGCCCTTGACCGCGTGGTTGGCTTCCGGCGCGGGCAAAATGCCCTCGGCGCGCGCAAACTGGACGCCGGCCGCGAAGCACTGCGTCTGGTGGTAGGCCGAGCCCTCGATGTAGCCCTCGTCGACGAGCTGGCTGACCAGCGGCGCCATGCCGTGATAGCGCAAGCCGCCGGCGTGGAAGCCGGGCGGCACGAAGGCCGAGCCGAGCGTGTGCATCTTCACCAGCGGCGTCATCTTGCCGGTGTCGCCGAAATCGTAGGCGTATTTGCCCTTGGTGATCGAAGGGCAGGCCGCGGGCTCCACGGCGACGGCGCGGATCTTCTTGCCGCCCCTCAGCATCTCGCCGATGAACGGGAAGGCGATGCCGCCGAAGTTCGAGCCGCCGCCCGTGCACCCGACGACGACGTCCGGATAGTCGTCCGCCATCTCGAGCTGCTTCATCGCTTCCTGGCCGATCACGGTCTGATGCATCAGCACGTGGTTCAGCACCGAGCCCAGCGAATATTTGGTGTCGTCGCGCTGCACCGCGCGCTCGACCGCCTCGGAAATGGCGATGCCGAGCGAGCCGGTGGAATTGGGATGCTGCGCCAGCACCGCGCGGCCGGCATTGGTGACTTCCGACGGGCTCGCATGGACGGTCGCGCCGAAGGTTTCCATGAATGCGCGGCGATAGGGCTTCTGCTGGTACGAGACCTTGACCATGTAGATCTCGATCTCGAGGCCGAAGAAGGCGCCGGCGAGCGCGAGCGACGAGCCCCACTGCCCGGCGCCGGTCTCGGTGGTGAGGCGCTTGACGCCCTCCACCTTGTTGTAGAAGGCCTGGGGAATGGCGGTGTTGGGTTTGTGGCTGCCCGCGGGGCTCACGCCCTCGTATTTGTAGTAGATCTTCGCCGGGGTATCGAGCGCCTCTTCCAGGCGGCGCGCGCGATAGAGCGGCGAGGGCCGCCACTGGCGGTAGATGTTGCGCACCGGCTTGGGGATGTCGATGTACCGCTCGGTCGACACCTCCTGCATGATGATCTCGTTCGGGAACAGCGGCGCCAGGTCCGCCGGGCCGACCGGCTGCATCGTTCCGGGATGAATCACCGGATGCGGCGGATTTTTCATGTCCGCCATGATGTTGTACCACTGCTTCGGCATCGCCTCTTCGTCGAGGAGATATTTGATTTGGCTCGACATCGCTCCGTCCCTTTCATGGCTGCGAAAACGCGCCCACATCCCCCGGTCGGCGCGCCGTTTATCGGAATTAGGAGGCAGGGTAAACTCGCCCGCCAGCGGCGGCAAGCACAGCACGCGAAAGGACGACAATGACGCAGGGACCGGCGGAAAAGACCGCGGCGCTCGAGGGCTTCGAAGGCGAGCGCATCCATGTCGGCTTCGACAAGGAGATGAACTACGTCGACTTCCTGCAGCTCGACAAGATCCTGGGCGCCCAGCGCCTGTGGTCGGGCGAGCACGACGAGATGCTGTTCATGATCATCCACCAGGCCAAGGAATTGTGGATGAAGCTGATGCTGCACGAGCTCGAGGCGGCGTTTCCCCTCATCCGCGCGGGTGAGCTCCGGCCGGCGTTCAAGATGTTTGCGCGCGTCAAGCGCATCTTCGACAACCTCACGCAATCCTGGGCGATCCTCACCACCATGACGCCCTCGGAATACATGCGCTTCCGCGACAAGCTGGCGCGCTCGTCGGGCTTCCAGTCCTACCAATACCGCTCGATCGAGTTCCTGCTCGGCAACAAGAACCGCGGCTATTTGAAGCCGCACGACCACCGCCCGGACCTCGTCGAGAAGCTCACCCTGCTGCTCGAGCGCCCGAGCCTCTACGACGAGGTGCTGATGCTGCTGGCACGGAAGGGCTTCGTCATCGACAAGGAATGCCTCGAGCGCGATTGGAGCCTGAAGCGCGGGCCGAACCGATCGGTCATGCAGGCCTGGATCGCGATCTACAAGGACCCGCAGAAATATTGGGACCTTTACGAGCTCGCCGAATCGCTGGTCGACATCGACGACCTCTTCCAGACTTGGCGCTTCCGCCACCGCAACACGGTCGAGCGCGTCATCGGCATGAAGACCGGCACCGGCGGCACCAGCGGCGTCGGCTACCTCGCCAAGGCGATCGAGATCAGGCTGTTCCCGGAGCTCTGGGCGGTGCGGACGGAGCTATAGCGCACGGGCGTGATCGCCGATCGACCATTGCGAACGCGATGCATTCGTGTTCGTTTCCTGACGGCAATTCTCAACGAGGCACATCGACCACGCCATGACCCATCCCCGCGACTACTTCAGCGCCAACTACGCCGATGCCCGCCGCCGTTTCACCGAGGCGGCGAAAGCGGCCGGGTCCACGCCCGAGCGCCACATCAACGCGAAGGCGAAAGGCCCCGCCGGCGAAGAGCTTTCGACCGAAGTCGTGCGCATCGGGCCCAAGGACGCGGAGAACGTGATCTTCGCCTCCAGCGGCACGCACGGAGTCGAAGGCTTCTGCGGCTCGGGGGCCCAGGTGGGGATGCTGGTCAACGGCCTCCACCGCGAGCTGCCGAAGAACACGGCGCTGGTGCTGATCCACGCCATCAATCCCCACGGCTTCGCCCATGAGCGGCGGGTCAACGAGGACAATGTCGACCTCAACCGCAATTTCCGCAACCACGCCACCAAGCCGCCGCACAATGCGGCCTATGCCGAGGTCCACGCGCTTCTGATCCCCGAGGATTGGGACGGTCCGGCGCGCAAGGCCGCCGACGCCGCGATCGTCAAATACATCGCCGAGCGCGGCGAGCGCACCTTCCAGGCCGCGGTCAGCACCGGGCAGTGGGAATTTCCCGACGGGCTCTTCTACGGCGGCAAGGCGCCCACTTGGTCGAACCAGCTCTGGCGCCGCCTCATCCGCGAGCACGCGGGCCAGGCGCGGCGCATCGTCCATCTCGATTTCCACACCGGCCTCGGCGGCTACGGCGATTGCGAAGTGATCTTCGGGCCGAACACGGTCATCCCGGCCGATCTCGCGCGCGCGCGCGCCTGGTGGGGCAAGGTCACGAACACGGCGGCCGCGGGCGAATCGGTCTCGGCGCCGGTGCAGGGCGTCAATCCCGGCGCCATTCCCGAGGAGGCGCCGCAGGCCGAGGTCACGGCGGTGGCGCTCGAATACGGTGTGGTGCCGGTGCTCGATACGCTGGGGGCGCTCCGGGCCGATCACTGGCTCTACAGCAAAGGCAAGGGCGACATTTCCTCGCCGCTCGGCAAGGCCATCAAGAAGCAGATTCGCAACGGCTTCTACGGCGAGACCGACGATTGGAAAGACCGCATCTACAAGAAGGGCGCCGAAGTGCTGCGGCAGACGTTCAAGGGGCTGGGCGGGTAGGGCCTGCGCCTTTCCTGAACTTCTTCGTCTCTTTCCTCTCTTCTTTCATCGTCATTCCGACCGAGGTCCGCGCCCTTGCGCGGGCCGACCGAGGAATCTGGCCGACGTGCAAGGGTGATTGCCGGTGAGCTGCGGCGCGCGTACCGGCTGCGCGCCAGCGATCAGCACGCGGAAGGCAGATTCCTCGGTCGGAATGACGCTTAGTTAAAGAACGTAGCCCCGCCGGATTGTTACGTTTATGTTGCGGCCCGTCGATGCGCCGGCCCGGCGCGTCTCCCGCGCACGCCCGGAATGACCACCGTCCTCGAGCCCTACATCATCGGCCTGCTGCTCGCGGCGGCGCTGATGCACGCCACCTGGAACGCGCTGCTCAAGGCCGACAGCGGCGACCGGCTTGCGACCTTCGGCGTCATCATGCTGACCGGCAGCCTCGTCTCGCTGCCGCTGGTCTTCTTCCTGCCGTTCCTGCCGCGCGAGGCTTGGCTGTGGCTCGCCGCTTCGGTCTTCATCCACAATTTCTACTATTACTTCCTGCTCAAGATGTACGCGAGCGGCGATCTCAGCCACACCTACCCTATCGCGCGCGGGCTCGGGCCGCTTTTGGTCGCGATCTTTTCCGGGCGCCTGCTCGGCGAATATCTCCGGATGCAGGACGGCGCCGGAGTCGCGCTCGTCTCGCTCGGCATCGTCGCCTTGGCGGCGTTTCAGCGGCGTCAGGTGAACGGCGAGGCACCCACGGAACTCATGCGCGGCCAGCACCGCCGCGCGACTCTTTATGCCGTGGCGACCGGCATCACGATCGCCGGATATCTTTTCTCCGACGGGCTCGGCGTGCGCGCCGCCGGGCCTACGCTCGAGCATCGGCTTTCCTATATCGCCTGGCTCAACGTGTGCGAGGGGCCGTGGTTGATCTGCCTCGCGCTTTATTTGCGGCCCTTGAGCGTCGCGGCCTATCTCAGGCGCGGGCCGCGCGGCTGGTGGCGTGGCGCCGTGGGCGGCCTCATCGCCACGCTCGGCTACGCCATCGCCATCTGGGCACTGGCCAAAGGCCCGATCGCCCATGTGGCCGCCGTTCGCGAATCTTCGGTCGTGTTCGCGGCGGTGATGGGGGCATTGCTGTTGGGCGAGCCGTTCGGACTGCGCCGCATCGCGGCGGCGGGCGTCATCGTGGCCGGCCTAATTCTGATGAACGGCCCGACCTTGTTCTAGCCGGCGTTCCCGGCAGGCATCCCATGGCCCGCTCCTTGCATACACGCTAGACGCCGCGCCTATTTGGCGGGCAACGTCGCTTTGACGGGCGGACCCGTCGCTTTGACGGGCGGACCCGTCGCTTTGACGGGCACAGTCTTTGGTCATACCGTCAGAAAATGGCGCCTAAGCAAGCTGCCGAAAACGCTCCGGCCGATCCGCAGAAGGCCTCCCCGCCCAGTGCGCAAGGCGCGGCCCCGCGCTTCTTCGACGAGATGCGCCGGCCCGATGGGGGCATCCGCGCCGCCTACAAAGAATTCTGGAAGCTGATCGAGACCATCCCGCGCGAGCAATTGCTGCTGAAGCAGGCCGAGGCCGACGCGCTGTTCCGCCGGGTCGGCATCACCTTCCTGGTTTACGGCGAGGGCGGCAACACCGAGCGCCTGATCCCGTTCGACATCGTGCCGCGCATCATCGACGCGGTGGAATGGCAGATCATCGAGCATGGCTGCATCCAGCGTGTCAAAGCCCTCAACGCCTTCCTCCACGACATCTACCACGACCAGGAGATCCTGAAGGCCGGCGTGGTGCCGAAGGAGCTGGTGTTCCTCAATCCGGCCTACCGCCCGGAAATGCAGGGCGTCGATCTCGCGCACCGGGTCTATTCGCACGTCTCGGGCATCGACATCGTCCGCATCGGCCCGACCGATTTCTACGTACTCGAGGACAACCTCCGCACGCCCTCGGGCGTCTCCTACGTGCTCGAGAACCGCGAAGTCATGATGCGCCTCTTCCCCGACGCGTTCGGCAAGCAGCGCATCGCCCCGGTCGGCAATTATCCGGAGCGGCTGTTGCACAATCTCCGCGCCGTCTCGCTGACGGACGATTCCGAGCCCACCGTCGTGCTGCTGACGCCCGGGCGCTACAACAGCGCCTATTTCGAGCACCTGTTTCTGGCCGAGCAGATGGGCATCGAGCTGGTGGAGGGGCGCGATCTGTTCGTGCGCGAGGGGCGCGTCTGGATGCGGACGACCGAGGGTCCGGTGCGCGTCGACGTCATCTACCGCCGCATCGACGACGATTTCATGGACCCGCTCGCTTTCCGCTCGGATTCGCTGCTCGGCGTCCCCGGCATCCTCTCGGTGGTGCGCGGCGGGCGCGTCACCCTCGCCAATGCCTTCGGCGGCGGCGTCGCCGACGACAAGGCGATGTATTCCTTCGTGCCCGAGATCATCAAATTCTATCTCGGCGAGAAGCCAGTGCTCATCAACGTCCAGACTTGGCGCCTCGGCGAGCCCGACGCGCGGAAATACGTGCTCGAGCATCTCGACGAGCTGGTGGTGAAGGAAGTCCACGGCTCGGGCGGCTACGGCATGCTGGTGGGCCCGGCCTCCACCAAGGCCGAGCGCGAGGCCTACAAGCGCCGCGTCCTCAACGACCCGGCCAATTTCATCGCCCAGCCGACCTTGGCGCTCTCGACGTGCCCGACCTTTTCGAAGAACGGCATAGCGCCGCGCCACGTCGATCTCCGCCCTTACGTGCTCGCGGGTGAGACCGTCTCGGTCATCCCCGGCGGCCTGACGCGCGTGGCGCTCCGCGAAGGCTCGCTGGTCGTGAATTCCTCGCAGGGCGGCGGCGTCAAGGACACCTGGGTGCTGGGCCAGTGACGCCATGCTGAGCCGCACCGCCCAGAATCTATTCTGGCTCTCGCGCTATCTCGAGCGCGCGGAAAACACCGCGCGGCTGCTCGACGTGACCTACCGCACCTCCCTTCTGCCCTCGGTCGCCGATCAGCAGGAATCGCAATGGCGCCCGCTGCTCATGATTGGCACACAGCCCGAGGATTTCGCCGCGCGCTACGCCGAGACCAACGCCGATTCCCTCATCGAATACATGGGCTTCGACGCGCAGAACCAATCCTCGATCTTCACCTGCGTCGCCTCGGCGCGCGAGAACGCCCGCGCCGAGCGCAGCGCCATCTCGACCGAGATGTGGGAGAGCCTCAACGCCACCTATCTCGAGCTCCAGGCCAAGAAATACCGCGATTTCGCCAAGGAGGGCGTGCGCGCCTTCTTCGATTGGGTGAAGGAGCGCTCGCATCTTTTCCGCGGCGTCACCTTCGGCACCATGTACCGCGACGACGCGTTCCACTTCCTGCGCCTCGGCACCTTCCTCGAACGCGCCGACAACACCGCGCGCATCCTCGACATCAAGTACCACCAGCTCATCGGCGAGAAGCGCCTGCCCGGCGAGCAGGTCGATTACTTCCAGTGGGGCGCGCTGCTGCGCTCGGTCAGCGCCTTCCGCGCCTATCGGCAGGCCTATCACGACACGATCGACCCGCAGAAGATCGCCGAGCTCTTGATCCTCGACGCCGACATGCCGCGTTCGCTCCGCGCTTGCCTCGAGGAAGTGCTGAACACCATCGGCACGCTCTCGAGTGCGCGGGCGCGCGAATGCGAGCGCCTCGCCGGCGAGATCCACGCCAGCCTCAAATACGGCCGCGTCGACCGCATCGTCGGCGGCGGGTTGCACGAATTCCTCAATGGCTTCATCCGCCGCAGCAACGAGCTCGCGGCCCAGATCCAGCGCGACTTCATGATGTCGTTCCAGATCGATTGACCCCCATGCGCATCCTCATCCAGCACCGCACCGAATACCGCTACAGCCAGCCGCTGATCCAGAGCGTGCAGTATGTCCGGCTGACCCCGCGCTCGGGCACGAGCCAGACCGTCAACCGCTGGAAGCTCGCCTGCCAGGGCGCCGACCTCACCGAATGGCAGGACCACTACGGCAACATCTGCCACACCCTCGTCATCGGCCGCCCGACCACGAGCGTCGCCATCCAGGTTTCGGGCGACGTGCGCACGGTCGATACCAACGGCATCATCCCGAGCGGCACCACCACCTTGCCGTTCGAGGTCTATCTCCGCGAGACGCCGTATACGCTGCCCGACCGCGCACTCGCGAAATTCGCGCAGAAATTCCGCCCGGCCGTCGCCAAGGACCTGATCGCAGGCCTCCACGAGGCGATGATGGCGGTGCGCGATGCCGTGGCCTACGAGAAGGACACGACGACTGTGCGCACCACGGCCGCCGAAGTGCTCGCCGCCGGGCGCGGCGTCTGCCAGGACCACGCGCACCTCTTCATCGCCATCTGTCGCCAGCTCGGCGTGCCCGCGCGCTATGTCAGCGGCTATGTCGGCCGCGGCGAGGGGCCCCAGCAGACCACGGCCAGCCACGCCTGGGCCGAGGCGCTGGTGCCCGATCTCGGCTGGGTGAGCTTCGATTGCGCCAACGGCATCAGCACCACCGAAGCCTATGTCCGGGTCGCGGTCGGCCTCGACTACGCCGATGCCGGGCCGGTGCGCGGCGTGCGCACCGGGGGCGGCGAGGAGGAACTCGCCGTCAAGGTCCAGCTGTCGAACCGGACGAGCGCGGGCCCGGCCTCGGAATCCGCCAATGGCGGTGCTAAGAAGGCCGCCCAGCAGCAGGGCCAGCAATAGGTTCATGAGCTACTGCGTCGGCATTCTCGTCGACGAGGGCCTCGCCCTCGTTTCCGACTCGCGCACCAACGCGGGCATCGATCGCGTGTCCACGTTCCAGAAGATGCACGTCTTCGAGCGCCAGGGCGAACGCATGCTGGGCCTGCTCACCGCGGGCAATCTCTCGATCACCCAGTCGGTGGTGAGCCTGCTCGTCGAGAACCTCGACACCGGCGATCCGGCGAAAGACCTCTACGCGGCGCCCAGCATGTTCGAGGCCGCGCGCATCGTCGGCGCCGCGGTCCGCAACGTGCACCAGGTCGACGGCGAGGCGCTGCGCCAGCACGACGTCGACTTCAACGCCTCCTTCATCTTCGCGGGGCAGGTGAAGGGGAGGAATCTCCGCCTGTTCCAGGTCTACGCCGCCGGCAATTTCATCGAGGCGACGCGCGAGACGCCCTATCTCCAGATCGGCGAGATCAAATACGGCAAGCCGATCCTCGACCGCATCATCACGCCCGGCGTCTCGCTGCTCGACGCCGCCAAATGCGCGCTGATCTCGTTCGATTCCACCATGCGCTCCAACGTCTCCGTCGGGCCGCCGCTCGACGTGCTGATGTACAAGCGCGATTCGCTGAAAGTGGGGCTGCGCGTCCGGCTCGAGGAGCGCGATCCCTATCTTCAAACCATCAGCCGCGTCTGGGGCGGCGCCCTCCAAAAAGCGTTCTATGACACGGTGCCGAACCCGACCTGGAACGTGTGAGGCGCGGCGCGGCGGCTTGTTTCCTGCATCGCCCGGCGCGGCTTTGCATTATCTGGATAGAAACAAAGCCCGTTCGCCCGTAACCTGCTGTTCTGCCGCGTAAGGGAGGACGCCGCGGATGGATGCAGCCGAAGTCAAAGCGCTCGCCAAATCGTATGGCGCCGACATCGTCGGCATCGCCAGCGCCAAGGTGCTGAACGCGTTTCCGCCCGATCCGCAATGGCCGCAAACGCCCGAGCGCATCAGCCCCTACGTCAAAAGCGTCATCGTCATCGTCCAGCACATTCCGGTCGCGGTGTTCCGCGCCAAGACCGCGATCCCCGTGCAATACATGGACATGCTGGTGCTGCGGCGCATGGACCGCATCGCGCACCGCATCGCCGAGACGCTCGAGCGTGCGGGCCATCCGAGCTTCGTCACCGCCGCCCAGGAAACCGATTGGAGCCTGAAGCGCGCGAGTTATGGACGGCTCTCGACGCGCCATCTCGGCATCGAAGCGGGGCTCGGCACGTTCGGGCTCGAAGTGAACATCCTCACGCCCGAATACGGCCCCCGCGTCTATCTTACCGGCATTCTCACCGAGCTCGAGCTCGAGGGTGATGCGCCCATCACCGAGCAGGTGTGCATCGGCGAATCATGCTCGCGCTGCCTCTATTCGTGCCCGTCCGACGCGGTGCGCCATTTCGGCATCGACAAGCGCGCCTGCGCCACCGAGGCGCAGGAATTCGGCTACGCGCAGATCACGGGCTACATGGACAAGCTCATCGACGCGCCGGCCGCGAAGAAGAAGGACATGATCAAGAGCCGCGACGTGTTCGGCTTCTGGCAAGGCCTGCTGCGCGTCGTGGGCTCGTTCGGCGATTGTCCGCGCTGCCTGGCGGTCTGCCCGGTCGGCAACGACTACCACGCCTATCTCGCCGAGCCGCAAAAGGAGATCCCGGAGAAGACGCCGGAGAAGGTGGCCAAGGCCAAGGGCTTCAAGGAAGCGCGTCAGAAGGGCGACATGCCGCCGGGCTTGACCGACTGGAACCGGCGCTGGGTCGGGCCCGAAGGCTACAAGGGCATGGTCGCGAAGCAGATGCAGGCATTCAAGAAGGCGCAAAAGGAACGCGAGGCCGCGGCTGAGAAGGCGGAGAGTTGAACTTCGGCAAACAAATCCGTCATTCCGACCGAGGCACTCGCATTCTTGCGAGTGCCGACCGAGGAATCTAGCGGCGCCGTCCAAGGCATTACGCGTCGCGACAGGATGAAGAACGACCGGCCGGCGCGGACATCGCCGCAATGTCCGGGCGGCCACGGAATGGAGGCCGGATTTCTCGGTCGGCGCTCGCAACGATGCGAGCGCCTCGGTCGAAATGACGAATAGGGTGGGGTGCGTAAGATGGTTTCCGTCTTTCAGGAAAAGATCACGGCTGACGAGATCAAGGCCAAGGCCAAGAGCCTCGGCGCCGATCTCGTGGGCATCGCCGATAGCGCCGAGATGAATGCGAATCCGCCGGATCCCGCCGATCCGCGCGTGCCCTCGGACATTTCCGACTACGACGCCGGCAAGGTCATCGTCATCGGCAAGCGGCTCTCCTCGGGGGTGACGCGCATCGCGCGCTGGGACGAGCGCCACAAATACTACAACGACGAGCTGACCTTGACGGCGCTCGAGGAGTTGGCGCTCGGCCTCGTGCTGTGGCTGGAGCAGAAGGGCTATCCCGCCCTCATCGTGCCGCCGACCCATGTCGATCCCTGGCGCTACCAGGGCGATCCCAACAAGCCGATGAAGCCGCTGCTCTCGCTCGATCACGCCGCGGTCGAGGCCGGGCTCGGCACGCTCGGCTTGAACCGCATGCTGCTGACGCCCGAATTCGGCCCGCGCGTGATGCTGACCGGCGTCCTTTCCACGGTTCCGGTCGAGGCGGGGAAACGCATGGAAGAGGCGCTCTGCCTCGGCCCTTCCTGCGGCCGCTGCCTCGCATCCTGCCCCGGCGACGTGATCCGGCATTGGGACCGCGATTGGGCGGCTTGCGACAAATACCGCTCACCGCACGGCTTCGCCCAGCTCACCGAATTCTTCGACAAGATGCTCGACCAGACCGACACGGCCAAGCAAAAGCAGATGCTGCGCTCGGAAGACAGCTTCTATCTCTGGGAAAGCATCCTGCGCGGCGCCGGCGTCGTCACCGGCTGCCGCCGCTGCCAGGACGTCTGCCCCGTGGGCGCCGACTACGAGATGCTTCGCGACGCGCTCGACGTGATCCCCGAGGACAACGACGCCAAGCGCGCCCGCCGCGCTGCGATGGAAGCCGCCGAGGTCAAGGGCGCCTTGCCCGAAGCCTATGGCGAGCAGGCGCGCTGGATCGGCAAGCTCGCCGCGAAGCGCGCGGCGGAGTAATCCCTGTGCCTTTGCCGATCCCCAAATCCCGCGCCGACATCGAGCGCATCCAGCGCGAGCGGAAGCGCGTCGCCTTCGAGCGCGCGCGGCAAGCGCCGTTCCACAAGAAGCGCCTCGGCGGCATCGATCCGGGCAAGCTCGACGATCCGGCCGAATGGCGGAAAATCCCGATCCTTCACAAGGAGGAGCTCCGCGCGCTCTCGGAGCGGCAATTCTACGACGAGTTCAACATCGCCCCGCGCAACACGATCTGGGAGTATTGGCGTTCGGGCGGCTCAACCGGCAAACCGCTGTTCTATCCGCGGAGCTTCGACGATTCGGCCTATTGCCTGCTCTCGTTCAGCCGCGGCCTCGAATGCGCCGGGGTGGGAAAGGGCGACACGGCGCACATCTCCTATCCGCTCGGCATCCATCCCGTCGGCCACATGTATGCGCGCGTCGCGCAGGCCGCGGGCGTCGGCGTGAACTGGGCGGGCTCGGGCGCCGGCACGCCCTCGGCGGTGCAGATCCAGCTTCTCCGCGACCTGAAGCCCACCGTCTGGATGGGCATGTCGAGCTACGGCATCCACCTCGCCAATCTCGCGGAAGCCTCGGGCATCGATCTCACGTCGATCGGCGTCAAGAAGATCGTGCCCTCGGCCGAGCCGCTCTCGCTCGCCAAGCGCACCAAGATCGAGCGCTCCTGGGGTGCCACGGTGTTTGATACCTTCGGCATGACCGAATGTGGCTTGATGGCCGCCGAGGATGCGGGCCATGACGGTCTCCGGCTCTGGACCGACATGTTCCTCTGCGAGGTGCTGAACCCCGACACGTGGGAGCCGGTGGCCGAGGGCGAGATCGGGACACTCGTCACCACCTCGCTTTGGACCAATCACGCCACGCCGTTCATCCGCTGGAGCTCGGGCGATCTCGTGAGCGTGCACGGCGAAGGCAAGCACGACGGCCCGTTCTCGGTGTTCCCGCTGCTCCGCCACGCCAACCGCACGACCGGCTTCTTCAAGGTGCGCGGGGTGAACATCAATCACTCGGAGTTCGAGGACCTGATGTTCGCGGAAGCGCACGTCAACGATTTCAAATGCGAGATCGTCGCCACCGGCGATCTCGATCAGCTCCGCGTCTCGTTCGAACCCAAGCGCGGCGCCGACGCCGCACTCCTCAGCGCAGCACTTCTGTCGCGCATCAAGAAGACCTTCGAAGTGACGCCGGAACTGGTGATCCTCGACTCCGGCACACTCGCCCGCGAGTTCGAAGGCGCGGTGAAGGCGCCAAGGTTCGTGGATCGGCGGTAACCCCCCTCGCCCCGGGGCGAGGGGGCAAGGGGTGAGGGGGCCGCGCCACGCGCTTTGTGCTCAATCGCCGAGATTTACTTCAGGCGCCTCGTCTTCCCCCTCGACCCCAACCCCTTCTCCCCTGGGAGAAGGGGCTTGCTTCACCACCCCGTCGCCTTGTCCCACACGGCGACGACATCGTCGCCGCCTTCGACCACGTGATATTGCGCGTAGGGCGCCGCCATCATGCAGACGTGGTTGGGCAGGATACGCACGCGCGCGCCGATCGGCAGCGCCGCAAAGGGCGGCGCGCCTTGCGCAGCGGCGATCATGCCGTGCTCCTGGTTCGTCTCGGCCACGTAGAGTCCCTCGATGGGCTTGCCGCTTCCGGCCTCGCATACCCAGCCGAAGCCGGTGTTCGGCAGCAGGTCGGCAGCGCCGCGATCTTGCGAGAGAGCGAGCCCGCCGGCGTCGATGAGGATGCGGCCGGTGCGCGGATTGTGGCCGATCACCGTCGCCAGCACGGAGGCGGCGATGTCTTCGCGGCGGCAGACGCCGAGCGCCATCTGGTAGAGGTCCATGAGCGTGTAGACGCCGGGCCGCATCTCGGTAACGCCCTCGAGCGACCGGGCAAACATCGCGGTCGGCGTGGCGCCGACGCTGACGACGGGGCAGGCGAGGCCGGCCGCGCGGAGGCGTTCGGCCGCGCGCACCGCGCCGGCGCGCTCCTCCTCGGCGACGGCCGCGATCGCCGCGGCGCCCGGCGTGCGATAGGAATGGCCGGCATGGGTGAGCACGCCCAGGAGCTTCAAGCGTTTCGCCCCGGCGATGAAGCGGCCGATCTCGAGCACCGCCAGCGCTTCGGGCGGCACACCGGCACGCCCACCGCCGGTGTCGATCTCGATCAGCATCTCGAAATCGGCGCCGATCGTTTCCGCCCGCTCGGCGACGGCGCGCGCGATGGCGGGATCGTCGGTGATGATCTGGAGGCGCGCGCCGGCCGCCTGCAGGTGCGCGATCTCGTCGAGCTTGCCGGGCGCGATGCCGACCGCGTAAGTGAGATCACGGAAGCCGTGCCCGACGAAATAGCGCGCCTCGGCCAGGGTCGAAACGGTGATGCCGCCGAACTGGCCCGCAGTCGCGATGCGCGCCGCTTCCGCCGATTTCGCGGTCTTGAGGTGGGGGCGGAGGCGCACGCCGAGTGTGGCCGCCCGCTTGGCCATCGCGGCGCAATTCGCGGCGAGCGCCCGGCGGTCCAAGATCAGCGCCGGCGTGGATAGATCGGCCAAGCGCATCCTCGCGCCTCCCTGAATTCGTGCGTTCACGTGCGGCAGAATAGCGCCCTGCGGCCGCGCGCCAAAGCGGTGGATTCCATGCGCCGAATCATCGCTGTAGCGCCTTGCGCTGAGATTCTCCTTTGGCTTGTCGCGCTGCCGCTACGAGCGGTTGTGGGCGGCGCGCTAACCGCACGTTAACCGCAACGGTCCAAACCTCGCTGCAACAACGACAAAGCGAGTGCGGCGCCATGACCAGCTCCCCCCGAGTCGCGTTCTCTTCCCGCGGCGGCCTTGGCGCCGCACTCGTTCTCGCCGTCATGCTCGCCGGCCCGGCCCAACCGGCCTCTGCCGGCGATGCCGATCTCGGCAACTATTTCCAGAGCCTCCCGAAAGGCGTCCCGGCGATCAAGCAAGCTGCGGCGCCCCAGCGCTCCAGGGCCGGCATTCCGCTGCATCGCGCGTCGTTCAGCACCACCGCGCCGCTCGACACCGCCATGCTCGAGCAATCGGCCTTCACGCTCATCAATCTTCACCGCATCTCGAAGGGCATGAGCCCGGTCAGCAACCACAGCGGCCTCGCCGGGCGCGCGCGCGCTCACAGCGCCGCCATGGCGACCGGCGCCGCGCCGATGAACCACAACGGCATGCGTGATCGCCTGAGCCCGTTCATGGGCCTGTTCGGCGCCCGCGCTGGCGGCGAGATCCTCGCCTTCAACCGCAACATGGGCGATCCGGCCCGCACGGCGATGATGAGCTGGCTCAACAGCTACACCCACAAGGACATCATCGAAGAGAACTACTCGCGGGTCGGCGTCGGCGTCGCGGTCCGTGCCGACGGCGGCTACTACTTCACCGCGCTGTTCATCCGCTAGCCGCGGCTACGCCGCGCGGCGGCAACTATTACCTCACCGTGCTGTTTCTGCGCTGAAGGCGCGCCTGGGCCTACGCCTTTCGGCGCAACACCTGCTTCAGTCGCGCCAGCGTGGCGGGATTACTCGCCCCGGCGATGCAGGCTTCGGCTTCGCGGGCGAGGGCTTCGCGCAGCGCCGCCCGATCGGGCTCGGCGAGCGCGCGCTTGGCGAGCGCCACCGCCGCGGGCGGCAGCGCCGACAATTCGCGCGCGAGGGCGAGGGCGTCGGCCGCCAGCCGGTCCTCGGGCACCACGCGCCCGGCGATCCCGGCATCGGCAAGCTCGCGCGCCGTCAAGCGGCGGCCGCGATAGATCATCTCGCGCGCGATCACGGGACCGGCGAGACGCGGCAGCAGCCACGTGGCGCCGCCCGACACGAACAAGCCGAACGGGATCTCGGGCAGAAAGCCGGTTGCGCCCTCGGCCCAAAGTGTGAAGTCGCAATTGAGCGTCCAGGCGAAGGCGCCGCCGACCGCCCAGCCGCGAACGGCGCCGACCACGGGCTTACTGCCGAACACCATGCGCTCGGTGATCCGCTGCAGCACTGCCACTTGGCGCTCGATGGCGGCGCGGCCGCCGGCGCTGATGGCGTGCTGCCCCTCGAGGTCGTCGCCGGCGCAGAAGGCGCGCCCGGCGCCCGTGAGCAGCATCGCGCGGACGCCGTCCGCTGCCTCGGCGCCGGCCAGCGCCGCGTCGAGCCCGTCGAGCATCGCCATGTCGATGGCGTTGAGGCGTTCCGGACGGTTGAGCGTCACGACGCGGACGGCGCCGCCCGAGGCGGCGTCATCGTGCGCGATCACGGCGCTCATGGCACAGTATGCGGTGGGGCGGCGTGCATGTTTGCTCTCCCTGTCGCCGGGGCCTTGTGGTTCTATCCGCGGCCTATTGTGCCACGCCGGAGAATGCAATGGCCCTGACCCGCGCCGAATGCCTGGCCCGCGACAAAGCCGACCCGCTCGCGCCGTTTCGCGAGCGCTTCGTTTTGCCCGAGAACATCGTCTACCTCGACGGCAATTCGCTGGGCGCCCTGCCCAAGGCCGCGGCGGCGCGGGCCCGCAAGGCCGTGGAAGTCGAGTGGGGCGGCGACCTCATCAAAAGCTGGAACGTCCATCGCTGGATCGACCTTCCCCAGCGCGCCGGCGCCAAGATCGCGCGGCTGGTCGGCGCCAAGGCGGGCGAAGTCATCGTCGCCGATTCCACCTCGGTCAATCTCTTCAAGATGCTGGCCGCCGCCTTGCGCATGCGGCCCGAACGGCGCGTCATCCTCTCCGAGCCCGGTAATTTCCCGACCGATCTCTACGTGGCGCAAGGTCTCATCGAGATGCTGGGGGGCAAACACGAGCTGAAGCTCGTGCCCGGCGAGAAGGTCGCGGCCGCGATCGACGAGAATGTCGCCGTCGTCTCGCTCACTCACGTCAATTACAAATCCGGGCGCATCCACGACATGGCCGCCGTCACCGCCGCGGCCCATGCCAAGGGCGCCCTGATGCTGTGGGATCTGGCGCACAGCGCCGGTGCCCTCCCGGTCGATCTCAACGCCGCCCGCGCCGATCTCGCGGTCGGCTGCGGCTACAAATACTTGAACGGCGGGCCGGGCGCGCCGGCCTATCTCTTCGTGGCCGAGCGCCATCAAGAGGCCGTCCGCCCGCCGCTCGCGGGCTGGATGGGCCACGCGCATCCTTTCACCTTCGACGTGGACTACGAGCCGGCCAAGGGCATCGCGCGCAATCTCTGCGGGACGCCGCCGATCATCTCCATGTCGGCGCTCGACGCGGCGCTCGACGTGCTGATCGAGGCCGACATGACGCTGATCCGGGAAAAATCGCTCGCGATGGGCGATCTCTTCCTCGCCCTCGTCGACCAGGAATGCGGGAGCCACGGCTTCAAGAACGGCTCGGCCGCGCGCCACGAGCGCGGCAGCCAAGTGGGCCTGCTGCATCCCGAAGGCTACGCCATCATGCAGGCGCTCATCGCCCGCGGCGTGATCGGCGATTTCCGCGCGCCCGACATGCTCCGGTTCGGCTTCGCGCCGCTCTACAACCGCTACGTCGAAGTCTGGGACGCGGTCGCGGGCCTCAAAGCCGTGATGGACTCGCGCGCCTGGGACACGGCGTCGTTCAAGGCGCGGGCGGCGGTGACGTAAGGCCGCCTAACAGCCCGGCTGCACTTGCTGGGTGAAGGCGGGGCGGCAGGGGCGCATCACTTCGTTGAGCCTGACGCTGAAGCACCACTGCGCCGGCTCGGGCCCGATATAGACGCGGACATTCGAGCCGAAGGGCTGGTTGTAGACCGCCCAGCGGCCCGATTGCGGCCACTCCACTCGGAGGTACGCGGCGGTCTGATCGGCCGGGAAACATGCATGGGCGAAGGCGCCGCGCGTCGGCGGCGGCTGATATTGCGCCGAGGCGGGGCCGACGGCCCCAACGAGGCCCGTTCCGAGGATCGCCACCATGATGTTCCGAAGTGCCGGCATCGCGCATCTCCTTCTGTGTGCGGCGGAGTTTAGCACGTCCGGCGCTGCCCTCGCCATCGCCCGGACGCGGCCCCAGGTCTTTGCTTCGCGGGGCACAGGCGGTAATGAAGAATCAACCGGGGGCCCCGTGCGTCGCGCGGGAAGCAAGAATGAAGAAGACAGAGGAAACCGCATGTCGTCGATAGCACTTCCCGCCGGGGTCGAATTGCGCGCGCCGGCCGCCGCCGGCCACGAGCGCGTGGCGACGCCGGCTGCCGTGGCGTTCGTCGCCGAGCTCGAGCGGAAATTCGGCGCCCGCCGGCGCGAGCTGTTGGAGCGGCGGAAGGAAGTCCAGGCCAAGCTCGACAGCGGCTGGCTGCCCGATTTTCCCGCCGAGACCGAGGCGCAGCGCGCCGGCGATTGGCGCGTGGCGCCAATCCCGCGCGATCTCCAGGACCGGCGCGTAGAGATCACCGGCCCCGTCGACCGCAAGATGGTCATCAACGCGCTCAACAGCGGCGCATCGGTCTTCATGGCCGATTTCGAGGACGCCAACACGCCCACCTGGAGCAACCAGATCGACGGCCAGATCAACCTCGCCGACGCGGTCCGCCGCACCATCGGCTTCCGCGACCCGATCAGCGGCAAGGAATACCGCCTGGCCGGGAAGACGGCGGTACTGCTGGTGCGTCCGCGCGGCTGGCACCTCCCCGAGAACCATCTCTGGGTCGACGGCGCGCCGATGTCGGGCGCGCTGTTCGATTTCGGCATGTTCTTCTTCCACAACGCCAAGGAGCTGATTGCACGTGGCTCGGGCCCCTATTTCTACCTGCCGAAACTCGAGAACCGTCTCGAGGCGCGCCTCTGGAACGACGTCTTCATCCACGCGCAGAAGGCGCTGGGCGTGAAGCTCGGCACGATCAAGGCGACGGTGCTGATCGAGACGCTGCCGGCGGCGTTCGAGATGGACGAGATTCTCTGGGAGCTCCGGCCGCACATTGCTGGTCTCAATTGCGGGCGCTGGGACTACATTTTTAGTTTCATCAAGAAGTTCCGGAACCGCGCCGATTTCATCCTGCCCGACCGCGCGCAGGTGACGATGACTTCGCATTTCATGCGCTCCTACGCGCTGGAGCTGATCCGCACCTGCCACCGCCGCGGCGCCTTCGCCATGGGCGGCATGGCGGCGCAGATCCCGATCAAGAACGACCCCGAGGCGAATCTCGCGGCGCTCGGGAAGGTTCAGGCCGACAAGGAGCGCGAGGCCGGCGACGGTCACGACGGCACCTGGGTCGCGCATCCCGGGCTCGTGCCGGTCGCCAAGGAAGTATTCGACCGCATGATGCCGTTTCCGAACCAGCTGGCGCGCCAACGGCAAGACGTCGTCGTGATCGCCCGGGACCTCCTCGCGGTGCCCGCGGGGACGATCACCGAAGGCGGCCTGCGCATGAACATCAATGTCGGCATCCAATATTTGGAGGCGTGGCTGCGCGGCAACGGCTGCGTGCCGCTCTACAATCTGATGGAGGACGCGGCCACGGCGGAAATCTCGCGCGCCCAGCTCTGGCAATGGAGGAAGCACGGCGCCTCGATCACCGGCGGCCCCAAGATCGAC